>Ga0208479_1000105_pt1 | contig 10493 bp, 10 predicted proteins | sample NGESurdeep072012_7_FD_184464 | JGI IMG/M metagenome (GOLD analysis project Ga0208479, IMG submission 184464) | Arctic peat soil microbial communities from Barrow, Alaska - NGEE Surface sample 415-3 deep-072012 (SPAdes) | ecosystem: Environmental > Terrestrial > Soil > Wetlands > Peat ... | reverse complement strand
CAGGACCCCGACCAATTGCTGCGCCAGGCGGAGATGCTGGATCCATCGAAATCGCAAATGCTGACCACCATGGTCGAGCGGGAACGGACGGTGAGCAGCATCACTAGCACGGCGCAAATGGCTGCGCCACAACTCCCCGCATCCGCAGGGCCAGGCGCTAACTCCGACGGGATCGCTTATTCACAGGCGGCCCGCATCTCACAGGCCTACAACGATCACGAGGCTTTCCGCACCACAGATCGAGTGCTCTTCACCCTGGAAGCCATGAGGGGAATAGCGCGTGCGGTTTCGGGCTATCCCGGCCGAAAGAATCTAGTGTGGTTGTCGGGCAGCTTCCCGGTGCAGATCGAGCCCGACCCCGCGTCCACTGATCCGTTTCGCAACGAACGCGGATTTGAAAACCAGATTCGCACCACTTCTTCGCTGCTGGCTACCTCGCGTGTGGCAGTCTATCCCGTGGATGTGCGTGGACTGCAGTCGAAGGGCATCGATGTCAGCGTCGCGACCGCCGAGAACCAAATCATGACCGATGTGTCACCGGCAACCGCGCATGGCGTGACCTCAGCCTCGCCCAGCGCTCTCGGCAGCACCATGAATGCGGAAACCATTGCCCTGGTCAACGACCGGACCACCATGAAGACCATGGCTGAACAAACCGGCGGCGAGGCTTTTGTGAACACCAACGACCTGCGGCGGGTGATTAACCGCAGCCTGGACGACGGCTCAACCTATTACACGCTGGCCTATACGCCACCCAAGGAAGACGCAGGCGGCGGATACCATCGCGTGGCCGTCAAGATCCCGAACAAGAACCTCAAGTTGGCCTATCGCCGGGGATACTACAGCATCCCGCCGCCCACGGCCTCGGGAGTAGAGGGGACCGCGGCGTTGCGCACGGCGCTGCAGCCCGGCATGCCTCCCGCCACCTCGATGCTGCTTACGGCGTCGATTGAGCTTCCGGACGTGACTCGTAACGAAGTGAAGGTCAATTACGTCATCGACAGCAACAGCGTGGATTTTGCGGATGTGCCCGACACCAAAAAACGCGCGCAGATCGACTGCATGGTAATCGCCTTCGATAGTTCAGGGAAGGAAGTCGCGCACGTCTCCGACACGCTGGATGCAACGGTTCCCATGAATGCCTACGCTGCAATCCAGAAGTATGGTTTGCCCGCGCACCAACTACTCTCGCTGCCTCCCGGCAAGTACAACCTTCGCATTGGGGTGATGGACCGCACCACGCAGCAGATCGGCACGGTGGACGTTCCTCTGGAAGTGCCAGGCCAGGCGGTCGCGCAACGCTAGAGCGGGTACGTCGATATTCCGTTACCGACGCGCACGGTGGATCAGCGAACCGTGGGGGCAAATTCCCCGTCGCCGAAAACCAAAGTGAGGATATAATCCTGCCTACTCCTCATGGCTCTGGCTCCCGGTACAATCCTCGGACAGTATGAAATCCGCTCCCCGCTGGGCGCTGGCGGCATGGGCGAAGTCTATCGCGCGCATGACACTCGGCCTGACCGCGAAGTTGCCATCAAGGTTCTGCCGGAGTCTCTGACCTCCGATCCCGACCGCTTGCGCCGCTTCGAGCAGGAAGCCCGTGCCGCAGCGGCCCTGAATCATCCCAACATTCTTGCCGTTTACCAGATGGCAACCGAGGGCAACGTCGCCGGATGGATCGGAACTTCTGGTGATCGACGGTCTCGGCTGGCCCACCACCGGGTCCTTGTGGAGTGTGCCCATGCTCGGGGGCTCGCCGCGCCACTTGGGAGATCTTGTGGCACAGACTGGCGTCTGGTCGCCCGACTGACCATTTGCGGTTTGCGTATAAGAGGTACGCGGGCGACCCGTCGGGCTATTTCATGGAAGTTTCGCCCGACGGTACGGGTTTGCATCGCTTGCTGCCGGGGTGGTCCAAGCAGTCTGAAGATGAGTGCTGCGGCTCCTGGACTGCTGACGGGTAGTACTTCCATTTCCTTGCGCACGACCAAATTTGGGCGTTGCCGCGAGAGGGTGGCCTTTTCCACTCGGAATCAAAACCGATTCAGTTGACTTCCAGCCCCATCCCTTTGTCAGGGCCAGTTCCCAGCACCGACGGGAAGAAGATTTTCGTGGTCGGGCATACGAATCGCGGCGAGTTGACCCGCTATGACATGAAGTCCGGCCGCTTCGAGCCCTACCTCGGAGGTATCTCCGCGGAATACGTCTCCTTCTCCAAGGACGGCCAATGGATGGCCTATGTGTCTTTTCCGGAAGCCACCCTATGGCGGAGCAAACTGGACGGCAGTGCGCGTTTGCAACTGACCTACCCGCCCACGAAGATCATGCATCCTCGATTTTCACCCGACGGCAAGAACATCGTGTTCTTCTCGTTCGATTCCAACCACCCTCCCAAAATCTAAGAGGTTTCACGGGACGGTGGGAGTCCATGGCAACTGATGCCTGACAACCCTGATCTTCAATCCGATCCGAATTGGTCGCCGGATGGCAGCAAGATCGTCTTCGCTGGCGGTCCCGGTGATCCTTCCTCGTCGATCCGCATCCTTGATTTGGCGACTCATCAAGTCTCAACCCTTCCCGGCTCGCAGGGGATGTACGCGCCCCTCTGGTCTCCCGACGGTCGCTATATTCCCGCTCTCTCGGTTGACGGAAAACAAATCATGCTATTCGATTTCCAGACGCAGAAGTGGACGGAGCTGGCCACGGGTAGCCTGGCCTGGCTGGAATGGTCCAAGGACGGCCAGTATCTTCAGGCAATCGATTGGAGCCGGACGGGCGCCGTCATCAGGATTCGCCTCAGCGACCATAAGACGGAACGGGTCGTGAACCTTGAGAACTTCACCACGACGGGCCTTTACGCAGGTTGGTTCGGGGTCGCTCCCGACGATTCGCCCATCATGCTCCGCAACGCCGGAACACAGGACGTCTACTCCCTCGACTGGGATGAACCTTAGGCCTGCAAGCGGTGTCGTAAACCCGTTTTGAAAGGGCACGGCTTCAGAGGCTGCGGCGGACTGAAAAACTTGCTTTCGCGACAGTTTTGTATCAGGGCATGACTTTAGTCATGCCGTAACGCGTTGAAATAGGTACTGGGCTTTAGCCCCTGAGGGGTGCCCCGTTCAAGCACGCGCAGCGTGCTTGGGCGGGTCTTTTCAATCGTTAGGCGCTCATGGTTACTTTCGTTTTCCGCCATACCCGATTTCTCTTGTGCTCCGCCTTCCCGCCCTTTACAACCCCTTTCGTGGGGCCAGAGGATTAGTGTCTCTGGCCGGTTCGCGCCTCGGCCGCGAACAACAACGGCTCTTTGACAATTCCCGATGCGGCACTCAAATAGCGCAATCGCACCCCCAAAATTACAGCTAAGTCCCACGGGCACTAATGGATAAATATAAATAGATATAGAATCAATGACATGCGAACAATTTCCTCCCAAACCATTGATTCTAAATAACCGTGAATACGCAATTTTCACGTTTTTGCGCGCTATCGGAGGTGGAGATTTTAGGGCGGATTAGGATTTTCTGTAGGCGGATTGACCTGGCATCGAAAGCTGTTTGCCTTACAGGATTGATGAGTACCACCTGGGATCCGAAGCCAACGGAGACTCTGTGTCCTCCGTGGCTCCGTGGTGAATTCCTCCGAACGGGCACAGGAACATCTGACTTGCGCTAACCCGACCGCACGTTCGTCGCCTTCTTGATGAGCAATTCCTCTCCTAGCGGCACCGACGTGAGCACACTCACGATCTTTTCTGAGGCGGTCCCATCGCCGTAGGAATTTTGCATCCCCTCCAGCGAGCAGCGGAATTCCTCCCTGCGTGCGATCGCGACCTTGGCGAGAATGTCGGCCTTGTTGGGCGCGGCGTCGATGATGTTGCGGGCCCGCTCCCGCCCCTGTTGCCTCATGCCGACATTCACCGTAGGCAGGGCGAACGAGGGTGTCTCCATGATGCCGCTGCTGGAGTTGCCAATCATCAGGTCCACGTTTCGCAACAAGCTCCAGTAGGTCAGCGCCGGCAGATTGACGAAGATGCGGGCATCCGGCCGCTGCGATAGAAACTGCTCGGTCCGCTGGATCAATGCACGGCCACCGGCGTCGGAGTTGGGGTAGCAGAACAGAATCTGTCCGGGGACCTCGCGCAACGCCGTGAAGACTTCGTCCGCCTCTCGCGTGGTGTCGCGGGCAATGGTGACGGGATGATAGGTCACAACCGCCGACGGCTCTGTCAGGTCGAGGTGTAACTGGGCTTCGAGTTGCTCGCGCGTGAACAGCGTATTGCGGCGCAGGTGATCGATGGACGGAGCACCCGCACGATGGACACGCCACTCTTCCTCTCCCAGCGAGATGACCCGCGCACGCGCCTCGTAGGTCGAAGTGAAATGCACGTGGCTCATTTTGGTGAGCGCGTGCCGCACCGCATCGTCGATGGCGCCCTCGCTGAGCTCTCCGCCCTCGATGTGCGCGATGGGAATGCGCAAGGCCAGCGCCACCGCGGCCGGGGCCAGCATCTCGTAGCGGTCGGCGATGAGCAGTATGATGTCTGGACGCATCTGTCCCAGACAGTCGGCGAGGCTTAGTGTCGCGAGGCCAATGGTCTTCGCCATGCCCACGTCGGTGTCGGAACTGAGCAGACACTCAATGCGGGCAGCAATCGCCAGTCCGTCGCGTTCGATTTCGCGGATGGTGTGTCCGAACTCGGGCGACAGATGGGCACCCAACACGATCAACTGCACGTCCACGTCAGGGTGGCGTGAGAGGTCGTGCAGCGGCCAGTAGAGATGGCTGTAATCGGCGCGCGAGGTGGTTACGACGGCGATTTTGCGTTTCATCTAGGTGGCCGCCTGTTCGATCTGGTTCTGCAAGTACGCGCTGGGTTGATAGTTCGGAACCAGCCGGGTCAGCGTGGCCAGGAGTTTGGCGAGATCGAGTTCGCACATGGCGGCATTCAGTTCGGCTAGCCCGGCTTCGAGCTCTGCGTCAGAGAGTCGTGGGCTGCGGACCCACTGAAGGCTATTGCTGATCTTGTCCGAGATGGTTTCGCGCTCCGAGACAAACTCCTCGCGCAGCTTGTCACCCGTACGCAGTCCGGTAAACGTGATCGACACGCCGGTCGCTGCCGCCTCCGCAATCAGATACTGCGCTAGATCCGCAATCTTGACCGGCTTGCCCATCAGCGGAATCGCTATCGCGCTCTCCGTCGGACACGATGCCGCAGCGCTCAGCACTCGGTGCACGGTCTCTTCCATGGTGAGAAAGTAGCGTTCGACTTCCGGATCGGTCACCGTCACCGGTCCGCCGCAGGCGATCTGCTCAAGAAACAGCGGTACCACGCTGCCCTCCGAGCCCAGGACATTGCCCAGCCGAATGGAATTTATGCGGGTCGCATCATCGCCCATCCCCAGCAGAATAATTTCGGCCAGGCGTTTGGAAGCGCCCATAATGCTGAGGGGATTTACTGCCTTGTCGGTGGAGATCATGAGCAGCCGCTCGACCAGGAATTCCTGGGCGATGACCGCCACGGTGGCTGTGCCAAAGACGTTGTTCCTCACCACGGCGAACGGGTTCATCTCGCCCAGGGGCACATGCTTAAGCGCCGCGGCGTGAAACACGACGTGTGGACGGAAGCGTCGAAAGACATCACGTACGCAACCGACTGCGGCCACCGAGCCAATTACGGGCACAATTTTGGTCGCTCCGCTGAGGGCCGACAGGTCGCGGTGAATGTGATAGAGGTTCTGTTCCGATGAGTCGAGCAGTACCAGGGTGTGCGGCTTCCAATGGTGGATGGCGCGTGCCAGCGCCGCGCCAATCGATCCCCCCGCGCCGGTGACGAGGATGCTCCGGCCCGCTACGAGTCCGGCAAATTCCGGCGGGTCGTGCAGAGAAGCGGACGACGGAAACAGTCCGTCCCACTGAATCTTGTCGAGGCTGTGCGTCATAGGGAGACTGCCAACATTATAAGGAGAAGCGAAGAACCACCCAGGCGGACTATTTCGCCTCCGCCTGGAGTTTGGCTGCCTCCTCCTGGATGCGCTGCCAGGCATGTTCGACGTGCTTCCTAGTGGTGTTGGTTTGCCCCACGCAGAAGCGCAGCACGAACTGATCGCGCAGGCGGGTGTGTGTCAGATACAAGTCGCCACTCTGATTCAACCGGTCCATCAGCCGTTGGTTCTGATCCTCGCTACCGCGATAACGGAAGCACACCAGGTTCAGGGGCACGGGAGCGACTAGCTCAAAGCGGCCGTCATGCCACACCCATGCGGCAAACGCCTGCGCGAGTTCGACGTGCTGACGCACATGATATTGCAGCCCTTCGACTCCGTAGTGACGGATGACAAACCACAGTTTCAGCGACCGAAAGCGGCGACCCAAGGGTATTTGCCAGTCGCGATAGTCAAAGACCGCCCCTGACTCCGTAGCACGGTTCTTCAGATACTCCGGCAGGATGCTTAAGGTCTTGATCAGCGCCTTGCGATCGGCCACGTAGAAACAGTCGCAATCAAAGTTGGTGAACATCCATTTGTGGGGGTTGAAGCAGTAGCTGTCGGCATGCTCCACCCCGTGCTGGAAGTGGCGAAATTCCGGGCACAAGGCCGCAGTCCCGGACATAGCAGCGTCAACATGGAACCATAGGTTGTACTCGCGGCATATCTTTGAGATGGCCGGAAGCGGATCCATGGCGTTCGACGATGTCGTTCCCACAGTCCCACATACAAAGAAAGGAAGTAGCCCGGCTTGCCGGTCCTTTTCCACCTGAAGCCTCAGGACATCTGGCTTGATAGCAAAATTATCGTCCACGCCCAGTAGGCGCAGATTGTTGAGCCCAATTCCTGCTATCATGGCTGCCTTCTCTAGCGAGGAATGGGCCTGGCTGGAGGTGTAGGCTACCAATTTTCCGTCGTTGCCACGTAAATTAGTGGCATAGTCGGTAGCACGCTCGCGTGCGGCTAACATGGCACAAAGGGCGGAGCTCGAGGCAGTGTCTTGGATCACTCCTCCGCCTGTATTCGACGACAGAAATTTCTCCGGAAGACCTAGCATGGCCACCAGCCAGTCGAGCACCTGCGTCTCCAACTCCGTGCAGGCAGGGCTGGTTGCCCAGAGCATGCCTTGTACTCCCAGTGCTGACGACAGCAGGTCTCCCAGGATGGCCGGCCCCGAGGCGTTGGCGGGAAAGTAGGCGAAAAAATTGGGTGACTGCCAGTGAGTAACCCCTGGTAGGATGACCCGGTCTATGTCTTTGAGAAGTGATTCGAAGGCTTCACCGTGCTGGGGAGGGTATTCGGGTAGAGCCTGACGGATTTCACCGGGACGCACCTGTGACAACACCGGCAGCGACTCGATACGCTCATAGTACTCGGCAATCCAGTCCACTACCTCTTTGCCGTGCTGGCGGAACTGCTCGGCGGTCATATGGAAGTTTTGCTCTTGTGACATGATCCCCCCGATATCGCATATGATCATTGGACAAAAGAATCCGCAACTCGAGTGGTGCTGAGTGGCGGTTATCCCGGCTGCCGGAGAACTTCCGCCACCCGTTCGTCAGGGTGATAACCCCTACGGAAGACCGTAGAATCTTGTCCGGAGTCTAGTCCTGCATTCTACCCGGCCATTAATTACATATTAAGACCCTTGCTAATTCTAGCGGCAAGCTATACTTTAGCCTGATAGACTGAAGTCCTGGTCAAATAACTCGAAAGGTGATCCATGGATATTCAACAAATCGTGTCAGATCTCAAGAATGAACGTGATCGGATTGATGCTGCTATTCGAGCATTGGAGGGCACGGGCAAGTCGGGCCGCGGTCCCGGAAGACCGCCAGGTTCCACCAAGGGTGGAAAACGCCGGACGATGAGCCCGGCCGCCCGCAAGCGCATTTCCGAGATGATGAAGCTTCGCTGGGCAGAGCGAAAGAAGAAGGCCAAGGCGAAGGCGTAGGCCGTCCGTTTGAGTCGTTGGCGCGGCACTATTTGGAGATTGGCCACTCGTGCACGATCCGAGTGGCTTTCTTATTGCCTGCGAAACGCACATGGCGTGTCTGCAGACGTAGCTAAGTCTGCCTCATTGCCCAATCATCCTGGTTTATCTTTCTCCGCAACCTGCCAATCCTCAACGCGAAGCACTAACCGCCTACGACGCGAAGCGTCCAGCAGTCGTTGTGCTGCTCCCAGCCGGCTTAGGCCCGCGCTTGCGCACCAGCGCCATCCGGATATGGTCGAGCAACTGCGCCGCACTACAGTTGGCTTTGGAAAGAAAGACATCGGCGAGAATATCGTCCGGGCAAGTACCTAAGGCCCCCGAGAACACAATCGCCGGTGTGCTGGGCGAAATGTCTTTGAGCTGATGGATCAGTTTGGCGCTGCTGAGTTTCAACATCATCAAGTCGGCGAGAACAAGGTCGATCCCGCCTGCCCTCATCAGGTCAATCGCGCGCCCTGCCTCGGAACACACCACAACGCGGTAGCCCCGCGTCTCCAGCATCACCTTGCGAATGGAAAGTGAACGTTCATCTTCGTCAACGCAAAGAATCGTGCGTTTTGGTTTCATCGGCCATCCCACTGCGACTTCTCGAGGGTGGCTGCACGACCGCGCCATAGCAAACCTGATCAGAGGCGGCGCTTGCGGCAGTTACCAGCGGAGCTGTCTAAAATGTTTGTGCGCCAGAGCATGACGCTATCGGATAGTACGGTTCTGCAGCGGGCCTGTAAAGTACCGCAGTGGTTAAATCGGAGACGCAATCGCGCGCGCGAAACAGCACAGTGAAGGTTGCATCCAATCTTCACTCGCACCCTCGAAGCCTCTGCAAGTCCACCACTGCCAAGGTCTTCCAGCGTGCACAGAATATCCGCAGATTATTCACATCGTTACTGTACCGTTAATCAACTGCACCACGTGCCCTCCGACGCGCACGTTGGTGACGACATCGCCGCGCTTTTCGGCGCGGATATACAGCGAGCTCGGACGCCGTGTCTCCATCCCCTGCTCAATGAGTCCCCGCTGATCGGAGTCCAGCACCCCATGCTGCACTGCCCACGCCGCGCAACATCCCGCCGCCGAACCGGTCGCCGGATCTTCGCCGTTGTAAAAAATCATGCGCGCATGCAGCGTTGCGTCCGGCGACACTGTCTCGCGGCTCACAAAATAGAAGAAGCTGTTGTCGCCCAGGCTTTGCAGGTAGGCAGCCATCTGATGCCAACTGACGTTCAGCTTCTGCAATGTCGCGAGCGAACGAAACGGCACCATGGTGAACCACATTCCCGTGGACACCGACTGGATCGGCAGGCTCTCGTCCAACTCTGACACTGGGATGCTCAGCACCCTCGCCACGTCAGCATGCGGATGAGTCGCCCCAAACTTCGGATCCACCTGCCGCATCTCGCCAAAGAGACTGTTGTTGCGATGCTCGAATCGTACCGGCACCTTGCCTACCTTGAGATCGAGCACGATTTCGCCAGCCAGCGAGTGTTGGCGCAGGTACCACGCCGTACCCAGAGTCGGATGCCCGGCAAACGGCAGCTCTTCGTTGACCGTGAAGATGCGTACCTTGACCCCTTCGCGCTGTTCGATGGCCTTGTCGCGCGGGAAAATAAATGTCGTCTCGGAGAGATTGGTTTCCCGCGCCAGCTTTTGCATCTCCTCATCGCTCAGGCCGCGTGCGTCGGGAACTACCGCCAGTTGGTTGCCCTCCAGCGGCCGGTCGGTGAAGACGTCGAGCTGAACAAAGTCGAATGTGCGCTTCGCCATAAAGTAACTCCCCCGGACAATCTATCAGGATTGCGCGGGGACGATTGTCAAATCAGTCGCGGCTTGTTGGGTCAGTTGGTGCCCGCGATAGCTTTCTTTTTGACTTCGGATTGTTCGACCGTCAGCTTGTAGGCGATGTAGTATTTGTAGATGTTGCTAACGTAGGTCACGGTCTCCTGACCGATGTCTTTGGCCACCAGTAGCTCGACATTGCCGAACCATTTGTTGGGGCTGAGGCCCTGCTCAGCAGCCTGCTTGCGCTACCGTGCGATGCGCGTGGGGCCGGCATTGTAGCTGGCGAAGATCAGCAGCGTCTGGTTCACCGGATCGATGCCCTGGTTCTTGAAATACGTGACCGAGATATTGCGCATCATCTTGATACCGGCATGAATGTTGTTGTCGGCGTTGGAGACGTTGGGGATGAAGATCGGCTTCGCGGCGGCGTATTGGGGCAACACTTGCACTACACCCACCGCACCCCGGGGACTCTTCCGGTTCTGGTCGAGCATGGACTCCTGATAGCCTTGCGCCGCCATCATGAGGTAGTCAAAGTCGTACTCCCCGGAGTATTTCTTGAAATACTCGAAATAAGCGCTGAATTTCGCGATCTCTTCCTTGGAGGTCGAGTTCTTGATCCACTTCGTGTTCTGCAGGTAGCGCCGCAAAAGCGTGTTGCCAAACGACGTTCCAACGCCGTGCGATTGAATCAACTCATCGAGCAGGGCTTTGAGTTGCGGATTGTTCTGACG
>Ga0208479_1000104_pt1 | contig 10509 bp, 12 predicted proteins | sample NGESurdeep072012_7_FD_184464 | JGI IMG/M metagenome (GOLD analysis project Ga0208479, IMG submission 184464) | Arctic peat soil microbial communities from Barrow, Alaska - NGEE Surface sample 415-3 deep-072012 (SPAdes) | ecosystem: Environmental > Terrestrial > Soil > Wetlands > Peat ... | reverse complement strand
AAGCCACATCGCCTGTACCCCGAATACCCATGCAGGGATCACGATGGCCAGGACTATGGCGCCAACAATGAGCCGGTAGAGGTTCATCCGCCAGGTGAACAGGCGACGCAGCATTGCGGCTCAGTTTGGCACACAGCTCACCTCTCGGACCGACCGAAAATGCCTCGCGGTCCGAGCGGAACCCCTCTGCACCCTGGGCTGCCCGTAAGTGCCGGTCGGCGACGTTCGATGACCGGCGCCGACCCGGCGGTGTGGGTAGGTGCTGATTCCGCTCGGTGCAGCTGGAGATTCCTACGCGGAGGGTGCGACGAAGATGCAGAACGGGTGGCCCGCAGGATCTGCGTACACGTAGAGGGGCTCGGTCGGATCGTCGCGCCGGTCAAGTAACAACTGTGCGCCGAGCGAGAGTGTCCGTTCGTGCTGAGTGACCAGGGATTCGACGGTTGCAACGCGGAGATCGAGGTGCAGCTGTTGAGGGACTGCGCCTTCTGGCCACGTCGCGGCAACCAGTTGGTCCACCTGCTGAAAGGCCAGTCTCACGTTACCTGCCGGATCAACGAGAACGAGCCAGTCACGTCCCGCAGGGTCTAGCTCACCAGGAGGGGGACGTTCGTCACCGGTCCGGTACTCGTACCCGAGCAGCCGTCGATAGAACTCTGCCAACTCCCGGGCATCGGTCGCATCAAGGACCACGGACCGCAGCGTCGGAAGATGATCTGGCATATTGCCATTCTCGCCCTTTTCCGACGAGGGAGCTTCCTCATGCAACCACTGTCACGCCAGGAGTGCCCGCGTTAGGGGCAGGCTGAACCGAAGCAGCGTCGACCCCTGATTAACGGTCCATGGAGTGGATCTTGTCGGCCGTGATCGTCAGGACCACCCGAATCTGATCGCGTCCGCCGTACCACTGGTAGGGGCCACCGGTGTACCGCTGGGCGAGGACCTCGATGTGCCCCGCACCGCCCTCGGTCGTGATGTTCGTGACACGCCCCCGGACGGCGAAATAGCGGGAGGGGTCGGCAGCGTCGCAGACGGCGACGGACACACGGGGGTCTCGCCGGATGTTGCGCATCTTCTGGTGCGTCTGGACCGTGTTGATGACCACGTGTTCACCATCTGTGTCGACCCAGGTCTGGGTCGTCTGCGGCGAGCCGTCAGGCATCAACGTGGTGATGAAGCATGGGTTCCGGCCTCGCATCAACTCGACGAATCGGTCAGGGAGATCCACGTCCATGACGCTAGTGCAAGGCTCAGATCTCCCCGTCGGCGAAACAAGGCCGATGGGTCGCCACAAGATGACGTACTGCCCCGCCTACCCGGCAGATCGGGGGCACCCCTCCGTCTGGAACTGCAATTGCTAGTGCCAGAAGATGAGTGGAGCGGCCGAGACTCTGGTAATCGGGGCTTCGGCCGCTGGTCTGGCGACTGCGGCTGAGCTTCTCAAGCGAGGCCGGGAGTTCGAGATCGTAGAAGCCGAGGACGTCGTTGCGGCATCGTGGCGCCGGCACTACGACCGTCTACATCTGCACACTCCGAAGGGCTTCTCGGCATTGCCCGGCCTGCCAATGCCCAAGAGTTGGCCGCGTTATCCCGCTCGAGATCAGGTTGTCGAGTACTTGGAGCTCTACCAGGAGCACCTCGCCCTCCGGCCGCACTTCGGTGAGACAGTGCATCGAGTGGAGCGGGTGGACGGGACGTGGGAAACGACTACGAGCAAGGGGACTTGGCGGTCGGCCAACGTAGTGTGATCGCAACAGGTCGCGCGAGAGGACCGGTGCGCCCAACGTGGCCGGGCATGGATCATTACCGAGGTGACCTTCTCCATTCAAGCGAGTAAGCCAATGGAGACCCATGGAAAGGTCGGCCAGTTCTCGTGGTCGGTCTTCGGAACTCGGCTTGCGAACAAGCGTTGGATCTCGTCGAACGTGGAGCCGAGGTCCATCTCGCCGTGCGTTCACCGGTCAACGTCCTACCTCGTGACATATTCGGCGTAGTGCCTGTGTTGCCTCTCGGGATCGTGATGCGGCGTCTACCGACGCGCGTCGCAGACGCGTTGGCTTGGCCGATGGTCCGGAGCACGGTCGGCGATGTGACGAAGGTGGGCCTGAAGAAGCTGCCGTACGGGCCGAATACCCAAATGGCCCGCGATCACCATGTTCCCCTGCTTGACATCGGCACCATGGATCAGATCAAACAAGGCCGCATCGCCGTCCACGGGGATCTTGACCGTTTCACTGAGGACGGCGTCGTCTTCTCGGATGGCTCACAGGTCACCCTTGACGCCGTGGTCCTGGCCACCGGATACCGAGCCGCCATCGGGAGACCTCCTCGTCGGCTGGGAAGCCGTCTGTGACAGTTCGGGGACGCCGACGGTATCCGGTGCGCCCACAGCACTCGGGGGCCTCTATTTCTGCGGGAGGTACGTTTCGCCCGCAGGGATGCTTCGTGAGATCGGCATCGAGGCAACACGAATTGCGACGCACATCAGCAGGTAATCCGTCCTTGGCCGCTCGGACATGGGATAGGCGCCATCCCAGCGCTGCAACCGATTCACACGCGTCAAGCCACGGCCTGCCGGGAGGGGTAATCCTCCACCGCCATCCCCTCGATCCGGAGGTTGCTCAACATTTCGCTACCCCATGTCTCGTGTGCGGTACATGAAACATGGCTTCAGGCCATGAACCCCCAGGTTAGAGGGAGATCCTGACCGCAGAGCCTCTGGGATCTCCAGGCTGGTGCATCCGCTGTGCTCACGAACAGACACGTCGATGTCGATCTCGCCGGTCTCGGGGCGGCAGTGTCCGATGGTGTAGCGGCGCTTGACACGGTTCCGGTTGGTAACGACAGGAAGGTGTGGGTGGCGAGAATGCGATCCGACCAGGTCAGGCCACCAGCCGGTGTTCGTGGATCAGACCGAACACGGCATCCCTGCTGCGTAGGGGCGGGACTGCTTGCTGGCGGTGGTGTTTCGGCCGCGAGCCGGGCCTGTCGACCCAGAGACCGGTGCGGGCGGTGCCCGTTGCACTAGCCGGTGCAGTCGCCGAGGACGCGTTCGAGGTGCCGACGGCCGAAGATCACCATCCGGTCGAGGCACTCGCGGCGCCGAAAGCGCCATGGCCCAGGTTCAGGCCTCGGGACCGATACGCGAAAGTCCTGTTCAGGGTATCTTGATGACATATTCGGCACCCACAGCGCTCCCCCTACGACGTGCAGGATTCGAGGGTGGTGTTGATCCGGGCGATCAGGTCGGCACGCGAGGTGGCCATGGACGGCCCGTACCAGGTGAGGTCCCTGCCCGACACCAGCGCCACGGGACAACCGGGGAACGCCTCGGGCCCGTCATCGGCCGCGAACGGGTATGGCTCGTCCGGAAGGAGGACAAGGTCGGGCGCCAGCGCATCCAGCTCGGAGCGGTCCAGCCGGGGGTAGCGCGGGCCGTCGTCGGCCGGCACTGGGGTAAGCCCGAGCCGGGCCACGACGTCCCCACTGAAAGTCCGGGTTCCCACGACCATCCAGGGGTCCCTCCAGATCGGGACCACTACCCGCACTGCTGGCAGCTCCGGTGGTCGGGCCCATGCTGACGAGGCGGCCAGCAGCCACCCGGGCTCGCCGGCACCAATCACCTCGATCAGTAGACGGCGTAGCGAAGCAAGCGCCTGGTCGACTGATTCGACCTGCGTTACCCACACCGGGATCCCGGCGTCGCGCAGGCGATCGACATCGATCCGGCGGTTCTCCTCCTGGTTGGCCACCACCAGGTCGGGACGGAGTCGCCCTATGGCGGCGTGGTCCGGGTTCTTCGTGCCCCGCACCCGCGGAACGTCGAGGTCGGCCGGGTGGGTGCACCAGTCGGTGGCACCGACCAGGCGGTCGGGCACGGTGACCGCCAGGGCCTCGGTGAGCGAGGGAACCAGCGACACAATCCGACCTGGGACGTTCTCCAGGCGGAGCGGGCATCCGAGGTCGTCGTGGAGTGTAGTCACGGTTCTCCCGGACAAGAACAGTACTCCTTCATGGGCGCCATCTCCGGGCCATGATCGTCCCAGAAATGGTCAGACTGCGCCGAGTCGCTTGCCGGCGACGTAGTGGAGCACTTCGAAGCGCACGACCATGTCAAAGCCCAGAGCCAGGAGCTGACTCACCACTCGAGGAGGCTCGTCGATCCAGTGCCGAAACCGGAGCACAGGCACAGCGGCGAGTTCGTCCTCATCGCTCTTGCCATGGACGGCAGCAAGCAGGCTTGGCCATTCCGGGCTCGCGGCCATGGCCCGGTCTGGTCGCCCGGGTCCATTCCACGAATTTCCTGTTCAGGGCACCCGGATGAGATTCTCGGCACCCACAGGGCGCGAGGTCACCCCGGGATCCATACCCGTCGCGGCAGGTCGCCAAGGTGATGGTCCGGGCCGCGATCCCACCACGACTGAGTTCCGATGACGAGGCCCCCTGAATCCGGCCCGCCGTGAGCATCCCGATCCCACAGCTCGAGGATGCGAACAGCCACGAAGCGCCACCAGCACAGCCCTGAACAGCTCTGCGCAAGGACCGCGAAGGTGAGCGGCCCTTGGACGAGGGCCAGGACCTCGTCGAGCACCTCCGCGACCTCGATACTTCTGACCCTCCCAGAACCGCAGCCGAACCCACTACGCCGGCATGAAGAGCGAGGAAATGAATCGCCCGCGCAAGCTCGAGATCGAGAAGGCCAGGCCGAAAGTGGCCAAGGCGGTCGAGCACGTCTTCTCATGAAGCGTCGCCTACCCAGGTCACCCTGAGCCGAGATAGAGGAAGCCGTAGCCCTCGTCGCGTACGGCCAGCCCGGCTTCGGCAAGGGCAACGTCCCAGTCTCCGGTCACGTTCGGATCGGCGAGCTGCATCCCGTGGTCGGCAACCAGGATGAAGGCCGTTCTCTCGAAGACTGCGGCGCGCTGCACGGCCTCGAGGACGTGGCCGATGCGCCCGTCAGTGTCTCGGACCGAAGCCGCAGCGATCTCCGAGTAGGGGCCGCCCTCGTGGAAGGCCGCGTCGGTCAGGGTGAAGTTGACCCAGCTGAACGTCGGTGTTGGCCAGTCCTTCCCGCGGTAGTGGCCTCCCCAGATGCCGCGAAATTGCTCGACGGCTGTGTGATCGATCAGCGAGGACCAGCGGTAATCCTTGCTGGGCCGGACGAAGCGCGTGGTTGCGTCAGGAAGTTCCTCTGCTGGCGGTGGGCGGTCGATAGGCTCGCCTTTCCGCATCAGGTCGAAGATGGAGTAGTCGGCTCCGACATCGCAGGGCTCGTTGATCGAGATCGTCACGGACCTCGGTAGCCCCCGATGAATGGCGTCGTGCATGGTCTCGACGCCCGAGCTAAGCCAGGACATCGACGTCGACCAGGTCGTCGGCGAGTTGGTCACGACCTGGTTGCCGGTTTGCCGGTCGATCCATGCATTGTGGAGGATGCCATGGTGACCGGGGTGACTGCCCGTCAGGATCGCCGTGTGGTTGGCGAGGGTCACCGTCGGGAGAGAGGCAATCGCACCATGGCGATAGGAGGTGCCCATCTCCATCAGGCGAGCAATGTTGGGGGCTTCGCCACGGTTGGCGAGGTCGTACAGCACGTTCGGGTTCGTCCCGTCGATCAGGATGGCGACGACATGATCGGCTCTTCCTGGTTGGGCGACGATGTCGCGGACGATCTCACCGTCTTGGCCGATGAGCCTTGCCGAGGACGGGGACCCTGGTGGTGGCGGACAGCCGAGGAGCTCGAGGACCGTCGGCGCCACGTCGATCAGTCGACAGGAGGCACCGACCATTCCGAGAGCCTGCACCCCTGCTCCGGCGACGACGAAGGGTGCTCGAGCCTGCACCACACCCAGTGAACCGTGCTCGCCGAGGTGGCCTCCCTGGTCACCCCAGTAGTGCGAGGCGCTGTGCAGCACGACGAGGTCGGGAGCGGAGGGGTGGTCGAAGAGCTGGGCGAGGTGGTCGTACGCGTAAGGGTAGGAGTTCGACCGGCGACCCGGGTGCGGGGCGGCGATCTCTTCTGCAAGGCTCCCGAGATGCGAGGGGTCCTGCAGTGCTACAGGGTCTTCACCGCTGAGCGCCGTCGCTCCGTAGTCGAAGGTACGTCGACCGTCTCCGCCCGGACCGGCTTCGCTTCGGCTGAACCTGAGGTGACCGTGGGCAGAAGCCACCTCATAGGCATTGGGTGCTGGCGACCACGCCACGAGGTCCACGATGGGCTCCAGCGAATCCGAGAGGAGCACATCGAGTGCTCGCTCGCGTTGGTCAGGATCTCCCTTGGACAGCGCCAGCTCCATATCCCTGGAGTCTAGGTATTCCGCCCAGCGGGGTTCAGGTCAAGCTCCTCGACCGCAAGCGATGGCGGACCCGGGTCGATCTCGCCAGGTCTTGCGACTCCATCGAGCACGACCGACGCACCTCTCCGCAGCTGTGCCCGTGCCAGAGCGCTGCAGATCGACCATCCGACAGCACCTTGACCCGGCGGAACCATCGAATCCATCGTCTCCCACAGCTCGTCGTAGGGACGTAGCCCGCTCATCGCCCAGTCGTGCCCGAGCACCGATGCTCCGATGAGGGCCGCCACCTGCTCCGCGACTGTCGATTTGCCCGTACCAGGGAGCCCGGTAACGAGCACGAGACGGGACGGGTCCACCACCCGATCGTTCCACAGGTTCTCATTGCGATCTCACCCAGACTTGCGCCGCCCAGGACGAAGAGCGCCTCCGACTCCCGGTCGGAGCTTCGGCACCGACTGTCAGAGAACTGCTCCCTCGTCGGTGGCCAACAGCCGATCCCCGCTCGGGAGCGAGCTTGCCAACAACATTCAGTAGACCCATGTCTCGTGCGGGAGGTCGCAAGGCGAGAAAGTGCAGTTCAACGACTTCTTTGGCACAGGGCGATGCCCGTCTTCCTCAGCATTCAGTAAACCCATGTCTTGTGAGCGGGATCCGAAACGCGGTTCAAAGGCGTGAACCCGCAGCTCAGAGAGCCGACAGGCCGCGCTCGGCGATACCAGGAATCCGCTCGGTATCCGCACATACGGATGGTCACGGTCAGGCTCACTACCTTCCTGCGTGAGCACGAGGGTAACCGTTGAGCAGCCAGATACCTATGCGCTCAGCCCCCTGCGGTGCCGAGTTCGTCAGAGCATCCAGCCTCGAGTCGCGACCACTGGGCAATGGGGCGTCCGCCCGGCCACACTGACACCGGTGGCCAGTCGGGCGAGCCGCCGTTAGACCGCGTGATGGAGCACTGCTGTAGCCATCCAGGCGGCGAGTCTTCCCACGGCTCCTGGCGTCCGTACACCGTGAGGTCCATGAGCGCGTAGCTGTAGTCCATCGCCTCTGCGCCGCGGCGGGTCGTCCAGTAGGTTTCGAAGACGCGGTCGCCGTCCCGTACGTAGCACACGAGGTGGAACAGGCCGATTTGGCGCCCAACGAGAAGCGCGTCGAGGTTGTCCTTGGCGGAGTACCACGGCATTTCCCAGCCCATGAAGTCGTGGTAGCGGATGCTTTCGGCGTAGGGACCCTGGCAGAAGACCGCGTAGGTGATGTCGCGAGAATGCAGGTAGGACAACTCCGCGATCTGGGTGTTGACCCATGTGCAGCCTTCGCACTGCTCGGCGGCGGGGTGACCGGTGTGCCACATGAAGTAGTAGGCGATGAGCTGCCGGCGCCCTTCGAACGCTTCGAGCAGCGAGACCGGGCCGTCCGGGCCGATCAGCGTGATGGTGGGATCCACCTCCACCATGGGCAGTCGCCGGCGGGCCGCGGCGATCGCGTCGCCTTCCCGGGTGTGCGCCTTCTCCCGAACCCGCAGACTGTCCAGTTCGGCCTGGAAGATGTCCCGGTCGACGACCGTGGGCAGGCTCGCCGCGTTGGTGGCGCCGGCCGCCGGCCCGCCGAGTTTTGTTGGTTCATCCCTCATGTCTGTCTCCTCCTATTTGTGATTGTCAAAGGGGATGCCTCCCTCTGTCCCGTCCTACGACCCAGGCAAAGCCGTCCCTGTCTCGAGCAGGGTCTTCAGACTGGCGAAGACGGCAGGCCAGCCGTTAGAGATGCCCTGGAGAACGTCGCTACCAGGCTCGAAGCCGTCGTGGACGACCGTGAACTTGACCACACCGTGCCCGGTGTCCTCGATGTCGAAGGCGACCTTGGAGCGGGGTTCAGCCCGCCAGGCTTCAGCGGTGGCTTCGTCCATGCCGACCTGGGCGGCCCACTCGGGGGTGAACGTGTGCCAGGTGTAGGCCAGCCGGCGGTAGGGATCGGACTCGAGGATCACCTGTTCGGGGTCGCTCACGACGAGCCCGACCTCCTCGTGCGCCAAGTCGTAGGGCGAGCCCTTCTTCCAGTCCGAACGGAAGGTCTTCGCACCAGCCCTTTGGTGCCGCCAATAGCGCTTCGTGAAGGCGGGGTCGGTGAGGCCCTGCCAGACCCGTTCGGGCGTGGCGTAGATGTAGGTCGTGTAGGTACATCTCGTCATCTGGTCGATGAGTGCGGCCATTGCCTTGCCTCCAGTTGTCGTGTTGCCTGTCGGGATTGGTGCCGGACCTTGGGGGGAGTAGTCATTCCCCGACGTTCGCCATCGCGACTTCTGGCGCCCGCGGGATCAAAGCCGCGTTGGGACGCTCAGTGCTTCGGATGACTAGGACGGCCACGGGAGCGGCGAGCAGACCAGTCGGTCCGCACGGCGACTCCAGCTTCGCGTTCGGTGACGCCAGTGAGCGCACCGATGGAGATCGGGATGAAGGGAGTGCTGCCGGAACAGTTTCCTGGCAGTTGGGGGTTCTGCGTCTCCTTCGCATCATGTGACCGGTCCACCCTCAGAGAGACTCACCCTCTCCGTCTGTCGTCTCCCGGTCATTGGGCTCGCCTTTCCCCGTGCTGATCAGACTCCGCAAGCTCCCATTGATATAGAAGCTCCAAGCGCTCGAGCAGCCGTCGAAGCACTGAACGTCAGGGTCCAGACCGAGGTGCGTGAATCGCACCTCCGTCTCGCCGTCCTTCGGGGAGATGTCGAACCGAATGTCGGTGCCCGTCCACTCGGTCTTGTCCTCGACGAAGTCGAGAAAGCCCTCCTCGACATGCCAGACCACGGTCCTCCCCGGAACCAGCTCGGTGATCCTCTGCCTGGAGTAATGGACGTCCTGGTAGCGGTACGTGAACTCCGCACCCAGCGCGTCGGTCCTCCCGTCGATCTCTCCTGACCACCATCCTCGGACATCGGTGATGGCCTGGAACGCCTCCTCGGGGGTCTGGTCAACCGTGAACGTGGCGGTGAAATTCTGATCGGACATAGTGCTCGCTTCTCCTCGTGGTTGATGGTTGTGGTCCGGGACTCTCCCCCAGCTGATTGCATGATACAAGTCACCATACCGGAATGACTTGCATCATGCAAGTGAAACGTGGGTACACTGGGGACATGCTCGGAAGGACCTACGACAACCAGGTGTGCTCGGCCGCCCGTGCGCTCGAAGTGGTGGGCGAACGGTGGAGCCTGCTGATCATCAGGGACGCGCTGTTCGCCGGCTCCACCCGCTTCAACGACTGGCTCAGACTCGGCATCGCCACGAACATTCTCAAGAGCCGCCTCGTCGGCCTTGTCGAGGTCGGGATCATGGAACACGGCGCCACCTCGCGGAACCCAGATCACTACGAGTACCTACTCACCGAAAAGGGGCGGGACCTGGCACCGGTCATCATCACACTGACCGAATGGGGCGACCGATGGTCCGCCCCGGCTGGCTCACCCATCCTCTACGTCCACTCCGTCTGCGGTGGTGCGATCACCCAGCAGACCACCTGTGCCAACTGCGGCCGGGTGCACGACCCCGCAGAGTTGACGGTGCGACCGGGACCCGGCATGCCCCCCGACATCGCAGCCCGTATGGACGGGAACCCGAGGGGTGAAGCGCAAATGAGGTCGACGCATTGATGTGACGGCGCAGGAGATTCGGGCGGCCGGAAGGGGACTTTCGGAGTTCCAATTCGGTGTCCACCCGCGGTCATTACGGTTCAGGACTGACGTGATCACTACGGTCACGGTTTCCAACGGCTCGGAGTTGAGTTCATACCGGCCGACAGCATTCAATAAACCCATGCCTCGCTTGCGCGATCGGAAACTGAAACACTGCAGGTCAAGCCCCCCTTCGGCGCAGGGTGATGCCCGTCTTCCTCAGCATTCGGTTACACCGGGGTTCCGGAAGGCCGTCTGAAAGCAGCACCAGCCGACGTTCCCCCAGTTCAGCGGCTCGGTCGGCGGATTCTGCCTCCCCATCACAACATGGGCCCGGTCGATCAGAGCCGTCGGATTCCGAGCTCGTGCGAGTGAGCACGACGTCGACCGGACCACCCTCAGTCACCGGACGGCGGGGCGAGATCTGGGCTACGCGTCGTCTGGGCTTGTCGCGTGCATGGCGATCATCAGGTCTGCCGTGGCCCTGGCTACCCTCCCGCCGAGATCATGGTAGCGCCAGCCACGATGGTCACTGATGGACCTGTCTGATTGCGG
>Ga0208479_1000102_pt1 | contig 10577 bp, 10 predicted proteins | sample NGESurdeep072012_7_FD_184464 | JGI IMG/M metagenome (GOLD analysis project Ga0208479, IMG submission 184464) | Arctic peat soil microbial communities from Barrow, Alaska - NGEE Surface sample 415-3 deep-072012 (SPAdes) | ecosystem: Environmental > Terrestrial > Soil > Wetlands > Peat ... | reverse complement strand
GGCGAGCGTCCATCCCTCGAAGGTCTTCAGGAAGTGACGGTGGTGACAGAGAAGAGCCAGGTTGCCGGCAAGCCACGCATCGAGCCCCATACAGGTCCGCCCCCGCCCGCCCCGATCGGGGTGGGCCTGGGGGACGCCGGTAGCTGGCATGACGCGGTCTAACCTCGTTGCAACCGAGGTGAAGGGGAGGTGTCGATGACCGTGCGGGCCCTTGGGCTAATTCCTGCAGCGCTTGTGTTCCTGGTCGGTCCACTGGCCGTGCCGGCCTATGCGGCCAACAGCGTCGGATGCAGTGGCAGCGCCTCCTCCTTCAACGACCAGGGTGCTCCTCTTGACAAGGTCAGTGTCCCGGGTGCTGGGGGCACCCAGTCCCTACCGTTCCGGAGCATGTGGAACGGTGACATCGCCTGGCAGGGCCAGACCGATCAGACGATCACGAGCGGAACCTGGCGGGTGAGCGTGCAGAACGCCTCGTGGCTCTTCGCCCTCGGCGAATTGGTGAGCGGACACGCCCACGGCTTGTCCGGCGCCTTCACCAACGACCAGGGCCAAGCATCTTGGGGCAACAGCTTCACTCCCAGCACGAACGAACCGGTCAAACTCCCGGGTACCTATGAGGTCGGCTTCACCGTGAGCGGCAACGGTGGAGCGCAGTGCAGCGGGACTCTGTGGGTCAAGGTCGTGGACAGTCCGGGGCGAACCCCGTTGTGGTGGTTGTCATTGGTCCTGATCGTGGCCGCGCTGATCATGTTCTTTGTGTTCGGCGTCTCGAAATGGACGCGTCCGATCCTGACCTGAACCGGTGAGTAGGAGGTAGGGAACGTGAAGACCAAGAGAACCCGGCACGTCGTGGCCAATGCGCTCGCCGGCCTGTTCTTGGGCATCGGGATGAGCCTGATGCTGACCATTTACGGAGTCCTCGGATGGAGCACGGCCTGGCCCAACATCATCTTGGTCCTGGGCATCGCACTCGGGCTTGGCGTGGGCCTCCTGCCGGTTCGAACCAAGCGACGGTCGTCAGCGTCGTCAGCGTCGACGGCGAAGACGGGTTCGGCGACTCTGCGGCCCTGATCAGCGAGTCTCATGGGCTCGGGGAGAGAAGTTCCCGATCTCATGTGTGGGTGAACCTGCCACCTCTGGCCTGGCCGGATCGTCACGGGTGCTCAGGACCCTCGGCCGGCTCCTCGTCGGCGTCGGCGTCGACGTTGGCGATGGCGTTGGCATTGGTGTTGGCGATTGCGGACCGAAAGCACTGGAGGTGCAGCCATCACGTAAACGGTCCCGACTGAACGACAGGTGAAACGTCTCAGGTTGGCGGCAGCCGCTCGAAAGAGCCCGTTCTGCCCCACAGGTGCGAGTAGGTGGACTTCGGAATTCAAGGCCGAACTCGGAATATGGAAGCATCAGTGATTGCCTTGGGTGCCTGGCGATGTCGATGAATGGCTACTGCCGTTCGGCTCGTCGGTCCCGAGCCCCGGCTCCTGGCCGAAGGGTGGCTCCGGTTCGAAACGCCATTCGGGCGCGCTTGTGCTCCTTCCGTCCGTCCTCGTGAGGGCCCATCCCTCGAAGGTCTTCAGGAAGTGATGGTGGTGGCAGAGAAGCGCCAAGTTGTCCAACTCGGTGGGTCCGTGCTCGGCGAATGGGATCACATGGTCGATCTCCAAGCCGAACGACACCCCGCACCCGGGCACCACGCAGATCCGGTCGCGATGCGCCAGCGCCGTCCGTAGCTGCTTGTTGATGGTCCGACCGAAGTGGGAGATGGCCCTGACGTCGCCGGCTTCATGGAAGACGAAGCGAAGGAACGAGTCATTGGCCATGTCCCGCGCCATGCGCACAGGGATCGACCCTTGGTTGTCGATCTCACAACACTCTCCGGGAAGGGCACGGCCGCGGAGGAGGGCCTCGAGGTCTACTCGCACCATGACCGAGCAGGTCGGGGGCCGATCGATGATGCCCTGTGGGTCGACCGACGGTTGACGCATGGAAACCCCTGGACCTCGCGGCGCCGGGCGTGATCCGGGGTCAGCCTCGAGGCCAGCGTCGAGGTCGGTATCCGACAGTTGCCGGCCAGTGGACTCGGCGCCCGGCAATGCGGTCCCGCTCACAGGGGTGCCGGCCAGGTGCTGCTGTGTGATCAGGGCGAAGAAGGCATCGGCGCGGAGGGCTCGCTCTGGCTCGCGTGGCGGATCCTGGTCACTCCCATCACCGGTGGATCTTCCGGCTTTGCGCAAACAGTCCGTCGCATTCCCGAGGTGGGAGAGGACCTGGGCCCCTCGGTCGGCGGTGTCGCGCCCCTGGTAGCAGAACGCTCCTTCGGCATCAGTCCAAGACGAGAAGTGTCGCGCAGCCCGGATGCGCTTCACCGCAGCAAGGGGATCCGCGCTACCGGAGGTGGCCCGGAACCGTTGACACCGGTCCTTCACCTCGTGGAGCGGTTGGCCGGCGGCTCCGTTGAGCAGCTCGGTCTCTCGGGTGGGATCGAGTACTGCCGCGCCGGTGAGCTCGGCCACTTTGGGCGCCGAGAGCGCTCCGTTGCGCACGGCCACCTCGGTGTCGGGGAGCTGATGGAGGCGGAGGCCAACCTCGAGGGTATTGCGCGCCTGGCCGGTCGAGATGCCCTCGAGGGAGGCCAGCATGGTCGCAGCCGTCCGGTGTCCCGAATTGCGCCAGATCCCTGACTCGTCGATCCGAGGGGCCAGCAGCGTCTTGCCGGCAGAAGCGAGGCGTTCGAGACCGGCAAACGCTGCGTAGAGATCGGTAGCGTCCCTGCCGGTGAGAAGTGACGGGTCCAGCTCGGCCACGAGAGATGAGAGCGCAGCGGACGCCTCTTCCAAACGAGACCGGAGCCCGGACCCTGACGCAGGGGCCTGCCCATCTCGCATCTCCACATACCTCTCCGTTGCGGTCATCGCCAACGTCATGGACCCATCCTCCCAGGGGGGTGTGACGGCAGAACAGCAGGACGACCCGGTCAGGTTCGCAACGAGACCGGAGCGATTCCGCGGACCACCCGCAACCTCTTCGAGCGCATCTTCCTATCGCTCACTGGCCTGATTCCCAGGTCGGCCACAGTTCCGCTCCGCATGCTCGTTGTTGACAGCAACCACACGCAAAGGAGCAAGACATGAGTGATCAGGATCCAGAAGCCATGATGTCCCTGGCAGCATCCGACCCGTTCCCGGGGGTCAGCCAGAAACGCCGAAGGGGCGTCCGGGTCACGAGTGCAGCCGCCATGGCGCTGGGCTTGGCCATCGGAGGAAGTGCCATAGCCGGTGCTGCAACCACGACCGCGTCTACCCCGAGCACCTCTGCCTCGGGCTCCCAGACGAACCGACCCCCTTTCGACGGCACACCCCCGGCCGCAGTGGGCACTGTCAAGTCGGTCGGTACCGGCACGTTCACCCTGACCACCCAGGACGGCACCACGGTGACGGTGAACGTGGGCAGCTCCACCACGTATCTCGACCATGACGTCACCTCGCCCTCCTTCGGCAACGTGACCGTCGGCGCCCACGTGGCCGTGTTCGGCACCGACACCTCCAACACGGTGACGGCGACCAAGGTGGCCGTCGGCGCTCCACTCACCGGTGGCCCCGGTGGCCCCGGTGGTCCCGGCGGCCCCGTTGGTCCAGTGGGTCCCAGTGGCACACCCCCGTCACAGAGCTGAGCCCGCTCGAGCTGGCGTTGTGCCCCGGGATCTTGCACAAGGTCTCGGGGCACGCTCGCGTGCGGGGCGAATGGAGACATCGGACAGGTACGTCATGGACCTGCGTCGGACGTCTCCCGGGCATGTCTCACTGCACGAGCCCGCTTCCGCGGCCATCCTGTAGCCATGATGCACGCCTGCGCCCTTTCCATCGAGATCCGCATTCCCGGCAGCCGGTCGCTCAAGGCGAAGCGGACGGTGGTGAAGCACCTGGTGGAGACGTCCAGGAGCCGCTTCGGGGTGGCTGCGGCGGAGGTCGGCTACCAAAACCAGTGGCAGCGGGCTGAACTGGCATTCGCCGCCGTGTCGGGTTCCCAAGGTCAGGTGGAGGAGCTCCTCGATACCGTCGAGCGATTCGTGTGGTCCCATCCCGAGGTCGAGGTACTGGCAGACGAACGATGGTGGCTCGAAGTCGACAGCTAGTCCGGCTGCCCGCCTTCAGCTCGCCATCTCTGCTGCCACCAGTCCGACGAAAGCATCGACATCCTGCTCGGTGGTGTCGAAAGAGGCCATCCACCGAACCATCCCCGTCCCCTCGTCCCATACGTAGAACGGGTGGTGGCGCTGGAGAGCAGCGGTGACCGCCGGGGGCAGGACGGCAAAGACGCCGTTTGCCTCGACCGGATAGGCGACGGTGACCCCGGGCACGTCAGCCACTCCGTCTGCGAGCCGGCGGGCCATGGCGTTGGCGTGGGCGGCATTGCTCCTCCACAGGCCGTCGGACAGTAGCGCCACGAACTGTGCGGAGACGAAGCGCATCTTGGAGGCCAACTGCATGGACTGCTTGCGGATGTAACGCAGGGGCGACCCGTCCGCCGGAAGGAAGGAGACGACCGCCTCGGCACCCATGGCACCGTTCTTTGTCCCTCCGAAGGACAGCACGTCGACACCTGCAGCCGATCCGAAAGCGCCGAGTCCCACCCCGAGCGATGCCGCCGCGTTGGACAGCCGGGCACCGTCGAGGTGCAGCCACATCCCGTGCTCGTGTGCCCAGCGGCCGAGGGCGATGACCTGTTCCACCGTGTAGCAGGTCCCCACCTCGGTGGACTGGGTGACCGATACCACCCGGGGCTGGACGTGGTGCTCGTCGCCGGTTCCGACTGCGGCGGCCTCCACTAGGTCTGGGGTGAGCTTTCCGTCCGGGGTGGCCACGGCGATCAGCTTGCTCCCGAGGAAGCGCTCCGGGGCCCCGCACTCGTCGACGTTGATGTGGGCGCTCTCCGCGCAGATGACCGCTTCGAAGGGGCGCAGCAACGACTGGAGGCCGACCACGTTGGCCCCGGACCCGTTGAAGGCGAGGAATACCTCGGCGTCGTCACCGAAGTGCTGCCGGAAGAGGCGGACGGCCTCGGCGGTCACCGGGTCGTCGCCGTAGGCAGGGGCATGGTCGACGTTGGCACCGGCGATGGCCGCCAGGACGTCACGATGGATGCCGGAGAAGTTGTCGCTGGCGAAGGTGCGTTGGGCAGTCGTCATCAATCGCGCACCAACGGCTTGTAGCGGAGCCGGTGAGGCTGGTCGGCGTCCACGCCGAGGCGCTTCTTGCGGTCCTCCTCGTAGTCGCTGAAGTTCCCCTCCCACCACCGGACCTCGGAGTCGCCCTCGAAGGCGAGGACGTGGGTGGCGATCCGGTCGAGGAACCACCGGTCGTGACTGATGACCACGGCACAGCCCGGAAACCCGAGCAGCGCCTCCTCGAGCGCCCGCAAGGTGTCGACATCGAGGTCGTTGGTGGGCTCGTCGAGGAGGAGGACGTTGCCGCCGCTCTTCAGCACCTTGGCCAGCTGGACCCGGTTCCGCTCTCCTCCGGACAGCTGCCCGACCTTCTTCTGCTGGTCGCTGCCGGTGAAGCCGAAGCTGGCCACGTAGGCCCGCCCGTGCAGCTCACGGTGACCCACGACCAGGTGCTCATGGCCGCCGGTGATCTCGTCGAAGACGGTGGCCTCGGCGCCAAGCGCGTCCCTCGACTGGTCGACATAGGCCAACTCGACCGTGGCCCCGACCTCGAGCCGGCCGGCATCGGGCTGCTCCTCACCGACGATCATCCGGAAGAGGGTGGTCTTGCCGGCGCCGTTGGGGCCGATGATCCCGACGATGCCGCCCGGGGGGAGGAGGAAGGACAGCCCGTCGATGAGCAGCCGGTCGCCGTAGCCCTTGACCAGTCCTTCGGCGTCCACCACCCGGTCGCCGAGGCGGGCCCCGGCAGGGATGGTGATCTCCAGCTTGTCGGCCCGCCGTTCGGCTGCTTCGGACTCAGCCACCAGGTCGTTGTAGGCGTTGATGCGGGCCTTCCCCTTGCTCTGGCGGGCCCTGGGGGACATCCGGATCCACTCGAGCTCGCGCTGCAAGGCTTCCTGGCGGGACTTGTCGGCTCTCTGCTCGCCGGCCAGCCGGGCCTGCTTCTGCTCCAGCCACGACGAGTAGTTGCCCTCCCAGGGGATGCCCGCACCCCGGTCGAGCTCGAGGATCCATCCGGCCACGTTGTCGAGGAAGTATCGGTCGTGGGTGACGGCGACCACCGTCCCCGGGTAGTCCTGCAGGGTGCGCTCGAGCCAGGCCACCGACTCGGCGTCGAGGTGGTTGGTCGGCTCGTCGAGGAGGAGCAGGTCGGGCCTGGAGAGGAGGAGCCGGCAGAGCGCCACCCGGCGGCGCTCCCCACCCGACAGGGTTGTGACGTCGGCGTCTCCGGGCGGGAGGCGGAGGGCGTCCATGGCGATCTCGAACGTCCGATCGAGGTCCCAGGCACCGACGGCATCGATCTTGTCCTGGAGCTCGCCCTGCTCGGCGAGAAGCTTGTCGAAGTCGGCGTCGGGCTCGCCCATGGCCGAGCACACCGCGTTGAACCGGTCTACCAGTGCCTTTACCTCGCCCACGCCCTCGGACACGTTGCCCAGGACGTCCTTGGTGGGGTCGAGCTGCGGCTCCTGGGCAAGGAACCCGACAGTGAAGCCGCTGGTCAGCCGGGCCTCGCCGGTGAAACCGTCGTCTTCCCCGGCCATGATGCGCAAGAGGGACGACTTGCCTGAGCCGTTGGATCCGATGACGCCGATCTTCGCCCCCGGATAGAAGGAGAGGTTGATGCCCTTGAGCACCTCCCGGTCGGGCGGATAGAACCGCCGCAGGTCACGCATGGTGTAGATGTACTGGGCTGCCATGGCGACCAGTGTGCCAGCCCGGAGGACGGCTTCCGTCCGCACCGACCTGGCAGGTGGCTCCGATTGCGGATTTCCGGGCCGCACCCGGGGCCCCGGACCTCCCGGGACCTGGTAGGCGTCCCAGCCGTGGACCCGGGCATGGTCGGGCGATGAAAGTATCCTGGGCGCGGATGACGCACGGGGCGCAGCACCACAGGGGGATCGCCAGTGGCCACCTCTTCCCGCGGCCATGCCGCCACCGAGTCGGACCGATGTGCCGTTGACTCTTGACCCCGAAGGCGCAACAGGTACCGGGACGGCAGGGCCCTCGGAGCCGGAAGAGGCGGAGAGCGAATCAGCCTTCGATCCGGAGCCGAACAAGGTCCGACCACCAAAGTCCCGCCGGGAGGCTGTGGGAGCGCTGATCGGCCGCCTGGTCACCGCGATCCGGGACGGCGACGAGCAGATGGTGGAGAGCGCAGTGCTGGCGCTCAGTCAGCGCAGCCGCTGGCTGGCACCGCTCGCCATGGTGGTCGGCGCCTTTGCCATGCTCTTCCAGGGCGTCAAGCTCCTCTTCACCAACTGGCGCCTGACCCTGGTGCAGATCCTTCCGGCCATGTGGATCTGGTGCGCCATGCTCGACCTCAAGGCCCATGTGCTCCACGGCAAGGAGTTCCACATCCTCAGGGGGCCGTGGCTGATCCCCGTCGTGCTGGCAGTCGCCGCCATCACCGCCGGCAGCTTCTTCCTCAACGCGGTCTTCGCCTTTGCCATCGCCAAGCCCGGCGCACCGGAGATCCGCCCTGCGTTCGCCAAGGCACGAACGCATTTGCGCACGATCTTCACCTGGGGGTTCGGGGTCGGACTGGCCCTCGGATTCGCGACCGTGGTGGCCGGCCGGTGGGGTCTCGGGTGGTTCGGACTGTCCCTGGGGATCGTGGTGGCGGTGATGATGCTCGCGTACGTGTCAGTGCCGGCCAGGCTCGTCGGCGTCAAGTCTGAGCGATCGAGCCGCGACAAATTGGCCGCAACGGCGATCGGCGGGGCGATCGGGGCCATGGTGTGCTCACCGCCCTACGTCCTGGGCCGGGTGGCGCTTCTCATGCTCGGATCCCACACGTTCCGCTATCTGGCGATCATCCTCCTGGCCGTGGCGATCGTGCTGCAGACGGGCGCGACCAGTGCGGTCAAGGCCATCAAGATGAGCGCCAAGCTGGTCACCGGACACACAGCCGACGCCGCGGGATCAGCCGCTGACCCAGAGAGACCGGCCACTTCCACTTCCTCTGCCACATCCATGTCCACTGCCACTGCAGCAGCCGCCGGCGACAGCGCCTTCGGCGCCCACGGCGCTTCTCCGGGCGCAGCTGCGGCTCCCATGGACGGCGTCTGACCAGAGCCAGGCACCGGTCCCGCCCGTAGGGTCGCCCGTACCGCGTGGTGCTCTGACGCGAGCTTGCCCACATGGAGCGGCTGAAAGGCGCACCGAGGCGGACCGGCCTTCGTCATCGTCGCCCGGATCACACTGGCATCGGTGCTCTGCCGATTCAAGAGCGACAGCCCACGGTGGTCAAGTATTCACTTAGGGTAACCACTACCGAGCATCGGTGATCGGGTGCACCGAAGACCTCTTATTCCGAACCCGTCAGCAGCCGGACTGCCGGTTTCCCTCATGGCCGCAGGGAGATTCGCTGTGGCGCACTGGACCGGTGATCGGCGGTACGCCGTGATCTGTTGCCAAAAATGCGTTGCGCGGCAAGGAAAAACCGGCAGTTGCGGCGTTCCGACAAGGAGCGACGTCCGTTTCAGGCACCGCGTGCAAGGTCGTCGGCAAGGCGATCGGCAAGGTGCGTGCCCAACGCTGCTGACGTGGACGAGCGTCCGAAGGAAGTGCCCAGACCTCATGTTGGCCAGGAGGCCGGTCCCTCTCCGCGTTACCAAACAAGTTGCACACGTCGTGCAAACAACCGCGCACCTCGTTGCGACCATCCGTACTGTTCCCGTCCTATGCAGGGGCAGGCCACTCATCGGCTGACATCGAGAAGATCCACGACGCGGGTCGGTCCAGTGGCCGTGGCCGTGGCCGTGGCCGTGGCCGTGGCCGTGGGCCTGTTCATCACCTCCTGCGGCGTAGCTCCACTTGCCGGCCACGCACGGATCTCCGCAGCCGGCACGTCGGCGGTGGCAGGCCCGCTGGCAGGCCCGCTGGCAGGCCCGCCCGGGAACTCTTCGAGTGAGTCCGACCAGGTGGTGGCGGCTTGGATCGCAGCCCAGCAGGCGTTTGACTCCGCTGCACTCTCCGCGGACCCGAGCACACCAGGTTTGGCTGCGACAACGGTGCCACCCCAGATCGACGCCAGCCGATCGCTGCTGGAGCAGATGAGCGAGGCAGATGAGCATGCCGAAGGTGTTGTCCGGTTCGGGACCCCACGCGTGGTGAGTATGCAGGCAACTCTGGCCGAAGTGCGGTCCTGCGTGCACGATGGGGAGATCGTGGTCTCTGCAACGTCCGGCGTGCCGGTCGCCGGAGTCCTGGGCGAAGTGGACTACGAGCTCTTCGAGTCGACGATGGAGTCGACACCCGACGGATGGAAACTGATGACTCAGACGGTGGGAGCCGGCGCATGCACCGGTCGCTGATCTTCCCCATGGCACTCGCAGCGACCGCGGCGCTGCTGACCGGCGCAGCGGGATCGGCGCATGCGGGGGCAAGCGGGAGTGACGGTCCTGGCGGGACGGTGAACGTGGGCGCCGGTAGTGGCGAGGCGCAAGGGGGTGTCCCCGGGTCCCCCGGAGGTGGGGGAGGGGGTACCGGGCAAGGCACCAACCCCTGGACATGCATCTATACGGACCTGGTACTGAACAACGAGGGTGGCATTGCCCCGGGTGGCCCCACGCCGGGCGCGTGGTACTCGGTCACCTGCAACGATCGATTGACCGGGGCGCAGACCACGCAGACCGAATGGATCCCCGATCAGTCCACCCCGAGCTCGCCCGCCGTTGACCCCCGCTCTGTCGCCCTGCAGGCTGAGCGCTCGCTGGCGCTTCCCGCTCCGGCTAGCCATTTCAACCCAACGGCGACGTCCGTGGTCAATCTGCCGACATGGCTGTGGATCGACGCCGGCATCTGGCATCCCTACTCGGTCACCGCATCAGTGGGTTCGGTGAGCGCAACCGCTGTGGCCAACCCGGTCTTGGTCACCTGGTCGATGGGTGACGGAGGCCAGGTGACGTGCTCCGGACCAGGGACTCCCTACAACCTGGGCCAACCTTCGTCCGGCCAGTCAACCCAGTGCGAGTACAGCTACTTGCGGTCATCTGCTGGCCAGCCCTCTTCAGACGGCAATCCGGACGACGGCGCCTTCGCTGTCTCTGCAACGGTCTCCTGGGCGGTTTCGTGGACCGCTCAGGGAGCCGCAGGCGGAGGCGAATTGCCGATGTTGTTCACGTCGAGCAGGAGCACAGTTCGGGTCGAGCAGGTGCAGAGCATCAACTCGAACTTCTCTGCAGCGCCTGCGGCCGCGCCCCCCGACGAAGGGCCTACGTCATGACGTCATTGATGGAAGGGAAACCTCGAGAAGCGCCTACCCGTGGCGAATCGAAGACCGGGCTCCGGCTGCCCGTCACTTCTCGCAGTCGGAGGCCGCTGGTTGCCATCGTCTCAACGCTGCTTGTGTTCACCAGCATTGCAGTGTTCGCCAGCGTCTACTCCTCGGCGAACCACCAGACACCTT
>Ga0208479_1000100_pt1 | contig 10601 bp, 23 predicted proteins | sample NGESurdeep072012_7_FD_184464 | JGI IMG/M metagenome (GOLD analysis project Ga0208479, IMG submission 184464) | Arctic peat soil microbial communities from Barrow, Alaska - NGEE Surface sample 415-3 deep-072012 (SPAdes) | ecosystem: Environmental > Terrestrial > Soil > Wetlands > Peat ... | reverse complement strand
GCCGGTGAGGGCTTGTGCTTCGGCGGGGGTGAGCAGCCGCTCGAAGCGTGGTGAGTCACCCATCGGACCGCTCCTGCAAGAGCGCCTCGACCTGGTCACGGAAGAACCGGCGGTGACCAGGATGGTCGGTCATGGACAGGGTGCGGATGGACCGCAGTTTCCCGGCCCGGGCCCAGCGTGTGACGGTTTTCGGGTCCACCCGGAACAGGGCGGCAACCTCGGCTGGGGTGAGCAGTTCCGGGGCTTCGATTTTGCGTGGTTTGCGTGTCATGCCTGGTTCTCCGTGCGGGTGTTTGCGGTGGTGGTGGCGGGCCAGCTGGCCAGGAGCACGCCGTCCCAGGTGTGTGTCATGTGGCGGCTGCCGTCGTCGTCGTGGCCGGGTGGCTGGTCGCAGGTGAAGCCCACGATGGGGTCGGCGGCCATGCAGTCCGCGGTCATGGCTTTTCCTGGGGGGGGATTGAGGCGGAGTGAAGCTGGTAGCCGGCGGGTGGTGCGAGGTAGCCGGAGCCGGGTGACTGGCGGGCGTACCTGATCCATGCGGGCGGCGGGAAGTGGACCTCGGCGTCGTGGTCGATGCCGCAGATGATGCACACAGGGCTGCCGTGCTGGTGCTGCGGCAGGTGCGGGAAGTGCGGGAACGGCTTGTGCGTGACCGGCTCGGCGAACTCGGCCATCCCGGCAGGTGGGTCATCCCAGCCCGGGTAGAGGGCGCACGAGTCGTCGCAGGAGTGGCTAGCGGGCTCGTCGGCGGGGCTTCGCAGCCGGGGCGCGGGCAGGCCCTTGCACCGGCTGCACCCGCAGAATTGCTCGTGTGGCAGCGGCTTGTCGATCGCAGCGACGCCTTGCGCCACCTCGGCGGGGCTGGCGGCGTCGTACCGGCCGCGGTCCAGCGGGGCAGATGTGTCTTCCCGTGTGGCGTACCGGGCGGGCAGGTCAGTGACGGCCTCACGGATCGTTTCCGCGGCCGCGTCCGCCCAGATCTGGGTGTCCTGGCCGGTGGCCAGGGGAAGCAGTGCGCCGCAGATGTAGGCGGCGCGCTGCTCGATGAGGCGGGCACGTTCCACGCTGAGCGCGGCGCGGGGCGGGTCGAGGGCGGTGCGGATCGCGGCGGCGAGGGCGCGGACCTGGGCTGCGGGAACGGTGCCGGTCATGACGCGTCACCTCTCCCGGCGAGGTTGCGGAGGATGGCGGCCGCGGCGGCCGTGACCTGGGGAACCATGGATGGCAGATCGGGGCGGCGTGCGTGGGCACGGCCGGCGGACAGGATGCCGTCGACCTGGACCTGGATGGTGACGAGGCGGCGGAGCATGGCGGCCTGGTCGAGGTCGCCGGGGCTGGCGGCGTCGCGGATGGCTTCGAGCAGTTCGATGACTGCGTCGTCGTTCAAGGTGGACTCCTTTACTCTGTGATGGCGCCCCGTGAGTGGACTCCCGGGGCTGCGAGCAGGGCCCGCGCGGTGCTAGCCAGTGCGGGCCTTGCTGCGTTACGGGATGACGGAGATCTTCAGGAATTTGACGATCTCTGCCCGGCGGATCCGGATGGGCCCGGAGGGGCGGCCCGAACGGGACCTGTACTGATGTGCGGGGATGTCGCCGGACTTGACGAGGTAGTAGGCCGCGCGGCGGGAGATCCCGAGCAGTTCGGCGGCTTCTGTGACGGACACGAGGTCGTCGGCTGCGGTGCTTCTGGCCTTCTTCATGGTGCGAACATAGTGCACAGTGTGCACACCCGCAAGTGGGGGACGGAACTCTTGCCCGGACAGTTATGGACGGGAAGGTAAGACACTTGTTACCGTGTGCACAACATGCAGAAGTGTGCACGCTGAACGGGAGATAATGCTTGCCGTGACGACGCGCCCGCCGCCGGAAGCACAGATCATCGACGCCCGCCTGACGGAGCTGGACCTGTCCGCACGGCAGGCCGCCATCACCGCCGGGATTTCGCCGACCCTGATGCTCCAGATCCGCAAGGGCGAGCGGGCCGCGTCGGCCCGGGTCATGGCGCTGATCGCCCGCGCCCTCTGGTGGACGCCGCAGGACCTCGACGCGATGGGCCGCCCCGACGCCGCTGACCGGCTGAAGCGGGCGCTGCCCGGCCCGGACCCGGACCCGGCCGCCCGGATTATCGAGCAGATCCGCGGGTCACGCGAGTTCAGCGAAGCGCAGAAACGGCACCTTATCTCCCTGGTCGAGCAGGACACAAGATGATGCCGCGACTTCTCCACGGTAAGAATTTCATGGCGCTCAGGTAAGTAGTCCGTACGCCTGGTGTGCGCGTCCTCTCACTACGTAAGGAAAGTGGGAGGGAAAGCACGCAATGGAACGGGATGTACTGGTTGGTGTTATCGGGATCGCCGGGGTGGCTGGGTCAGGTGCATGGCTGAGGTGGGCCACGATCCCCGTGAGGCTCGCATACAGGATCGGCAGGGGGGTCGAGAGGATCAATGCCACGCAGGCGGCAGCAGGGCGAGGGAAGCATCTATCACCGCAAGAACCGCGGCCAGTGGGTCGCCGTCGCCGACCTCGGTTACAGAGGCGGCAGGCGGGACCGGCGTGAATTCACGGGGGCCACGCCGGAGATAGCGATGCGGCGGCGGGCCAGCTTCCTGGCCCGCCGCCGCGACGGTTTCACCCTCCCGAAGGGCCGCCAGCCGACGGTGGCCGAGTGGGTCGAGCACTGGCTGTGGAACGTCGCCCGGGCGAAGGTGGACCCCAACACGTTCTACCGCTCGTACCGGCAGAAGTGCCTGGACTGGATCATCCCGTACTTTGACCGGGTGAAGCTGGCCGAGCTGGCCGAGGAAGATATCGAAGGCTGGCACCGGCAGCTCGAGCAGGCCACCTCGAGGCGCGGCACGCCGCTGTCAGCTTCCACGATCACGACAGTTCACCGGATCTTCTCCGCGTCGCTGAACGTGGCTGTAGCCAGGCGCAGGCTGCCCCATAATCCGTGCTCGCTGGTGCCGCCGCCGAAGGCTACCCGGGCGGAACCGATGCCGCCGACCGCTGACGAGGTCCGGCAGATCCTCGAGGTATGCCGGGACCGGCCGGGCGGCGCGCGGTGGGTCCTGGCGATCTGCACGGGCCTGCGGCAGGGTGAGGCGCTCGCGCTCGAGTGGCGCGACGTCCGGCTCTCGAGCCCCGCATCGGTGACGGTGCGGAAGTCGGCGGCCCGGATCGACGGCGAGCTGGTGACCAAGGCGCCGAAGTCGGAGAAGTCGCGGCGTACCGTGCCGCTGCCCCGGGTGGCGCTCGAGGCGCTGAAGGCGCATAAGGAAGCGCAGCCGGTGCGGGATCTGCGTGGCGGCCTGGTGTTCACCGACGGCAGCGGCCAGCCGCTGCACTCGAGAGCAGACTGGCAGGACTGGGCGGATCTGCTCGAGCAGCTAGGTCTCGAGCATTACCGGGTGCATGACTTGCGGCATGGGTACGCGACGATGCTGCTCGAGCAGGGCGCAGACGCGCGGGTGGTGCAGGACCTTATGGGCTGGTCGTCGGCGAAGATGGCCGAGGTGTACCAGCATGTCCGGCCGGTGATGCATGCGCGGGTGGTGTCGATGCTGGATGAGGTGCTAGGGGATGGCTGACCCAAGGCGGGCTTCCCTGCTGGTGCTCCGCGCGCCCAAGGGCTTCTGCCGGTCCTGCCTGGCGAAGATTCACCCGGGCCACGCGGCGGATCCCGCCTACCACTGGCCCGACTGCCAGTTCGTAATCATGCCAGCGCGGGTGGTGTCGATGCTGGATGAGGTGCTAGGCGATAGCTAGAGCGCCCGTTGCTCACAGTTAGCGGTAGTCAGGCCGCGCCGGGCCGTCTCTGCTTCTTCAGTCAGCATGGACTCAAGCAGCTGAAGTTCATCATCGACTGGGCCGCGCAAGAACTCGGCCAATGCGAGCCCGGTGCCTCCCCGGGCCGCGTGACGCTGCGCCTCGCTGCGCACATGCCGGACCCGCGCAAGTGCGGCTTCAGCATCGCTCATCGTTCAGTCCTTCCGCTCTGTCCGGAAGCGGTATCCAGGGCGGCGAGCACTCTGGCGGCCTGGTGCTTGAGCGCGTCCGAGAGGAACGGCATGCGCGCGAGTTCCCCGCGGTCGTCGCAGCCGCACGCGTAGCCGTCCTCGTGACTGACCCACTCGATCTGATGTACCTCTAGCGCTTTGGCGGCCAGGTCGATCTGGCCGAGCTGCTTGAACTGATCCATTTCAGTCCTCCCTGTTCCGCTTATGACTGGATGAGGTGCTGGGCGACGGCTAGGGCCGTTGCTCACAGGAAGCGGTAGTCGGCTCGGCGTGTGTGTCGTCCCAGTGCCTACGCGCGTCGACCACAAACTCCCAGAGTTCCATCTTGCCCACGGAGATGCCCCAGGCGCAGTCCCCGTAGCGGCACGAGAGCACGACCGAGGCGAAGTCATCGCCGTTCCTAGCTGTCAGGTAGAACTCGGAGTCATCGCTGCCAAGCGCCACGAGCGCTTGGTCTATCACCGCTTCCGTGTCAGTCATCAGCCCTCCGTAGGCCGGTTTGGCAGGGTTCCGGTCTGCACAGGCCCCACAGTATGTGCACAGTGTGCACGTGTCCAGTGCCCTGATGCCAGCCACCATGCCAGCCTGCACTGTGCACGCGAGTGCACGATGTGCACATATATCTGTGATCACAGGCCCCGTTTCACTGTACGTCGTGCACACTAGGGCGTAGTGTGCACACATCGGTGACGCACTCGTAATGCGTAGGTCATCGGTTCGATTCCGATAGGCGGCTCCAGGTCAGAGGGGTATTGCGATCATGAGTGACAGTGAAATGCCAGCCAGCGTGCCAGCCCAGAGCCCCAAAACGGAGCGTTTTAACGCGCTGCATCCCGTCGGCACGCCGGTCAGGTACTGGCCTGGCGTCCGGTCCGGCGAGGGCCGCGAGAGCGTCACCCGGACCCCCGCGTGGGTCGTGGGCGGTCACACGCCCTGCGTATCCGTCGAGGGTTACGCGGGCGGTATCGCGCTCACCCATATCGAGGTGGCATAGCGATGCCGTTCTACGTCGGCGGTGGCGTCGGCCCGCTGCACTGGTACCACCGCCTAGGCGGCCGACGCCGCCCGCCGCGCCCGGCCCGGGTGCGTGACTGGTCCCCCGCGGCGCAGCGCGCCCAGCTGGCCGCAGGCATCGCGGTCCTGGCGCTGTGCGCAGGCGTCATCGTCGCCATGGCAGTGGCCGCGCTATGAGCGGCCACCTGGCTGCCTTCTACCGGGCCCGGCTGGACGACGACGAGGCGGCGGCGAAAGCTGCGGCGTCAGAGTCTGACGGTGCCGTGTGGGAGTTCGCCGATTACGAGTCCGGCGTCTCCCCAGTCAGCCCTGGATCGGTGACTCCCGTCGCCGTTGGCGCATACGGCTTCATGGACCCGGCACAAGGAGCCCACATCGCCCGCCACGACCCGGCCCGCGTGCTCCGCGACGTCGAGGCCGGGCGGGCGCTGCTGGCCGACCTGCAGGAAACCGAGGTCTGCCTCGATCGCGGATACACGGAACTGACGCGCGGCTCACAGCTGACGCTCCTGACGCAAGTCCGCCAGCGCGCCGCCGTCTACAGCGATCACCCGGACTACCGGCCGGAGTGGACGCTGTAGGCTCTGCCTGACGCATCTGGGGATGCTACGAACCGCCTCGCGGCCTACGGGTTGCGGGGCGGTTTGCTTCCCGCCACATACGACCCCCACCCTTTGTCGGTGAAGATCAGGTCCTCGGCCCGCAGCTGGGCCATGGCCTTCCTGACCGTGCCGAGCGCGACCCCGTACGTCTGCGCGAGCGTCTTCTCCGACGGCAGCCTGCCCGTCCACTCCCCGGCTGCGATCCGGGCGCGCATGTCGTCGGCGACCTGCCGCCACGGCGGCGGTCCCCGATTGATGTCGATCATGCCGGCAACGTATCTGACCAGCGAAAACCATAGATCGGCTGGTGTGATCACGGGCGTTCACCCCTATGCGGGAGGTGGTCAAGTGTGCACATCCATGGTTATGCTCTGGGTATGAGCCCCCCAGACTCGATTGGCGTCAGCATGGAAACAGGCATAAGTCCCCAGCTCGGCGGCATCCTCCAGCGTCACGGCAAGCAGTGGCAGCTTGGCCTGGATGAGGACACCGGCATGTGGACCGCGGTCCAGCGGCCCTCCCCGACCGCGGTTCACGTCATCGTCGCCCGCACACTCGGAGAGCTGGCCGTCAAGCTGGATGAGGACACCCAGTGATCCCCGGCCCGGTGACCGCCCAGGATCTCCAGCTGGCCGCGCTCCGGGAGCTGTACCCGAAGCGGCGGATTCTGCGTGTCCCGTGGGACAGCTACACGCCCGGCCGTGAGGACGACATCTATGCGCTGACGCTGGACGAGCTGGCGGACCTGCTCGCCGTGCTCCCGGCGCCCAGGGAGTAGCCATGCATTTCGATGACGACCTGAATCAGTACCTGGCGAAACTGCGGCTCCCGCTGCTGGTTCAGCGGTTCTGCCCCGACTGCGCCGCCATGGTCGTAGGCAAAGGCGACAGCCACGCCCGGGACCTGCTGGCCATCCACCGGGAAGGCACCTGCCAGGGCGGGGAGGGGGTGAACAGACATGGCGATGGCGATCCTGCACCTGCTGATCCACCTGAAGATGACGTACGGCTAACGCCACCAGGCCCCCGGCCGGGTCTCCCCCCGAAGCCTGGCCGGGACTAGCCCCCGTCCGGGCGGTAAGCACACCCGTCAGCCGCCCGGGCGGGGCCCAGACGTAAGCGGCCCCGGTGGCGCCTTCCACGCGCCAGCCGGGACCTGAACCCCTACGAGGAGGGGTCTCCTTGAACAGTAACCAGAGAATCAGCAGGCACGCCAGCCCCGGCCGTGACCCCGTCGTGCTGGCCATGAAAGCCGCCGCCGCCGTCCTGGCGCTGGCCTTCGTGATCCTGGGCGCCCAGCTGGCCCACCGTGAGACCGCCATGGCCGGGCTGCATTGCCCGGCGCCGGATCACGCGGTGTGGGCCGCATCGCTCGGCCCGTGGTGGTGGCAAGGCATGGCGATCTGCGGCGACTCACTGACGATCGTGGGGACGGGCAAGTGAGCGCCACGACCCCCGGCCAGGACAGCGCAGCCGCCAAGGCCGCCGAGCTGCTGCATGACGCCCGCGGCAGCGCCTACGGCAACCCGGAATATGCCAGCGCACTCGCGCTCCGCGCTATCGGCTATGCGCTCCTGGCCCTGCACGAGCAGGGCGAGCGGCGGCCGGAGCCCGCAGCCGCCCGGCGCTGGTGGCGGCGAGGTGCGCGGTGAGCGCCACCCGGACGCCACGTGCCGTCGGCTGGCTGGCGCTGGCTGGCGTGTCCCTCATCGCCGGTATCGCGTCCTACTTCCACGCCCTCGCCGTCGTCCAGGCCGCGGGCGCGACCGCGCCAGTGTCGTACCTTGTCCCGGCCCTGGCGGATCTTGTCATCCTGGGTGCGTCCGCCGACCTGCTCACCGCATCCCGCGCGGGCCAGCCGCGGCCACGTCTGACCATGGTGGCGCTGGGTGTCGGGGTGGTGGTCACCCTGGCGTTCAATGTGGTCGCTTCCCACCCGCATGCGATGCCGTCGTGGCTGGTGGACGGGTGGCCGGCGCTGGCGTTCATCCTCGCTCTTGAGTCTCTCGCGGGACTCGTCAGGCGTGGCCGGGGCGGGTTGACTGGTCTCCCCGCCCCGGCCGCATCCAGCCAGGGCCAGCCAGCGGCGCCAGAGACGACGGACGAGGCGCTGCGGCTGCTGCTGGCCACCGGCTCCCAGCGGGGCCTGGCCGACGCCCTGGGTGTTTCCAGGAGCCGGGTGGAAGCGTGGGCCGGGCGGGTGGCTGAACCGGCTGAGCCTGTGCTGGCTGACCCCGGGCACACGCTGAACGGGGACGGCCCACATTGATCGCAGCCCTGGTCTTCCTCATCCTGGCCGCCGTCGTCGCCGTGTGGGTGTGGCACAAGCTCAGCCGGTGGTGGTGGCTGGCGCTGGTGTGGCGGTGGCACAGCGGCGCAGCCCTCGACGGCCAGCACCGCACCAACGCGACATGGACCAGGCGGGCCACCGACACCCTGTCCCCGGTGCCCGTGGTCCGGTGGCATCACCTGCCGCGGCTGCACCGCGCCGGGATCCGCACAGGCGCCACGCTTGCCCTGTTCCTGCTCCTGTTCGGCCTCGCGGCTGCCCCGGCGATCACCCGGGCGGTCCTGGCTGCGGTCGGCGCGGGGCTGGTCCTGCTGGCGGCCTGGCGGGCGTATCGCAGGGTGCGCGACTGGCGGCACAACCGCGACTGGGTCAAGCCGCTGAACGAGGCACTCCCGCCAGGTGTCACCGTCGCCGAACTCACCCGCGACCGAACCAGGACCGTCCTCGCCCTCCCAGCCGGCCATTCCGGTGCCGACCAGGACCGGAAACTGATCCTGCAAGTGGCGGCAGCCAAGCTGGCCCTGCCGATCTCGGACCTGGCGGGGGACTGGTCGAAACTGCATGGCAAGCGGCCGCAGGCAGTGATCACCCTGGTCCCGCCGCCGCCCGGCTACGTGTCGTTCGCTGACATCCGGCCCCTGGCCGACGCCGCGAAGGAACACGAGATCATTTTCGGTCTCGCCCGGAAGCGCGCCCCCGGCATTATCAGCGTGGACAGTGACAGCCCCCACCTGGGCCTGTCCATGGGCAGCGGTGACGGCAAGAGCGTCACGGCCCGTAACGCCGCCTGCCAGCTGGCGCACCACGGCGCGCTGATCGTCGTCCTGGACACCAAATATGTGTCCCAGCACTGGGCTGCGGGGCTGCCGAACGTCGCCTATGCCCGCACCCCGCAGGAGATCCACGAGCTGGCGATCTGGCTGGCCGCCGAGGTGGACCGGCGGAAGAAACTGGCGTTCTATAACGCCGACGTCGAGGGCATCGTCCATGCCAACCCGGGCGCGCGGATCGTCGCCATCCTGGAGGAGCTGAACGCCACCCAGGCCGAGCTGGCCACCTACTGGAAAGAGACCGGCGGTAAGGGCCGCTCCCCGGCGGTCCAGGCGCTGGACACGGTGAGTTTCATCGGCCGGCAGGTGCTGGTGAACCTGCTGTATATCGGGCAGCGGCTGTCGGCGAAGGCGACCAGCGGCGGCAGCGGCGATGCCCGCGAAAACCTGGGCGTCCTGCTCATGTCGAACCCGGCGGCGTCCACGTGGAAAATGCTGGTCGGCGACCGTCACGCTCTGCCACCGGCCACGGATGTGCAGGGCCGGTTGCAGGTGGTCACCGCGAAGACGGTCCTCGAAGTCCAGGGGGCCTATGTGACGGGTGCGCAGGCCCGCGAGTACGCCACATCAGGGGCTGTGGCGGTGCCCCCGGCGGGGATGCCGTGCGTCGGCGGGCTGGCCCCGCTGGGCACCCCGGAGCGCGCGGCGCAGGATGTCACAGTCACAGACATGCTGTCGCCGCATGCCCCTGACCTTGAAAATGTCACAGACATCCGGCGGATCCGGCCCCCAGTTCCGCGGACGACGATCGCTGACGCTGTCGCGGAAGGCATCACCGGGCCGTCGGTGGACGCGGTCCGCCAGGCCCTGCACCGTGACCCGTTGTCACCGCGGCCGGTCGGCAGGCGCCGCAACGCTGACGAGTACGACCAGGTCGAGCTTCGCGACTGGGAAGAAGCCCGGCGCAGCCAGAGAGGAAACCAGTCCGATGACAGACAGTGAGATCCGGCACAGGTTCGCGCCTCCCGAGCCTCAACGGCTGGGCCCCGTCCGTGACGAGTGGCTCCGCCGCTACGGCGGAGCCCAGAGTGGCCCGGCAGACAGTGACAATCAGCGCGCGGTGGACCGCGTTGCCGCGGTCCGTGAGGCGCTTCAGGTGCTCGCCGCCGCCAGTAACCGGGAGGCCCGGGAATTCCTGCTCGGCCCGGTTGACGACGAACTCCAGCTACTCGAATCGATTCTCAGTGAGGACGTCCGATGACAGACAGTGATACCTATCACCCGCCCGGCTCCTGTGACGCATGCGCACAGCCGCCGGACCTGGCGGCACTCGCCGCCGCGGATGAGTGGAAGTCGTGGCCAGGATTCTCCCGCTACGAGGCCAGCCACCGCGGGCCCATCCGTAACCGGCGCACCGGCCGGGTCCTGGCCGTCACCATCGACCCTGAAGGCTACGAGCGGCTGAACCTGTACGCCGATGACGGCACCCGGCCGGGTATGGCCGTTGCCCGGTGTGTCCTGCTGGCCCACGCGGGGCCGCCCGGGCAAGGCGAGGAAGCATGCCACGGGCCTGGCGGCCGCCGTGACAACCACTGGCCCGAGAATCTGTCCTGGGGCAGTAAGGGGAAGAACAACGGCCCCGATAAGGCCGCCGCCGGGACGCTCACCCCGAACCCCGCGTATCCGTGCAAGGACGGGTGCGGCCAGCTGGTCCTCAATGAGGGGCGACGCTGCCCCGGGTGCGTTAAGCGGGTCGGCCGGGAGGCCGGGGCCATGCTCGGCCGCGGGGTCAACCTGTACGACGTCGCGGAACACTTCGGCTACACCCAGCCTGACTGGGTATACAGCCTGGCCGTCCAGCACGGCCGGTGCATGCTCACGAAGCGTGAGGCCCTGGCCCAGCAACCATCA
>Ga0208479_1000099_pt1 | contig 10619 bp, 7 predicted proteins | sample NGESurdeep072012_7_FD_184464 | JGI IMG/M metagenome (GOLD analysis project Ga0208479, IMG submission 184464) | Arctic peat soil microbial communities from Barrow, Alaska - NGEE Surface sample 415-3 deep-072012 (SPAdes) | ecosystem: Environmental > Terrestrial > Soil > Wetlands > Peat ... | reverse complement strand
CATTGAGCAGATGGCCCAGGTCGTGCAGCAGGCAGGCGGTGACGAGCTCGTCGCTCGCTTCGCTCTGCTCTGCCAGGTGCGCCGTCTGCAAGGCGTGCTCGAGCTGCGTGACCGGCTCGCCGCTGTACTGGGCGAAGCCGTGCCGGGAGAACAGCTCGGCGATGTCTTCCAGGCTCAGCACGGCTAGCTCTCTTCGCGCAGCGTCGACAGATCCGGGGTGCCCTCGCGGCCCGCTTCGAGCGCGGCGAACTGCGACTGGCGAATCCGCGTCGCCGTCAGCGCGCCGGCCGATTCGAGGATCGGATAGGCGATCGAGCAGATGTGCGAATTGATTCGCTTCAGGTCGCTGATGAGATCGAGATGCAGCGAGCTCGTCTCGATGCTTTGCGCCGTGTTGTCGCGCAACCGCGCGATGTGGTTGGCGGCGTACTCGTGCTCCAGGTCGCGAAATTGCGCCTTCTCCTCGAGCAGGCGCTTCGCGTCGCGCACGTGGCCGTCGAGGAAGACGCTCATCGCCAGGCGCAGGTTCGAGAGCAGCCGCTCGTGCAGATGGACGATCTCGGCCATTCCGGCTTCCGAGAAGCTGCGCCCCTTCTTGACCAACTTGTCCTCGATGTCCTGAAGGACGCGCTCGACGATGTCGCCGATCTGCTCCATGTTGATCGTGAAGGAGACGATGTCGGTCCAGCGCCGGCTCTCCTGCTTCGAGAGCGCCTCGCCCGATATCTGCGTCAGGTACAGCTTGATCGCCGTGTACAGCTCGTCGACCGTGTCGTCGAGCTTGCGCAGGTCTTCCGAGAGGCGCAGGTCGTTGTTGCGCATCACCGGCAGCACGCCGCGCAGCATCGTCTCGACGACGTCGGCCTGGTGCAGCGCTTCGCGCGCCGCGCAGGAAATCGCGAGCGACGGCATGTTGAGGGCGAGCGGGTCGAGGTGGCGGGGCCGCTGCGTGTCGCCGCTGCGGACCGGCTCGCTCAGCCAGCGGTCGACGGTGCGGCCGACCAGGCCGGTGAAGCCGATGAACACGATCGCCAGGCAGACGTTGAAGGCGAGATGGAACAACACGACCTGCTGGTGCACGGTCGGCACGAGTTGCTGCAGCAGGACGTGGACCTCGGGCAGCAGGCCGATGAAGAGCAGTGTGCCGAGCGTCTTGAAGATGAAGTTGCCGAGCGGCAGGCGGCGCACCTGCGGCGTGGCGTTGCCCGTCGCCAGCATGGCGAGGATGCCGCTGCCGATGTTGGCACCCAGGACGAGGCCGAGCGCCGCCGTGACCGGCAGCATGGCGGAAGCGGCGAGGGCAGCGATCAGCAGCACGATCGCCAGGCTCGAGTAGGAGAGCACGGTCAGCACGGCGCCGACGACGATGTCGAGCAGCACGTCGTCGGGCAGCGACGCGAGCAGGGCGCGAACCGCCGGTGCTTCGGTCAGCGGCCGCGTCGCCGCGGCGATCAGCTGCAGCGCCAGGGTGATGAGGCCCACGCCGATGAGGACGCGCCCGACCGCGCCGGCGCCGCTGTTCTGCTTGGAGATGAAGACGACGACGCCGACGAAGATGAGCAGCGGCGACAGCCACGACAGGTCGAGCGAGAAGACGACCGTCATCAGGCTGGTGCCGACGTCGGCGCCGAGCATGACGGCCAGCGCCGCACTCGTCGTGACGAGGCTCTTGCCGACGAAGGAGGCGACGATGAGGCAGGTCGCCGTGCTCGACTGGACCAGGCTGGTCACGCCGAGGCCGGCGATGACGGAGCGAAAGCGGCTGGAAAAGCTCGTCGCCAGGATCCGGCGCAGGTTCTCCCCGAACACGCGCAGCATGCCGGTGCGCACGATGTGCGTCCCCCAGACGAGGAGCGCGATCGCGGCGAGGAGGTTGAGAAGGTGGATCAAAGGGTGTTCAATTCCAGGGGAGCGAGTAGGTCTTGAGGTTCGTGAAGCTCTTCATCGCTTCCTGCACGCCTTCCTTGTAGCCGAGGCCGGAATCCTTGATGCCCCCGAAGGGCGTCAGCTCGAGGCGATAACCGGGAACTTCTCGCACGTTGACCGTTCCGACTTCGAGCTCGGCGACGAAACGGGTGATGTAGTCGAGCCGGTTCGTGCAGACCGACGACGACAGGCCGTAGGCGGTGCCGTTGGCCATGCGGATCGCCTCGTCGATGTCGGCGAAGACGAGGATCGGCGAGACCGGGCCGAAGGTCTCCTCGCGCACCAGCGTCATCTCGGGGCGGACGCGGTCGAGCACCGTCGGCGAGTAGAGCGCGCCCTCGCGCCGGTTGCCGACGAGGAGCCGGGCGCCTTGCGCGACGGCCTCGTCGACGCGCGACTCGAAGAGCCGCGCCGCCGCCGCGTCGATGACGGTTCCCATCTCGACGTCCGGATCGCGCGGGTCGCCGTAGCTCCAGCGCTTCGTCTTCTCGACGACGAGCTCGGTGAAGCGCCCGGCGACCGCCTGATGCACGAGCATGCGCTTGACGGCGGTGCAGCGCTGGCCCGAGTTCTTGTACGAGCCCTGGACGGCGAGCGTCGACGCCTCGTCGAGGTCGGCATCTTCCATGACGATGATCGGATCGTTCCCGCCGAGCTCGAGGACGACGCGGCGATAGCCCGCCCTGGCCGCGATCGCCTTGCCGATCGCGACCCCGCCGGTGAAGGTGACGAGGTCGACGTTCTGGTTCGTGACGAGCTCGTCGCCGATCTCCCTCGGGTCGCCGGTGACGACCGAGAGCATTTCCGGCGGCAGCCCGGCCTCGTAAAGGAAGTCGGCGAAAAGCAGGGCCGACAGCGGCACCTTCTCCGACGGCTTCAGGACGACGCGGTTGTTCGTCGCGATCGCCGGAACGACCTTGTGCGCCACCTGGTTCATCGGGTGGTTGAACGGCGTGATCGCGCAGATCGCGCCGAGCAGCGGGCTGCGTTGCGTATAGACGCGGCGATTCCGGCCGTGCGGAGTGAGGTCGCAGCTGTAAATCTGGCCGTCGTCCTTCAGCGCTTCGCCGGCGCCGAAGACGAGCACGTCGGCGACCCGCCCGGCTTCATAGGTCGCGTCTTTCAGGCAAAGGCCCGACTCGGCGCTGATCAGCGCGGCGACGTCGTGCGTGCGCGCCCGCACATGCGCGGCGGCCTTGTTCAGGATCTCGGCGCGATCGTAGCGGGTGAGCCTGGCCCGGTAGCCGCGGGCGATGGCGAAGGCGCGCCGTACTTCCTCGACGCTCGCCTTGGGGACACTGCCGATGCGCTTGCCGGTATACGGGTTGCAGACCTCGATCGTACGTTCGCCGCTGCGCTCGCCGCCGACCTTCTCGCCTGCGATGCGCATCTCCTCGTGCCTGAACATCGAATCAGTCGACATGATTCAGTGCGAGGTCGAAGGCGTCGAAGTTCCGCCATCGGCGATCGGGGTCGATGCCAACGAGGCGCCGGTTGACGATCAGCGGCACGCGCTGCTCGGACGTGCCGCCGTGCGAGCGGAGCGGCACTTCGAGCGCCGACAGATCGTGCCGCGCCGCCGCGGTGCCGATCACCTTCGAACGCTCGGCGACGACGACGAGGTCGCCGATGCGGTCGGCCGGCAGCTCGAAGAAGGCGGCCGCTTCTGCGCGCGAGCGGACCGACTCGACGCCGCGCAGCGCGGCGATGCGCGCGCCGAGCGCGGCGGCGTCGGTCCCGCTGGGAAGGTAGACGGTGGCGAAGGAGCCGAGCGCCCCGTGATGGACGACGTAAGGGTCGGTGATCGGCAGGATCACCCGCGCTGCGGCGGCGCCGAGCCACTCGTCGAGGACGTCCTGCAGATAGAGCACGTCGGGCGCGCCGTCCATGCGCGTCTTCGCGTTCATGCCGTGGTCGGCGGTCAGGGCGATGACGCAGCCCATCGCGTCGAGCCTGCCGAGGTAGCCATCCATCATCCGGTAGAACGCGTCGGCGCCCTCGGTGCCCGGCGCGTGCTTGTGCTGCACGTAGTCGGTGGTCGACAGGTACATCACGTCGGGCCGGCGCTCGTGCGACATCAGCTCGACGCCGGCGGCGAAGACGAACTCCGAGAGCTCGGCGCTGTAGACCGATGGCACGGGCATGCCGACGCGCTCGACGACCTCGTCGATCCCGTTTTCCTCCTCGTTGGCATCGTCGGCCTTTTCCGCCGAAAAGCAGATGCCCTGCATGCCGTGGCCGAGGAGCTTGCGCAGCTTGTCCTTGGCCGTGACGACGGCGACGAACTGGCCGGCTGTCGAGAGCGCCGCGAGGATCGTCGGCGCGCGCAGCCACTTCGGGTCGTTCATCATCACTTCGCTGCCGCTGGCGACGTCGAACAGATAGTTGCCGCAGATGCCGTGCACCGAAGGCGGTACGCCGGTGACGATCGACAGGTTGTTGGGGTTGGTGAAGCTCGGGATCACACAATCGGCAGTGAGCACCGTGCCGGTGGCCAGCACTGCCTTCATCCACGGCGTGTGGCCGTGCGCGACCGACTGGGCGATGTAGTCGGGCTCGCAGCCGTCGACGCAGACGACGACGGTCGGCTGGTGCGCGAGCCGGTAGCTGCGGCCGTTGACGTGGATCATCGGGCCGGCCGCCCGGAATGGACCGTGCCCGCCGTCGCGGGCCGCGGGTGATGGTTCCTGATCGTTCGCTCCTTGCTTTCCATCACGTGCGCGAACATGGCGCGGCCGGCCAGATCGGCGTCGCCGGCGGCGATCGCCTTGACGATCTGCCGGTGCTCGCCGGCGGACATCGGCATCAGCATCGCGTCGGCCAGGTTGAGGAGGCGAAACAGGCTCAGCTCCTTGATCAGCTTGCGGTAGATCGTGGTCAGCTTGCGGTTCCCCCCGAGCTCGACCAGGCGGTCGTGGAAGCGCAGGTTGAGCTGGTGATAGGTCGGCGCGTCCTTGGCCTTGACCGCCTGCTCCATCTGGTCGACGAGGCCGCGGATCTCCTTCAGCGCCGCCGGCGCGATGCCTTTGGCGAGACGGCGGCTGACCCCCTCTTCCATCGACGCGCGCAGGTCGAAGATCTCGATCGCTTCTTCGACCGGCAGGTTGCGAACGAAGACGCCGCGGTTCTTCTCGGTGCGCACCAGGCCCGCTTCCTCGAGCATGCGAAAGGCCTCGCGCAACGGCCCGCGCGAGACGCCCAGGCGGGCCGCGAGGGCGACCTCGGTGAGCTTTTCGCCCGGAGGCAGCTCGCCGGACAGGATCATCCTCTCGAGCTCGCCCTGTACGACGCTCGAGAGCGAGCTCGTCTGCAGCAGCGTGATCGTCGGGTGGGGCCGGGTGGCGGCGGCGAGCGCGGGCATGCCGGAGTGTCGCTGCGGCAAGTGTCGATTGTCAACAATCTTCAAGAAACAATTGACGCTTTCTCCCGGCGACGCCTAGACTGCCGCGCCCCAACCGTGCGCGCGGAACTGTCATCAATCTGGCATACGCTTTGCACGCGCGAGCGGCACGTCGCGCTCGCCCGCCTTCTAGGTCGTACAACCATCCAGGGAGATTTGCATGAATCCGGGTTCACTGAAAGCGCTGCTCGCCGCAGCCCTGCTCGTCGCCGCGACCGGCGCCCTAGCGCAGAAGACGCAGCTCACGGTCTATACCGCGCTCGAGACCGACCAGATCAAGGCCTACGAGGCGGGCTTCTATCGCGCGAATCCGAACATCGAGCTGAGATGGGTGCGCGACTCGACCGGAGTGATCACCGCCAAGCTGCTCGCCGAGAAGTCGAACCCGCAGGCCGACGTCGTCATGGGCGTCGCGGCGTCGAGCCTGGCGCTGCTCGATTCGCAAGGCATGCTGACGCCGTACGCGCCGATCAACCTCGACGCGATCATGTCGGTCTATCGCGACAAGAAGAACCCGCCCGACTGGTGGGGAATGGACGTGTGGGGGGCGACGGTTTGCTTCAACACGGTCGAGGCGCAGAAGAAGGGCATTCCGAAGCCCGAGACCTGGAAGGACCTGACCAAGCCCGTCTACAAGGGCCAGGTCGTAATGCCGAACCCGGCGTCGTCGGGCACCGGCTACTTCGACGTCACCGCGTGGCTCACGCTGTGGGGCGACGACAACGGCAAGGGCGGAGGCTGGAAGTTCATGGACGCGCTGCACGAGAACATCGCCCAGTACACGCATTCGGGCTCCAAGCCCTGCAACATGGCGGCCGCCGGCGAATACGTCGTCGGCATCTCGTTCGAGTACCGCGCCAACAGCAACAAGGCCAAGGGCGCGCCGATCGACCTCGTGTTCCCGAAGGAAGGGCTCGGCTGGGACCTCGAAGCCTTCGGCATCATGAAGGGCACCAAGCACATGGACGAGGCGAAGAAGCTCGCCGACTGGGCCTCGAGCAAGGATGCGATGCAGCTCTACGGCAAGAACTTCGCGATCACGGCGCAGCCCGGCGTCGCCGCACCGCTCGCCAACGTCCCCGCCGACTACGAGAAGCGCCTCGTCAAGATGGACTTCAAGACCGCCGCCGACAACCGCGAGCGCGTCCTCGCCGAATGGAACAGGCGCTACGACGCGAAGTCCGAGCCGAAGAAGTAACAAGGGGGTCGGCCCGCGGCCGGCCCCGTCATCCCGGGCGAAGCGAAGGATCCTGCCGCGAGCCATGAGCACCGCAGTCACTCCTTACCTTCGCCTCGAAGGCATCCGCAAGTCGTTCGGATCGTTCCAGGCGCTGACGGACATCGACCTCGCGATCTCGCAAGGCGAGTTCGTCTGCTTCCTCGGCCCCTCGGGCTGCGGCAAGACGACGCTGCTGCGAATCATCGCCGGCCTCGAGACGCAGACGGCAGGGCGGGTCCGCCAGGGCGAACGCGACATCTCGGTGCTGCCGCCGGCCGAGCGCGACTACGGCATCGTCTTCCAGTCGTACGCGCTCTTTCCCAACCTCTCGGTCGCCGACAACGTCGCTTACGGCCTCGTCAACCGCAAGGAGGCGAAGGCGAAGATCGCGGCACGCGTCGACGAGCTGCTCAAGCTCGTCGGCCTGCCCGGAAGCGGCTCGAAGTTTCCGGCGCAGCTCTCGGGCGGGCAGCAGCAGCGCATCGCCCTGGCGCGGGCGCTGGCCACATCGCCCGGGCTGCTCCTCCTCGACGAGCCGCTTTCGGCGCTCGATGCGCTCGAGCGGGTGCGCCTGCGCCAGGAGATCCGCTCGCTGCAGCGCAAGCTCGGCGTGACGACGATCATGGTCACGCACGACCAGGAAGAAGCGCTCTCGGTCGCCGACCGCATCGTCGTCATGAACCACGGCGTGATCGAGCAGGTCGGAACGCCGATGCAGATCTATCGCGACCCGGCGACGCCTTTCGTCGCCGATTTCGTGGGCAAGATCAACGTCCTGTCGGGCCGGCTGCATCCGGGCCGCGACCTGCGAATCGGCGCGAGCCGCTTCGCCTGCGAGCGCGACACCGACGCGGAGCGCGACGTCAAGGTCTATCTGCGCCCGGAAGACGTGCTGGCGCGGCCGATCGCTCCGGGCGACGCGAACGTCTTCGACGCCGCGATCGACAAGATCGAGTTCCTCGGCTCGTACTGCCTCGTCCGCGTCAACGCGCAAGCCCTCGGCACGCAGCCGATCACGGTCTACCTCTCGCTCAACTATCTGGCCGAGCAGGGCCTCGAGGTCGGCAGCCGGCTGCCGCTCAAGGTGCTGCCGGAGCGGATGCGCTTCTTCTAGCCTGTCAGCGTGTCCGCCGTCCTTCCGCTTTCCGCGGCGCGCGCCCTTCGCCAGCGCGCCCACTGGACCGACCGGATCGCCCACGCGACGCTGCTCCTCATCGTCGCGGCGCTCGTCGTCTTCCTCGCCCTCCCGCTCGCGACGATCCTGGCCAAGGCCTTGCAGGACCGCGACGGCGTTTTCGTCGGCCTGGCGAATTTCGCGAGCTACCTGCGCACGCCATCGCTGCTGCAATCGTTCGTCAACAGCGTCTCGGTCTCGCTGCTCGTGACGCTCGTGACCGTTCCGCTCGCATTCGGCTTCGCCTACGCGCTGTCGCGCAGCTGCATCCCGGCCAAGGGGATGTTCCGCACGATCGCGCTGATCCCGCTGCTCGCGCCTTCGCTGCTTTCGGCGATCTCGCTCATCTACTGGTTCGGCAACCAGGGCGTCGCGCGCGGCCTCGTCACGGCGCTCGGCTTCGAGAACATCTACGGCGGGCCGGGCGTCGTCGTCGCCGAATGCTTCGCCGTCTTTCCGCACGCGCTGATGATCCTGATCAGCGCCCTGGCGCTTGCCGACGCTCGTCTCTACGAAGCGGCGGCGGCGCTCGGGACGTCGACGCGGCGCAAGTTCCTGACGATCACCCTTCCGGGAGCGAAATACGGCCTGATCTCGGCGGCGCTCGTCGCCTTCACCCTCGTCATGACCGACTTCGGCATCCCGAAGGTGATCGGCGGCAACTTCAACATGCTGGCGACCGACGTCTTCAAGCTCGTCATCGGCCAGCAGGACTTTTCGCGCGGCGCGGTCGTCGGCCTGCTCCTGCTGACGCCTGCGGTCCTCACCTTCGGCATCGACTGGTTCGTCCAGCGCAAGCAGACGGCGATGCTGACCGCGCGCGCCGTGCCCTACGCGCCCAGGCCGGCGCGCGGCTTCGATGCCCTGATGCTTGCCTACGTGCTCGTCGTCAGCGCCTTGATGCTGGCAATGCTCGGCATGGCGATCTTCGCTTCGTTCGCGACCTACTGGCCGTACAACCTGGCGCCCAGCCTCAAGCACTACACGATGGGCCTGGTCGACGCCGAGGTCGGCAGCGCCTTCGGCAACAGCCTGAGGCTGGCCGCGGGGACGGCGTTCTTCGGCACGATCCTCGTCTTCGTCGGCGCCTACATGCTCGAGAAGACGCGCGGCATGGAGGCGCTGCGGCCGCTGGTGCGCCTGCTCGCCATGCTGCCGATGGCGGTGCCCGGGCTCGTCCTGGGCCTCGGCTACATCTTCTTCTTCAACGAGCCCGCCAATCCGCTGCACGGCCTGTACGGGACGATGACGATCCTGGTCGTCTGCACGATCGTCCATTTCTACACGACGGGGCATCTCACGGCCGTGACGGCGCTGAAGTCGCTCGACGCCGAGTTCGAGGCCGTCAGCGCTTCGCTCAAGGTGCCGTTCTTCACGACTTTCTGGCGCGTCACCTTGCCGATCTGCACGCCCACGCTCGTCGACATCGCGCGCTACTTCTTCGTCAACGCGATGACGACGATCTCGGCCGTCGTCTTCCTCTATTCGCCCGACACCAAGGTCGCGGCGATCGCGATCCTCAACCTCGACGAAGCCGGCGAGGCTGGCGCGGCGGCGGCGTGCGCCGTGCTCATCACCGCTGGATCGACCGTCGTGACGCTGCTCTTCATGCTCGTCGGCGCCTGGGTCGACCGGCGCACGCAGGCGTGGCGGCGCGGAACGCGTTGAGCGGCGCCCCTGTCAGCGACCGGCGAGAATGACCTGGGAGACCCGATACCGATGCAGCGCGACGCCATCCTCCTCACGCCCGGACCGCTGACGACGACCGAGCGCACCAAGCGCGCCATGCTGCGCGACTGGGGCTCGTGGGACTCGTCGTTCATCGCCATGACGGCCGAGCTGCGCCGCGAGCTGCTCGCGATCGTGCACGGCGAGGGCACGCATGTCGTCGTGCCGCTGCAGGGAAGCGGGACGTTCTCGGTGGAGGCGGCGGTGGCGACGATCGTCCCGCGCGACGGTCACGTCCTCGTCCTCGACAACGGCGCGTACTGCAAGCGCCTGGGCCGGCTGGCGACGCTGATGGGCCGCAAGACGACGATCCTGCCGCATTCCGAGGACGCGCCCGTTTCCGCCGCCGAGCTCGACGCTGCGCTCGCGGCCGACGCCAGCATCACGCACGTCGGCTTCATCCACTGCGAGACGGGTACCGGCGTGCGCAACCCGCTGCAGGAGGTGGCCGACGTCTGCGCGCGCCGCGGCAAGGGCCTCATCGTCGACGCGATGAGCTCGTTTGCCGCCTTGCCGATCGACGCGCGCGAAGCGCGCTTCGACGCCCTCGTCGCCGCCAGTGGCAAGTGCCTCGAGGGCGTTCCCGGGATGGGCTTCGTCTTCATCCGCAACTATGTCGTCGACGGCGCCGCAGGCAACTCGCATTCGCTCGCGATGGACCTGCACGACCAGCACGTCTACATGGAGCGGACCGGCCAGTGGCGTTTCACCCCGCCGACGCACGTCTGCGCCGCGCTCGCCGAAGCGGTGCGCCAGTTCGTCGAGGAAGGCGGCCAGCCGGCGCGGCTGGCGCGCTACTCGGCCAACTGCGAGGCGCTCGTCACGGGAATGGAGGCGCTCGGCTTCGAGCCCTTCCTGAGGCCGGAGATCCAGGCGCCGATCATCGTGACCTTCCACGCGCCTGCCGACCCGCACTACGAGTTCAAGGCGTTCTACGAAGCGGTGAAGGCGCGTGGCTTCATCCTCTACCCCGGCAAGCTCACGCAGCTCGAGACGTTCCGCGTCGGCTGCATCGGCGCGATCGGTCCCGACGTCATGCGGCAGGCCGTCGCCGCCGTCGCCGATGCGATGCGCGTGATGGGAATCGGCAGCGGCACGCCGGGCGGCATCGGTGCTGCCGCCGAGGATGGCGGCAACATCGGCGTACGCCAGCCCCGCGAGGTAGTGGTAGG
>Ga0208479_1000097_pt1 | contig 10693 bp, 8 predicted proteins | sample NGESurdeep072012_7_FD_184464 | JGI IMG/M metagenome (GOLD analysis project Ga0208479, IMG submission 184464) | Arctic peat soil microbial communities from Barrow, Alaska - NGEE Surface sample 415-3 deep-072012 (SPAdes) | ecosystem: Environmental > Terrestrial > Soil > Wetlands > Peat ... | reverse complement strand
GTCGAGCGCGGCCTGAATGCTGCCAGGCGCATTGCCGGTCTCAACCCCTTGCCGGCCGGCCCTGTACCCGGTCATGAGCTTTCCCCGCGGCAACCGGACGCCAGGATTTCGATTTTGTCCAAGAGGTTGACGCTCAACCGTAAACTGAGCAGTTGCGTTCGAGGAATTGTTTTGGCAGCGCGCGAGCTGGCGTACTGCAATGCCTTAAAGAGCCAAAACCTTGGCCATGGTAGACCCGAGTTCACTCGGGCTCGGCGCCACCGTGAGGCCGTAGGATTTCATGATTTCTGATTTTTCCGCGGCACTATCGCCGCTTGCCGAAATGATCGCGCCGGCATGGCCCATGCGGCGGCCCTTCGGCGCGGTCAGACCCGCGACATAGCCGACTACCGGCTTGGTCATGTGGCTCTTGATCCACGCCGCCGCCTCGGCTTCCTGGGGTCCGCCGATTTCGCCGATCATCATGACTGCCTTGGTTTCGGGGTCGCTCTCGAAAAGCACCAGATGGTCGAGAAACGAGCTGCCATTGATCGGATCGCCGCCGATACCGACACTCGTCGTGATGCCGATCCCAAGATCCTTCATCTGCGCGGCTGCTTCATATCCTAGGGTGCCCGAACGCGAAACAATGCCGACCGCGCCACGCTTATAGATATGGCCCGGCATGATCCCAAGCATTGCCTTGCCGGGGCTAATGATGCCGGCGCAATTCGGTCCGACCATCAAAGTTCTATGTTCGCGCTGATAGCGCAAAAGATAGCGCTTCACCCGTATCATGTCTTGCGCCGGAATTCCGTCGGTGATCGAGCAGACGAGCTTAATACCCGCGTCGGCCGCCTCCATGATCGCGTCGGCGCAGAAAGCCGGCGCAACAAAAGTGATGCTATGGGTCGCGCTGGTCTGCTTAATGGCCTCCTTCACGGTGTTGAACACCGGCAAGCCAAGATGGGTGGCGCCGCCTTTGCCGGGAGTGACCCCCCCGACGACCTTGGTGCCATACGCAATCATCTCCTTGGCATGGAACGTACCCTTGTCGCCCGTGAAGCCTTGAATCAGGACCCGGCTTGTTTCGTCAATCAGAATGCTCATGGCTTAAGACTTCCCCTGGAACAACTTGCAGCGAAGGCGAGGGACCTTTTCGCCACCGGTAAATGCGGAAAAAGCACGCTTTTAACAGTGCTTTTAGGATTGAAACTGCGAGGAAAACGCGCGGCCTGTCGCGAGGTCAGGCCGTGCGGGCATCTCTTTGCGGGGCGCTGCGGGCGGCCTCGACCGCCGCTTTGGCGGCATCGGCCAAAGTATCGGCGGAGATGATCGGCAGGCCGCTTTTTGCGATGATTTCGCGCCCGGCCTCGACATTTGTCCCTGAAAGACGCACCACCAAGGGGACATCGACGTTCAATTCGCGGCACGCCTTGACGACGCCTTCGGCCACCCAATCACACCGATTAATGCCGGCGAACACATTAACGAGAATAGCCCTAACGTTGCGGTCGGACAACACCAAGCGAAACGCCGCGGCAACCCTTTCGGGTGAGGCGCCGCCGCCAACATCAAGGAAGTTCGCGGGGCTGCCGCCCGCATATTTGATCGTGTCCATCGTTGCCATGGCAAGACCGGCGCCATTGACAATGCAGCCGATATTGCCATCGAGTCCGACATAGTTGAGGTTATGCTCGGCGGCCTGGACCTCGCGCGGATCCTCTTGGGAGTGGTCGCGCATGTCGGCAACGGTATGCCGCCGGAACAGCGCATTGTCGTCGAAAGACATCTTGGCATCGAGAGCGAGGACCCGGTCATCCTTGGTCACGACGAGCGGATTGATCTCGACCATGGTGGCATCGAGATCGCGGAACGCACGGTAGCAGCCGAGGATGCTTGCGACAGCGCGGCTGACCTGCTTCAAAGTGAGGCCAAGACCGAAGGCGAGCTCCCGCGCCTCAAAAGGTTGGAGTCCAACCGCCGGCTCGACCACAACTTGCAGGATTTCTTCGGGATGCTCTTTGGCAATCTCCTCGATTTCCATGCCGCCGAAGCGCGAGGCGATGATCCGCACCCGCTCGACCTTCCGGTCGAGAACGAAGCCGAGGTAAATCTCCCGCTCGAAAGGTTCGGCGACCTCAATATAGACTCGCTGCACGACCTTGCCCTCTGGGCCGGTCTGATTGGTGACGAGGGTTTTGCCAAGAAGCTCCGCCGCCGCGGCGCGCACTTCATTATAGGTCTTGCAGAGCTTGACGCCTCCCGCCTTGCCGCGGCCGCCGGAATGGATTTGGGCTTTCACGGCCCAATGCCAGCCGCCGAGTTCAGTCGCGCAATAGACCGCCTGCTCGGGACTATAGGCGACCGCCCCATGCGGTGTTGCCACACCAAAATTCGCCAAGATCTCCTTGGCCTGATACTCGTGAATGTCCAAACACCCCTCCTTACAACTTCGTTACAACCCTCGCGCCACTCGAACCATGCCGGGCTTGCCCAATGGGGTTGTCTTACCAGTCGTCCGCGCAACCTGCTTGCCCGGCGGGCACGCAACAGATAATGCAGCGGAAGGCTTATTGCCAAATTTGGACCTTAGCAACCCTCCTCTTGGTACCCCCTCACGAATTGCGCAAGATCGCGGCAGCAACTATTCCCAGGCGCGCAAGGAACCTTGGCGACAAGCGAAGTGTCCGCGTCAATTAAAGTCACATAGGAAGAATCGCAATGGAAAGGGCAGCGATTGGGTGCGTATATGGCAGTCTCGTCCCCCCATATTCATGCCGCCAGTTGCAGCGCAACAGATGATTGGCGAGAAAATGGTTGAACGCACGCCATTTGTGGGTATGTAACGGCATCATCGGAAAAGCGTGTCCCAATGCGCTTACCGGGCTGTTGGCATCCCGGTACCTATTTTAATGACCCCGCGCCTATTTTAACGAGAAGTGCAAATCGTAATGGCAATCGATCCGCGTTCGCTGCTTCGCAGCATGTTTGATGCAGCGGTCGGCGCGGCCTTGCCTTCGAAGTGCTTGGCCTCGCATCTTCCGCCCCAGCCGCGGGGCCGCACCATCGTCGTTGGTGCCGGCAAAGCCGGCGGCGCGATGGCCAAGGCGGTCGAGGATCATTGGCCGGGTCCGCTCGAAGGTTTGGTGGTTACGCGCTATGGCCACGGCGCGCCGTGCCAGCGGATCGAGGTGGTCGAAGCGAGCCATCCGGTTCCCGACGCCGCCGGTCTGGAAGCGGCCAAACGCATTCTCGCCATGGTCAAGGGTTTGACGCCCGATGACCTTGTGCTTTGCCTCATTTCAGGCGGCGGCTCGGCGCTTCTCGCGCTTCCCGCCGATGGGGTGACGCTCGCCGACAAGCAGGGCATAAACAAGGCACTGTTGAAGAGCGGCGCGACCATCTCGGAAATGAACTGCGTGCGCCGGCATTTATCGGCGACCAAGGGCGGCAGGCTCGCCGCCGCTGCCGCGCCCGCCCGAGTGGTGAGCCTCATGATTTCGGACGTGCCGGGCGACGATCCTTGCGTGATCGCCTCGGGACCGACCGTTGCCGACCCGACAACCTCGGCCGACGCGCTAGCGATCCTTCAAAAATACGCCATCGCCGTGCCAGGCAATGTCAGCGCGCATCTCGGCTCGCCCAGCGCCGAGACCTTGAAGCCAGGCGATCCGCGCCTCGCGGGCGTCGCCAATGTGATGATCGCGACACCGCAAATGTCGCTTGAGGCCGCCGCCGAAGTCGCGCGCAAGGCCGGCATCACCCCCCTCATTCTCGCCAACGACGTCGAGGGCGAAGCGCGCGACGTGGCTTTGGTGCACGCGGCCATCGCGCGGCAAGTGCATGCCTTCGGCCAGCCCTCCGCCCCGCCCTGTGTCCTCATCTCGGGCGGCGAGACCACGGTCACCGTGCGCGGAACCGGCCGCGGCGGCCGCAACGCCGAGTTCCTGCTGGCACTTGGCGTCGCCTTGGACGGCCACCCCGGCATCTATGCGTTCGCCGGCGATACCGACGGAATCGACGGCACAGAGGACAATGCGGGCGCGCTCCTCAGCCCCGACAGTCTTGCCCGCGCCGCCTCGGCGGGTGTCTCAGCCAAGGCTATGCTCTCCAACAATGATGGGTATAGCTTCTTCTCCGCGATTGGAGATCTGGTTGTCACCGGGCCAACCCTCACCAATGTGAACGATTTCCGCGCCATTTTGGTCCTTCCCTAAGGCAGATCTTTATATGGACCATCCTGGATCTCATCACCTTGGCGCGGACCCGCAAGGGATGCTGCTATGCCGCATATTCCCGCTGCGAAACCCGTTTCCAGTTTTGAATATCATGGTCTATGAAGACGGACATCTTGGGCGCGGCCACGACGGTTGCGCTTGAGCCAATGGTTTTGTTAAGAGTGTAACCCAGCAACACACGGAGGATCATTATGGCGGGTCGCCACTTTCTATTCGTTCCAGGGCCGACGAACGTCCCTGACCGCGTCACCCGCGCCATGATGGTGGCGATGGAGGACCATCGGTCTTCCAAATTCCCGGATCTCACTCTGCCCCTGTTTCAGGATTTGAAAAAAGTCTTCAAGAGCACCGATGGGCAGGTGTTTATTTTCCCGTCCTCCGGCACCGGAGGCTGGGAGGCAGCGCTCTGCAACACGCTTTCTCCTGGCGATAAAGTGCTGGCCTCGCGGTTCGGCCAGTTCAGCCATTTGTGGATCGACTTGGCGCAGCGGCTCGGCCTCGACGTCCAAGTTTTGGAAGAGGAATGGGGCACTGGCGTCAAGCCCGACAAAATCGAATCCGTTCTGCGTGCCGATAAGAGCCACCAGATCAAGGCGGTGCTGGCGGTTCAAAATGAGACCGCAACCGGCGTGACGAGCCATATCGGAGAAGTGCGCAAGGCCATGGATGCCGCTGGTCACCCGGCGCTTCTCTATGTCGATGGCGTGAGCTCGATCGGAAGCATCGATTTCCGCATGGATGAATGGCGCGTTGATCTCGCCGTCGCAGGCTCGCAGAAAGGTCTGATGCTGCCGGCTGGCCTTGGCTTCGTTTGCGCGAGCCCTCGCGCGCTCGCGGCCTACAAGAGTGCTCAGCTGAAGCGGGTCTATTTCGATTTCGGCGATATGATCAAAGCCAATGCGACAGGCTATTTCCCATATACCCCGGCATTGCCGATGCTGTATGGCCTGCGTGAGTCCCTCAAGATTTTGTTCGAGGAAAAGCTTGAACACGTTTTCGAGCGCCACAACGTCCTGGCGAGCGGCGTGCGCGCCGCGGTCAAAGCCTGGGGCCTGCATCCCTGCGCCAAGGAACCGAAATGGTATTCGGACACGGTAACCGCGATCGTCGTCCCGCCGGGCTTCAACGGCGCCGATGTCATCGACGCGGCGTTCCGCCGTTATGATCTGTCGCTCGGGGCTGGCCTATCCCAGGTCGCGGGCAAGGTGTTCCGGATCGGCCATCTCGGCGATCTCAACGACCTCATGGTTCTCGGCGCGATTGCCGGAGCTGAAATGGCGATGCGCGATGTCGGCATCGACATTAAGCTCGGCAGCGGCGTTGCCGCCGCCCAGGAGCATTTCCGTTCGACCATCATGGCGAAGGAAAAGAAGCCGTCGGATCAGGAGCATTTCGCCCAGTTGCACCCGGAAGGCGTCCTCAACGACTGAGGCCCTGCATCGCGCCTTGCGTTCCAGGACCTTCCACGCACAATCGCGGCGCCGCAGTGGCTGCCCGTGATTGTGCGGCAATGCCGTTTAGGCAGGCTGTCCGCCACGCCGCGGCAGCCAAAGGAAGAAAGCCCGGACGCGGGATGAGGAAAAGTGGAAACCGCTTTTCCGCCCGCGTCCCGCTCTAAACTTTTGGACTCGATCACGATGATTTTAGATTGAGTCAATCCAAGATCATCGTGATCTAGCCCAGATTGGACCCTCAGAGAGGGTGTCGAAGAATTGCTTTACCTGGCCATATCGAATCAAGGAAAGATTACGCCGTGCAACACTCGATCGTCTTTCTCGACCGTTCGACTCTTGAGGCCAATCTGCGAACACCGGCCTTTCCGCATAGCTATAAGGAATATGCGGTGACCTCGGCGGACGAGATCGTCGATCGCCTTGAGAATGCGACAATCGCGATTATCAACAAGGTGCCGATGCGCGAAGCGACGCTTGCGCGGCTTCCCAATCTTAAATTGATCGCGGTCGCGGCCACCGGCACCGATGTCGTGGACAAAGCCTATTGCAAAGCGCATGGCATCACCGTTTCGAACATCCGCAATTATGCCTTCAATACGGTTCCGGAACATGTCTTCGCGCTGGCCTTCGCGCTTCGCCGGAATATCCTGGCTTACCGCGACGATGTGCGCGCTGGGCGCTGGCAGGAGTGTGACCAATTCTGTTTCTTCGACCATCCGATCCGCGACATGCGCGGCTCGACCTTGGGTATCGTTGGCTATGGCGCGATCGGCAAGGCAGTGGCGCGGATCGCCGAGGCCTTTGGCCAGAAGGTTCTGGCCTACGACGTCTTTCCGCAAGCTGGTCTGACCGATTTCGAAACCTTGCTGCGCGAGAGCGACATTATTACTTTGCATCTGCCGTTGACGCCCGAGACCAAGAACATGATCGGCGCGCGCGAGCTGAAGCTGATGAAGAAAGACGCCATTTTGATCAACACGGGCCGCGGCGGCCTCGTCGACGAAGTAGCCTTGGCCGAGGCGCTGACCAACAAAATCATTGGCGGCGCTGGTTTCGACGTGTTGACGGTCGAGCCGCCCAAGCAAGGCAATATTCTGCTCGATTTGCGGCTGCCGAATTTCATCGTCACACCGCATGTCGCTTGGGCAAGCCGCGAGGCCATGCAGTTCCTCGCCGACCAGCTTATCGATAACATAGAAGCATTCGCGGCGGGCAAGCCGCAAAATGTGGTGGAAGCCTGAGATCGGCTTCGAGTGGAGGAACCATGCCGACAGATATCGACATTGCTCAACAAGCCCACATGCGCCGGATTGGCGAGGTAGCACAGGAAAAACTCGGCATCGGAGACGAGCACCTTGAGCCCTTTGGCTATTATAAAGCCAAGATATCGTTGGAATATGTCGATAGCCTCAAGGACCGGCCGGACGGCAAGCTGATCCTTGTGACGGCGATCAGCCCGACTCCGGCGGGAGAAGGCAAGACGACCACAACGGTTGGTCTCGGCGACGCGCTGAACCGGATCGGCAAGAACGCGTCCATTTGTCTCCGCGAGCCCTCGCTCGGACCGGTTTTTGGCATGAAGGGCGGTGCGGCCGGAGGCGGCTATGCGCAGGTTGTGCCGATGGAGGATATCAACCTCCATTTTACGGGCGACTTCGGAGCGATCGGTCTTGCCCACAATCTTCTCTCCGCGATGATCGACAATCATATTCACCACGGCAATGAATTGAACTTCGATGTGCGGCGTATCGCCTGGAAGCGCGTGGTCGATATGAACGACCGGGCACTGCGGCAGATCACCGTGGCTTTGGGAGGGGTTGGAAACGGATATCCGCGTGAAGACGGTTTCGACATCGTGGTGGCTTCCGAAATCATGGCGATCTTTTGTCTGGCCACCTCGATCAAGGATTTGAAGGACCGGCTGGGACGGATCGTGATTGGATATACGCGAGACCAAAAGCCTATTCATGCGGCCGATTTGAACGCGCATGGCGCCATGGCGGTGCTTCTGAAAAATGCACTTAAGCCGAACCTCGTGCAAACCCTTGAAAACAACCCGGCCTTCATTCACGGCGGCCCATTCGCCAACATCGCGCATGGCTGCAATTCCGTGCTCGCCACCAAGACCGCGCTGAAACTTTCCGACTATGTGGTGACCGAGGCTGGGTTTGGCGCCGATCTCGGCGCCGAGAAATTCATCGACATCAAATGCCGCAAATCCGGCCTTCGCCCACAGGTGGTGGTGATTGTCGCGACCATCCGCGCCCTCAAATATCATGGGGGCGTCGATCTGAAGGAACTCAATACGGAAAACCTCGATGCTTTGGCAAAAGGCGTTGCCAATTTGGAACGCCATGTCAACAACATCCGCAACCATTACGGGCTGCCGTGCGTCGTCGCGATCAATCATTTCACCTTCGACACAGACGCCGAAATCGAACTGTTGAAGAAACAAATGGCGCATCACGAAGCCCCGATCGTCGTTTGCCGGCATTGGGCGGAAGGCGGCAAGGGCGCCGAGGAACTGGCCCGCACTGTCATCGACATCGTCGACAAAGTGCCGGTTGATTTTCAATTCGTTTATGAGGACCAAGCCTCACTGTGGGACAAGGTGACGGCGATCGCCACCAAACTCTATGGCGCAAGCAAAGTCACCGCCGATTCGAAGGTTCGCGGGCAAATCAAAAAGCTTCAAGATGGTGGTTATGGCCACTACCCCGTTTGCATCGCCAAAACCCAATATTCCTTTTCAACCGACGCAAGCCTGCGCGGCGCCCCGTCGGGCCATGAGATCAATATCCGCGAAGTTCGTCTCGCCGCCGGCGCGGAGTTCGTCGTTATGGTGTGCGGCGAGATCATGACCATGCCGGGTTTGCCGAAAGTGCCAGCGGCGACCAAGATCGACCTCGATGACAGTGGCAAGGTCACTGGGCTTTTCTAGATCGTGGTGAACGATTTCACGATTTGGGATTCCCCTTATAAGCTTTCGTGATTCAAGTCTGATCTTTGGAGATCGGTCTTGCTCAGGGAAGTTGATTCGTCACGCGATGCTCAATGAGAACGGCAAGCCCTTGGCTCCCGGAGGGGCAACGGCAAGCGCCGTCGCCGCACTGACAATCGTCACTTCCTCCATGCGTTGCTGTGGCAGGCCCGGTCCGGCAGCCGGTGGCGCGATCTGCCCGAGTGGCCTGGCCGTCATCAGACGGTGAAGCACCGCTATGATCGCTGGATCGAGGTGAGCGTGCTCGACGGGATGCTCGCAGTGCTTGCTCGCGAGGCTGACTTGGCGTTGATGATGACCGATTCGACCCTGATCCGTGCCTATATGCATGCGGCTAGCGAATGCAAGGAAAAGTGGCGCGCACGCCCTTGGCTTGGGCGGAACCCCGGGGAGTAGGTAAATCGTCACTACGACTTAGTGCACTGCGTTACCTTAATGCTACGGCGTGTTCGAAATGACAGAGGCCAGGTCGATCCTAAGCAGGCCATCGTACAAATAAAAATCACCTGATTTTGAAAAACGCATTAGCGTTCGCCGGAGTTCCGCCGCGCGTCGGCTAACGCTTCGATCAGCGCCGCCAAGTCCTGCCCTGAGTCGCCCGAAGATCTGCTGGGCGAAAAATACGCGATCTTCACATCCGTTTGCAGCGCGCGCAAAATAAGTTTGAAGACGAGCCACACGGAGCCGTGACGAAACTCCATGTCGAGTCTGATGACCGGTGAACTATTCCAATCAAGTTCGAAGTCCGCGCCCCAACCGAATGACACAGTCCCGGGTTTGAAAAACAATTCCACCGATGAGTTGACGATATCCTGAATATTGGCAAATTTTTCATCATGGATAAATGCAATGAAATCACCGACCTCGACCAACCGCAATTCAGCGGTAACTGATTCGAAGGCTGCGCTGACAGCATTCGCCAGATGTTCCACATGCTCATCACGCTGACCTAACACCATATGGGATGCTCTCATTTCGCTCCCCCCTTGCGTGAACTTTTAGCATAGAGAATGTGAATCAATTCCGCTACCGCTTTATGAAATTCAGGCGGAATCGGCCGGTCGACTTCTACGCAGTCGTACATCGATCTTGCCAAAAGCTTGTCTTCAACAATTGGAATCAAATGCTGCTCAGCTATTTCCCGGATTTTAAGAGCTATGAGATCTTTGCCTTTCGAAAGAACCAAGGGGGCGCCGCCTTCTTCTCGTACATAACGAAGCGCTATGGCGTAATGGGTAGGATTGGCAATCACCAGCGTTGCTCTGGGAACCGCCGCGATCATGCTTTTGCGTCTCCGATCGAGCGCCAATGAACGAAGCCTTGCTTTCTTCAAGGGATCGCCATCGAGTTCTTTCATTTCATCCTTGATTTCCTGCTTGCTCATGCGGATATCCCTGCGCCAATGCATGCGCACCCACAGCAGATCCATGGCAAGGAGCATGATTGTCACGACGCCGACGACCATCAAAAGTCGCGTAGCGATCATGAGGATCAATTCCGGAATGGCATCGGGTTCGAACGACATCGTATCGATGAAAACATTTTGTTGCCAGCGCACAACAGTCCAAATAACGATGCCGATGGAGAGCAATTTGAACACGCCTTTAAAGAATTCTGCCTGACCGCGTGCGCTAAATATACGGTGCCAACCGTTGATCAAAGATATACGATTCCAATCCGGCTGGATCCGGTGGAATACGATGCGGGGCGCGTGCTGCAGAAACGAGGAAGCAAGCCCCGCCATCAGCAGGGTCACCAGCATGGGAATGAATGGCGGAATGGCGTACCTATTTTCCAGACGAGCGTGCTAAAGAATGAAACCGCATCAGCACTGTTTTGAAGTTGCACTCCGCTTGGATCGCTAGACAGTTGCTGGAGGATGAAACCTACCGACCTCAGCAAATCCTTCGCCATGAAGACGGTAATGGCCAACATGGCAATCGTGAAAGCGAAAACAGAAGCTTCCCGGGTAACCGGAATATTCCCCTTCTCGACTTCATCTACAATCTTTTTTTCTG
>Ga0208479_1000093_pt1 | contig 10937 bp, 12 predicted proteins | sample NGESurdeep072012_7_FD_184464 | JGI IMG/M metagenome (GOLD analysis project Ga0208479, IMG submission 184464) | Arctic peat soil microbial communities from Barrow, Alaska - NGEE Surface sample 415-3 deep-072012 (SPAdes) | ecosystem: Environmental > Terrestrial > Soil > Wetlands > Peat ... | reverse complement strand
CACGGGTGTGACCATGCCTGGCCGCATGCGATCTCCTCGCGCCGGGACCTGCTTCCGCCGTGGCTGTCCGAGGTCGACCGAGAGCGGCCCCCTCCCGCCCGTTGGATCCCTGCATGGCGGTCGACGTCCATCTGAAGCATGGCGACAGTGTGGACGGCGGGTGTGACTCTCATGAACAGGGGGGCCGGCGCTGTGCCCGGTAGCCTCTGCAGCGATGAGGCCCGAAGCCACCGTCACGTCCTTCGCCATCGTGTTCTCCCTGTTCGTCGTGGTCACGCTGGTCCTGATCGTGCTGGTCATCCGCTTCACCGTGCGACGAGCCGCCGCATCGAGGGCGCGATGGCTTGCCGCGCAGGAAGGTGCCGAGGAGGAGGAGCCCGATCCCGAGCTCACCGCACTGGTGCTGGCCGGCGGGGGCCCTCGTGGGGCGGTCCAGGTCGGGATGCTCCAGGTGTTGGCCGACCACGGCTTCGTGCCCGATCGGATCTATGGATCCTCGGTAGGGGCGATCAACGGTGTCGGATTCGCCAGTGACCCCACGTCGGCCGGGGTGGAGCGCATGGCGCAGATCTGGCTCGGGCTCGGCCGCGAGGACATCTATCCTCAGGGCCGCCTCCACGGCCCCTGGCTCTACCTGCAGCAGCGCGACTCGGTCTACGCCAGCTCGGGGCTCCGCAAGATCATGGAAGAAGGGTTCGCGTTCGATCGGTTGGAGGAGACCGCCGTGCCCGTGGAGGTGGTGGCCACCTCGCTGAGCGACGGCCGCGAGCATTGGTTCACCTACGGACCTGCCATCGACGCCGTGCTCGCCTCCATGGCGATTCCCGCCATCTTCCCGCCGGTCGAGATCGGCGACGAGCGCTTCATCGACGGCGGAGTCGTCAACAACGTGCCCATTCGCCGGGCGATCGACGCCGGTGCGACCAAGATCGTCGTGCTGCTCTGCGCGCCGCCCGTCTTCACACCGATCCAGCCGAAGCGACCGGTGGAGGCGATGGTCAACGCGCTGATGATCTCCGTCCACGCCCGCTTCGCCCGCGACATGGCCCAGCTGCCCCCGGGTGTGGAGGTCATCCTGTGCGTGGGGAACGAGGGGGTGTCCCGCGACTTCGACGACTTCTCCACCACCGAGTCGCTGATCGCCCAGGGCCGCGAGGAGGCCTCCGAGGTGGTGCGGCGCTACGGCCTCGGTCGCAACGGGATCGGCGGCTCAGGCGCGCCGGTGCCCGACGCCGCGTCCGTGAGGGCTGCAACCGCAGCTGATGCGGGCGGCGGGGCCGGGGCCGGTACCGCCGACAGGGCCGGAGACAGTACCGCCGACAGGGCCGGAGACAGTACCGCCGACAGGGCCGGAGACAGTACGGTCGACAGGGCTAGGACTAGGGCTAGGGCCAAGGACGGGGCCGCGGAGTCGACGGCAGGCCCCCCGGCAGGAGATCCCTCTCCCGTCGACGCAGAGGACGTCGCTCACTCGTGGACCCAGCCGGAGCCCGGCACGTAGCGCCGCACGATCCGGGCGGGGACACCGGCGATGACGCAGTGGTCCGGGAAGGTGCCGCGCACAACGGCTCCCGCCCCCACCACCACGTTCCTCCCCAATACCGTGCCGGGGAGGATCACCACGGCGGTGCCGATCCAACTGCCCGAACCGATGCTCACCGGTACGTCGTGGGGCCACTGGACGTGGACCACCTCGTCGGGGTTCTCGTACCCGTGGTTCTGATCGGTGATGTACACATAGGGGCCCGTCTGCACATCGTCACCGATGTCGATGTCGAAGTGGCCGATGATGTGACTGCCCCTTCCGATCACGGTCCGGTCTCCGATCCGCACCACCGGGTCGCTCACCATCTTCTGCCCCGGCACCATCCCGGCGGTGATGCTCACATTGGGACCGACCAAGGTGTCGCTGCCGATGTGGATCCAGCGCTCACCGAAGATGGCTCCGGTCGGAAAGGCCAGGCAACTTCCCGACCCGAAGGCACCGAACCGTTGGGCCAGGACATCACTGGGGCCGGTGGCCCCGTTGCGGGCCATCCAATTCCATCCTGCATGCACCGCCGCATTCATCCAGCGGTGACGCAGCAGCGCCGAGGCCTGCCATGGGCCGCGCTGCCGCGCAGACGGCGGGTCGGCGTGCACCGGACCGGGTGCTGATCCGGACGCGACAGGAACGTCGGCCGGGACTGCTCCCAGGGGCGCCGGTTCCGGCCTGTCGCCGCGAATCGGGTTCGTCGCGCTCACCCTTCGACGCTATCTGATGGACGGTGATCTCCGCTATCGGGTCCCGGCGGCCGTCCGCGGCCCCGGTCTTCGTCCGGCGTTGCGGCTTCAATAGAGTGGCGCCGTGCCCCCCGACGAACGCTCCTCGTTCTCCGACCGGTCCCGCCTGGGCCGTGCCGGGTTCGAATCGGGCTCGGAGACCTATGAGCGTGCACGACCGGGCTACCCCGAAGAGGCAGTCGCTCACATGAGCTCGACCCTCGGGATCGCCGAGGGGAGCCTGGTGCTCGAACTGGCCGCCGGCACCGGCAAGCTCACCCGGCAGCTGCAGGCAGGCGGGGTCGCGTGCGTGGCGGTCGAGCCCTCGGCATCCATGCGGGACGTGTTCAGGCGCGTCAGCCCTGGGATCCCGATGATCGCCGGCACGGCGGAGTCGATTCCGGTGGGGGGCGGAGCCATGGACGCCGTGGTGGTCGCCCAGGCCTTCCACTGGTTCGACGCCCCCACCGCCCTCTCGGAGTTCGCCCGCGTGCTGCGGACGGGCGGAGGCGTGGCGCTGGTCTGGAACGAGCGCGACGAGTCGGACCCTGCCGTCGCCGCGTTGGTGAAGATCAGCAAGTGGGACCAGTGTCAGCCCTACCCGGTCGGACGGGACTTCGGTGCGGACATCGACGAGAGCAGGCTCTTCGGCCCGGTCTCGCGCACGAAATTCCGGTTCACCCAGTACCTCGACCATACGGCGTTCGTCGAGCAGGTGGCCTCGCGCAGCTACATCCAGGTGCTCCCCGAGCGCGAGCGCCAAGACCTCCTCGACCGGGTCGCCGCCTTCGGTTCGACCCTCGGCGATCCCATCGCCATGCCCTACATCACCGATCTGTTCTGCGCCCGGGTGGCCTCGTGACCGGGAGGCAACATCGGGTGGTCCGGGCACAGGTGGGCGGCATCGGTCCACCGGCTTGCCAACCGGGGTCCCGAAGGGGGATCCTCTCGGTCTGGCCGTGCCCGGTGGTGATGGGCCAGTGTGGAGTTCGAGCGAACCGGATCCGGGGAGGACCTAACCGATGATCAAGCTCACCTGTCTGCTGAAGCGGAGAGAAGGGATGACCCCGGCGGAGTTCCAGGCCTACTGGAGGGATCACCACGGTCCGTTGATCGTCAACAGCCGCTGTGGCAGCCACGTCATCCGCTACGAGCAGAACCCCCGCCCACTGGACGACTACCGGAGCGATGACGACCGCTCCGGCTACGACGGGGTGACCGTCCAGTGGTTCGCGTCGATGGACGAGTACTACGCGCACATGAGCGATGAGGACGCTCCCCAGATGTTCGAGGACCTCCCCAAGTTCCTCGACGTCGACCATCTCGACTTCGTGCTCACCGAGGAGCCGCGGGTGATCATGGACGGGACCGTCGACTGGAGCGCCTGAGGACGGCCGCCCCGTTCGTTGACACCGGATCAGATCGGACATAGGCTCCAATATCTCGGACAGCATGTCCGATGGATTGGAGGGGGAATCCGACATGACCCAGGCGGAGATCGACATCAGTGGGCTCGATTTCGGTGACATCGACCTGACCGATTCGAAGTACTTCATCGACGGCGTCCCCCACAACTGGTTCGCCTTCCTGCGCAAGAACGCCCCGGTGTGGTGGCAGGAGGAGGCCGACGGGCCCGGCTTCTGGGCGGTCACCTCCCACGCCGACTGCACAGCGGTCAACCGCGACTACGAGCACTTCTCGTCGCACCGCAAGGCCACCTTCATCTGGGACCTGCCCGACGACGACCTCGCCCGACAGCAGCTGGTCATGTTGAACATGGATCCCCCGCTCCACACCCGTTACCGGCGACTGGTCAACAAGGGATTCACGCCCCGCATGGTCAACCAGCTCCACGATCGGATCCACGCCGCCACCGACGGCATCATCGATGCGGTGATCGAGAAGGGATCGGCGGACTTCGTCACCGAGATCGCCGCCGAGCTCCCCCTCATCGTGATCGCCGAGCTCCTGGGCGTCCCCGACGAGGACCGCCACCGCATGTTCGACTGGTCGAACCGGATGATCGGCAGCCAGGACCCCGAGTACCAGACCGCCGGCGAAGCGGCCCTCGAGGCATCGATGGAGCTGTACGCCTACGCGTCGGAGCTGTTCGCCGCCAAGCGCGCCGATCCCCGCGACGACCTGATGAGCGTGCTGACCGAGGTGGAGATGGAAGGAGAGAAGCTCTCCGAATTCGAACTCGAGCTGTTCTTCCTCCTCCTCACCGTGGCCGGGAACGAGACCACCCGCAACCTGATCTCCGGGGCCATGGCCGCCTTCTTCGAGCATCCCGACCAGTGGGAGCTGCTGCGCAACGACCGCTCGCTGATGCCCTCGGCCGTCGAGGAGATGCTGCGCTACGTCACACCGGTGATGAACTTCCGCCGCCAGACCACCGGCCGGCTCGAGCTCGGTGGCCAGGTCATCGAGGAGGACTCCAAGGTCGTCTTCTTCCACATCTCCGGCAATCGCGACGAGGCCGTCTTCGCGGACCCGCAGGCCTTCGACATCGCCAGGCACCCCAACCCTCATCTGGCCTTCGGTGGTGGTGGGCCCCACTTCTGCCTGGGGGCCAACCTGGCCCGGATGGAGATCCGGGTGATGTTCGAGCACCTGCTCGATCGCATGCCCGACATCCGCCTGGACGGACAGGTGCAGCGACTGCAGTCGCAGTTCATCAATGGGGTCAAGCACATCCCGGTGGCCTTCCCTCCCGGCCCACCATCTCCTCATAGATGACCCGCAACACCCCCGACAGCCTCAAGGAGGTCATCCGGGACTTCCGGCGGGACCAGGTCGTCGATGTCGCCCGCCGCCTGTTCGGCGACCGTGGTTCCACCGACGTGTCGATGGACGAGATCGCCGCCGAGGCCGGGGTGGCCCGATCCACCGTCTACGTCTACTTCGCCAATCGCGACGAGCTGCTGCGCGCCTGCCTCAGCGGCCTGCACACCCAGCTCCTCGAGGCCATTGCCGAAACGTGGGAACACGATGCCGACCCGGCGCACCGGCTCGAACGGCTGATCGGGGAGATGCTGGCCATTGTCGACGACAACCCGGCATTCTTCCGCCTGGCACTGGTGACCCAGGGGACGGTGAGCCAGGGAGCCGAGGCAGTGGGTGCCGAGCTGGCGTTGATCGCGCTGGACATCGCCAGGCTGATCCGTGACCTCTTCGTCCAGGGCGTCGCCGACGGCCTCTTCGCCGGGAGGGACCCCGATCGAGCCACGTCGCTCATAGGCCAGCAGGTCTACGGGGCCATGTCCATCCGCGCCGCCGAGCCGCTCCCCGAGCCACGGACCGCGGCCGCAGCGCAAACCTGTGCCTTCATCCTCCGTGGACTGGGGACCTGAACAGCGCCACCTGCTCCGGCGCGCACCACGCGCCCCGCGCCCCGCACCCGGCCGGTCTCCGAAGAGTTCGGCGCAAGGCATGACGGGTTGCACCCGGCAAGAAAGGCAGGGTCTTCGGGCTCCCACGGCGGCAGAAGCCCGACGCCACGGGAGCAGTCTGAGCTGCGCCTTTCCCTTGAGGAGCGGGAAGTGATCCCCCGGGGTCCGGCCGCAGGTCTGTCGATCCGGGCCATCGCCTGCGGGGTGGGCCGGTCACCATCGACGGTGCGCCGCGAGGTGAACGTCCAGCTTCGGGAACGCAGCGGTGGAAAGGACAGCATCGCCCAAATGATCCGATGTCAGGTGACGTCGACTTCGTCGCTGTGCCCGCTGAAGCGAAGGATGAGGAGGCCCAAGAGGAGGAAGACGACTACACCGACACCCACACCGAGCGAGATCAGTGTGTCGGTGAAGTCGCGCTGTGAGAGAGGGCTGCTCAACGTCAGGTGGGCGGAGGAGCTCAAGATGTCCCGCACGCCGGCCAGGATGCCGATCACCAGGAAGGGTCGGACCGGGAAAGCGGTAGTCCGCAGATGGCCGAAGACCGTGTGTGCAATGTCGAGAAGGATGATCACCACCAGGATGCCGTCGATGGCCGCTACCACTGTCAGAGGGAAGGCGCCCCAGTGACTCAAGAAGTCGATCACGGTGCGCACCAGGACGATGCCGGCCACCAGCAGCAGGCTGGCGACAATGGCGTACTCGATGACGATGATGACACCCTTCACGATCGGGTCCGCTCCGAGGCCCCGATGCTCCCCTCCGGCAGGCATGTCAGCCATGACAGCGCACCATAGCGGCGGGGCGTCCCCGGTGCGGGACTCCTTCGGCATGGTCGGTTCTGCAGAACCCCCGACCATCGTCGCCGAAGAAGCACCGGTCATGCCTTCCCCACCGGGACCCTCGAAGTCACAGAGGCAGCCCTCGGCGACGTCGAAGAGGCGCAACGACCGAAGTACCGGCATCGCAGCCCACGCCGGAAGAGCCGGTCAGGTCCGCAAGGGGTCGGCCCATCTCCCCCCCCGGGGTCGCCGCCCACTTCCCTCTCCTACCGCAGGTGGGCCGGTCCTCCGGTCCCTTGCCGGCCCTCACCAGCGGTTGAGTCGCCCAGCGAGTCTCGAGGACGATTCGGGATCCAGGTTCCGACACTCTGACTCCAGGCCGGATCTGCCGACGGCATGCAGCCGGGGCCCGGGTGCCTGGGCAACGGCCCTGTGGCGCACGGACATCATCACACCCTGCCGACTATTATCTTGTCGGTGGTCCTCCCATTTCACAGCCCTTGCCCTTCGACGGCCATCCGGTCGAGCGGGACCCACCGTCATCTCCCTCACGTCGACTCGGTCGGATGCGCTGACCGGATCGCCACCGGTGTGCTCGGCCCCTGATGTGGGAGACACGGTGACGATGGTGACCGACCAGGTCGATCAGTCCGCTCGGCATCGGGAACAGCCGGCAAACGGCAACGAGCGGGTCTGGAAGCTTGTGGCAGCGTTGGCTGCGCTTGTCCTGGTCGGGTTCATCGTCTATGTGGCCACCCGTCCACCCCACCCGCGTCCGGTGGCCTCCTACTCGGTTACGCCACCGGCGACGCTGGCCACCGGCAGCAAGGCGCCGACCTTCGTGCTCCCCCGCCTGGGCGGCGGCCCGCCGGTCTCGCTGGCGAGCACCCTGGGGACCCCGACCGTCGTCAACTTCTTCGCTTCGTGGTGCAGGGACTGCCAAGCGGAGCTTTCGGCCTTCGGAGCACTGTCGACACAGACGGTCGGACGTGTGGCCGTCGTGGGTGTCGATTCGAACGACACCGTCGCCGCCGCCGAGGCGGTGCTGGCAAAGGCCGGGGTCACCTATCCGGTTGGTGTCGACAGCGACGCCAAAGTGGCGACCTCCTACCTGCTCACCGCCTTGCCGGTCACCTTCTTCGTGGATGCGGACGGCCGAGTGGTTCATGTGGCCTTCGGGACGCAGACGCTGGCGTCGCTCGACCACTGGACAGCCGTCCTGACCGGCGGGACGGCACACTCATGACCGGCCCCACCCCCGATGCCACGATGACGACACCATCGTCGAACGAGAGTGGACATGGCCCCCGACCTGCGATGTCGGAGGCCGACCGCGCCGTCGCCCTGGCCACCGGCAAGACGCCGATCGACCGGGCGGCCGCGCTGCGCGCCGGCTCGGTGCCGGTGCCCCGCAAGTTCATCCTGTGGATCATCGTCGGCTTTGCCGTGCTCGGGTTGGGAGGGATCGCGGCCGAGCTGCTGATCGGCAATGCAGGCGTCAGCGCCCTGACCTCGACGCCGGTGACGACCCTGGCCGGCACCGGCGGCTCCGGCACCGGCGACACCGCGCCCCCCGCTCCGTCCCAGCCGAGCGCTCCGTCCGTCGGTGCCACCCCGAGCGCGGTCATCGGTTTGACCCGCTTGGCCGGCGGACCGGCCCCGGCCTTCACACTGGAGGACCACAACGGGACGCCCTGGTCGCTCGCCGGGGCCCGAGGAAAGGTGGTCGTCCTCACCTTTTTCAACGCCGAGTGCGACGACATCTGCCCGGTGCTGTCGAGCGAGATCACCCAGGCCGATCAGCTCCTCGGTGCCCACAGGTCCGACGTCGACTTCGTCGTGGTGAACTCGGACCCCCTGGAGACGTCGCTCGCCCCGACCCCTCCGGCCCTGACCCAGACCGGCCTGGCCGGCCTCCCGAACGTCACGTTTCTCACCGGTTCGCTCACCGACCTCAGTAGTGTCTGGAAGCACTACGGAATCACCGTCGCCCTGGACAACACCAACCGGGTGATCACCCACAACGACATCATGGACTTCATCAACCCCGCCGGGAGGATGGAACTGAGTGCGTCCCCGTTCGCGAACGAGGACACACTCGGCATCTACAGCCTGCAACCCGCCGTCATCGAGAAGTTCGCTCAAGGGGTGGCCAACTCGGCCTCCGGCCTGCTCAGAGGAGCGTCATGAACGACGACAGCGCCGATCACACCGGTCCCGAGGATCCTTTCACGATCGGAGCCATCATCGCCCAGACGCCCGAGAAGCCCGTCTGGTACAGGCGGGGATGGGTGCTGGCCACCGCAGCCGTCGCCGCCGTCGTGATCGCTTCGGTTGCCGTCGACCTGCCCAGCCACACCACCACGTCCACCGACACCGCGGACCAGACCAGCGTCATGCAGCAGATCAATACCGACGTCGCCCCCTGTGCCTACGGCGTCAAGGAGACCTTCATGATCTACCAGGACCTGAAAGAGGGGTCGTTGAGCTCCTCCGACCAGGCCGAGGCACCGGCCATGATGCGGGACGATCAGACCGCCTGCTCGTTCACCAGCAGCACGATCTACGACCTGTCGAACGTCGAAGGTACGGGCACACCAGCCGGAAAGAACATCGGCGACGTGGTCAACGTGGCGACCCTGTGGACAACCTCAGACGCCCTCGGAGCCATCGAGGACATCCAGACCCTCAGCACCGATCCGACCGATGCCTCGGCCCTTGCCAACCTCTCGAAGCAGGAGGTCGCACTGGCCAGGGACCGGGCACAGGCGGATGCGTACGTGACAGCAGCCGACCGCATCCTGGGCGCCCACCTCCCGATGCCCGACCTACCCAGCCTGCCCCATCTGTCCGGCACGAACTGACACCGTCGGATCGACGGTCCGAGCCTCCCGTGTCGCGGCCTGAGCCCGGCGGCTACGGCGTGGGTTGACCGGGGCCGAGGGTTCTGCCCCGGATACGCTCCTGGCGGACCAGGTGGTGCAGTTCCTCATCCGGGTCTTCCTCGGCCTGCAGCCAGCGGATCAGGTTCCAGTAGACGACCGGAATGAAGGCACATGCCGAGACGAACCACAGTAACCCCGTGGTCAACTGCTGGTCGGCCGAGAGGCTGAACCCGGACCCGGCATGGTGAGGATAGGCCTGGTACCACGAGGCATGCGACAGGCCGACCAGGTAGGCGAGGATCCAGATGATCCACATCGCGACCGCCGCCAGTGCCACCCGGCTCGGACGCGGCAACCTCGGTGTGAGCGGTGGCGACTCCACCAGCTCGAGCCACAGCCCGACGCCGACCATCAGGAGCGTGGCCGCCTCGACGGCCAGCAGCCATGGATGGCGGGCCAGTGCGTCAACGGCCAGCGGCGTCCTCCAGATGATCGCCCCGGCAAGGTAGGGGCCGGCGAAGAGCACGCTGCGGAGGGCTTCGGGATGGTGCCGTCGACCCTGCGCCAGCCGGTCCACCGGACCCAGCGGCTCCGACGGGGAACACGGGTTCCCGTCATCGTCGAAACGCTGGGGATCACGAGAGGCAAGGCCGAGAAGGGACCACGGTGAGCCGATCACTACCAGGGCCGGTATGACGATGGCGAAGAAGGCGAACTGCAGTGCCTCGACGAACTCGTAGCGGCGGGCCAGTGGTGACAGGGGCGGGACGACGCAGGCCACCAGCAGGAGCACGGCCACGACCAAGAGGATCGCCCGCAGGGACGTGTGCGGTTCGGGTGACTGCTGCTCCAGGGACCGGTCTGCCACGGTCCCGGAGATCACTGCCGGTTCGTACGGCGCTGGAAGAAGCCCCAGAGGATCACCAGCAACAGGCTGCCCAGCGGGATGGCAACAGTCAGTACCTCGGGTCCGATGTACGAGTCGGTGGCAATGCTCATTGGCGGACCAACCTCACTGTCGCTAGTCATACGGAATAGTACTCGAATGCCCGGGAGACGATCGGTTCGCCGGGTCAGATCAGATAGAAGAACACCCAGAACAGCGCACTGATCAGGGCAATGAACCCGAAGAAGTAGGTGCAGGACTCCACATTGGCCCGGAAGAGTTGGGCCGAGGGTCCGTTCGACGTGGCCGGTGTCCCTTCCTCGGGATCGACCCGTCGGAGTCGCATACACAGGGCCAGGTTGGTCTCGAGCCAGTAGGCACCGCCGAGGAGCATCATGATGTTCATCACCGCCCAGCCGATGAAGCACGACGCGTACCCGCTTGAACCGGGGAAGAACGGTAGCTGGGTCAGTTGCCAGATCTGGAGGCCCACCGCCAACAGGATCCCGAACACTGCGACCCACCCGCTCACCTCCCAGTCGAGCAGAGAGCCCGACCGCATCCGCCACTGTCCGTAGATGGCGAGCAACACGGACGCCAGGACCACGGCGAAGATGGTCCAGCCGATTCCGGTCGGGGCGGTGATCCCACCAGGGCGCCACATCTTCCCCGAGTTGTTCGACTTCAGGTAGAAGTAGGCGAAGGCCAACGAGGCGAAGAGGAAGACGAA
>Ga0208479_1000092_pt1 | contig 10948 bp, 6 predicted proteins | sample NGESurdeep072012_7_FD_184464 | JGI IMG/M metagenome (GOLD analysis project Ga0208479, IMG submission 184464) | Arctic peat soil microbial communities from Barrow, Alaska - NGEE Surface sample 415-3 deep-072012 (SPAdes) | ecosystem: Environmental > Terrestrial > Soil > Wetlands > Peat ... | reverse complement strand
GCCGCATTTCTTCCGTGCGCTGCCGCGCCTGGCCGCGCAACTGTGCGCCGCCGCGCTCGACCTCGACGCCGATGCGGCGTATGCGCGCAAGGTCATCGCGCTGCGCTCGCTCGCCTGTCCCGATCGCGGCGTCGTGCAATGGCCCTGGGCGCTGCGCGTGCGCAGTTTCGGTGGCTTCGCCATCGAACGCGACGGCGAGCCCTTTCGCTTCGGGCGCAAGGCGCCGAAGCGCATGCTCGACGTGCTGCGCCTCGTCACCGCTCTCGGCGGCCGTCAGGTCGACACCGGGCGCGTCGCGTCGACCCTGTGGCCCGACGCCGAGGGCGACGAGGGCCGCGACGCGCTGAAAGCGATGCTGCACCGCGCCCGTGCGCTGCTCGGCGCCGACCTGCTGGCCGTTCGCGACGGCCAGATCTCCTTCGACGAGGACGCGGTGTGGATCGACACCTGGGCGTTCGAGCACGTCTGCGATCGCGTCGAATCGCTCCTGCTCGGCGGCGGCGCGCAGCATGTCGCCGACGGCGAGCTCGAGCGGCGCAGGCTGCAGCTCTTCGCGCTGTACCGCGGCCACTTTCTCGGCGCAGCGGAAGTGCCGGCCTGGGCCATCGCCGTGCAGGACCGGTGGCGCGAACGCTTCGTCCGCTCGGTCGTCCTGCTCGGGCAGCGGGCCGAGCGCACCGGCCGGCCGGAGGCGGCGATCGCGCTGTATCGCGCCGCGCTGGAGCAGGACAACCTAGCCGAGGAGATCTACCAGCGGCTCATCGAATGCCACATCGCGCGCGGCGAAAGCGCACAGGCGCTCAACGCCTTTCGCCGCTGCCGCGAGTTGTTGTCGATCGTTCTCGGGCTCAAGCCCTCGGCCCGGACCGAAGCGCTCGTGGCCCGGATCAGCGGCCGCTTACCAACAGAATCGCCAGGGGCCCTTGGATCGCTGCGAGGCTCTGTTTCACTGGTGCCGGCGAGAAGAGTCGAACTCCCGACCTTCGCATTACGAATGCGCTGCTCTACCAACTGAGCTACGCCGGCGTCGAGCACGGCCGGTGGGCCGCGACGAGCCGCGCATTCTAGCCGAGGGGCTCACTTCATCGCGAAGGCGGCAAGCTTCTTCGGCACGGCCGCGTTCTTCAGCGTCGCGTACACCGGCAGGCCATGCCGATACGCCGGATAGTCCTCTCCCGCGATCAGCGGGGCGAGGTAGCGGCGGCATTTCTCGGTGATGCCGAAGCCGTCCTCGCTGATGAAATCGCGCGGCATGAATTTCTCGACGTTGGCGACGGCTGAGAGGTCGGCGACGCCGATCTTCCAGCGGTACGGCACGTCGGAGACACGCTCGATCGTCGGCATCACGGCGTTCGCGCCTTTCAGGGCCAGCTCGACGGCGCGCTTGCCGAGGTCGTAGGCCTGCTTCACGTCGGTCTTCGAGGCGATGTGCCGCGCCGCGCGCTGGAGGTAGTCGGCGACGGCCCAGTGGAACTTGTGGCCGAGCGCCTCCTTGATCAGGTTCGCGACGACCGGCGCGGCGCCGCCGAGCTGGGCGTGGCCGAAGGCGTCGCGCGTGCCCTGCTCGGCGAGAAAGGTTCCGTCGGCACGGTGCGCGCCTTCGGAAACGATCACGGTGCAATAGCCGTGCGCCTGGACGAGCGCATCGACCCGGGCGATGAACTTCTGCTCGTCGAAGACGATTTCCGGAAAGAGGATGACGACCGGAATCCCGTAAGCCTCGATCAGGCCGCCGGCCGCGGCGATCCAGCCGGCGTGCCGGCCCATCACCTCGAGAACGAATACCTTCGTCGAGGTGCGCGCCATCGAGCGCACGTCGAAGGAGGCCTCGAGCGCCGAGACGGCGACGTACTTGGCGACCGAGCCGAAGCCCGGGCAGCAGTCGGTGATCGGCAGATCGTTGTCGACCGTCTTCGGCACGTGGATCGCCTGCAGCGGATAGCCCAACGACTGCGACAGCTGGCTCACCTTGAAGCAGGTGTCGGCCGAATCGCCGCCGCCGTTGTAGAAGAACCAGGCGATGTCGTGGGCGCGAAAGACCTCGATCAGCCGCTCGTATTCGCGCCGGTTCGCATCGAGCGACTTCAGCTTGTAGCGGCACGAGCCGAAGGCGCCCGACGGCGTCGAGCGGAGCGCGCGGATCGCCGCCGCCGGTTCCTTGCCGGTGTCGATCAGGTCTTCCGTGAGCGCGCCGATGATGCCGTTGCGTCCGGCGTAGACGGTGCCGATCCGGTCGCGATGCGCACGTGCCGCCTCGATGACTCCGCACGCCGACGCGTTGATGACGGCGGTGACGCCGCCCGACTGCGCGTAGAACGCGTTCTTCCTATGTGCTTTCGCGACAGCAGCCATGTGTCAACTCGCCGACAGCGCGCGCGAGACGATCTCGTGCGTATCGTTCGAAAGCGTCGGCCGCGCGGCGACGCGAGCGATCGCCTCGCGCGCCGCGCTGCGATACGGCTCGGCGAGGCGGGCCCAGCGGTCGAGCGCGCGCGCGACCCGCGAGGCGAGCTGCGGGTTGAGCGGATCGACTTCGAGGACGCGGTCAGCCCAGAACGCGTAGCCGGCACCGTCGGCGCGATGAAAGCCCGCCGGGTTGCCCATGCAGAAGGCGGCGATCAGGCTGCGCGCCCGGTTCGGGTTGGCGAGGCTGAAGTCGGGGTGCGCGAGCAGCCGCTTGACGCGCGCGAGGACGCGTCCGTCCGCCTGCTCCGGCATCGTCGCCTGCATCGCGAACCATTTGTCGAGGACGAGCGGATCCTCCTTGAACATCGCGTGGAAGCGGTCGAGCGCCGTCTCGCCGAGCTCCGATCCCGAGGCGAGCAGGGCGGCGAGCGCCCCTTGCCGATCGGTCATGTTCGACGCGTCCTTGAAACGCTGGTAGGCACGCCCGGGCCAGACGGCATCGCCGCTCTGCACCGCGCCGATGCAGAGCATGGCGAGTGCCAGGTTGGCGAGCGCGCGGCGGCCGGCGGGGCCGGGATCGGGGGTATAGCCGCCGGCCACCTGATGCGCCTCGAAAGCCCATTGCCAGTCGGCGGCCAGGGCTTGGGCCAGCTGCCGCTTCATCGTCTCGCGGGCGGCGTGGATGCGTTGCGGATCGACGCTGTCCATCTGCTCGGCGATGTAGCCTTCGCTCGGCAAGGTCAGCGCGAGCTCCTTGAACGCCGGGTCGAGCGACGGGCTGCGCAGGACTTCGCGCATCGCCGCGACGAACGCGGCATCGAGGCTCGTCTCGCCGCTTCCCGCCGCGGCGGCGACGAGGCGGCCCAGGGCGAGCCGCTGCCCCGCTTCCCAGCGGTTGAAGGGATCGCTGTCGTGGCGCAGGAGGACGATCAGGTCGGCGTCGGCGAGGCCGTCGGCGAGGCAGACGGGCGCCGAGAACCCGCGCAGCAGCGAGAGGACCGGCGGCTGCTCGACGTCGACGAAGGTGAAGAAGGCCTTGGCCTCGTCGAGGACGAGGACGCGATCGGTCGCCGCCGCAGTCTCGGGCTCGTCCTCGAGGCGCAGGCGCATCGCCGCGCCGTCGCGGCCGACCAGGCCAATCGCGAGCGGGATCACGAACGGCTCGGGGGCCGCCGCGCGAGCCGCAGGCGCTGCGGCCTGCTCGAGCCCGAGCGTGTAGGTGCGCGACGGCGCGTCGTAGCGGCCGCGCGCCGTGACCCGGGGCGTTCCCGGCTGCGCGTACCAGCGCTTGAAGGGCAACAGGCGCCTGGCCAGTTCGCTCGCCGGGTTGGCGTCGGCGATCGCCTGCGCGAAATCGTCGCAGGTGACGGCCTGGCCGTCGTGGCGCTGGAAGTACAGCGTGATGCCGCGCGCGAAACCGGCGCGGCCGACCAGCGTCTGCATCATGCGAACGACCTCGGCGCCCTTTTCGTAGACGGTCGGCGTGTAGAAGTTGTTGATCTCGACGTAGCTGTCGGGCCGCACCGGGTGCGCCATCGGCCCGGCGTCTTCCGGGAACTGGACTTGCCGGAGCGACCGGACGTCTTCGATCCGCCGGACGGCGCGCGCGCTCGGGCTTTCGACCATGTCCATGCTGAATTCCTGGTCGCGAAAGACCGTCAGGCCCTCCTTCAGGCTCAGCTGGAACCAGTCGCGGCAGGTGATGCGGTTGCCCGTCCAGTTGTGGAAGTACTCGTGGCCGACGACGGACTCGATCGCGGCGAAATCGGCGTCGGTCGCCGTCGCCGCGTTGGCCAGGACGTAGCGGGTGTTGAAGATGTTCAGGCCCTTGTTCTCCATCGCCCCCATGTTGAAGTCGCCGACGGCGACGATCATGAAGCGCTCGAGGTCGAGCGACAGGCCGAAGCGCGCCTCGTCCCAGACGACCGAGGCGACGAGCGAGTTCATCGCGTGCTCGGTCTTGTCGAGGTCGCCGCGCCGCACCCAGACCTGCAGCAGGTGGTTCTTGCCCGAGCGCGAGCGGATGTGCTGCTCGCGCCCGACCAGGTCTGCGGCGACGAGCGCGAACAGGTAGCTCGGCTTGGGAAACGGGTCGTGCCACTTCGCGTAGTGGCGGCCGTTGTCGAGGTCGCCCTGCTCGACGAGATTGCCGTTCGACAGCAGCACCGGATACGCCGCCTTGCCGGCGCGCAGCAGCACCGTGTACTCGGCCATCACGTCCGGCCGGTCGAGAAAGAAGGTGATGCGGCGAAAGCCTTCGGCCTCGCATTGCGTGAACAGGCCCCCGCCCGAGGTGTAGAGCCCCGAGAGCTGGGTGTTCTTCTCGGGGGCGCAGGTGTTGCGGATCTCGAGCGTGAAAGCGCCTTCGGGCAGGTTGTCGATGACGAGGAGGCCCTCCTCGTGGCGGAACGACACGGACTGCCCGTCGGCCAGGCAGCGCGTCAGCGCGAGGTCGACGCCGTGCAGCCTGAGCGGCCCTGCGGCTGCGGCCGGATTGCGCTCGATCTGCATGCGGTTGATGACGAGCGTCTTCGCCGGATCGAGGTCGAAGCTGAGGTCGACCTTGCGGATCCAATAGGCGGGCGCCGCGTAGTCTTCGCGACGGATGAGCGGGGCGGTGCCTTCACGCATGGGAGGTTCCTTGTCTCTTTCGATTCGATTCTTCTTCAGCGCTGCGCCTACACGCCTTGCTTGAGGCTCGCCTCGATGAACGTGTCGAGGTCGCCGTCGAGCACTTTCTGGGTGTTGCTGATCTCGACGTTGGTGCGCAGGTCCTTGATGCGGCTCTGGTCGAGGACGTAGCTGCGGATCTGATGCCCCCAGCCGACGTCGGTCTTCGAGTCCTCGAGCTTCTGCTGCGCCGCCATGCGGATTCGCATCTCGTGCTCGTAGAGGCGCGAGCGCAGCATCTGCCAGGCCTCGTCGCGGTTGCGGTGCTGCGAGCGGTCGTTCTGGCACTGCACGACGATGCCGGTCGGGATGTGCGTGAGCCGCACCGCCGAGTCGGTCTTGTTGATGTGCTGGCCGCCGGCGCCCGAGGCGCGGAAGGTGTCGACGCGGACGTCGGCCGGGTTGATGTCGATCTCGATCGAGTCGTCGACCTCGGGGTAGACGAAGACGCTGGCGAAGCTCGTGTGCCGGCCGCCCGACGAATCGAACGGGCTCTTGCGGACGAGGCGATGCACGCCCGTCTCGGTGCGCAGCAGGCCGAACGCGTAGTCGCCCTCGACCTTGATCGTCGCGCTCTTGATGCCGGCGACGTCGCCTTCGCTTTCTTCCATCACCTCGGTCTTGAAGCCCTTTCGCTCGCAGTACTTCAGGTACTGGCGCAGCAGCATCGCGCACCAGTCGCAGGCTTCGGTGCCGCCGGCGCCGGCCTGCAGGTCGACGAAGCAGTTGAGCGGGTCTTCCGCCTTGTTGAACATGCGCTTGAACTCGAGGTCGGCGACGGTCGCCTCGAGCTTGGCGGCGTCGGCCTCGATCGCGAGCAGGCTGCCTTCGTCCTGGTCGGCCTTCGCCATGTCGTAGAGCTCGCTGTTGTCGGCGAGATTCGACGTCAGGTGGTCGATCGTCTCGACGACGTTGCCGAGGGTGCGCTTCTCGCGGCCGAGCTCCTGGGCGCGCTTGGGCTCGTCCCAGACCTTGGGGTTCTCGAGCGCCGCGTTGACCTCGTTCAGGCGCAGCGCTTTGCGGTCGTAGTCAAAGATACCCCCGAAGCGCGGCGGTGCGCTGGGTCAGGTCGGCCAGCCGGTTGCCGATGGCATTGATGTGCTCGACGTCCATGGTGCATCTCTCTATGTCTTGTCGCTTCGGGAAGGGCGCGATTCTGACAGGAACGCTTCGAGCAGACGCGCGATGTCCTCGGGGCGGTCGTGGTGGAGCATGTGCCCGGCCGGCGACACGATGTGCCGCTCGACGTCGGCAACGACGTCGAGGCGCTCGTGGAACTCGGCCTTGGAGTAGCGGTCGCCCCACCAGATCGAGACGTCGGTCCGGTCGCCTTCGATCCACAGCACCGGCGCCGTGATCCGCTTCCAGCACTCGAGCCATTCGTCGACCTGGGCGAACAGCGGGCTCGGACGTTTGTGGTTCGGATCGGCGAGCAGGTGCCATGTGTCGGGTGCGCCGGCCGTGCCGGGGACGCGCTTCGACCACTGCCCGGCGAGCCAGGCAGCACGGTCGGCACGCAGGAGCGGGTTGTTCTTCTGCAGGCGCGCGGCAACGGCCTCGAGCGAGTGATACGTGCGCAGCTGCTGCGGCGTTTTCAGCGCGTCGAGCCACGCCGCGTAGCGCTTCGGCGCGTTCGCCGGCTTGGCGCGCGGCATGCCGAAGCCCTCGAGGTTGACGAGGCGGCGCACGCGCTGCGGCCGCAATCCGGAATACAGCATCGAAACGTTGGCGCCCATGCTGTGACCGAGCAGGTCGATCGGCGCGTGCGCCGTTCCGAACAGCGCGTCGAGCACGATCTCGAGATCGCCGATGTAGTCGCTGAAGTAGTAGGTATCGACCGGCGGCGTTTCGGTCGCGCCGAAGCCGCGCCAGTCGAGCGCGAGCACGTGGCGTTCGACCGACAGCGCGTCGATGACGAACTGGAACGACGCGGCGACGTCCATCCAGCCGTGCAGCATGAGGAGGGTCGGGCGATCGGCGGTCGCCGAGCCCGGGTCGCCCCACTCGAGGACGTGATGGCGAAAGCCGCGCGCTTCGACGAAGCGACTTCTCGCCGTCTTTCGCGGCACGTAGCTCGCGGCGATGATGTTCATCGCCCTCACTGTAGCGAGCCTCGCCTGGCGGCGGCGCCGCTGCCACAATTCGCCGATGTCGGCCGCTCCATCCGCTGCACCCTCGGCGTTCTCGATCCGCGCTGCCGAGCCGCGCGATCTCGAGGCGATCGTTCGCCTCATCGTGCGTCTCGCAGAGTTCGAAAAGCTGACCCATCTGCTCCAGGTGACGCCGGAAAAACTCCGCCCGCACCTGTTCGGCGAACGCCCGGTGGCCGAGGCGCTGGTCGTCGACAAGGGCGGCGCCGTCGTCGCTTTCGCTCTCTTCTTCACCAATTTCTCGACCTTTCTCGCCCGCCCCGGTCTCTATCTCGAAGACCTGTTCGTCGAGCCCGAGCAGCGCGGCCGGGGGATCGGCGAAGCGCTCCTGACGCGTCTGGCGCAGATCGCCGCGGACCGCGGCTGCGGCCGCTTCGAGTGGAGCGTGCTCGACTGGAACGAGCACGCGATCCGCTTCTACGAGCGCATGGGCGCGACGGTGATGCCCGACTGGCGCATCTGCCGCATCGCCGGCGAGACGCTCGCGGCCTTCGGCGCTGGCAGCCCGAACCCCGCCCCTGACGGCAATGGCTGAGACGGCCGTCGACCGCTACGCCGAATTGCACGCCGGCTTCCGCTGGCATGTGCCCGAGCGCTTCAACCTCGCCGAGGTCTGCTGCACGCGTTGGGCGCGCGCGACGCCCGAGGCCATCGCGATCCGCTACGAGCACGAGAGCGGCGCGCGCCGCGACTTCACCTACGCCGAGCTCGGCGACCACGCCGATCGCCTCGCCATCGCGCTGCGTCGCCTCGGCGTCGGCCGCGGCGACCGCGTCGCCATCGTCATGCCGCAGCGCTTTGAGACGGCCGTCGCGCACATCGCCCTCTATCGCCTCGGCGCCGTCGCGATGCCGCTGTCGATGCTGTTCGGACCGGAGGCGCTCGAATACCGCATCAACGACAGCGGCGCGCGCCTCGCCCTCGTCGACGAGAGCGGCATCGACAACGTGCTCGCGGCGCGGCCGCTCTGCGCGCAGCTCGCGACCGTCGTCGCCGTCGGCGCTGCCGAAGGCCGCGGCGACGTCGATTGCAGCCGCCTCCTCGCCGACTCGAGCGCGCTGCCCGCGGCCGTCGTGACGCAGGCCGACGACCCGGCCGTCCTCATCTACACGAGCGGCACGACCGGGCCGCCGAAGGGAACGCTGCTGCCGCACCGCGTGCTGGTCGGCAACCTGCCGGGGTTCGTCTGCAGCCAGAACTGGTTTCCGCAGGACGACGCCGTGTTCTGGTCGCCCGCGGACTGGGCGTGGACCGGCGGATTGATGGATGCCCTGCTGCCGACGCTGTACTTCGGCCGCGAGATCGTCGCGTATCACGGCCGCTTCGCCCCCGAGACCGCGTTCGATCTGCTCGAGCGGTACCGCGTCACGCACACCTTTCTCTTCCCGACGGCGCTGAAGGCGATGATGAAGGCGCTGCCCGAGCCGCGGACGCGCCATGCGCTCGCGCTGCGCGCAATCATGAGCGCGGGCGAGGCCGTCGGCGACGCTGTCTTCGCCTGGTGCCGGGACCGGCTCGGCGTCGTCCCGAACGAGATGTTCGGGCAGACCGAGATCAACTACATCGTCGGCAACTGTGCCGTGCGCTGGCCGGCGCGCCCCGGCAGCATGGGTCGCCCGTATCCCGGCCATCGCGTCGCCGTGATCGACGACGACGGCCGCGAATGCGCGCGCGGCACGCCCGGTGATGTCGCCCTGCATCGGCGCGACATGCACGGCGACCGCGACCCGGTCTTCTTCCTCGGCTACTGGAAGCGCGACGACGCGACGCGCGCCAAGTTCACCGGCGACCCGGACGACAGCTGGTGCCGCACCGGCGATACCGCGGTGATGGATGACGACGGCTACCTGTGGTACCAGGGCCGCAGCGACGACGTCTTCAAGGCTGCCGGCTATCGCATCGGCCCGAGCGAGATCGAGAACTGCCTCGTCAAGCACGCCGCCGTCGCCAACGCCGCCGTCGTTCCCATGCCGGACCGGGAACGTGGCGCGCTCGTCAAGGCCTACGTCGTCCTGGCGCCCGGGTTCGCGCCTTCGGCCGAACTCGAGCGCGAGCTGCAGGCGCACGTGCGTGGCAAGCTCGCGCCTTACGAGTACCCGAAGGAGATCGAGTTCATCGACGCCTTGCCGATGACGACGACGGGCAAGGTGCAGCGCCGCGTCCTGCGCCTGCGTGAAGCGGAAAAAGCGAAGGCGCGCTGAACAGCGCGCGCTCGCTCGCGAACCGGTCGTTCAGTTGACCTGACCGCGCAGCTCGCCGCCCGGGTTCGCGGCAGTGTGCAGGTTGATGTACCACTTGCCGGCCTTCAGGTCGGCGACCTGCGCGTCATCAGCTCCGGCCTTTCGCCCGACGATCGCGTCGTCGTCGGCGACCTCTGGCGGGTCTCGCCGGGACTTAAAGTCGTCCCCAAGCTGACGAGCCCGGACGCGCAATAGGACCAATGGGACCCGGGCCATGATATCGAAATATTTCATCGAGCATCCGGTCCTCGCCAATGTGCTGGCGATCATCATCGTGCTGATCGGCGCCGTCGCGGTCTATACGCTCCCCGTGTCCGAATATCCGAACGTCGTGCCGCCGACCGTGCAGGTGACGACGCGCTATCCGGGCGCGAGCCCGCAAACGGTGATCGACACCGTCGCCCTGCCGATCGAATTGCAGGTCAACGGCGTCGATCAGATGCTCTACATGCAGTCGACCAGCGCCGCCGACGGCACCTATACGCTGACGGTGACCTTCAATATCGGCACGGATCCGAACATCGATCAGGTGCTCGTGCAAAACCGCGTCAACAGCGCGATGGCCTCGCTGCCGGAATCGGTGCAGGCGCAGGGCGTCACCATCCAGAAAAAGAACACCGCGATCCTGCAGATCGTCACGCTTGATTCGCCGGACGGGCAATATGACAGCCTGTTCATGAGCAATTACGCGACGATCAATCTCGTCAACGATCTCGCCCGGCTGCCTGGCGTCGGCAACGTCACCGTATTCGGCGCCAGCAATTACGCGATGCGCATCTGGCTCGACCCGAACAAGCTCTATTCCCTGGGGCTTGAGCCGAAGGATGTCGTCAACGCCGTGCGCCAGCAAAGCCAGGAAGTGGCGGCCGGCCAGATCGGCATGCCGCCCGCGCCGAAGGATCAGGATTTCCAATATACGATCGACATCCAGTCCCGCATGAACGCGCCGGACCAGTTCGCCGAGATCATCGTCAAGGATCAGACCGCGCAGGGCGGACGCCTCGTCCGCGTCAAGGATGTCGGCCGCATCGAACTCGGCGCGCAGACCTATTCGCAGGATTTCAAGCTGAACGGGCGCCCCGGCGCCGGCATCGCCATCTTCCAGACGCCCGAGGCCAATTCGCTGGCGGTCGCAAAGGAGGTCAAGGCGAAGATGAAGGAGCTTGGCGCGCGCTTTCCCGCGGGCCTGCGCTATAGCATTCCCTTCGACACCACGATCTTCGTGCAGGATTCGATCTCCGAGGTCTATACGACCCTTTATCAGGCCGGCATTCTGGTCCTGATCGTGATCCTCGTGTTCCTGCAGAATTTCCGCGCCACGCTGGTGCCGGCGACGACGGTTCCGGTCACCATCATCGGCGCCTTCGCCGGCATGGCGGCGCTCGGCTTCACGGTCAATCTCTCGACGCTGTTCGGCATCGTGCTGGCGATCGGCATCGTCGTCGACGACGCCATCGTCATCGTCGAGGGCGTCTCGAAATA
>Ga0208479_1000090_pt1 | contig 10983 bp, 9 predicted proteins | sample NGESurdeep072012_7_FD_184464 | JGI IMG/M metagenome (GOLD analysis project Ga0208479, IMG submission 184464) | Arctic peat soil microbial communities from Barrow, Alaska - NGEE Surface sample 415-3 deep-072012 (SPAdes) | ecosystem: Environmental > Terrestrial > Soil > Wetlands > Peat ... | reverse complement strand
CGCCGCCGGGCAAGCCGTGCAAAACCTTAATCTCACTCTCGGCATCGAGGAGCAGACCGGCTTGTTATGAAAATCGTCATCAAATTCGCGGGGGCCCTGCTGGAAGATGCGGCGTTGGTCAAAGATCTCTCCAGGCAGGTAGCCACGCTGGCGCAGCACGGCCACCAGATTCTGGTGGTCCACGGCGGCGGCCGCTTGTTCACCGAAACTCTCCAGCGCCTTGGCATCGAAAGCAAATTTGTCAGCGGCTTGCGCGTGACCGATCGCGAAACCCGCGACGCTGCCGTGATGGTCTTTGCCGGGCTCCTCAACAAACGTCTGGCCGCCGCCATTTCCGCGGAAGGCTATCCCGCCATCGGCATCAGCGCCGCCGATGCGGGGTGCTTCAAGGCAGCCCCACTGGTGCACAATGACATCGAAGGCAGTCTAGGATTCGTCGGCTACCTCACCGGCGTAAACAACTCCGCCCTCGAATCCCTGTGGCGCGAAAGCTTTATTCCCGTCGCTGCCTGTCTTGGTCTCGGCTCCGATGGCGAACTCTACAACATCAATGCCGATCACATGGCCGCCGCCTGCGCCGAATTTATTTCGGCTGACCATCTTGTTTACCTCACCGATGTCGCCGGCGTTCTCGATGGAGACAAAGTTCTCTCCGCCATATCCTGCGAGCAGATCAACAGCCTGATCGGCTCACGCGTTGTTTCCGGCGGCATGGTCTTAAAACTCGAAGCTGCCAAGCGCGCACTCGAAGGTGGCGTCAGCCAGGTGCGCATTGTCGGTGGTAATTCCGCCGCGGCCGCTCTCGCGCCCGAGTTTTTCTCGCCCTCCTTGAACCACAAAGTCTTCTCGGATGTACCCGGCACGCGTGTCGTCAGGGATGCAATTCCCAATGGCAACGCCGCCGTAGTCGCAGTCTAGTTTCGTTTGAAGGAGAACTAAGCAATGACCGCAACTCTCGCTCTGCCAGTTTCCATCGCCAAGGATCTGCTCACCGGCGCGGAATGGTCCCCTGCGGACACTCGCGATCTGCTCCACCGCACCGCCGATATCAAGACGCGCCCATCAAAATACGGCACGACTCTTCGCGGCAAGCATATCGCCCTGATCTTTGAGAAGCCTTCGCTGCGCACTCGCGTGACCTTTGAGGTCGGCATCCAGAGCATGGGCGGCAACATTGTTTTCCTGGACCACACCCAGGCGCGCCTGGGCGAACGCGAATCCATTCCCGACGTGGCGCGCAACCTCGAACGCTGGGTACAGGGCATCGTCGCGCGCGTTTACGAGCAGCGCGTCCTTGACGAAATGGCCGACTCCATTTCCATTCCGGTCGTCAACGCTCTATCCGATCGCTTCCATCCGTGCCAGGCGCTGGCCGATTTCTTCACGCTTGAAGAAAAGTTCGGTAACCTTCGCGGCTTCAAACTTACCTACGTCGGCGACGGCAACAACGTCTGTCACTCCCTGATCTATCTGGCCGCGCGCCTGGGCGTGCACCTGCGCATCGCCACGCCGGCAAATTACGCGCCGGCGGCCGATGTCGTCGCCGATGGCAAGCGCGTTGCCAAGGAAACCCGCGCGCGCATTGAACTCTTCACTGATCCCGTCGAGGCGGTCTCCAGCACCCAGGCCGTTTACACCGATTCCTGGACCAGCATGGGCTTTGAAGCCGAGGAAAAAATTCGCCGCGCCACCTTCAAGCCCTATCAGGTCAATCGCAAACTGATGGAGCACGCCGCTTCCGGAGCCGTTTTCATGCACTGCCTCCCGGCTCATCGCGGCGCGGAAGTCACCGACGAAGTGCTCGATGCCCCGTCCTCCATCGTGCTCGACCAATCCGAAAATCGCATGTACGTGCAAAAAGCCATCCTGCACGCACTCTATACTTGATACTGTCTTTGCCAGCGAATTAAATATTTTCATTCAGGAGATCCCCGAGTGATTCAGCAGCGCCCGAAACCAAAGAAAGTAGTCCTAGCGTATTCCGGAGGCCTCGATACCTCCATCATCATCACCTGGTTGAAAGAAAACTACGGTTGCGAAGTTATCGCCATGATCGGCGACGTTGGTCAGCAGGAAGACCTGGAAGCCGCTCGCAAAAAAGCCATCGCCACCGGCGCCTCCGCGGTTTATGTCGAAGATCTCCGCGAGGAATTCATTCGCGAATACATCTGGCCCACGCTGCGTGCCGGCGCGGTCTACGAACACACCTACCTCCTCGGCACTTCCATGGCGCGCCCGGTACTCGGCAAGCGCCAGGCTGAACTCGCCCTGAAATTGGGCGCCGACGGCCTTTCCCATGGCTGCACCGGGAAGGGCAACGATCAAGTCCGTTTTGAGTTGGCGTACAAAGCCACTGCCCCAGATGTGCAAATCATCGCTCCCTGGCGCGAATGGGATATTGACTCTCGCGAAGACGCCATCGCCTACGCCGACAAGCACAACATTCCCGTTGAGCAGAGCAAGAAAAATATTTACAGCCGCGACCGCAACATCTGGCACTTGAGTCACGAGGGCGGCGAACTCGAAGATCCCGCCAACGCCCCCAATGAAGCCATGTGGCAGTGGATCGTCTCGCCGGAAAAAGCGCCGGACAAGGGCGAGGAAGTGGAAATTGGTTTTGAAGCGGGCACTCCCGTTTCCGTAAACGGAAAAACCCTTGGCCCCATCGACCTGCTCAACTCTCTGAATGAGATTGCCGCGCGCCACGGCGTTGGCCGCATCGACCTGGTTGAAAATCGCCTCGTCGGCATGAAGTCGCGCGGGGCTTACGAAACTCCCGGCGGCACGCTTCTGGTCACCGCGCATCGCGAACTTGAACGCCTTACTGTAGATCGCGAAACCGCGCACTTCCAGCAAGCTCTCGCCGTGCGTTACGCCGATCTCGTTTACAACGGCTTGTGGTTCACATCCCTGCGCGAAGCCCTCGATGGCTTCTTCTCTGTCGCCCAGCAGCGCGTCACCGGATCCGTTGGCCTCAAACTCTGGAAGGGCAGCCTCAATGTCACCAAGCGCCTTTCTCCCTATTCTCTCTATCGCGCCGACCTCGCCAGCTTCACCATGGGCCGCTACAATCCAAAGGATGCAGAGGGCTTCATCAACCTCTTCTCGCTTCCGGTAACCGTGCGACCGCGGGCCAAAGCCGGCAGCCAGAAGTCCTGAAACCTTGCAAGTACGCAGCAGCAAACGAGCGACAGTAAACACGCCGTAAGTTGTCATCTTGAGGATCGCGCCTTTTGCGCGACGAAGGATCTCAACCGCTCCAAATAGAAAGCTCCAAAATGAAGTACCAAGTTTTTTAACTTATTACTGAGAGCTGATAACTTTGACCACCAACCGCAAAGACGATCGCCTCTGGGGAGGCCGCTTCGAAAACGCACCCAACGCGGACTTCGACGCCTTCCAGCGCTCCTTTGCGTTTGACTCACGTCTGCTTCCATTTCAATTTGCCGTGGACCGAGCCTGGGCCCGGGCTCTGCGCGGTGCACAAGTCCTCAACGAAAATGAACTTCAGCAAATTCTCGTGACCCTCGATGAAATCGACGAACGTGCCAATTCCGATCCTGCCTGGGTCGAACAGTTCGGCGCTGGAGTGGAAGACGTTCATCACTTCGCCGAAAAAGCCGTTGTGGACGCGCTCGGCCCCGTCGGCTGGAAGCTCTACACCGGTCGCAGCCGCAACGAACTCGTCGCCACGGAATTTCGCCTCTTCGTTTCAGAGGCCGCTGGGCGCACCCTGACTGGACTCTTCGATCTGCTCCGCGTCTTTGTCGCGCAAGCCAAAAATTGCCTGCACATCCCCATGGCAGGCATGACCCATATGCAGTTTGCGCAGCCGATTCTGGTCTCTCATTTCCTCATGGCCCACGCTGAAGCGTTCCTGCGCGATTGCGCCCGCGTGCGAGACGCGATCGACAGCGCCGACTATTGCCCCATGGGCTCTGGCGCGCTGGCCGGCTGCGCGTTTCCCATCGATCGTCTGGCCGTCGCGAAAGATCTCGGCTTCTCGCGCATCACCGCCAACAGCCTCGACGCTGTCAGCGACCGTGATTTCGCGCTCGACTATCTTTTCGCTCTCTCCACCATCGCCACTCACCTGTCGCGTCTGGCTGAAGATTTCGTCATCTTCGCTTCGCAACCTTTTTCCTACGTGCTGCTGCCCGACGAGTTCTCCACCGGCAGCAGCCTGATGCCCCAGAAGAAAAATCCCGACGCCTGGGAACTCATTCGCGGCAAGACCGGGCGCGTCAGTTCTTCTCTGTTCACTCTGCTCACAGTATTAAAGGGTCTGCCCACCAGCTATCAGCGCGATTTGCAGGAAGATAAGGAATCCCTTTTTCTCGCGCATGATCAGGTCGCCAGCATGCTCATGGTGGCTGCGGGCACGCTCCAAACCACTAAATTTCGCGAAGACCGCCTTCGCAAATCCGCCGACGATCCCGCTCTGCTCGCCACCGAAGCCGCCGATTATCTCGTCCGCAAGGGCACTCCCTTCCGTGAAGCTCACGACCTGGTCGGCAAACTTCTCCGCGAAGCCGAAAGGCAGGGGCTCCCCTGGACGCAACTTTCCGCCGGCGATACCCGCAAAATCTCGCCGCTTTTCGACGAAGAGTTCCACGAGAATCCGCCATCGCTGGAATCCGCCATCGCCTTTAAGGCCGTTCCCGGCGGCACTTCGCAAGATTCTGTTCGCACGGCCATTGCGCAGTGCGAGCAAAGACTAAGAAAACTGGAGATTAACGAGTCATGAGCCACAAACTGAAAAAGGCAAGCCGGCAAGCCGCATCGGACACTTCGGAGGATCGGAGGTCCCTTCCGTGAGCTCACGCCCCGGCACACGGACCCTCCTTACATGAAACACGCTCTCTCTGAAGCGGCTCTGCCACGCGGCTTTCGTTTTTCCGCCACTGCTTGTGGCCTGAAGAAAACCGGCGCGCTCGATCTCGCCATGCTCTCGAGCGATTCGCTGGCCTCCGCTGCCGCTGTCTTTACGCAAAACCTGGTGGTCGCCGCTCCCGTGGTGGTTTCCAAAGCGCATTTGCGCGCCTCCAAAGGACGCATGAGAGCGGTCATCATCAATGCGGGCAATGCGAATTGCGCGACGGGCACGGAAGGCTATGCCGCCTCGGTAAAAACGGTGGAAGAAACCGCGCGCCGCTTGAATTGTGATCCTCGCGAACTCTTTGTCTGCTCCACTGGTGTCATCGGCGTTCCTCTGCCCATTGAGAAGATTCTTCGCGCGCTCCCCGGGGTGGCCAGAAATCGCCGTCCCTCCGCGCGTTCTTTCGCGGAACTCTCGCTGGCCATTTGCACTACCGACACGCGTCCCAAAACCGCCTCCACCTGGTTCTCCATGGCGCGCAAACGCATTCACTTTGTCGGCTGTGCCAAGGGTGCGGGCATGATCCATCCCAACATGGCCACCACGCTCGCTTTCGTCGCCACCGACGCCAACATCGCTCCGGCGCTCCTGCAGAAATCTCTTCGTGACGTCGCTTCGCGCACCTTCAACTCCATCAGCATCGATGGCGACACTTCCACCAACGACACTCTCCTGGTGCTTGCCAACGGCGCGGCGGGTGCTCCCGCCATTCACGCAGGCACCGCCGCGCACCGCAACTTCACCAAAGCGCTGGAAGAAATCTGCCACTCTCTCGCTCTGCAAATCGTTGCCGACGGCGAAGGCGCGCAGCGCGTCATCGAAATTGAAATCCGCGGCGCCACCACCGAAGCAGGCGCGCGCAAGATTGCGCAAACCATCGCCACTTCTCCATTGGTGAAAACCGCCTTCGCTGGTGGCGATCCCAATTGGGGTCGCATCTTCGCGGCCGCTGGCCGCGCCAGGGTAAAATTCGATCCCGAGAAAGTGGACATTCACATGGCGGGCATCCAGGTACTGCGCAAGGGCCAGCCACTCGATTTCAATGAGCGTGCCGCCAGCAATCGTCTGCTGCAGCCGCACGTATTGCTCGTCGTCGATCTGCACGCGGGCCGTGCCTCTGCTCGCTACTGGACGTGCGACTTCACTGCCGAATATGTGCGCATCAACGCTTCCTATCGCACCTGATCCGCACGGATTTCTCGCGTCCATATTTCATCGCACGGGCGAACGGGACTGGTACCCCCGTTCCCTTCCTGCCAAGTAATTCTGGTTGCAAAAACCCACATTATTCGAGACCATGCACCAGACCACTGAACTGCACCCCCGCTCCTGTGGCTCGTCCTCCGGTCGGCCTCCCTAGCGGTCAAGGTCCCTCCAGTGCGCTCCGCAATCGTCTTTCGGTTCCGGGCAGAAGGAGTCCGCAGGTGAAGAAGCTTTACGTCGGCAATCTTCCGTTCAACGCATCGGAAGAACAGCTGCAGGAATGGTTCGGACAAGTCGGTGTCAATCCCTCGGCGATCAGTCTGATTCGCGACCGTTTCACGGGGCAATCTCGCGGTTTCGCTTTCATCGAAATTACCAACGATGAAGAAGCTGACCGCGCGGTCACTTCCCTCAACGGTCAGAATTTCGGGGGCCGGAACCTAGTGGTCAACGAAGCCCGTCCGCAAACCGAACGCTCCGGTGGCGGCGGTGGACGCGGCGGATACGGTGGCGGCGGTGGTGGTGGCGGAGGCCGTGGCGGAGATCGCGGCGGTCGCGGCGGCGGTGGTGGACGTGGCGGCGGTGGCGGTGACCGTGGTGGTGGTGGGGACCGCGGTGGCGGCGGCGATCGCGGTAATCGCTGGTAGTTTTCTCGCTCCTCTTTTTCGCTCCGGTTTTTTTGTTAGGGATGGTTTGCGCCTGGAGTATCTTCTCTTTACCCTTCTCCAGGCGCTGTCCCGGACTCTCCCGCAGATTTTCGTTCCGGTTCGCTCCGCATTTATTCACAGGCCAAAATAATTTTTCTGGTCATCGCTTTTTTTTGGTTGTAGTATGCGGCCCGTTTGAACTCGGGGCTCTCTCGTGCAGCGCTCTCTGTCCGGGTTCCGCAACGAATCTTCGCTAGTTTTAATTTCCCGGCGAAACATTCCGCGGGGTTATGGGTTTGAAACACCAAGCCAAGTTTTTCCCGCTCGCCCTTCGGCTTGGAGTATAGGAAGAGAGTGCCTCCTCTCTCTCAGCGTTTGATTCTGCACCAGAATGAGGAACAGTTCGTTTGCAGCTCGGGAGAACCTTCCCCCTGCACTCTGCATCAGAGTAGTAGTACGACGAGTTTCACTATGACAACCGGTTGGCACAAACGCGATTGGAAACAATTTTACGAACTGGCACGCCGCCCCTGGCAGCGTCACCGGCCGCCCCGGCCGGTCTATCCCTCTGGTATGAATCGCGTCTCGCCCGCTGCTGGTTTCAGCTTGTCCGAATTGGACGACGCGGGGGTAGACCTTGACCTGGCCGAACGCCTCGGCCTTCCCGTCGATGCCGGCCGCATCGGCGCGTACGGTCCCAACGTGAACAGTCTCCGCGATTTCGTCCGCTCTTCCCGCACTCCGCTGTAGCTGTAGGTGCCGGGCTACAGCCCGGAAAATCATTCTAATTTTTTATCGCCGCATCCTTCAACTGAATCAAGCTCAAGTCCGCCGCTTTCCTATCGCCATCCACCACTTCAACGGTCACGCCCTTTTCCTCAAACGGCTTTACAAAATCCTCGTCTTCCCACACCCCGCGCTCCGCTCCATCCCAACTGAATAGTTTATATTTTCCCGGCGCCAGCCCGCGTAAACTGAAGTGTCCAAATTGATCCGTAGTTTCGGCCTTGAACAAGCGGTGCTGCTTGCTCTTCGCTTCTTCGGGAATCGCCACCACCCACACCCCCGCAACGGGCAAGCTGTCCTCGTTGGTTACTGTTCCTTCCACCTTCGCGCCACGTGAACTGACCGTAACTTCCAGCGGGATCGCAGCACCTCTCGCCACGCGAAAAAAATCGTCGCTCAGCAAATTTTCTCCCTGCCTCACTTCCTTGATGTAGCAGTCCTTCGAAAGTCCATTGATCTCTAGCCGAAACACTCCCTGCGGCACATCCTTCAGCGTGAACTGCTGCCCTTCGTTCACCCGCGCCATCCCTCCCCACACGAATCCCGACTGCACCGGAGACGCGGTTATGCTCACTTCGTCGCCTTCCAAGCTCATCTTACCTTCCCAGTTCACCTGCCCCGCGATATTCACTCCCGGTCCGATCGACAGAATCAGCCCATCCACATCCGCATTTACGACGTCAACATCTTCTTGCGTCGAATACATCTTTCCTTCGTCGCCCCAGAAGGCGAGAACCGTATATTCGCCCGGCACCATCTCCGGAATCTCGAACGTTCCGTCGCTCTTCGAGACGTTTGCCCCAGTCAACCAATCCCAATCCAGCTTTCCATTCCGGCGCATGACTTGCATTCCAGTTTCCCGGCTTCCATGCTTGGAAATCAGGTTCAGAACTTTGCCCCGCACACGGTAAACCGCCACCTCCTTCATCAGGATGTCTACGGCAGGAACTTCCTCGCCTTCTTTTACCTCGATGTTCGTTGCCCGCGTCGGGTCCGCCGCGTTCGGGTAATAAATTCTTGCGTAGCCTCGTTCGCCACCATTCTTTTCTGTTCCGGAGAATTCTCGATCCCCCACGACGCGATTCCACGTTTGTGGCTGTACACTCACGTAATACCGCCCGGGCGCCAATCCGTGCAGCCGGTATTCCCCCAGATCGTTTGAGCGATCTGAATTTGTGATTTCGAACTGTTTTCTGCCATCCTTATAAATTTGCCGCAACGCTGACACAATCGCCCCGGGCATTGCCTCCCCATCATCGTCATAGATTCTTCCTGTGATCACTCCGGCACGCGCAAGCTTGAAGATCAGGTCCCTCATCCGTTGCCCGGCTCTTAACGTAAACGTCGCACCCGGATCGGCCGCCTTCTTCTGCCCGTATTCGTACTCCACATACCCGTTTCGCATCGCTTTAAACCGGTATTGCCCCGCGGGAACATTGCGCAATTCAAAATGCCCATCCGGCCCCGTCTTCGTCGCAATCGTATTTTCGCGATCCTCTCCGTTCACAAGTTGCACTGTGGCACCTTTCAGCGGGACGCTATCCGCTTTCCGCACCACTTTCCCCGAAACCACGCAGGTCTCCTCCTTCACCTCGTTGTTTGTTGTTGGTTTTACAGTCGTTTGCGCCGCGGCCCAGACGGTCAGGAGCAGCTGAAGCGCCAAGGAAAGAATCTTCGATCGCATGCAAGTACCCAGTCGCAAAGTATAGACCTGTTTATTGCGAGTTGTACCGATTTAGAGCGCGGTTTACGGGCACCTCTTAGGCAGCGATAATTTTGGACACTTCCACCCATTCCACGTAAAATAGAATCTTCGGCCCAACGCCATGGCTTCTCCCTTCAACATCGTCTCCAACGCCGTACCCGCTCCAGACGCCCACCCGCGTCCCGATTGGCTGCGCGTAAAGTTCTTCGGCGGCGAAAAATACCACAACCTCAAACGCATCATGCGCACCCTCGATCTGCACACTGTCTGCGAATCCGCGCGCTGCCCCAACATGGGCGAATGCTGGGAACACGGTACCGCCACTTTTATGATTCTGGGCGATATCTGTACCCGCGCCTGCGGTTTCTGCGCCGTGCCCTCCGGCAAACCCGTCGGCCCACCCGATGAAGAAGAGCCGCACCGCGTAGCCGAAGCCGCCGCCCGCATGGGCTTGCGCTACGCCGTAGTCACCAGCGTCAATCGCGACGACCAGCCCGATGGCGGCGCGCGCATCTTTGCCCGCACTATTCAGGAAATTCGCAACCGCGTTCCCGGCTGCAAGGTGGAAGTCCTGATCCCCGATTTCCGCGGTGATTGGGAGGCCCTCAATATCGTCCTTGCCGTTAAGCCCGACATTCTCAATCACAATACCGAAACTGTTCCGCGCCTCTATCGCCAGGTACGCAAAGGCGCCCTTTACGAACGCTCCCTGGAGCTGCTGCTTCGCGCAAAAAAAATGCACCCCGACGTTCCCACCAAGACCGGCTTGATGCTCGGCCTCGGCGAAGAAAAAGACGAAGTGCTGGCTACCATGCACGATCTAGCCGCCCAGGGCACCGACATCCTCACACTGGGCCAATATCTCCAGCCCACCCGCGATCATCTCCCGGTAATCCGCTTCGTGCATCCCGACGAATTCGCCGAGTACAAGCTCGCCGGCGAGCAAATGGGGTTCAAGCACGTCGAATCCGGCCCCCTGGTCCGCTCCTCCTATCACGCCTTTGACCAGGCCGAATCCGCCATTCGCTAATTTAAATTTTCAGTCGTATTTCGAATGTAGGTGCCAGGCTTTAGCCCGGCCAGCGAAAGTTTTTCACAATCATTTAGCGCTGGCTTTTATGGCAGCGCTCTTGAATTTTCACAAAACCTCAATCGCGGTCCGTTTCGAGCGGCGACTACTTCTGCAGCACGATCGTCCAATCCGTGAACGGCACCGCTCTCCCGCCGCGTACCACCGTCGGAATTACGTGCTCGAATCCCTTATGGTCCTTTGCCGAATAATCCACTTTTAATTCCTGCCCCAGGCCCGCGTCCCATTCGTGAATTGTTTCAATGCCGTGAATCAATCCTTCCCGCGTCAAATCCTTCCCGGCCCTCTTCAATCCCTCCACCAGCACCATCGCATCCACAAATCCTTCCAGGCTCACAAAGTTTGGCTTCGACGTCGGCGCATATTTCAGCATCGTCCGCCGGTACAGCGCCACGGTCTTCAAGTCCGTCAGATAATAGGGCGGCACCACCTGGGTAATGACCATTCCCTCCGCATCCTCTCCGGCTTGCTGAATCAATTCATCGGTGCCCACAAACGACACCGTCACGAACAACGGTTTCCAGCCCTTCGCATGAGCCTGTTTGATAATCGGCGCCACGGTATTTGACGGCCCCACCACGATCACCGCATCCGGATTCGCCGCCCTTACGGTCTCTATCGCACTCGCCGTCTGATTGGTCTGCCGCTCATAGGAAGCTGCCGCTACTGGCGC
>Ga0208479_1000089_pt1 | contig 11027 bp, 8 predicted proteins | sample NGESurdeep072012_7_FD_184464 | JGI IMG/M metagenome (GOLD analysis project Ga0208479, IMG submission 184464) | Arctic peat soil microbial communities from Barrow, Alaska - NGEE Surface sample 415-3 deep-072012 (SPAdes) | ecosystem: Environmental > Terrestrial > Soil > Wetlands > Peat ... | reverse complement strand
GCCGGACAGCGCGAGCTGACTAGCTTCGACGAGGGGATCAATCGTTTCACCTGGCTGATGATCCGCTTCATCATGGTGATGGTTCCCGCCGTTTTCCTGATCAACGGCTTCACGAAGGGGGATTGGCTCGAGGCGCTTTTATTCGCGGTGGCTGTCGCGGTCGGCTTGACACCGGAAATGCTGCCGATGATCGTCACCGTGAATCTCGCCAAAGGCGCGATCGCCATGTCGAAAAAACGCGTGATCGTGAAGCGCCTTCAAGCCATTCAGAATTTTGGGGCGATGAATGTCTTGTGCACTGATAAGACCGGCACGCTGACGCAGGACCGCATCATCCTCAAATGGCACCTCGACATTCGCGGCAATGAGTGCGAACGGGTGCTGGAATTCGCCTATTTGAACAGCCATTACCAGTCCGGCTTGAAGAATCTGCTCGATGTCGCGGTGCTGCAGCATGTCGAAATCGGTAAGAATCTTCACTTGCAGCATCAATACCAGAATATCGACGAAATTCCATTCGACTTCGTACGCCGACGTCTTTCAGTCATTCTGTCGCGTGAGGACGATACGCATGTCCTTATCTGCAAAGGCGCGGTCGAGGAAATTTTCTCTGTCTGCAAGCATTATGAGCTCCACGACAAGTGCGGATTGCTGGATGCGAGCCATCTTGCCCAGGCGCAGGCGGAGACTCGCGCGCTTAACGAGGATGGGTTTCGCGTCGTCGCCGTCGCGTACAAGGAAATTGCCGATCTGAAGCCGAGCTATTCGGTCGAGGATGAAAGCGACCTGACGCTGCTTGGCTACATCGCCTTCCTCGATCCGCCGAAGGAAACTGCCAGAGCAGCCATCGCCGCGCTCAATCGATCAGGGGTGACGGTTAAGATTATCACCGGCGACAATGAAGTTGTCACCCGGAAGATCTGCCGCGAGGTCGGGCTCGAAGTCGACCGCATCGTGCTCGGCCCCGAAATCGAAACGATGAGCGACGCCGTATTGGCCGATCTCGCTGCATCGGTTGCGGTTTTTGCCAAGGTCTCTCCGGAGCAGAAGGCTCGCGTCATCGGTGCGCTTCATGCCAAGGGCCATGTCGTCGGATTTTTGGGAGATGGCATCAACGACAGCCCTGCGCTCAAGGCGGCCGACGTTGGTATCTCCGTCGATACGGCCGTCGATATCGCCAAGGAATCGGCCGACATCATTCTGCTTGAAAAGAGTCTGATGGTGCTTCATGAAGGTGCGATCGAGGGGCGTAAAGTCTTCGCCAATATCACAAAATATATCAAGATGGGTGCGAGTTCTAATTTCGGGAACATGTTCAGTGTGCTAGGCGCCAGCATCTTTCTGCCCTTCCTGCCGATGCTGCCCATTCAAGTGCTGACGAACAACCTTCTCTATGATTTCTCGCAAACCGCGATTCCGACGGACAATGTCGACGAGGACTATCTCACGGTCCCGCGCAAATGGGACATCGGAAATATTTTCAAGTTCATGGTCTTCGTCGGACCGATCAGCTCGATCTTCGATTACGCGACCTTTTTCACCATGCTCTATGTGTTCCACAGCTGGAATAATCCATCGCTGTTCCAGACCGGCTGGTTCGTCGAATCCCTGCTGACGCAGACGCTCATCATCCACATCATCCGCACCGCGAAGATCCCATTTTTCCAAAGCCACGCCAGCCCGGCCCTTATCGCGACGACCGTCATTATCTGCGCGATCGGCATTGCGCTGCCGTTTACGCCTGTCGTAGCGGACGCATTGAAATTCACGCCATTGCCGCCACTCTACTGGCCCATCATCGCAAGCTTCCTTTTGAGCTACGCTATTCTGACGCATTTGGTTAAAACCTGGTTCGTCCGGCGCTGGGGCATGTGAACCATTTTCGACTTACCCTCGATCTTCGTTTATAGTAGCGCTCCTTTTGGAGCTTGTTCGTGAAACCATTCCCCTCGAAACTTGGCGTGGCCGTTCTGCTCGCAGCCCTCGCCCTGACGCTCGCCTCCTGCGGGCGGCGGGGACCGCTCGAACCGCCGCCCGACGCCGCCGCCTTGAACACGCGGCCGCTCAGCGGAACGCCAGGGGACGAAGAAAAGCCCGCGAACCCAGGCGATCTGCCCGAGCAAAATGCGGCGAGTTCCAGAAGCACGGCGGCGCCGGCTCAGGCCGGGGCTAATCAACCCCCGCCGCGCACGCCAAAACCATTCGTGCTCGATCCCCTGCTTTGATCTTTCATGCATCACTTCACCATTAACAACGGCGTCATGCATGCCGAGGATGTCGATCTCGCCGAACTCGCGGCGGCGGTTGGCACGCCCTTTTATTGCTATTCGACGGCAACGCTTGCCCGCCATTACGAAGTGTTCGATGCAGCTTTTGCCGGCCTGCCGCATCTGATTTGCTATTCGGTGAAAGCCAATTCCAACCAAGCTGTTTTGAAAACCTTGGCCGGGCTCGGCGCGGGCATGGATGTCGTCTCCGGAGGCGAACTCCGCCGCGCGCTGGCGGCGGGCGTCCAGCCCGCAAAAATCACCTTTTCGGGGGTTGGCAAAACGCAGGCGGAAATGGCTTTCGCGCTCGCCCACGACATTTTTTGTTTCAATGTTGAATCGGAGCCGGAGCTTGCCCTCCTCTCCGAGCTCGCAAGAAGCCAAAACCGGATCGCGCGCATTGCGCTCAGAGTCAATCCGGACGTCGATGCGAAAACCCATGCCAAAATCGCAACCGGCAAAGCGGAAAACAAATTCGGCATCCCGATTGACAGCGCCCGCGAAGTCTATGCGCAAGCCGCAGGTCTGCCTGGAATTCAAGTCACCGGAGTTGATATCCACATCGGCTCACAGATTACCGACCTCGCCCCCTTCGACGCCGCTTTCGGGTTGATCGCCGATTTTGTCAGTTTGCTGCGCGCCGACGGCCACGCCATCGATCATATCGATCTCGGCGGCGGTCTCGGCATCCCTTACGCGCTTTGGGAGGATCCGGAGAGCTATCACCCAGAGCGTTACGCGGAGGTTGTCAAGGCAAGGCTTGCGCCGCTCAATTGCCAGTTGATCTTCGAGCCGGGAAGGCTGATCGCGGGCAACGCCGGCATTCTCGTGACATGCGTCCTCTTCGTGAAGCGGGGCGAGGCCAAAACCTTCGTCATAGTTGATGCGGCCATGAACGATCTGGTGCGCCCGACGCTTTACGACGCGCACCACGAGATCGTTGCCGTCCGCCCGGCTAGAGCCGCGCCTGAAATGATCGCCGATGTCGTTGGCCCGGTCTGTGAAACCGGCGATTATCTTGCGCTTTCGCGAAAAATGGCCGAGCCTTTGCCTGGCGATCTTCTGGCGATCATGTCCGCCGGCGCCTATGGGGCGGTGCAGGCCGGGACCTATAATTCGCGGCTTCTGGTTCCGGAGGTTCTCGTGAATGGCAGCCAATACGCGCTAGTGCGCCCGCGCGGAACTTACGAGGAATTGATCGGCCTCGACAAAATTCCGGCCTGGTTAAGCTAGAAACTGCGCCCGCGCATCTGGCGCTTCCCTGTGATCGTGCTAGCCTTTCGCACCGGCGGGGCTCAGATGGCCACGCTTAAAGCATGATCTTCTGAATAGTTACAGACTGTTTGGAGAAGATCATACAACAAAACCTGTGTGAAGAGACCGCAAGCGCTTCCTCTTGAAGCGATCATGGTCTGGGAGATCGTTTTGCTGAAACTGGGACGCTGGAAATCGATGCGCCCTGATGACTCGCCGAGCGGCGAGGCAATCGCGAATCCACGTCTGGAGCGGCTCGCCGCGCGGGCGCGCGCGATTATCCTCTTCGAGCGGGCTTGGCGCATTGTGCTGCCACCGCTCGTCGTGGCCGGCATTTTCGTCTGTGTTTCATGGACCGGACTATGGATCGACGCGCCGCACTGGGCGCGCGGCCTCGGCGTTCTCGCGCTGGCACTCGGCCTCATCATCGCCTTGCTGCCGCTCCACAAATTTCGTGTTCCCACGCGCAAGGAGGCGCTCGCGCGGATCGACCGAGTATCCGGCGTTGCATCGCATCCCGCGGCGGTGATCGACGACCAACTCGGCAATGGGGCGACGGATCCGGCAACCCGGGCCTTATGGAGCCTGCATCGCCGACGCGCGGAACAAGCGGTGGCTTTGCTGCGTACCGGCGGGCCATCGCCACGGATGGTCGATCTTGACCGTTACGCCTTGCGGGCCACCGTCCTAGTTGCACTGATTGCGACAGCTTTTGTCGCCGGCCCTGAAAAATATGCGCGCGTCGCGGCGGCTTTCGACTGGCGCTTCGACGCCCTGCAAGGCAAGGGCTACAGGGTAGACGCCTGGATCGATCCTCCCGCCTATACCGGAAAACCACCGCTTGTGCTGAACCTCGGCGGGAACAAGAGCTTCACCGGTTCAGAAAACCCACAACGCATTGAAGCGCCAAGCGGTTCGATCGTCGTTATTCATGCCCCAGCCGGCAATCTTGACTTAGACGTCAAAGGCGCGCTCGTTCCGGCCGCAAAGGACAAAACCACTGCAGTTCAAGCTAGCTCGACCACATCCAGCTCAGCCGCCGCCAAACCCTCCAACGGAACGGCGGACGACAAGGGGGAAATCCGGCTGGTCTTGCGTGGCGACGCAACACTCAGCCTTGGCCGCTCCGGCACGCCGCTCGGCGCGTTCGATATTCATGCCATTTTGGACCAGCCGCCGTCGATTGCGCTAACTGCCGCGCCTAAGTTCAATGCGCGCGGATCGATAACGCTGAAATATAGTGTCGCCGACGATTACGGCGTGACCAACGCCGAAGCAAATTTCGCCAAACCGGTGCTGCCAGGCGGGCACCCCGCGCAACGGTCGCTCGTCGATCCCCCACGAATGGCGCTTCAGCTGCCCCCCGCGCCGGACCTCGCCGGAGAGGCCGAGACAACCGCCGATCTTTCCGAACACCCATGGGCGGGCGCACGTGTCGAGATGACGCTGACCGCACGCGATGAAGGCGGTAATGAAGGCAAAAGCGATCCGGTCGAAATCACGCTGCCGCAAAAGCCTTTCGTCAAGCCTCTTGCGCGCGCGCTTGCCGAACAACGCCGCAATCTGGTTCTTGCGCCAAACGATAAAATGCAGGTGGCAAACGCGCTCGATGCCTTGATGATCGCACCGGAAATTTTCGGCACGGGCGCCAGCGTTTACCTCGGGTTGCGTGTGGCATTCGACCGACTCAATGCGGCGCATAGCGACAGCGATCTCGTCGACGTCGCCGATTATCTCTGGCAAATGGCGCTGCGCATCGAGAATGGCGATCTCTCCGATGCGGAACGGGATCTTCGCGCCGCCGAACAACAATTGCGTGATGCCTTGCAGCGCAATGCGCCCGATGATGAAATCCGCAAGCTCGGCGAAAATCTGCGCGCCGCGATGGATAAGTTTTTGCAAGAGCTCGCCGCGCGGCAGAATGATGCGGACCGCCGGAATAATTCCGCGGCGCTCGATGGCAAGAGCAGGTCGATTACTCCCAAGGACCTGCAAGGCATGCTCGACAAGATGCAGGACATGTTGCGTTCAGGGGACAGCGCCAGCGCACGGAAATTGCTGGAGCAACTGCAAGACATCCTTGAAAATCTGCGCGTCGCCCGGCCGCGCAAGGCCGATCCCAGAGCACAAGAAATGAGCCGCTCGCTCGACGAACTCGGCCATATGGCTGAGGAACAGCAGGATCTCCGCGACGACACCTATAAAAACGGTCAAGGAGAACGGCACCGGCAACGTGAGCAACGCGGCCAATTGGGCCTCCCTGGTGAACCAACCCTAAACGATTTCTTTGGTCAGGATGGCGAAGATGGGGTTGATGGCGAAGGTGATAAGAAAGACGGTGGACAAGACGCCAGCCCCAAGACCGGCAAGATGCCTCGGTCCGGTCAAAACAACGATCCTGGTCTGAGCAAGCGCCAACAAGCCCTCCGCGAGAGGCTTGAGGCTCTGCAAAAGCGCTTGGACGAATCAGGAGCCGGCGCCAACCTCGACGGCGTGCAAGGCGCGATGCGCGACGCACAGAATGCGCTCGGTCAAGGCCCGGCTGGTTCCCGCGATGCGGTGGACGCGCAGGGCCGCGCCGTGGAGGCTTTACGCGAAGGCGCGCACAAGCTCGCCGAAGCCATGCGCGGTCAAGCCGAAGGCAATGGTTCGGGCATGGAGGGAGAGGCAGAAGAGGGTCAAGGTTCGCAAGGCCAGTTTGGCGACACCCAGAACACCGACCCGCTCGGGCGCCCGGCCGGAAGCGAACGGTCCTTCAATCCGAGTGCGCGTTTCGACCCCATGGGCGTTCCCGCGGCCGAGCGCGCAAGGCGGGTGCTTGAGGAACTCCGCCGCAGGCTCGGCGAACCCATGCGGCCGCGCGAGGAAATGGACTATCTGGAACGTCTTCTGCGCCGCTATTGATGGGTGCCTAGAGCATGTTCCGAAAAAGTTGCTCGACTTTTTCGATTAGAACATGCTCCAACTCTTTGAATCTGAGCGGTTCCTTTTCGATCAGATGAGTCCATCTGTAGGGCAAACGCTCTGGCACGCGTAACGCGAGCCATGTTTTGTTGCCGAGGATCGCACCAAGATGCATTTCGCAAGTAATCTTATTGTTGCAATCGGCATTGGCGCGGTCACGATCGTGCTTTTGCTGGGGCTGATCAACATGCTGCGGGGAGGCAGCCCGAATAGGTCGCAAAAGCTGATGCGCTGGCGGATCGGCCTCCAGTTCGCCGTTATAGTGATTATCATGGGCGTGTTGTGGTTTCGCAGCTAAGCATGATCCCAAAAAGTCGCAGGCTTTTTGGAAAATGTCATGTGAGAAAACAAAGTGAGTGAGACCGTGAGCACTTCCGCTTGAAGCGATCGTGGTTTTGGAATTGATGTGGAGCGCCATGGTTGTCTTAAACAGAATTTACACGCGGACAGGAGACGATGGCACGACCGCGCTCGGTACCGGCGAGCGCCGTGCCAAGAACGATCTTAGGATCGAAGCCTATGGCACGATCGATGAGGCCAACTCGGCAATTGGGCTTGCCCGCGTCACGACCGTAATAGATCCTGATTGTGTCAGGATCGACGCAATGTTGCTCATCGTTCAGAATGATCTGTTCGACCTTGGCGCCGATCTTTGCGTGCCGATGAATGCAAGCGCCGATTCGGAATCGCTGCGCATCGTCCAATCGCAAGTGGATCGTCTGGAGCGCAAGATCGACGAACTCAACGCGGAGCTCGCGCCCTTGCGCTCTTTTGTGCTTCCCGGCGGCTCACCGGCGGCGGCGGCCCTGCACCTCGCCCGCACGATAACGCGGCGGGCCGAACGGCTGCTCGTCGCCTTGGCCTGTACGCAGGGCGAGGTCGTCGGAGGCCCGGCACTCAAATATGTCAACCGGCTGTCGGATTTTCTATTTGTCGCAGCGCGCTATGCAAATCACAAGGGCAAAGCCGATATTTTATGGGTGCCCGGCCAGAATCGCTGACAGGGCCAACGCGCGCCGGAGCGAATTCGTGAGCATCCGGCAGTTGTGGTCACCTACGACTGGGCTACCCTTTTTCTTCGGCAAAAGAGACGCATAATATTCGAGCGTGTCACCAATTTTGAAATCATGGACACGCAGGAGCGTCACGACGATGAGCCCGGCGGTGCGAGGTGTCGCCAACGGCAAAAACTGTGGCGAAAATCGCCCGAACCGATCTTCCTATTATCTTGTTTGCGCGTGGTGAATAAACCGCGCGGCGATCATTCCCGTTGGCTGCCGGAAACAGCCGGAACGCTCTAAGCTATTTCTGGTGGAAAGCAGCCAACACGTCATCAACTGTGAAATATGGCCTCCTATCATTCGTATGCCCCGAATGATAAACTTCGAAAGTTTATGATGGCCACAGCTACGGAGGGATGATTTCTCTTTGGCTGAAGGCCACTTGCGTTGACTTGTCAAAAGCTCGCCTGTACCTAACCGCACCGAGCGCGACTGCCTTTCTGGTAAGAGTTTTTCCCATGAAAATTCTCGTCCCCGTGAAACGGGTCGTCGATTACAATGTCAAGATCAGGGTCAAACCTGACGGGTCCGGCGTCGATCTCGCCAATGTCAAAATGTCGATGAACCCTTTCGACGAAATCGCCGTCGAGGAAGCGCTGCGCCTGAAGGAGAAGGGCGCAGCCAGTGAAGTGATTGTCGTATCGATCGGGCCAGCGCAGGCCGGCGAGACGATTAGGAGCGCCCTCGCGATGGGCGCCGATCGCGGCATTCTCATCAAGGCTGAGCAGCCGGTCGAACCGCTCGCCGTCGCCAAGCTTTTGAAAGCCGTCGCTGTCGCCGAAAAGCCTTCGCTGATTATCCTTGGCAAGCAGGCGATCGACGACGATTGCAACCAGACCGGGCAGATGCTTGCGGCGCTTTTGGGCTGGGGACAAGGCACTTTTGCCTCGAAAGTGGTGGTTGGTGACGGCGAGGTGGATGTCACCCGCGAGGTCGACGGCGGCTTGCAAACCGTCAGTCTCAAACTCCCGGCCGTCGTCACAACCGATTTGCGCCTCAACGAACCGCGCTACTCCAGTCTGCCAAACATCATGAAAGCCAAGAAGAAAGTGATCGAAGAGAAGATGCCCACTGATTTCGGTGTCGATATCGCGCCACGGCTCAAGATTCTCAGCACTGTCGCGCCGCCCACGCGCAAGGGGGGAATCAAACTCGCCTCCGCCGCCGAACTGATCGCAAAACTCAAAGACGAAGCCGGGGTAATCTAATGGCGGTCTTGCTCCTTGCCGAGATTTCGAACGGAACACTGAACGAGGCGACAGCCAAGGCCTTGACCGCGGCCAAGACGCTGAATGAACCCGTCCATATCCTTGTCGCCGGCGACGGGGTGGAAGCCGCGAGTCGGGCCGCTGCCAGCCTTGACGGCACCGAAAAAGTGCTGTTGGCGGACGATCCAATCTATGCGCATCACTTGGCCGAACCGCTGGCCGCGCTTCTTGTCCAATTGGCGGGCGATTATTCGGCGATTCTGGCCGCCGCGACCTCAACCGGGAAGAATGTCATGCCGAGAGTAGCGGCCCTCCTCGACGTGATGCAAATTTCGGAGATTATCAAGGTCAAGGCACCCGATATTTTCGAACGTCCAATCTATGCCGGGAACGCGATAGTTACGGTGCAATCAACCGATTCCAAGAAAGTCATTACGGTGCGAACGGCCGCGTTTCAACCGGCCGGCGAAGGGACCCAAGCTCCGGTCGAAAGGACCGGAGCCGCCGCCGCGCCCGAGGTTTCGCGGTTCAAGGATGAGACGCTCGTCAAATCCGAGCGCCCAGAACTCGGCGCGGCCAGGATCATCATATCCGGCGGCCGCGGCATGCAGAGCGCGGACAATTTCAAGACCCTTATCGAGCCCATTGCGGACAAGCTAGGCGCGGCGATGGGTGCGTCGCGCGCCGCGGTCGATGCCGGCTACGCGCCAAACGATTGGCAAGTCGGCCAGACGGGCAAGGTTGTCGCGCCCGATCTCTACATCGCTGTCGGCATCTCCGGCGCCATCCAGCACCTCGCCGGAATGAAGGACTCCAAGATTATCGTCGCCATCAACAAGGATGATGAGGCGCCGATTTTCCAAATCGCTGATTACGGTCTCGTTGGCGATCTCTTCGCAATCCTGCCGGCGCTGAATGAGGAGCTTGCCAAGCTCGGCCGTTAGCGCATCATCGAAAAGCAACGCCACTCCGGGTTTGGGTTATGCGCGTTCTTGACATGAACCAGTATCCTCAGCGGTGGCCAAAGCCATGGGGAGCGTCCGATTTGGATCGCACGCCGTGATTTTGTTCGCGCAGCACGATCCTTTTTGTGCAAGGGGTCTTCCGCCTAGTCCCATTCGGGCTCTGGAGCTTGTTCAGTTCAGTAGATATGTTTGTGTCTATGGTCTAAAAGTCGGGCCGGTTCGCACGAACGCCTAGACTCGTGTGATGTCAATCCGGCCAGACTCTTCCTGCTTGACTTCCATTGTGGACGAATGAAATGGACATAAATAAAATGGGCGTGATCGGGGCCGGCCAAATGGGCACGGGAATAGCCCAGGTCTGCGCGCTGGCCGGCATCGAAGTCGCTCTTAATGATATTTCGGAAGCGCGCATCAATGCCGGTCTGGCCACCATCGCCGGCAATCTCGCGCGCCAGGTTGAACGGAAACAGATCGAGCCATCGGCACGCGACGCGGCTTCGAACCGGATAACGCCCGCGCTCGACTTCGACGCCTTTGGCGATAGCGACCTCGTCATCGAAGCAGCCTCCGAGAACGAGGAGATCAAACGAAAGATTTTTTCCAAGCTATGCCCATCGCTCAAGCCAACGGCGATTTTGGCGACGAATACTTCGTCGATTTCGATCACAAGGCTTGCCTCGGTCACCGACCGGCCGGAAAAGTTCATCGGCATTCATTTCATGAATCCGGTACCGCGAATGCAGCTTGTCGAATTGATTCGCGGCATCGTGACCGAGAACACAACCTTCGATACTGCCAAGACGCTGATTGCCCGGCTCGGCAAGACGTTCACCGTATCCGAGGATTTCCCCGCCTTCATCGTCAATCGCATTCTGCTGCCAATGATCAACGAAGCGGTCTATACGCTCTACGAGGGCGTGGGATCCGTCGAATCGATCGACACCGCGATGCGGCTAGGCGCCAATCATCCCATGGGACCTTTGCAGCTTGCCGATTTCATCGGCCTCGACACCGTCCTGTCCGTCATGCAAGTCCTGCATGACGGCTTGGCCGATCCAAAATATCGTCCCTGTCCGTTGCTCGTGAAATATGTCGAAGCGGGTTGGCTAGGACGCAAAACCCAGCGCGGATTTTACGATTATCGCAGCGGCACGCCCATCCCTACACGATAAATCCTGCCGCGCAGGCCATTGTTTCCAGCCATCTTCACACAGGGGAATCGGGTGAAGGAATCATCATTCCGCGACGAGACTTGCGAGGAAGTCGTCGTCCCATGCGGCGGCTTTGCGCTTCAGGCGCATGGAGCCT
>Ga0208479_1000088_pt1 | contig 11080 bp, 8 predicted proteins | sample NGESurdeep072012_7_FD_184464 | JGI IMG/M metagenome (GOLD analysis project Ga0208479, IMG submission 184464) | Arctic peat soil microbial communities from Barrow, Alaska - NGEE Surface sample 415-3 deep-072012 (SPAdes) | ecosystem: Environmental > Terrestrial > Soil > Wetlands > Peat ... | reverse complement strand
GACCTGCTTGACGATGAGCGGCGCCAGACCCTGCGACGGCTCGTCGAGCATCAGCAGGCGCGGGTTGAGGAGCAGCGCGCGGGCGATCGACAGCATCTCCTGCTCGCCGCCCGAGAGCTGTCGCCCCTTGTTCGCCTTGCGCTCGTGCAGGCGCGGGAAGAGCTCGTAGACGCGGGCGATCGTCCAGGGCCCCGGCCGCTCCATCGGCACGCGCAGGTTCTCGTCGACGCTGAGGTTGGCGAAGATGCGCCGCCCTTCGGGCACGAAGCCGACCCCGAGCGCGGCGACGCGGTTCGGCGACCAGGTCGTGGTGTCCTGGCCGAAGATCGTGATCCTGCCTTCGCGTGCGTGCGTCAGGCCGATCAGGCTGCGCAGCGTCGTCGACTTGCCGGCGCCGTTGCGGCCGAGCAGGGCGACGATCTCGCCTTCCTTCACGGTCAGGCCGACGCCATGCAGGATGTGGCTCTTGCCGTAGTAGGTTTGCAGGCCCTCGGCCTCGAGCACGTTCATTCAGTCTTTCCGAGATAGGCGGCCTGGACGCGTTCGTCCTTGGCGATCGCGTCGGCTGTGCCTTCGGCCAGAACCGCGCCTTCGGCCAGCACCATGATGCGATCGGCGAGATGGAAGACGACGCGCATGTCGTGCTCGATCAGCACGATCGTCAGCTTCTCGTCGCGATGCAGGCGCCGGATCAGACGCGTGACGTCGTAGGTTTCCTGGTCGCCCATGCCCGCGGTCGGCTCGTCGAGTAGCAGCAGGCGTGGCCGCAATGCCAGCGACATCATGATCTCGGTGGCGCGCTGGTCGCCATGCGAGAGCTCGCCGACCAGGCGATCCGCCTTCTCGGTGAGACCGCCCATGCCGAGCAACTCGTCGAGGCGGGCGCGGATCTTCAGGTCGTCCTCGCGCGAGAGCCAGGGTCGCAGGCGAAAGCCCGCCGCCACCTCGACCGGGATGCGCAGGTTCTCCCGCACGCTCAGCTCGGGAAAGATCTCGGTGATCTGGAAGGTGCGCGCCATGCCGCCGGCAACCCGCTTTTCCGCTGGCCAGGCCGTGATGTCCTGCTCGTCGAAGACGATCGTGCCCGAGGTGGGCGGAAAGAACCCGCTGATCATGTTGAAGAAGGTCGTCTTGCCGGCACCGTTCGGCCCGATCACGGCGCGCAGCTCGCCGGGCTCGACCGTCATCGACACCTGGTCGACGGCGACCAGGCTGCCGAAGTGCCGCGACACGTTCTGCACGCGCAGGAGGCTCATGGGGGCACCCTTCGGCCTTCGGCCGGTCCCGCCAGGCGGGAGTGAGCCCCTTCGGGCGGCCGGGCGGGACTCACGAAGCGACCCTCCGCTTGATGATGCCGAGCACGCCGCGCGGGAAGAAGGTGACGACGAGGACGAAGAACAGGCCGATGAACGACATCCAGTTCTCGGTGTGGCTCGACACATAGTCCTGCAGCACGACGAAGATGGCGGCGCCGATCAGGGGCCCCCAGAACGAGCGCATGCCGCCGAGCACGGCCATGATCACGAAGTTGCCCGAGAGCGTCCAGTGCAGCGAGCGCGGGTCGGTGAAGTTGCTGAGCAGCGCGTAGAGCGTGCCGGCGAGCGCCGCGAAGCCGCCCGAGATGACGAACGAAATCCAGATGTGGCGCTCGACCGGGATGCCGAGGAAACGGGCCCGGCGCTCGTTCTCGCGGATCGCGATGAGGGTGCGGCCTAGCGGCGAGCGCAGCAGCATCGCCATGATGCCGGCCGCCACGGCGAACAGCAGCAACACGAGGTAGTAGAAGGCCTTGTCGTTGCCGAGGATGTCGATCGTCGCAAAGCCCAGGCGCAGCGGCGCGCGGTGCCAGCCGGTGACGCCGTCGTCGCCCCCCGTCACAGAGTTCCAGCGAAAGGTAATGAAGTAGAAGACTTGGCCGAAGGCGATCGTCACCATCGCGAAATAGACGCCGCGCAACTTGACGATGAGCGCGCCGATCGCAGCCGCTGCAAGGGTACCGACGACGATGCCGACGACGATTGCCAGCGCCGTGCTGGGCGCGAAGAACTTGAGCGACATCGCCGCGCCGTAGGCACCCAGGCCGAAGTAGGCGGCGTGGCCGAACGACAGCACGCCGGTGAAGCCGAGCAGAAAATTGAGCGACATCGCCGCCAGCCCGAGGATGACGACGCGGCTGGCCAGCTCGGTGTAGCCGCCGATCGCGCCCATCCAGTACGGCATCGTCAGCAGGACGATCCAGAGGACGGCGTTCCATGCCAGCTTGTCGCGTCCGAAGGTCATTGCGTCCTCCCTTCCTCGCCGAGCAGGCCGCGCGGCCGCACCAGGAGAACGAGGCCCATCATCACGTACATCACCGCCTCGGTCGCGGACGGAAAGAACACGGTGGTGACACCGGAGGCGACGCCGATCAGCAGGCCGCCGAGCAGCGTGCCGGGCAGGCTGCCGAGGCCGCCGACGATGATGGCGACGAAGCTCGGCATGATCAGCGACGTGCCGATCGTCGGCTGCAGGCCGAGCATGCCGGCGGCAAGCACGCCGGCCAGGCCGGCGAGGTAGATGCCGAGCCCGAAGTTGAGGTTGCGCAGCACGCCGATGTTGACCCCGAGCACCGACACCGTCTCCAGGTCGAGCGTGCCGGCGCGGATGCGGATGCCCAGGCGTGTGCGGTTCAGGATCAGGAACAGGCCGCCCACCGCGATAGCGACGAGCAGGACCATGAACAGGCGATAGCCGGTGAGAAAGAAGAATTCCGACGACAGCGGTGTCGTCAGCCAGGCCGGGATCGGGAACGGCAGGCTCTGCGCGCCCCAGATGTAGCGCGTGCCGTCTTCGAGGATGTAGGCCAGGCCGAACGTGAGGAGCAAGCTGTACAGCGGATCGCGGCCGTAGAGACGGCGGATGAGTACACGTTCGACGACGAGGCCGAGCAGCGCGGTGAGGAAAGGCGCGACGATCAGCGCACCCCAGAAGCCGATCGTCGGCATCAACGCATACGCGAGATAAGCGCCGATCGCCAGGAAGCCGCCGTGCGCGAAATTGATGACGCCGCTGAGGTTGAGGATCAGCGACAGGCCGAGCGCCATCAACGCGTAGAACGCACCGACGATGAGGCCGTTGAAGACGTTGAAGAGAAGCAGTTGGGTCATTGCGCGCCCGGGCTCGCCACAAAAGAAAACGGGCGTCGGCTGCAGTGCGACGCCCGTGGATGACGGAAGGCTCAGCTCGGCCAGGTCATCTTGCAGCCGGTCTCGGCCAGGGTTCCGGCGATGTCGGCGCCCTTCACGACCTCGGTCACCTTGAACAGGTCGTCTTCCGAGATGCCCTTGGCTTGCGCATGGCCGACGTAGAGGTCGGGGATCAGCTGGTTCTGGCCTTCGCGGAAGAATGCGCCGTCGGGCATCAGTGCGACTTCGGGCGGGAGCTTGAGGCCCTGCAGGGCCTTGGCCATCTTCACGGCATCGAGCGACTTGGCGTTGTTGGCGGCCAGCGCGCAGGTCCATGTCGAGGCGAAGCCGAACCAGGTGCGCGCGGTCGGCACGCGGCCGGTCTTCTTCTTGATGTCGGCAACGAACTCGGCCACGTGCGGCACGCCCGGCTGGTTCCAGTACCACTCGAAGACCCAGGTGCCGATGCGGGCATCGGGCGGCAGGCCTTCGAGGGCTTCCAATTCCTGCTGGCCGCCCGCCAGGTGGAAGCGCTTGTCGAGGCCGAACTGCACCGCCTGCTTGAGGGCGTTGATCATGTCGTCGCCCTGCGTCAGGAACAAGATGACGTCGGGCTTGGCGGCCTGCGCCTTAATCAGGTAGGACGAGAAGTCGGTGGTACCGAGCGGCGTCAGGTCGGCGCCGATGGTGCTGCCGCCGTTGGCCTTGCAGGCCTTCTCGAGGCCCGACTGCAGGGTGTGGCCGAACGAGTAGTCGGGGGTTATGAAGTACCACTTCTTGCCCGCGTTCTTGATCAGCGACGGCGTCACCGCATTGGCTTCCATCTGCGTCGTGTTGCAGATGCGGAATACGTTCCAGTGGCAGCTCGTTCCGGTGACCGCGTCGGTGTGGCCGCCGGGCACGACGTGCAGGACGCCCTTCTCGGCCGACACCTGCGCCATCGCCAGGGCGAGCGAGGAGTTGACGTTGCCGAGCAGGAAATCGACCTTGTCGCGCTCGATCAGCTTGCGCGCCTTCTGCACCGCGGTGCCGGCGTCGCCGCTCGTCGAGTCCTCGACCAGCAACTCGGCCTGGCGGCCATTGATGCCGCCCTTGGCGTTGATCTGCTCGATCGCCAATTGGCAGCCGATCAGCTCGTTCTTGCCGACCGCGGCGTAGGTGCCGGTGAGCGGGTTGTCGAGGCCGATCTTGACGTTGTCAGCGGCGCGCGCCGGAATGATGAACGGCGTCGCCAGCTGCAGCAGGCTCGCACCGGCCGCGGCCTGGATCACCTTGCGCCGCTGGAGCGGCTTCGTCGTCGATTCTGGATTGCTCATGCTGGCCCTCGTCTCGAAAGTGGGTCCGCCCCGCGGATGCAGGACGCGTGTCGTTCGACATGCAATGATCCTTTCCTGACGGAGCGCCAGGCAGTCGGGCCGAACTGTGGAATGCTAGTGCGGCGCGATTGCGCGGCGCAAAGGGGGTTTCCCCGTGTGAAGACCTCACCGGAGCGGGGCTGGATTTGCTAGCTTAGCTAGGGCACATCGCCTGCAACCGTCGGCGATCGATCGAGCACCAAGACGTGGTCGGGATGCGCCCCGGGATAATCGCCGCGTGCTCCCACCGATCGAGTTTCCCGAGGCGCTGCCGGTCTCGGCGCGGCGCGACGACATCGCCGCCGTCCTGCGCGCCCATCCTGCGATCGTCGTCTGCGGCGAGACCGGCTCGGGCAAGACGACGCAGTTGCCGAAGATCGCCCTCTTGCTCGGCCGGGGATGCGGGCGGGCGCAGGGCGGTGGGCTGATCGGCCACACCCAGCCGCGCCGCATCGCTGCGACCAGCGTCGCCCGGCGCATCGCCGAGGAGCTGAAGACGCCGCTCGGCGAGGTCGTCGGCTACAAGGTGCGCTTCCAGGATCGACTCTTGCCCGGCGCCAGCATCAAGCTGATGACCGACGGCATCCTGCTCGCCGAGACGCAGGGCGACCCGCTGCTGCGCGCCTACGACACGATCATCGTCGACGAGGCGCACGAGCGCAGCCTGAACATCGACTTCCTGCTCGGGCATCTGCGCCAGATCATGCCGCGCCGGCCCGATCTGAAGATCGTCGTCACCTCGGCAACGATCGATGCGGAGCGCTTCGCGCAGCACTTCGCTTCCCCCGCCGGGCCGGCTCCCGTGCTGCAGGTCTCGGGGCGCCTTTATCCGGTCGAGATCCGCTGGCGTCCTTTCGTCGAGAGCCGTGACCACGACCTCGGCGACGCGATCTGCGATGCGGTCGACGAGCTGTGGCGAGGTCCCGATAGCGCCCCCACGCTCGCTTCGCTCGCTGCCCCAAAAGGGGGCGTGACCGGGCTTGGGACGGCCCGGCGCCCGGCCGCCGCGGGCTCGGGCGACGTGCTCGTCTTCTTGCCCGGCGAGCGCGAGATCCGCGACGCCGCGGAACGCCTGCGCAAGCACCACCCGCCCGGCGTCGAAGTGCTGCCGCTCTTCGCCCGCCTGAGCCAGGAGCAGCAGGACCAGATCTTCGCGCCGCACAGCGCGCGTCGCATCGTCCTCGCGACCAACGTCGCCGAGACCTCGCTCACGGTTCCGGGCATCCGCTACGTCATCGACACGGGCACGGCTCGAATCAAGCGCTACAGCTTTCGCAGCAAGGTCGAGCAGTTGCCGATCGAGCCGGTCAGCCAGGCGGCGGCGAACCAGCGCGCCGGGCGTTGCGGGCGCATGGCCGACGGCATCTGCATCCGCCTCTACGACGAAGCCGACTTCGCGAGCCGGCCGCGCTTCACCGATCCGGAGATCGTTCGCTCGTCGCTGGCCGGTGTAATCCTGCGCATGAAGTCGCTCAATCTCGGCAGCGTCGAGGACTTTCCGTTTCTCGAAGCGCCGCCGAAGCGCGCCATCGCCGACGGCTACCAGCTCCTCAACGAGCTCGGTGCCACCGACGAGCAGAACGCGTTGACGACGATCGGCGGCGAGCTCGCCAAGCTGCCGCTCGATCCGCGCATCGGCCGCATGATCCTGGCGGCGCGCGAGCGTCAGGCCTTGCGCGAAGTCCTCGTTATCGCCAGCTCGTTGAGCGTGCAGGACGTCCGCGACCGGCCGCTCGAGCAGCAGCAGGCGGCCGATCAGGCGCACGTGAAGTTCGACGACGAGAAGTCGGAATTCCTCGGCATTCTGAAGCTCTGGGCCTGGCTGGAGGCGTCGCGTGGCGGTCACGGCGAGCATCGCCTGTCGAGCCGAAAGCACGAGCAACTGCTGCGCGAGAACTTCATCTCGCCGCGCCGCGTCCGCGAGTGGCGCGACGTCCATGCGCAGCTGCACACCGTCGTCATCGAGCACGGCTGGCGCGTCAACGCCTCGCCCGCGACCTACGAGCAACTGCACTTGTCGATGCTCGCCGGCCTGCTCGGCAACGTCGGCACGAAAAGCGACGAGGACGAGTCGTACCTGGGCGCGCGCGGCATCCGTTTCCATCGCCATCCCGGAGCGCACCTGTCGAAGAAGCCCGGGCGCTGGATCGTCGCCGCCGAGCTCGTCGAGACGACTCGCCTGTACGCGCGCGACATCGCCACCATAGAGGTGCGCTGGATCGAGCAGGTCGCCGGTCACCTGCTGAAGAAGCAGCTCTCCGAACCGCATTGGGAAAAGAAGGCCGGGCAGGTCGTCGCGCTCGAGCGCGCGACGCTGTACGGCCTGGTCGTCTACACGAACCGCCGCATCGACTTTGGCAACGTCGACGCGGCGGCGGCGCGCGAGATCTTCATCCGCGAGGCGCTCGTCGCCGGCGAGTGGGAGACGAATCTGCCGTTCGCCGCGGCGAACCGCAAGCTGATCGCCCAGGTCGAGGAGCTCGAGCACAAGTCGCGCCGCCAGGACGTGCTCGTCGACGACGAGCTGATCCACGCCTTCTACGAGCATCAGGTCCCGGCCGACGTGCACGACGCGCAGAGCTTCGAGCGCTGGTACCGCCTGGAGTCGAAACGGCAGCCGAAGCTGCTCCTCCTGACGCGTGAGGAGCTGATGCGACACGAGGCCGCGGGCATCACGACCGCGGCGTTCCCGCGAACGATCCGCCTTGGCGGCGTCGATTGCGCCGCCGGCTACCTGCACGAGCCCGGCAACGTTCGCGACGGCGTGACCGTGACCTTGCCGATCTACGCGCTCAACGCTGCGAGCGAAGAGCGCAGCGAATGGCTGGTGCCGGGGATGCTGAAGGACAAGGTCACAGCCCTGGCGAAGACGCTGCCGCAGCGCCCGCGCTCGCGGCTCGTTCCGCTGCCCGAATACGCCGATGCCTTCATTGCGCGCTGGGAGTTCGCCGCGGGCAGCCTCGTCGACGCGCTCGTCGCCGACGTGCGGGAGCAGGTCAGCATCGAAGTCAAGCGCGCCGACTTCAGGCACGAGCAGCTGCCGGCGCACCTGCTCATGAACCTGCGCGTCGTCGACGAGCACGGGCGCCAGCTCGGCGAATCGCGCCACCTGGCGCAACTGAAGGCCGAGCTCGGCGCGCAGGCGCGATCCGCCTTCCAGGCGCTGGCGGCGCTGCGCCTTCCCGCTGCCGCTCCCGTCGCGGCGGCAGCGTCAGCCGTTCCGGTCCGACCCGGGTCGCGCGACGTGCTGCCGCCGGCGCCTGGCGAGGCGCCTGCCACCGCGCATTTCACGGCGTGGACCTTCGGCGACCTTCCCGAGCTGATGGAGGTGAACAAGGGCGGGCAGTCGCTGATCGGCTATCCGGCGTTGATCGACAAGGGAACGCACGTCGCGATCGAGGTGTTCGACGAGCCCGAGAGCGCCGCCGAGAAGCACCGCTTCGGCCTGCGCCGCCTCGTCGCCCTGCAATTGCGCGACGCGATCCGCCACCTGGAGAAGAACATTCCCGACCTGCAGAAGATGACGGTCGCCTACATGCCGCTCGGCAGCAGCGAGGAGCTGCGCGAGCAGATCGTCGAGCTGGCGCTCGAACGTGCCTTCCTGGGCGACCCGCTGCCGACCGACGCGGCGTCGTTCGCGCGCCGCGTCGACGAAGGGCGAGGGCGGCTGACGCTCATCGCCGGCGAGGTGGCACGGATGGCGGCGACGATCCTCGCCGAATACGCCGCCGCGCAGAGGAAACTCAAGGACGCGCGGCCGCCGCAGGACGTCGCCGACGACATTGCGGCGCAGCTCGCACGTCTGGTGCCGAAGCGCTTTCTCGCGCTGACGCCGTGGTCTCGCCTCGCGCACGTGCAGCGCTACCTCAAGGCGATCGTCATGCGGCTCGACAAGCTGCGCGCCGATCCGGAACGCGACGCGGCCCGCCTTGCGGAAATTCGCCCGCTCGAGCAGCGCCATGCGCGCAAACTCGCGGAGCGGCGCGGTGCCCGCGACGCCCGCCTCGACGAGTTCCGCTGGTGGCTCGAAGAGCTGCGCGTCGGCCTCTTCGCGCAGGAGCTGAAGACCCCGCAGCCCGTGAGCGTGAAGCGGCTCGACAAGATCTGGGCGCAGACATTCGCCTGAGCGACCTCGCTAATCGAGCAGAGAGCCAGCGACCGTGACACCGTTCGGAATCAGGAAGTTCTTCCCGGGTCGGCGCGAAGCCGACGAGTGGGTCGTCGTGCCGGCGTCGCGCAACGAGATCGATGCCGTGGTTCGCCATTGCCGCCGCATGGTGAGCCGGCGCGCGTTGGTGGCGGCCGGCGTTGCCGTCGTGCCGATTCCGGGCGTCGATTGGGTCACCGACGTCGCCGTGCTGATGCGCCTCATCCCGGACATCAATCGCGCCTTCGGCCTCACTCCGGAACAGGTCGAGCGTCTCGCGCCCGATCGCCGGGTTGTCGTCTACAAGGCAATCTCGGCCGGTGGCGGCCTGCTGATCGGCAAGGTCGTGACGCGCGAGGTCGTGATGCAGGCGCTCAAGCTCGTCGGCGTTCGCCTGACGACGCAGCAGGCCGCCAAGTTCGTTCCGATCGCCGGGCAGGCCCTCTCTGCCGCGCTGACCTACTCGTCGCTGCGCTATGTCTGCGAGCAGCACATCCAGCAGTGCGTCGCCGTGTCCAGGCAGCTGCTGCAGTTGGCCGCGCCTGTGGCGCCGGGGTAGGCTGCGTGAACGCCAAGGTCCGAGGGAGCGAACGATGAAAGTCTGTCTTCCGCAACGCAGCCTCCCGTCGTGCAAGGCGACGCCGGCGGCGTTGCTTCTGACCCTCGGCCTGCTTGCCGCGTGCAGCAGCGCGGGCGTCGCGCCATCGCCTTCGAGCGCAGCACCGCTGACGCCGGCGCGCATCGCCGAGATCGTCGCGAGCCCCGACCGCAGCGAGGCGGACCGAATGAACGACCTGCGGCGCAAGCCCGAAGCGATGCTGGCCTTCATCGGCATCCGGCCCGGGATGATCGCGCTCGATCTCAGTGCGGGCGGCGGCTACACGACCGAGCTGCTGGCTCGCGCCACCGGCCCGAGCGGTCGCGTCTACGGCCAGAGTGCGCCGCGCACTGTGAGGCCCGCTCCGGCGCAACCCGAAGGCGCCGCCGCGCCGTCCATCCCGGCCTCGGCGCATGTATCATTTTTGATGCGCTGGCGCTGGCGAGTTGTCTCGGGTCGAGTTTCTGTCTTAGGCGGGTCCGAGCGACGCGACATCGCCTGGTGCGAGTGCGCTCAGCCACTCATCGATTCAGGCAACGGCAAGCGATGAAAGCCGTTCGATTCCATCAGACCGGAGGCCCGGGGGTTCTGGTCCTCGAGGACGTGCCCCTACCCACGCCCAGGTCCGGCGAAATCCTTATCCGCGTCGAAGCAGCCGGCATCAACTATTCGGACGCCATGCGGCGCAACGGCGATCCGTATGCAGAGCCCTCGCCGACGCCTTATGTACCCGGAATCGAAGTCGCCGGCACCGTTGCAGCACATGGTCCCGGCGTTGAGGCTCCGGCTGTCGGCACGTCGGTCTTCGCGTCTCCCGAGCGGGGCGGCTATGCGCAGTACGTAACGGTGTCCACAGCGCGCGTCATGCCGCTTCCCTCGGGTCTCACTCCTGTCCAGGCCACCACCTTGGTAGTGCAGGGCCTGACAGCAGCGCTTGTCTTGCGCCACGCCGGCCGGCTTGCGCCGGGCGAGACGGTCGCAGTTGAAGCAGCAGCCGGAGGCGTTGGATCGTTCGCCGTCCAGCTGGCCAAGCTCTTCGGCGCATCGCAAGTTATCGGCTTGGCCAGCAATGGCGCGAAATGCGCCAAGGCTCGTGAACTTGGTGCCGACGAGGCCATCGACTACACCGATCCGAGCTGGCCGAACACCGTACGTCGCCTGACCGGCGGCCGGGGTTCGGATCTGCTCCTAGAGATGACAGGCGGAGTGACGCTGTCGCGGGCCTTGCAGGCGCTCGCTCCGTTCGGTCGCATGGTGGTCTATGGCCAGGCGAGCAGGCAACCGGCGCACGTCGACGCTCAGCGCCTGGTCGTGCCGAACCATTCCATCACCGGCTTCTATCTCGGCGCCTACATTGGCCGCCGCGACCTGATCCGATCCACTCTCGAAGAGCTCATTGGCTACGTGCTCGACGAGCGCCTTGAACTTCAAGTCGGCGCGATGTTCCCTCTGGCACGAGCATCGGAGGCACATGACCTTCTCGAAGGCCGCAAGACGACCGGCAAGGTCGTCCTTCAGCCGTGGGTCGAAGATGCCTGATCGCCGTCGGTCTCGAGGCATGCGCACGTGGCAGACGCGCCGTACCGGGGACAACCGCACAGTCGATACGAGTGTAGGCAAGCCCTCTAATCTAAAGACTAGCGGTTCCGGATGTCTTCAGCGTGGGCCGTGTCGTCCGATTTGCCACCGCAGATGGCAAGCCGTGCAATGTCCGCTGTTGCCTGTCGCGGCTGACCGCTCGGGGTCGCGAGCTACCGTTCGGGCACAACGGAAGCTGCCCCTGGCTGCGTCCTTGAGGCTGCTGGCCGGTCTTTTC
>Ga0208479_1000087_pt1 | contig 11111 bp, 7 predicted proteins | sample NGESurdeep072012_7_FD_184464 | JGI IMG/M metagenome (GOLD analysis project Ga0208479, IMG submission 184464) | Arctic peat soil microbial communities from Barrow, Alaska - NGEE Surface sample 415-3 deep-072012 (SPAdes) | ecosystem: Environmental > Terrestrial > Soil > Wetlands > Peat ... | reverse complement strand
CTACCAGCTCGATGCGCACGCCTGCCGGCACGGTGGCCGCGTGCCACAGATCGGACGCCGTCCTGGCCGTGTCGGTGGGATCGGCTCGCGGGTAGGGAACCTCGCCTGCGGCCGGATAGGGGGCTCCCCGGACGAACGGCTCGGGTTGGCTCGGACGTGGGGTCACGGCGAGTGTCGCTTCATCCGGCACTCCAGTCAGGGGTTGAATACCACTCTCCGTAGTGGTGTGACCACAATACCACTCATCATGAGATTCGCCACCTTGATTCTCGGATGACCGGACCGTCCGGTGGGGTCGGCCGCCGCCTGGCCGAGCGGAGAGGTCCGCCAGCACGTCTTCCGGTCGACGCACGACAGAAGTCACGGTCGAACAGGGAGTTCGAGATTGTCACGAAAAGTTCTCGCCATGGCCTTCCCCAAGCGCCACTTGAGTGCCTACCATGGTCCGGCGTGCCGGTTCTCGGGGCGATCAGCACGTCCACTACATGACGGAGAGTGGTATTCCAGCTGTGTCGGAGCGGAGGTATCGGATGACTCGACGAACTGTGGGCCGGCCCGGCGTACCTGCCCCGGTACTGCTGGCGCTGTTGGCGATGGTCTCGCTCGGAGTGCTGGTGGCGCCGGGTGCGGCCCGTGCCGCCACCATCGGCCACAGCGTCGGCCCCCACGTGTACCAGGGCGGGGGGGTGATCGGGTTCGGTGACGCGGCCGACCCCGCGGGCCCCGCCGCGCTCCCTTCGGTGATGGTGGCCATGGCAGTCAACCCGGCGTCGACACCAGCGGACGAGGGCTACTGGCTGGCAGGTGCAGATGGCAGCGTCTATCCGGTGGGCAATGCCGCGTCGTACGGATCGCTGACCTCGGTGCGCCTGCAGGCGCCGATTGTCGGGATGGCGTCGACTCCCGACGGCAAGGGCTACTGGCTGACTGCCATCGACGGAGGGATCTTCGCCTTCGGGGACGCAGCGTTCTACGGCTCGATGGGCGGGACCCCCCTCAACGCGCCGGTGACCGGGATGGCGGCGACGGGCGACGGTAACGGGTACTGGCTGGTCGCGTCCGACGGCGGGATGTTCGCCTTCGGCGATGCGCCCTTCTACGGCTCGATGGGCGGGCAGCCGCTCAACGACCCGGTGGTGGCAATGGTGGCGACCCCGTCGGGCGGCGGCTACCTGCTGGTGGCCACGGACGGAGGCATCTTCCGGTTCGGCAGTGCCCCGTTCTACGGCTCGCTGGGGGCGGGCTACGGCGGCAATCCGGCAGACGTCCCACCGGTGGCCGGCATCGCGTTCACCCCCGATGCACTCGGGTACTGGCTGCTCGAACCCGACGGATGGTCCTACTCGTTCTCCAACCCGCCGGACCCCTCGCCTTCGGGCACGGCGGCGGCCATCGTGTCCATCGCCAACAGCCAGGTGAACAGCGACCCGGACCGCGGGTACTTCTGCAACCCCTACGGGCCCTGCGAGGCGTGGTGCGCACTGTTCGCCACCTGGGTGTGGCAGCAGGCCGGCGTCCCCATCCCCTCGTACCCCTTCACCGGCAACATCTACGACTGGGCCGCGGCCCACGGGCAGGTGCTTCCACCCACCGCCAGGCCGCTGCCGGGCGATGCCGTCCTGTACGGGACCGGGCCGTCCTCCGCCTCCACGTCCCTCCACGTCGGGCTGGTCGTGCAGACCTGGCCGGATGGCGCCATCGTCACCGTCGAGGGGGATGCCGGGCCCGCACCGACCGGCTCGCTGGCGGTGATCATCAACGGGCCCTACCTGCCCTCGCGATCGGCGATCTACAACGGGATGCCGATCTACGCCTTCGCCCAGCCCTGATCCGACTGGACTGGGTGGGGTGATCGGGCATGCGGGTGTTGATGCCGTTGCCGGATCGTGACTTCGACACCACCGAGGTAGCGGTGCCGTGGAAACTGCTCACGGAGTCGGGGCACACCTTCACGTTCGCCACCGAGGAGGGTGGCCGGGCGCCCGCATGTGACCCGCGCCTCTTGGACGGGGTGATCTTCGGCCGCCTCGGGGCCGAACCGGAGCCGATCGAGTTCTACCGCGCGCTGGCCGGATCACCCGAGTTCGTCGAACCGATCAGCTGGCGGTCCGCGGACGTCGGCGCCTTCGGCGGGCTGCTGCTGCCCGGTGGGCACGCGCCGGGGATGCGCCAGTACCTCGGGTCATCGGAGCTGCAGCGCCAGGTGGCAGCCTTCTGGTCCCTGGGCCGTCCGGTGGGTGCGATCTGCCACGGCGTGCTCGTGCTCGCCCGCAGCGAGGATCCCGAGACGGGACGAAGCGTCCTGGCGGACCGGCGGACGACCTGCCTGCCCAAGTACATGGAGCGGGGCGGGTACGTGGTGACGGCATGGCGGCTCGGGCGGTACTACCGCACCTATCCGGCCTACGTCGAGGACGAAGTCCGCGCCGCGCTCGACGACCCGGGCCGACTCGAGATCGGGCCCCGGACAGTGCGGCGGGGGACCCGCACCGATGACCGGCACGCCTTCGTCGTCGAGGACCGCAACTATGTGTCCGCCCGCTGGCCCGGGGACAGCTACCTGTTCGCCCGGCGGTTCGAGGCCCGCCTGGCCGAGGCCTGATCGCAGCCTCCGGGGCGGATCGCTCACGCGGGGGCCAGCAGGGAGGCGAGCACCCGCCGGCGGTGCTCGGCCGCCGAGCCCCACGCCTCGGACAGCGCCCAGGCCCGCTTGAGGAACAGGTGCAGGTCGGACTCCCAGGTGTAGCCGATGGCGCCGTGGACCTGCAGCGACACCCGGGCCGCCTCCACGGCCGCGTCGGAGGCGCACGCCTTGGCCGCCGACGCGGACCTCGACGCATCCGGCGCGCCCTGGTCGAGCGCCCATGCCGCGCCGTAGACCAGGGGACGCGCGAACTCCAGCTTCACCTCGGCGCCGGCCAACAGGTGCTTGACCGCCTGAAAGGCGCCGATCGGCCTGCCGAACTGCTTGCGTTCCTTGGCGTAGTCGGCAGCCATGACGACCATCCGGTCCGTCACCCCGAGCAGCTCGGCCGCGGTCGCCACCGCGGCCCGGTCCGAAGTGGCGAGGATGGTCGATGCGGCCCGCGACCCCGAGGCCAGCCGGGTGTCGGCGGTGGGCTCCCAGGTGACCGCACCCAGCCGCCGGGTCGGGTCGAGGGAGGTGATCGGCCTGACCTCGGCGGCGCCCGCTTCCACGACGTGGACCTCCGGGCCGTCCTCCGGCCCCGGAGTGGTGAGCACCAACAGGTCGGCCCCGACGGCCCCGGCGACGGGTGCCGGGCACCCTGGCGGCGGGCCCACGGCGGCGGTGATCGAACCGGCGGCGATCTCCTCCAGCCATGACCGCACGCGGGTGGCGCCAGCGGGCCCGGCGCCCTCGAGGTCGCCCAGCAGCGGTGCCGCCAGCGCGGACGTGGCCATCAGCGGCTCGGGGAGTGCCACCCGGCCGGCCTCTTCGAGGAGCAGCACCAGGTCGAGGAGGCCGAGCCCCAGCCCGCCGTGGGCTTCGGGCACCGACAGGCCGACCACGCCGAGCTCGGCCAACGTGGCCCAGCGGGCCGTGCGTGCCGTGGGGGCGGCGAAGGCGGCGCGCAGGTCGTCGGTGGTGCACTCCCTGGCCAGTACGCGGCGCACCGTGTCCCGGAACTCGATCTGCTGACCGGTGAATGCGAAGTGCACCGCCGTCCCGCCGGTCCTCAGCCGCGGGGCAGCCCGAGCATGCGCTCGGCCACCACATTGCGCTGGATCTCGTTGGTGCCGGCGTAGATGGGACCGGCCAGCGCGAAGAGGTACCCGTCGAGCCACGGCGCGTCCACCGCCCCGCCGTGCAGCTCGGCTGCGGGGCCCAGCAGGGCCAGGGCCGCCCGGTGGATGGCGAGGTCCGTCTCCGACCAGTGGATCTTGTTGGCGCTGGCCTCGGATCCCACCGATCCCCCGTCCAGCACCCGGGTGGCGGTCCACAGCGTGTTGAGCCGGTAGGCCTCGGCATCGATCCAGGCCTGGGCCACGGCATCGGCGGTGAGCACCGCCCGCTCCGGGTCGAGCGCGAGTCGTTCCGCATAGAGCGCCACCAGCCGGGTGGCGGCCTCGCTGTAGCGCGCCGGGCTGCGGAGGCTGAGGCCGCGTTCGGAACCGGCGGTGGCCATGGCCACGTTCCATCCCCGCCCCACGCCTCCGAGGACCTGGGAGTCGGGGACGAACACCTCTTCGAAGAAGAGCTCCGCGAATCCGGTCTCCCCGTCGATCTGGGGGATGGGCCGCACGGTGACCCCTGGGGAGTCCATCTCGACGAGGAAGTAGGTGAGTCCCCGATGGCGCTCGGCCTCGGGGTCGGTGCGGAACAGGCCGAAGCACCACTCGGCGAACGCCCCACGCGAGGCCCACGTCTTCTGCCCGGTCAGCACCCAGCCGTCGTCGGAGCCCGCCCGCCGGGCCCGGCTGCGGATGCCGGCCAGGTCGCTACCGGCATCCGGTTCGGACCAGCCCTGGCACCAGATCTCCTCGCCCGAGGCCATCGGCGGGAGGAACCTGGCCTTCTGCTGGTCGGTCCCGAACTCGGACAGGGTGGGCGCCAACAGGAAGATCCCGTTCTGGCTGACCCGCAGGGGGGCCTGGGCGTGCCAGTACTCCTCCTCGAAGATCAACCACTCGAGGATGCCCAGGCCCCGACCGCCGTACTCCTCGGGCCACGACACCACCGACCACCGATCGGCGAACATGGTCCGCTCCCACGCCCGGTGGGCCTCGAACCCCTCGGCGGTGTCGAGGGACGCAAGAGCATGCGGCGCAGGTGCGTGGGCGGACAGCCACGTGCGCGCCTCCTCGCGGAACGCCTCCTGGGCGTCGGTGTAGCGCAGGTCCATCGGGGTGTCCATGGTCGGGTCCATCGGCTCGAGGGTGTCCGGGGAAATCTGACACACCGCCAGATTTTCGGCAACCACGGCCCATCGGTCACAATGGCGGGATGCCCAACGCCGTGATCGTCGACGTGGTCCGCACCCCGGTGGGGAAGAAGAACGGCCGGTTGTCGGGCTGGCACGCCGTCGACCTGGCCGCTCAACCGCTCCGGTCGCTGATCGAACGGAACGACCTCGACCCGGCCCTGGTGGAGGACGTGATCTACGGGTGCACCATGACGGTGGGGGAGCAGGCGATGAACATCGGGCGCAACGCCGCCCTTGCCGCCGGCTTTCCCGACACCGTGCCCGGGACGACGGTCGACCGGCAGTGCGGCTCGGCCCAGCAGGCGGTCCACTTCGCCGCCCAGGCGGTCATGTCGGGGGCGATGGACATTGTCATCGGCGGCGGCGTCGAAGCCATGAGCCGGGTTCCCATCGGGTCCACCACGGAGCCCGGTCCCGGCGAGGCATACGGCCCCACGGTGCAGGCCCGGTTCGACTTCATCCACCAGGGACTGTGCGCTGAGGAGATCGCCCATCGCTGGGGGATCGGCCGCGAGGAGATGGACCTGTTCGCCCTCCGCTCCCACGAGCGGGCAGCTACCGCCATCGCCGAGGGCCGGTTCGACAACGAGATCGTTCCGCTGGCCACCCGGCGTGCGCGCCTCGAGGACGGGGTGGCGGTGGCCGGCAGTGACCAGGGCGACCCTGCCGGCGAGGGCGTGCTGTCCTTCGACGAAGGAGTCAGGGCCGACTCCACCTACGAGAAATTGGCGTCGTTGGCGCCGTGCTTCGTGGAGGACGGCCTGGTGACGGCGGCCACCTCCTCGCAGATCTCCGACGGTGCGGCAGCCGTGCTGATCATGTCCGAGGAGCGGGCCGGGCAACTCGGGCTGCGACCCCGGGCCCGGTTCCACACCTTCGCGGTGGCGGCCAACGACCCGGTGATCATGCTCACCGCCCCGATCCCCGCCACCACGCGCGTGCTCGAGAAGTCGAAGCTCTCCCTCGACGACATCGGTGCGGTCGAGATCAACGAGGCGTTCGCCTCGGTGGTGCTGGCGTGGGAGAAGGAGCACCATCCCGACATGGACAGGGTCAACGTCAACGGCGGCGCCATTGCCATCGGGCACCCCACCGGCGGGTCGGGAGCGCGGCTGATGGCCACACTGCTCAACGAGATGGAGCGGACCGGGGCCCGCTACGGGCTCCAGACCATGTGCGAGGGCGGGGGCCAGGCCAACGCCACCATCATCGAACGGCTGGGGTAGGGCGCCCGGGCTCGGCGCGCCGAGGAGATCCCTACTCGGTGTCCGACTGCGGGCTCGTAGCCGCCCGCTTCTTGAAGTCGACGCGGTCCGCACGGGTCGGGCGTGACATCAGGTACCCCTGGTAGAGGTCGCAGCCGAGCTCGGCGACCCGCTGCAGTTGGATCGGCGTCTCGACACCCTCGGCCAGCACGACGAGGTCGAGGGCCTTGGAGAGCTGCACGATGGCGGCGACGATCGCCTCGTCGGTCTCGAGGATGCCCAGGCCGTCCACGAAGGACTTGTCGATCTTGAGGATCTTGACGGGCAGGTTCTTGAGCCGGGCGAGGGACGACGTGCCGGTGCCGAAGTCGTCGATGGCCAATCCGACGCCCATCTCGTGGATACCGCCGAGCGTGGCGATGGTTGCCGACGTCTCGCTCATCAGCATGCTCTCGGTGACTTCGAGCACGAGGGCCTCGGGCGGGAGACCCGAGTCGGCCAGCGCCGCGGCGATGGTGTCCAGCAGGTCGGCGTCGTTCAGCTGGTGGGCGGAGAGGTTGACGGTGACGTAGGCATTCTCCGCACCGGGCAGCTCCCGCCGCCACTTGGCCATGGTCTGGCAGGCCTCGCGCAGGACCCAACGGCCGAGCGAGAAGATGAGGTCGGTCTCCTCGGCGAAGGGGATGAACTCCATCGGGCCCAGCAGGCCACGGGACGGGTGGTGCCAACGGACCAGTGCCTCCATCGCCACGATGCGGTCGTCGGCCACCGAGGCGATCGGCTGGTAGTGGACGGCCAACTCGTCGTGGTCGATCGAATGGCGAAGATCGTCGTAGATCTCGAGTCGGGCCACCGACTTGGCCCGGAGCGACTCGTCGAACACCTCGACCCTCGAGCGCCCCTTGTTCTTGGCCTGGAACATGGCCACGTCGGCCTGCTGCAGGATGTCCTGGGCGGTCTGCCGTCCCCGCATCACGAAGGAGACGCCCACGCTGCAGGTCACCACCACACTCCGCCCCGTGGAGAGCTGGACGGGCTCGGCCAGCAGCCTCGAGTACTCGGTGGCCAGGCTGACGGCCACATGGACGTCGTGGATGTTGCGGCACAGCACGACGAACTCGTCTCCCGAGAACCGGCTGACGACATCGCCTCCCCGCACTGCCGACTTGAACCGTTGGGCCAGGGCGAGCAGCACCTCGTCTCCACTGGCGTGGCCGAACGAGTCGTTGACCAGCTTGAAGCGGTCGAGGTCGATGAAGAGCACCGCCAGATTGGTCTCCCGCTGCATCGAGATGAGCAGTTCCCGTTCGAGCTCGTCGCTGAACAGCGACCGATTGCCCAGCCCGGTCAGCGAGTCGTGGTAGGCGAGCCAGCTGAGCTGGGCCTCGGCCGCTTTGCGGTCGGTGACGTCGGTGAAGGAGCAGACCACCATGGGGGAGTCGTCCTGGCCGGAGCCGGACAGGAGCCGCGAGCTGAGCGACAGCCACTGCCGCCGCCCGTTCCCGTCGGAGACCCCGATGATCACGTCGTCCAGCGACTCGTTGGTGGCCAGCGTCTGTTCGTGGGGGAACATGTCGGCGGACAGCGGCTGCCCGTCCGCATCGATGGCGATCGACGACCCCGTGAAGATCTGGTGGCCGCTACCGGATTCGAGGCGATCGCCGAGGATCCGGGTGGCGGCCTCGTTCAGCGCACAGATGTTCCCCGACTCGTCGAAGAGCACGATCCCTTCGCTCAGCGAGGCCACGACCGCCTCGTACCGCTCTTCGGCCGCCCGGCGGCCGGCCTCGGCCTGGCGGGCGTCGGTGAGCTCGGTGCACACGACGACCCAGCCGGAGGGCTGGGTGTCGTCGTCGATCAGGGGGTCGATCGAGACGAGGACGTCGACCTCGGAGCCGTCCTTGCGGTGGTGGGTCCGCTGGCCCCGCTCGAGGACGGCGGCGCTGTCGGTCCGGTTGGCGGTGACAACGGCCCCGATGGACAGGCCGGTCACCTCGTCCTCGCTCCAGCCGTAGATGGCCTGGGCGGCCTCGTTCCAGCTCTCGATCCTCCCGTCGGCGTCGATACCGATGATGGCGTCGGAGACGTGGGCCACCAGACTGGCCCGGTAGCGGTTGGCCGCTTCGGCGGCGCGCCGCTCGGAGATGTCGCGGGCGATGACCTGGTAAGCGGGCTCGCCGTTCCAGCTGGTGCGGACGCTGGTGACCTCCATGACGGTGATGCTGCCGTCGAACGACATGATCCGTGCCTCGCCGTGCTCGAAGAACTGGCCGTCCTCCGTGAGCTGGGCGAGCCGACCCGCCATGTCGGGGACGTCGTTGGGGTGCACGATGTCGGTGACGGGCATGCCGTAGTGCTCGGCGAACGCCTGGGCGTAGTCCTTGTCCTCCGCTCCCGAGAACATCAGCTTCACCGCGGCGCGGTTTCCGTACACCAGCCGCCCGTTCTGGTGGACGCACACCACGTCGGGGGAGACCTCGGTCAGCAGCCGGTAGCGCTCCACCAGGTCGCCGAGCTCGCCCTCGAACTTCTGCTGGGCGGTGACGTCGATCACCACGCCGGTGTAGAAGTGCTGCATCCGGCCGGTGGTGTCCCCGGGCCGGCCGCTCGGGACGGCCAGCGGCGAGGCCCGGACCACCACCAGGTGGTCGGTCCCGTCGGGGCAGGTCACCACCATGTGGAGGTCGAACTCGGCACAGGGTGTCCCGGCGCGGATGGCAGCCAGGATGGGTGCCAGGATGGACTCGCCGACCTCGGTGACGTTCCCGAACCCCAACCGGGCGAGGGACGGCTCACGGGGCCCGCCGGCCTCCGCGGAGCGGATACCTTCCGTCGTGCCCATGAGTGATCCGCGGTGCACGCTGAAGCCGCGTGTGCCGGGTGTGAAGCCGAAGAACTCCTCGATCGGGTACGACCAGTAGACCGCATCGTATTGGCTGTCGTACACCCAGGTGACGGTCTGGAGCCCCTCACTGGTGAGGTCGACCTCCTGGGACAGCTCGAAGGCGTGGTCGCCGAAGACCGAATCGCCACGCTCGACCCGATCGAACGAGACCGCGTGCCTTCGACCGCCGTAGCTGCTTGCCGTGGCCATAGGCCCTAGATATCGGCCAATAAGCTGCCGGGCTTTAGCGCCGGACTGTAACGGGCCCGGGCTCAGTTTTCAGGCTCTCCGAGGACGATCGCCGAGTTGTAGCCTCCCATGCCGATGGACGACTTCACCATCAGACCGGGCAGGCGTGGCGTGAGCCCGTCGAGCAGCCGCGGATGGCCGGGGGCCACCTGGGGCGGCGACGGGATGAACCCGGTCTGGAAGGCGTAGACCGTGGCCAGGATCTCCACGGCGGATGCCGCAGCCTGGCAGTGCCCGACCAGTGGCTTGATCGAGAAGATGCCGCGTGCCTGGGGGAACAGCTCGTCGAGCACCCGGGCTTCGGCCGCATCGCACTGGGCGGTGCCCGGACCGTGGGCGTTCAGGTAGGCCACCTCCGACGGGTCGGCGCCCGATGCGGCCAGCGCCTCGCGGAAGCAGCGGAACACCTCGTGCAGGTCGGGCGCCATCGCCACCGCGTTGTACCCGTCCATGGTCATCGCACCGCCGAGGACCGAGGCATAGGCACCGCGGTCGTTGTTCGAGAGGACCATGGCCACGGCCGCCTCGCCCCCGACAAAGCCCCGGCTGCCCTCCTGGAAGGGCCGGCAGGCCTCGAACGGTGGGGAGTCGATCACAGCCACGCCCACGTCGGCGAAGCCACGGAGGTTCTCGGCCAGCCCGGACAGGTCGGTGGCGACCAGGATCACGTCGGAGGCGATGCCGGAGTCGAGCCACGACTTGGCGGTGATCACCCCGGCGTTGCCGGAGGCACACATGGCCGACACCGACATGGCGGGGCCGTGGAAGTCGTTCTCCTTCATGAGCATGCAGATGACCGTGGAGGGCATCATGTTGACCCACTGGCGGGCGCGCACACGTTTGGCTGTCGACCGGTGGAACTCGCTCCACATCTCCACGTCCCCGAGGACCAGGCTGTGGATCACCCCGACCACGGGGCCCGGCTTCCATCCCCGTTCGAGGGCGTCGGTGATCGCCTCACGGGCGGCGAAGCGGAGCGCCTGCATGAAGCGGCTCGGGCCGTCACGGCGGTCGCCTTCCGCGGAGATGGTGGAGATGTAGGCAAAGCCGCCGTCGACGAAGCCCTCAGGGACCTCGGTGCGCCTCACGGCGCTCTCCCCGAGCAGGAAGCCGTCCCACATGTGCTTGGTGCCCCATCCGTAACCGGTAACCGCCCCAACGCCGGTGATGCTCATGGGCGTATCGCGGCCGGACTTAGGGGTTGGTGAGTCAGATGACGATGACCGGACTGCGTCAGACATCAGACCTCCTCGAGGTCACGTTGCCCGGGAATTCCCCCACCTCTTGGGCAGGTAATCAGCAATTCCGGGCTTGGGTTGGCAGGCTCTTTGGCTGTAATTCTTGGCAGTTGCTTCGTGATGCTTATTGGTTTGTCTGGTCCTGACCGCTTGTCGAGCGGGTCACTAGTATCGCTCACTCCCATGCCGGGCACAATGGCGGAGTACATTTTTCAATCGGCGATCTTCATTGACAGCCGGCCGGACACATCATTGACGTTGGACGGACGTCGGCAACCGGTCGGGCGAGGCTCCGGGTGGCCGGCGCCCTCAGGCCTCTGCCGCCGTCCCGAACCGATCGAGCACTCCCGTCGCCTCGCCGATGATCCGTTCGATCAACTGCGCGACGGTGGGGAGCTCGCCGATCTCCCCCACGACCTGACCGGTCGGCAGAACGCCCGCGTCGGTGCGGCCGTCGACGAGCGCGGCCTTGGTCATCATCGGCGCATTGGCCGCCATCATCACCTGTGGCCACGAGAGGTCGTTGCCCCGCTTCATGGCCCGCCCCTCCTTGACCAGGGCGACCAGCGTCGTGTCCGACTGGCGGCGG
>Ga0208479_1000086_pt1 | contig 11132 bp, 10 predicted proteins | sample NGESurdeep072012_7_FD_184464 | JGI IMG/M metagenome (GOLD analysis project Ga0208479, IMG submission 184464) | Arctic peat soil microbial communities from Barrow, Alaska - NGEE Surface sample 415-3 deep-072012 (SPAdes) | ecosystem: Environmental > Terrestrial > Soil > Wetlands > Peat ... | reverse complement strand
AGTCGCTATGGCAAACTCCGCAGGCCTGTACGCGGAGGCGGACCTCATGACGGCCAGGCTCAGGTAGGTCGCGCTCCTCCATGCGGAAGCGCCCGCCGGGTTCGGGAACGACCATTGCACGCATTTTCGACATGGCGGGCTCCGCTATGGGTTAGACCAGATAAGCCCCAGATTAGGTAGGTGTCGAAGACGCGCAGACAAGGTGCGATCGACCGTGCAATGTCGTTCAAACCGCGCAAAAAATCACACGGCCAAAGCTTAATTCTATCGTAGAATTTCGCTCGCCCCAAATCCCCACATTGTACGTCGCGCCGCTTTGCGAAAGTCTATTTGCGCAGATCGTCAATCGTACCAAAACGTTTCACGTGAAACACTTTTGTCCGATTGGAGCATGATTCCGGTCAAAACTGATTGCTCACCCATCAGCGCTTTCTAAGCCGGGTTGCGAGGTGGATGGTGCCGATAATGGGCGTGGCGATAATGCCGGTGCCTGAGACCCCAGCTCGACGCAATCGACGGCCCGGCCGTGTAGCCAACGACGCCGCCCGCAACCAAGCCGACCGGGCCGCCGACCAAGGCGCCCGCCAAAGCGCCCATCGCGCCGTCGCCAAGCCGCTCCTGTGCCTTCGCAATGGAAGGCAGGAAGGATAGTCCCGCGATCACGGCCAGTATCGAAAGCTTCTTTATCATCCTGATGCTCCAGCGCACATGATGGCGATCCGCATGGACCGCCATGGTGTCCGAGAATCTCTTTGCGCTGGTATCGTGAAAAAAGTGATAAGAGGGCGTGTTCTTTTCCAGGCGTGCGCGGGAAAGAACTCTTAGACGCGGTCGGAAAGCCGCTCGATCATCGCGCCGCAGGCGCCAAGCTTTTCCTCAATATGTTCGAAGCCGCGGTCGAGATGATAAACGCGATTGACTATTGTTTCACCTTCGGCCGCGAGCGCCGCGATGACAAGTGACATGGAAGCACGAAGATCCGTTGCCATGACCGGCGCGCCTTGGAGTTCCTCAACCCCTTCGACCAGGGCGATATCGCCATCGAGCTTTATATGGGCGCCCAGCCGGACCAATTCCTGAACATGCATGAAGCGGTTCTCAAAAATTGTTTCGGTGATCCGCGACTCGCCTTTGGCCTTGGTCATCAAGGCCATGAACTGGGCTTGCAAATCGGTCGGAAACCCGGGGAATGGCGCGGTGGTGATATCGACCGGCGAGAGGCCCGCACCGTTGCGCCGTACACGGATCCCCTCATTGGTGGTTGAAATCTCCGCGCCAGTTTTTTGGATGGCTTCGATCGCGCTCTCCAAAAGGCTGGGGCTCGCGCCTTCCAGCATCACGTCACCGCCGGCCATGGCGACCGCCATCGCATAGGTGCCTGCTTCGATACGATCAGGCAAAACAATGTGGCGCGCGCCCGAGAGGCTGCCGACTCCCTCGATCTCGACAGTGGATTGCCCCGCGCCCTTGATCTTCGCGCCCATCTTGATGAGGCAATCGGCAAGATCGATGATCTCTGGCTCGCGCGCGGCGTTGACGAGAAGCGTATGGCCATTGGCGAGCGAAGCGGCCATCAGTGCGGTATGGGTGCCGCCGACCGTCACCTTGGGAAAATGGATCTCGGCGCCTGTCAGCCCCTTCGCCGCTGTGGCATTGACATAGCCAGCCTCGATCTCGACCTGCGCCCCAAGCTTTTCGAGGACCATGATGAGAAGATCGACCGGTCTTGTGCCAATCGCGCAGCCGCCGGGAAGGGAAACCTTGGCCTCGCCTACCCGCGCGAGAAGCGGCGCGATGACCCAGAAACTCGCCCGCATTTTCGAGACGAACTCGTAAGGAGCCGTGGTGTCGACGATCTGGCGTGCGCTGAGGTGAATTGCGCGGCTCGCATGCGCGGGAGCGCCCGGCTTCCTGCCATCGACCGAGTGATCGACGCCGTGATGACCGAGAATGCGCAAAAGCCTTCCGACATCGGCGAGATCCGGGATATTTTCAAGGGTCAAAGTCTCTTTTGTGAGAAGAGATGCGATCATCAGCGGCAGGGCCGCGTTCTTGGCACCGGAAATTCTGATGACGCCATTTAGTTTCTGGCCGCCGACGATACGAATCCGATCCAATAAATCCCCCTATTTAAAATAGTAGCATTAGTATTCTTGTGGCGGCACAGCTCTTGTCACGGTACCGCTTTGTACGGGTGCGCTTTGGACGGCCTCGTTTTGAACCGTTTCATGCTGGGCCGCGGCTGCCCCTGCCTGTTTCGCTCGGTCTCTCTTTTGCGCCTTGCGGCGGCCGAGATTAGCCCGCAACGCTTCGGCGAGACGTTGGCGGCCGGCGGGCGCGAGCTGATCATTGCAGCCAGACAATCCCATAACTTTCTTTCTAATATCTTCCTAATATCTTTGCCCAATAGACAGTACGTCCGGCGAAAACTGTCCCCAGCCTACGGACGGACGTCAAACCATGTAGGGCACCGCGGTTGCCAAGGCAAGGCTCCCAGCACCACATCTGCGGCACGCTAAAGCATATGCCCGACGAGAGTTCTTTAGCATCGACTAAGCCCAGCACCCAAATCCGGTCCCCCCTCCATTGACCGGTCTACGCCGCCGTGTTTTTGCCACATTTAATCCCGTGGCATGAGCCGAAGTTTCTGATTTCCTGGGAATTATGTTGCGCAGGGGCAGTTTGCCGGTGCTCGCGCGATAACTATTTGTGCAGGGGCCTTGCTCCCATCGCGGTCGCACCGCATAACCCTTTCCGGGATCTTAACGAGGCGCTGCAGGCAAGCATTATCAAGCCTCCGGCGCGCGAAAAACGCAGGAACTGGGCTTTGGATCAACGATATGTGCGTCATAACACGGAGCAAGAGCCCGGAACCGGCTTACGCGGATTTGCACGCAAGGCCAAGCTGATCGCCCTGCCCTCCGCGCGCGATGGCGCGCAAATCCCCCAGGACAAGGCGGACGAGGTGCGCCGCCGCCCGATCGGGCAAATACTCGCCGCCGTATTCAGCCTCCTGATTGCGGCGATTTCCCTCTACATTCTTGGCCGCGCGATTTCAGCCGTTAGTCTGAGCGCTTTGCGCGAGGCAATCGCGGCAACCAGCGCCGATCAAATCGCGGCGGCGGCGCTTTTCACCGTCGTGTCCTATCTTGCCTTGACTGGTTATGATGGGCTCGCGCTACGCCAGCTTGCCGCCCGCGTTCCCTATAAGACGACAGCGTTGGCCTCGTTCACGAGCTACGCGATTTCTTTCACCCTCGGCTTTCCTTTGATCACCGCGGGCACGGTACGCTATTGGATCTATTCGCAGGCCGGATTGACGGCGAGCAAAGTCGCTAGTCTCACCGTAATGGCCGGCGTGACATTCTGGTTTGGCAATATTTTCGTGCTTGGCGCGGGGCTTACCTTTCACGCCAGTGCGATCAGTGCGATCAACCACCTCTACCCTTTTTTGAATATGCTGATGGGTGTTCTCGTCCTTGGTACGATTCTCTCCTATCTTGTCTGGGTAACGATCCGCCGCCGGCATATTTCCATCAAGGGATTCCGGCTGGAATTGCCGGGGCTTGGCTTAACGGCCGGCCAGATCGTCCTCGGCGTCATTGATCAATCGGCGGCGGCGGCGGCCTTATATGTTTTGCTTCCGGGCCACGCCCAATTCGATTATTTTACCTTCGCGGCGACTTATGTCTTCGCCTGCATTCTCGGGGTGGCAAGCAATGCCCCAGGCGGGATTGGCGTTTTTGAAGCGGCGATGCTGAAAGCCGTCCCCGTCTCTGAAGAAGCGCTCATCGCTTCTCTGGTGCTGTTCCGGGTCATCTATTATCTCGTGCCATTCCTCTTTGCCCTCGCTTTCCTTGGCGCGCATGAGAGTTTTCGCCGCTGGAACAGCTTGCGCGAGGCCATGCGCCGAAGCGAGGAAGAAACCGTCTTGGAGGATGAGATTAATCCTCTTCGCCGTTGGTACCGGGACATATGGCGGAAGAGAAAATGATCTTAGCTGCGGAGATCTTGGCTGCGGGTTTGCCAAGGACATTCCGTGCCGTCTGCGTGTGAGGCACAACGCTCGGCAGATAATGGTCGTTTCCAGCCTCCGCCCGCATCCCATTTTAAACTCGGGGATTCGACCACGATGATTTTGGATTGATTCAATTCAAAATCATCGTGATCTAGGAAACCGAATCTCATTTCGATCCAAACTTCGGGCAAAGGCCCGGGGAGCAAGCCGGACGCCGGGGGCAGCCGTTAGCGGACGCGACGGAAATGTGAAAGTAATGTGATACTTGATATCATTCCTTTCTCGTGTCCATAACGCCAGGTTGCAACACCGGATGAACGGGGGCTTCATGGAACAAATTGGGCTGGATCGCGACCACTTGATCGTAAGCAGGCTTATCAATGCCTTGCCGGAGGCAGTGATCGTCATTGGCGCGGCGGACCGCGTGGTCGCTGTCAACGCGGCGGCGCGGGACTTGTTTCCGGCCTTGCGGCCGAACGATCTGTTGGCACGCAGTCTTCGGGCGCCGGACATCCTTGATGCGGTCAAGCGGGTGCGTGCCTCGGGCGCTCCGGAACGGGTGACGTGGCTCGAACGCGTGCCTGTCGAAAGATTTTTCGAACTGAATGCCGCGCCGATGGAAGGGCCGCAATTCGAGCCCACGATGATTTTGACATTACGCGATTTGAGCGAAGCACGCCGCGTCGAACGCATGCGCGTCGACTTTATCGCCAATGCCAGCCACGAATTGCGGACGCCGCTCGCATCCTTGCTTGGATTTATCGAGACGCTCCAGGGGCCGGCGCGGGAGGACGCGGTAGCGAGGGCAAAGTTCCTTTCGATCATGCGCGAACAGGCGCAAAGGATGGCGCGGCTCGTCGACGATCTCTTATCGCTGTCGCGGATTGAACAGAATTTGCACCTGCGGCCGCAAGCGCCAGTGGATATCGTCACGATCCTTCGTCATATCGCTGATACGCTGACGCCCATGGCTAGCGATAACGATGTCGTCCTGAACCTCGACGTTCCAGCCAGGGCGGTCGTCACGGGCGACCGCGACGAGTTGCTGCGGGTGGCCGAAAACCTCGTCGAAAACGCCATTAAATATGGCGCCTCTGACCCAAGGAGCGTCAGCCGGCAGGTCGAAATTACCCTCGTCGCCGAGCCGCGCCACTGTGTTTTGAGCATTCGCGACTACGGCCCTGGGATCGCACCCGAACATCTGCCGCGGTTGACCGAACGGTTCTACCGGGTCGATGCTGGCCAGAGCCGGGCCAAGGGCGGCACCGGGCTTGGTCTCGCAATAGTGAAACATATCGTCGCGCGCCATCGCGGCCGGCTCGGCATCGAATCGAAGCTTGGCGAGGGAACAACGTTCAGTGTAAGTCTTCCCTTGCATGGGCACTGAGCCCGATATCCAGCTCTGTCATCAAGATGTCATGCCTCTTTCATATTGGCCTTATGCAGGACGCTTAGTTTGCGGGCGGAGATCGGGAGCAAATGGACCCCGAGCACCCGGAGAGGCATCGGTCAAAGTGGGACGAACAGGTTTTGGAGCGATCTCCGAACCCGCCGCTTCACCGTTTGCCGAGAGCATGCTGTCCATTGAAAGGCAATCAAATGACTTTTTCGTTTCTGCGAACGTCTTTCGCAGCCGCCGCGATCAGCCTCTTGACCGGCCATGCGGCCGGCGCCGTGGATATTTCGGGCGCTGGTGCGACCTTTCCCTTTCCGGTCTATGCGAAATGGGCCGATGCCTACAAAAAAGAAACGGGCAACGGGTTGAATTACCAGTCGATAGGTTCGGGCGGCGGCATCAAGCAGATCAAGGCCAAAACGGTCACGTTTGGCGCGACCGACATGCCGCTGGAAGCGGCCGAGCTTGCCGCTTCTGGGCTCGTCCAGTTTCCAACCGTGATCGGTGGCGACGTGCCTGTCGTCAATCTCGAGGGGATCAAGCCTGGTGAGCTCGTGCTCGACGGCCCAACGCTTGCCAAGATTTTCCTTGGCGAAATAACAAGTTGGGACGATCCCGCGATCAAGAAACTGAACCCGAAGGCGAACTTGCCGTCTCAGGCCATCGTTGTCGTTCACCGTTCCGACGGCTCTGGAACAACATTCATTTGGACCAATTATCTCTCCAAAGTGAGCGCGGATTGGAAGTCGAAGGTGGGTTCCAGCACGGCCGTCGAATGGCCCGTCGGCCTTGGGGCCAAAGGTAATGAAGGCGTCGCCAACAATGTTACGCAAACCAAGGGTGCGATCGGCTATCTCGAATATGCCTATGTCAAACAGAACAAAATGACTTACGTCGACGTCATCAACAAGAGTGGCAAACCCGTGGCGCCTCTCGCCGAGAGCTTCCAAGCGGCCGCCGCCAGTGCCGATTGGGCCAATGCACCGGGATTTTATCAGATCCTGACGGACGAGCCGGGCGCCAAGTCATGGCCGATTTCCGGTGCCACTTTCATTCTCATCCCCAAGGCGCCGGAGGATCCCGCCGCGGCTACGGAAGCCTTGAAGTTCTTCAGCTGGGCCTATGAAAAGGGCGGCAAGCTGGCCGAGGAACTCGATTATGTGCCGTTGCCGCAAACGGTCGTCGCCCTGATCAAGAAGAGCTGGGCCGCCGAAATCAAGGGCGCGGACGGCAAGCCGCTCGTGAACTGAACTTGGCAGGGAGGGCGAGGGCTTTACCCTAGCTTTTGCGCCTCATCTCGTCCCCGGCCGTTCGCATCCTCGAATGGCCGGGCCATGAGCGGTGCCGTACCTGGCGCTTGGGTATCCTGGTACATGACGTAGAGCTGCGGGGAAAATTCGGTGGCCGACAATTTGGCGGTTGATAACATTGGGCTGGAGCGAGCCGAAAGCCGGTTGGCCAAGTCGCTCGCCGGTTTCAAGCTTCGCGACACGACGTTTCATCTTCTGACTTTGGCTGCGGCTTGGGCGGTTTTGATACTCCTTGGCGGAGTGATCGCATCGTTGGTCCTAGGTTCCATGCCGGCCATCAAGGTGTTCGGCTTAAACTTTCTTTCAACTGAAGCATGGAATCCCGTCACCGAGAAGTTCGGTGCGATGGCGCCGGTCTATGGCACGATCGTCACCTCGCTCATCGCGATGGCTATCGCAGTGCCATCCGCGCTCGGAATCGCGATCTTCCTGACCGAGCTGTGCCCCTTCACCCTGCGCAAGCCAATCGGTATCGCGATCGAGCTTCTGGCCGGGATTCCGTCGATCATTTATGGGATCTGGGGCCTTTTTGTTCTCGCACCTTTCCTGCAAGAGCATGTCGAGCCGGGTCTCATCGCCTCTTTTGCCAATGTGCCGGTTCTCTCAAAGCTATTTGCTGGCCCGCCCTATGGCATCGGAGTGCTGACCGCTGGGATCATTCTCGCGGTCATGGTGCTTCCCATCGTCACGTCGATCTCCCGCGATGTCTTCGAAACCGTTCCCCCCGTCCTGAAGGAAGCGGCCTATGCCGTAGGCTGCACAACTTGGGAAGTGATCCGCTCCGTTGTCATCCCCTACACGCGCGTCGGCCTTATCGGCGGCGTCATGCTGGGTCTTGGCCGAGCCTTGGGGGAGACCATGGCTGTGACTTTTGTCATCGGCAACGCGCATAAAATTGCGCCTTCGCTGCTGGCGCCAGGCACGACGATCTCGGCAACGATCGCCAATGAATTCACCGAAGCGGTTGGCGACCTTTACACCTCCGCGCTGATCGCACTCGGCCTGATCCTTTTCGTCATCACTTTTATTATTCTTGCGATCTCGCGATATATGTTGATGCGGATGCATCAGCAGGAGGGGCGATAGGCCATGGCCATCTATGACGCACGCCGCCTCAGGTCCAAGTTCTACCTCGGTCTCTGTTATTTGGCCGTGGCCATTGGTCTTGGTTGGCTGGCGATTATCCTTGCCACGCTCTTGTTCGAAGGTTTTCGAGGCCTTTCGCCTTCCGTCTTCACCCAAATGACGCCGCCGCCAGGCGCCGATGGCGGCTTGTTGAACGCCATTACAGGCAGTCTGATCATGACCACTTTGGGCGTGTTTATAGGCACTCCGCTGGGCATGCTGGCGGGAACGTACATGGCCGAATACGGCCGCTATTCGAAGCTCACCTTCTTCGTGCGGTTCATCAACGACATTTTGCTTAGCGCGCCTTCTATCGTGATCGGTCTCTTTGTTTACGAGGTCATGGTCGTGAGAATGGGCCATTTCTCCGCGCTCGCCGGGGCCGTGTCGCTTGCTGTCATCGTCGTTCCGGTTGTCGTTCGTACGACCGAGGATATGCTGCTTCTAGTGCCTGACACGCTGCGGGAAGCCGCAAGGGCGCTCGGCCTTCCGCGCTCCATTGTCATCGGCAAGGTCGCCTATCGCGCCGCGCGCGCGGGTCTTGTCACCGGAGTGATTCTCGCCATCGCCCGAATCAGCGGCGAGACGGCGCCCTTGCTGTTCACAGCTCTGAACAATCAGTTCTTCAGCACCAATTTGTTTGCTCCCATGTCGAGCCTACCCGCCGTGATTTTCCAATTTGCTCTCAGCCCCTACAAGGAATGGCAGCATTTGGCTTGGACCGGCGCCCTCCTGATAACCATGGCCGTGCTTGCACTTTCGATCACGGCGCGCGTGCTGCAAACGCAAAGGCCCGCGAAATGACGGTATCCATCATGAATGATGTCTCGAACCTCCCACCTGCCCCAGAGGCGGACTCCGCTGCGACGATATCCGCAGGCCCGCCTGCTCAAGAGCCAGCTCCAGAAGCGGACCCCCCCGCGAAGTTACTGGTTGGCGCGATCTCGAATTTGGATCAGAAGGTCTCGATTCGAAATCTCAACTTTTACTACGGCGACTCGCTGGCCTTGAAGAACGTCAGCCTCCCCCTATGTGCGAAAAAGGTGACTGCCTTCATCGGACCGTCGGGCTGTGGAAAATCGACTCTGCTGCGCGTGTTAAACCGTATGTACGATCTTTATCCTAAGCAAAGGGCCGAGGGAGAAGTACTGCTCGATGGCGTGAACATTCTGCGGCCCGAGCAAGATCTCAATCTTTTGCGCGCCCGTGTCGGCATGGTGTTTCAAAAGCCCACTCCCTTCCCCATGTCGATCCATGACAATATCGCTTTCGGCCTCAAGCTCTATGAAAAGCTCCCGAAGAGCGAGCTTGCCGACCGTGTCGAGGCCGCCTTGAAGCGCGCCGCTCTTTGGGATGAGGTCAAGGATAAATTGCACGCTTCGGGCCTATCGCTTTCGGGCGGTCAGCAGCAGCGTCTTTGCATCGCGCGCACGGTGGCCCTGCAGCCGGAAGTGATTTTGCTGGACGAACCTTGCTCGGCGCTCGATCCCATCTCAACCGCGAAAGTCGAGGAAACGATCGACGAATTAAAAGAAAATTATACGATCGCGATCGTCACTCACAACATGCAGCAGGCGGCTCGCGTCTCGGAACACACCGCATTCATGTATCTTGGTGAACTCATCGAATTTGGCATCACGGCCCAGGTCTTCACGTCACCTGAAAAGAAGCAGACGCAAAATTATATTACTGGCCGTTTCGGCTGATTGCGGCCGGCAGCAAAGGATAGTGTCATGCCCGATCATATTGTCAAAGCTTATGACAAGGAACTCGAATCCCTAGGCCGGAAAATCGCAGAAATGGGCGGCATCGCCGAAAAAATGCTTTCCGATGCCATGGATGCACTAATTGACTTCGATACGCGCCTTGCTCAGGCGACCGTCGATAGCGACCCGCGCCTCGACCTCTTGCAGCGTGACATTGAAGAACAAGCGATTCTGACTATCGCGCGCCGCCAGCCGATGGCGGTCGATCTCCGCGAGATCATCGCCACGATCCGCATTTCTGGTGATCTCGAGCGCATCGGCGATCTTGCCAAGAACATTGCCAAGCGGGCGATCAAGCTCGCTGGTGAAATGCACATACCGCGGGCCACCATTGGCCTCCGGTCGATGCATGAATCGGCAGCGATGCTCTTAAAGGAAGTGCTTGACGCCTATGCTGAGCGCGATGCGGAAGGCGCGCGCGCGGTTTGGATCCATGACGCAGATCTCGATGCACTGGAGGACTCGGTTTTCCGCGACCTCCTCACGTTCATGATGGAGGATCCGCGCAATATCTCCTTTTGCACGCATCTTCTGTTCGTTTCGAAAAACATCGAGAGAATCGGCGATCACGCGACCAACATCGCCGAGACAGTGGTTTATCTCGTTACCGGAGAAACCTTGCCAATGGACCGGCCCAAAGGCCGGACCACTCTATCTGAGGCGCCTACGAGGGTGGTTTGAACATGGGAAAAGAATTGCAAGATATCAATGAAAGCCGCTCTACCCCTGCACCTGCACCTGCGCGCGGGATAACCACCGCACCTGCGGCGCGCATTCTCGTGGTTGAGGACGAGGCGGCCTTGAGCATGCTGCTTTCCTATAATCTCGAGGCTGAAGGTTTCTCCGTAGACAGAGTCGAGCGAGGCGACGAAGCCGAAATCCGGCTTAGCGAAACCATCCCGGACCTCGTCATCCTCGATTGGATGCTGCCCGGCGTCTCGGGACTTGAAATCTGCAGGCGGATGCGGGCGCGCGAAACGACGAGAAGCCTGCCCGTGATCATGCTGACCGCGCGCGGCGAAGAAAGCGAGCGCGTGCGCGGGCTTGCGATCGGGGCCGACGATTACGTGGTCAAGCCGTTCTCGGTTCCCGAGCTCATGGCACGCGTTCACGCTCTTCTTCGGCGCGCGCGGCCTGACCGGGCAAGCGGCGTGCTGTCGGCGGGCGATCTTGCACTCGACAGGCAAAACTGGCGCGTCCGCCGTGGCGGCCGCGATATCCATATGGGACCGACGGAGTTCCGCCTCCTCGAGCACTTAATGGGAAAGCCAGGCCGGGTCTTTTCCCGCGCGCAGCTGCTCGACAGCGTTTGGGGGCTTTCGGCGGAAATCGACGAACGCACTGTCGACGTTCACATTGGCCGATTGCGCAAGGCTTTGTCGAACGACAGCGAAAATGATCCGATCCGCACCGTGCGCGGCGCGGGCTACGCGTTCGACGAAACTTTTGGCAGGATTGGCTAGATCTGAGAAAAAGACGCAGCGTTTCCGGATAAGCTCACGGCAATCGAAGCCGGC
>Ga0208479_1000085_pt1 | contig 11181 bp, 9 predicted proteins | sample NGESurdeep072012_7_FD_184464 | JGI IMG/M metagenome (GOLD analysis project Ga0208479, IMG submission 184464) | Arctic peat soil microbial communities from Barrow, Alaska - NGEE Surface sample 415-3 deep-072012 (SPAdes) | ecosystem: Environmental > Terrestrial > Soil > Wetlands > Peat ... | reverse complement strand
GCCGGCACGTCCGCGACCGGGTGACCCTGCTGTGCGGGCTCACCGTTACCGACGTCGACATCACCGTCGCCGCACTGCATCTCCAGACCCGTCAGGTCAGGCGGGTGCTGTGAGCTCCCCCGTGTCGTCGGCTCGCCCACCCGCGGGAACCTCCCCCGACAGCCCCGCGGCCCGGCCCGGCGCGACGTACCCGCCCAACCCGCCCCGGCTGCCCCGGGGCCGGCGGACGGTGTCCGCGGTCGTCGTCGCGCTCCTGTTGCTGGTTCTGGGAGCGCTGGTGGCCTGGCAGGCCATCCTCGTGCAGACCGGGCGGCAAGCCTATGGGGTCGACGCCTCGGCCGTTGCCGAACGATTGCACCGGACGCCGTGGACCGACACCGCCGTGATCAGCGGCGCTGCGGTGGCCATCGTGCTGGGCCTCGGACTGCTGGCGTTGGCGTTGCTGCCCTCCCGTCGGCGCTATCTCCAACTGCGCGAGAGCGATCCGGTGCTGGTCACCGGGATCACCCCGGCCAACCTGCGCCGGGCGCTGTCCGGCGCCGCGCAGCGCGTCAACGGGATCAATGCCGCAGAGACCGAACTGCACCGCACCACCGCGACAACCGTGATCACCAGCTCGCTGAGCATGACGGAGCGGCTGCCCGCAGCGGCCGAGGACGCCATCACGGTCCGGCTGAAGCAGTTGGATCCGGTGGTGCCGATCGCGGTGCGGGTGCGGCTGAGCAGCAAGGGTCGTCGATGAGCTCGAAGACCGCACGCGGCAACCGCATCGGGCTCGCTGTGGTCGGCGTCCTGCTGCTGGCCGCCGGCGGGTACGTCCTGGCCCGGTCGCTCGGCGCGTTCGGCACAGAGCAGGCGGATGCGCCGGTGTACGCCGAGCGCACCGCCAGCTGGATCCACGCGCAGCAACCATGGATCTGGATCACCCTCGCTGCTATCGGGGTCATCGTGGCGTTGTTGGCGCTGCGCTGGCTGCTGGTCCAGTTGCGGACGGACCGCCTCGGCCGGATCGCGATGGACACAGATCTGGCCCTCGATCCCGACGACGACGGCGACCTCGGGGCCGGCCGGACCACGCTGCCCACCAGCGCACTCACCACCGCGATCGGACACGAGATCGACGGCTATCCGGGTGTGCGCGCCGTCACGGTCCACGTGGCCGGCCGGCCCGACCGTCCGGAGTTACGACTGGAGGTCACCATCGATTCGGACGCCGATCCGGCCCGAATCCGCACCCGCATCGTCGACGAGGCCATCGCGCATGCCAAGGCGGCGCTGGACACCGAGTTCCTGCCCACCCAGCTGCTGCTGGCCGTGAACCGCCCGCCGCGGAACGTCCGCACGTACATCTGAGGTCGCCGGGTGGGGGGCGCCCCGGACTGGCACAGTCAGATCCCGTGCGGGCATTAGCATCCACTGATGACGGTTGAGCCCCGGGCGGGCGTGGCTGGCAAGGCGGCCAAGGCACGGGACGCCGCAGCGCACTACGCCGAGCTGCTGGAAAGCACGGCGCTGGGGCGGCTGTGGTCCCGGTTGCTCGAGGTCGAGTTCGTGGACCGCTCCGTCGCGCTCGCCGCCAAGGCGTTCGTCTCGCTGTTCCCCCTGCTGATCATCATTGTCGCGTTGACCCCGGAGGGTGTCCGCGAGCAGGTGGTGCAGATCCTGGCTGATCGGCTGGGTCTGAGTGGGACCTCCTTCGACGCCGTCCGGGAGTCCTTCGCGACGCCGGATGCGACCAAAGCAGCCACCGGGATCATCGGCTCCGCGTTGACGGTGGCGTTTGCGGTGTCGTTCACCACCGCCCTGCAACGGCTGTACCTGCGCGCCTGGCGGCGGCCGCCCGGCGGCGGTTTGAAGAACAAGGGGCGCGGCGCGATCTGGATCGGCGGACTGTCCGCGCTGCTGATCATCCTGTCCTCGGTGCGGATCGTGGTGCACGGGCCGACCGGGCCCGTGTTGACCTGGACCCTCGGGGTGATCGGCACTTCCATGCTGTGGTGGTGGACGGCCAGGCTGATGGTGCGCGGCGAGATCCGCTGGCGGGCACTGCTGCCGACCGCGGTGCTCACCGGAGTCGGCTCGTCGTTCTACACCATGGCCGGCTCCATCTGGATGCCCGCGCACGTCGCGAACCAATACAGGCAATTCGGCACTTTCGGCATCGCGCTGGCCTTCGTCACCTGGCTGACCGGGCTGGCCTTCGTGCTCGTCTTCGCCGCCGTGCTGGGGCCGGCCCTCGCCGATGGCGACGACGCCCTCGGCCGGTGGATGAGATCGAACCAGCCGACAGCGGTCGAACCCGGATCGCTGCCCGCGCTGCCCGGCCCGAGCCGGCCGATGCGGCTGTCCGATGCCTTCGGGCGCGGCGCGGGCGGGTCGGGAGTCACGCTGTCCGCGCCGGTTGCGCCTGCCGCGGAAGTGCCGGGTCAATCGGTGCCGACGGACCCGGTTGAAGCGCCGACCGCGCAGGTCCCTCCGGCCGCAGGCTCACCCCGCGGTGACGGGGGCTGACAGATATTGTCCGGGGCGCTTCGTCCGCCCCGGACACCCGAGATCAGGCCAGAGCCTTGGCCTTCAGCTGTTCGTACTCAGCACTGGTGATGGTGCCGTTGTCCAGCAGCGCCTTGGCCTCGGCGATGTGCTCGGCCGGTGATGCGCCGCCGCCGCTGCCCGCGACCTGCTTGATGTAGGCATTCGTCTCGCTCTGCGCCTGCCGCACGGCGGCCACCTGACGCTCACTCATCCCGCGCCCGCGTGCGATCAAGTACACCAGCGCGCCCAGGAACGGGATGAAGATCAGCACCAGAATCCAGACGCCCTTCCAGATCCCGGCCAACTGGTGATCACGGAAGAGGTCGCCCAGGATCTGGAAGAGCACCATCAGGTACGCGAAGAAGACGAAGCACCAGATGACGATCCAGATAAAGCTCCAGAAGTTCTGCATGGCTGTTCCTTTGGTTCGGTGGGTGTAGGCGCCGGCAAAGCCGTCGTTTGGGCAGGCCCTGCGCGCCTTTTCCGCGATGCGCGGATGCGCAAATCCTACGACGGTTTCCGGCGGACCTACATCACCCGGCGCGGGTGACCCCTGCTGCACGAACCGCGATGCCGCGCAATGCGTTGCGGTCGGTTTCATCAGCTTCGACCGCGTCGTTCTCATCACCGCGGGCGTCTTCCACGTGATCCAAGGAATTGTCGGACTGGCGAACGATGATTTCTACGTGGTGCACAGATGTGGGTGTTCCAGTTCAATGTGACGGCCTGGGGCCGGGTGCATATCCTGGTCGGAGTCATTGCGATTCTCGCCGGAGCCGGGCTCTTTACCGGGTGTGGGCGCTGCTGATCATCGTGGTGGATTTCTTCGTGATCTGGGCCCTCGTGCTGCACGGCCGTGACGTCGCCGGGGACTGACTCCGGCCAGCGCCGGGGCAGTCTCCGAGGAGCGCAGCACGGCAACCAACGCCGCCACCGCCCAGGCGGCGATGTACGCGGGCGCAGCGGCCGCCGGTGCCCGCTGGGCCAGCACGGTGGCCAGCAGCGGGGCGGTGCCACCGATCACCGCCGCGGCGACCCCGTAGGCCCAGCCCAGCCCGGTGGCCCGGACGGCGGCGGTGAATTGTTCTGCGAGGTACGACGGCAGCACGAAGGCCGCGACCGTCACGCCGACGATGACATTGCCGACCAGCAGCGCGGCCGCCGAGCCGCTCACCACCCAGAGATAGACCGGGATGCCGGCAACGACCAGGACGGAACAGCCGCCGATCAGGACGGGGCGGCGGCCGATCCGATCGGACAGCCGACCGAAGAACGGCGCGGCGATCGCCGTCGACAGCAGTCCGACCATCGCACAGGCCAGCGCCACGGCCAGCGACGCGCGGCCCGTGGTGGTCACATAGCTCGGCACGAACACGAACCAGATGTTGAACGCGGCGCTGTAGGCCGCCGCCAGCACGAAGCACCGCCGGATTGTCGACAGGTTCTCGCGGAGCACGACGGTGGGGCGCACCCGCGGGCGCGACGGCGCGCCGGAGAGGGCTTGGGAGTTTCCGCGCGGAACGGAATGGGCAGGCGCATATCGGCGGCGGTCGTGATGGAAGTCGGGCGTCTCGGCCGCCCTCGTGCGGAGGTACAGACCCACCAGCCCCAACGGAAGGGCCAGCAGGAACGGCACCCGCCACGCCCAGGAGTGCAGTGTCGCCGTGTCCACCAGCGCGGCCACGGCTGCGGTGGTCCCGAGACCGATGGCGAGACCGGCAGCCACCGTGCTCAGGTACCAGCCGCCGAGCCTGCCTCGACGCCTGGCCGGGCTGAACTCGATGAGATACGCGACCGAGACACCGAGTTCGCCGCCCACCGAGAACGCCTGTACGGCGCGTAGCGCGAGCAGGCACAACGGGGCCAGCACTCCGATTGCAGTCCAGGGCGGCAGCAGGCCGATCGCGACCGTCGCCGCTGCCATCATCAGGATCATCGTGGCCAGCGTTTGCCGCCGTCCCAGCCTGTCGGCTCTGGCACCGGCCGCCAGCGAGCCGAGTGGCCGCAGCAGGCAGGACGTCGCGAACACGGCGAAGATCGTGGTGATGCCGGCCCAGCCGCCCGGGGCAAGCACTGCGGCCAGCACGGTCGCCGAGCCGCTGTAGATCGCGTAGTCGTACCACTCGACGACGTTGCCGGCGCAAGCCGCGAGCAGGGCGCGGCGATCGCCGATCACGGGTGATTGCGAGACAGGCAGCGGCGCCTGCGGAGGCTTGGTGTCCATCGGGCTCCATCAGGAACGGCCCAGATCCATCGGTCGTCCGCTGGGCCGGCCCTGCAGTCGTCAGCCCGCCGTCACGCACCGAATTGCCTGGACCTCGCGGTCATCTCCGGCGATCTTAGCCAGCAACGCCAGCAGCACCGACTCGTCGGAGTCCCGCAGGAACAGGATGGTCTCGCTGGGCCGGTCGTCGATCTCCAGATCGGCCAGCATGGACCGCAGGTGCGGGCCCAACGCGCCGAGGACGACGAACTCGAAAACGTCAGCGGCCATCGGGTCTCATCCGCCTTCCCGCCGCCGCAGCTCGTCCGGCGCCGGAACCCGCCGGACCTCCAACAGTTCCAGCCCCAGGCTGTGCAACCGGGTCAGGATGCCGTGCAGGGCGGCCTGATCGGGGACGCATCCCCGCAACACGGTCTCCGCGGGTTCGATTGTCGCGCGCAGGTTCTCGACCTCCTCGAGCTCCTCCGGGGGGACATGCCCCCGGACGCGAATCTCGTACGACCGCGCTGCCACCTGTGTGCCCTCCATCCAGCCCGAGGGGTTCAGCTTCGCCGCCCGGCCGGGCGCCGCACATCACCCCGATCGGATATACATCCCGTCAGCTAACGACTACCCCGCGGCGCGGTCGGCCAATCTGCCTTCGTCGGCATTTGTCAGGCTTTACAGTTGGTGCCGGGACCGACAGCGGTCCCGGCGGGATCAGCGAGTCGGAGGTCAGGTGGGCAGCCCAACCGGCGGCCACTCGGGGTCGGGGCTGCTCGGCACCAAGGTGGTTCCGCCGACGATTCCCCGCGGCTACCTGCGACGCCGTCGACTGGAGAAACTGCTCGACGACGGCGTGAGCGGACCGCTGACGCTGGTCAGCGCGGGGCCGGGGTGGGGCAAGACGCTCGTGGTGGCGTCCTGGATCCGCGAACAGCTATCGGCGCAACAGCAGGCCGGGCGCGAACCCCCCGCAGCGCCGAGCCGCCCGGCTGGTCAGTTTGCGAGCGTGGCCTGGCTCACCCTGGACATCGACGACAACGAACTCCGCATCTTCTGGACGGGCGTGTTGACGGCGCTGCGCCAGGCCGGAGCACTTCGGCGGGACAGCGAGCTCGCCACCCTGGCCCTCGCGCCCGGGGTGACGGCCAAGGGTCTGCAGCGGTTGCGGGACGGCCTGGCAGGACTCCGGCCGGGCACGGTGCTGGTTCTCGACGATCTGCACGTCGTGCAGAACCCGGAAGTGCTGGAGTCGATCGCGGTGTTGCTGCGTCACGAATTGCCGTTACATCTGGTGCTGATCAGCCGGACCGACCCCGTGCTGCCGCTGCATCGGCTACGGGTGAACGGAGGACTTCAGGAGATCCGTGCGCTGGACCTCGCGTTCGACGAGAACGAGGCCACCAAGCTGTTCCGGATGACCGGGCAGCAGGTCAAGTCGGAAGATGTGGCGCGCCTGGTCGAGCGCACCGAGGGCTGGGCCGCGGGGCTACGGCTGGCGGGGATGTTCCTGTCGCGCCACGACTCACCGGGACGGGCCGACGAGTTCGCCGGCGACGACCGCGCGGTGGCCGAGTACCTGCTCGGCGAGGTCTTCGGCAGTCAACCGGCCGATATGCGCACCTTCCTGCTCCGCACCAGCGTGACCGATCGCATCTGCGGCGACTTGGCCGACGTGCTGACCGACGACTCCATCGACGCCAGCGAGATCTCGCCCCGAGCCGCGGCCGGCAGTCCGGCCGCCGATCGCGGGCACGGGCAACGCCGGCTGGAGGCGCTGGAGCAGGCGAACACCTTCATCACCTCGGTCGGGCCGCGACGGCAGTGGTACCGCTACCACCCGCTGCTGCGAGAGGCACTCGAGCATGAGCTCTTGGTGGAGAATCCGGAGCTGCACCGTACGCTGCACCGTCGGGCGGCGGTCTGGCTGACCGGGCACGGCGCCCCGGTGGCAGGCCTCCGGCATGCGGCCGCCGCGCAGGACTGGGTGCTGCTGGGCGAACTGTTCGTCACCACAGCTGGACCCCGCATTTTGTCTGCGGAGCGACGCGCGATCAACGAGACGTTGGCGTTGATCCCCGAGTCGGAGTTGACAGCTACGGCGGCTCTTCAGGCCTGTGCCGCCGCACGGCTGGAGTATGCCGGCCGCTTCCTGGACATCGCTCCCGTCCTCGGCCGCGCTCGCCGGATGCTCGCGCAACAGAGCGCACCGTCGGCGGCCGAGACCGCACTCATCGACCTGTGGGGTGCCGCGGTCGGACGGGCGGCCGGCGACATGCCGGTCGTGCTCGACGCGTGCGCCTCGACGCTCGCCGTGCTCGACACCATGGAATCGACCTTTCCTGCCGCGGAGGAGTACGGCGCGATCGCCGCCATCAACCGCGGTGTGGCGCAGGTGTGGACCGGCGACCTCGCCGGAGCGCTCGCGGACCTGGGTCCGGCGATCGCCCGGTGCCTGCGGGCCGACCTGGACGCCCCCCGGTTGAACGGGCTGGGCTACCTGGGCCTTGCCACCGTGCTGCTGGGCCGCCCGGCCGAAGCGTCAGTGGTCGCCGAAGAAGCGCGCGCGCTGGCCGAGGAACGGGCGTGGACGTCGCTGGCCCAGTCAGCGATCGGCGATCTGGCCGGGGCGCTGGTGCTGCTGATCCGAGGCAGGCCTGCGGACGCGGAACGGTTGCTGGTGCAGGCTTCCGCCGCCACCAACGAACTTCTGGTGCAGGTGGCCATCCGGATCGCACACAGCCTGCTGAACGTTTTCCAGGACCGCCCGCATGCCGCGGTCAGATACGCCCGCTCCGCCCGCGACATGATCGCGGGCCGGACCGTCCCCGACTTCGTCGCGGAATGGCTGGCACTAGCCGAGGCCAAGGCGGCGTTGGCGGCCGGTGATCCGAAGGCGACCCTGTCCGTGCTGAGCCGAGCGGGCACGGATGGATCGCCACCCCGCTGGTTTGCGGTGCAGTACGCGGTCTGCTCGGCCCGGGCGTGGCTGGCCCTGTCCGACCTGCCGCGGGCGGAGCTGGCCTTGACGACGACCAGCGCCGCCGTCGAGGATCCGACCAATCCCGTTGCCGCTGTTGAAGTGTGGGTCGCCAGAGCCGTTCTGGCCGAACGGTTGCGTGACGAGGGCAGCGCCGTGGATGCGATCGGCCGCGCCGTACGGATCGCCGCGCCGGACGGCATCGCCCGTCCCTTCCTGATCTTCGACCGGGAGAGGGTCCCGCGAGTGCTGGGCCGGCTGTCCGGGCTCGACGCCACCGAGGCGGGGTTCGTCGCGCAGCTCAGATCAGCGGGTCTGGGACCAGCGACGGGCTCGGCCGACGCGACGTCGGCGTGGACCCTGAAGGAGGCAACCCGGCAGGAGTCAACCCGGCAGGAGTCAACCCGGCAGGAGTCAACCCTGCTCGTCGAACCACTCACCGAGCGGGAACTGGCTGTCCTGCAACTCCTTCCGAGCATGCAGAGCAATCTGGAGATCGCCGAGGAGATGTTCGTCTCGGTCAACACCGTCAAGGTGCATCTGAAGACCCTGTACCGCAAGCTCGACGTACCCAACCGGCGCAGCGCGGTGCGCCGCAGTCGGACCTTGGGGCTGCTCCCGTAGCAGCTGCCCGATCGTCACGCCCGATCGTCACGCCCGATCGTCACGCCCGATCGTCACGCCCGATCGTCACGCAGTGCGGGCCGGCACCGAGTTCGGTGGCAGGTACCCCAGCGCGCATGCCCGCTCCACGGCTTCGTGACGCGAGGCGGCACCCAGCTTGCGGTAGGTCGACAGGGCCTGGGTCTTGACGGTGTGCCGGGAAACGAACAACATCGCGCCCATCTCCGGGAAGGACAGGTGGGTGGGTAGCAGCCGCAGAATGCGCAATTCGGCGACGGTGAACGGGCTGAGCCCGTAGGTGGAGTCCGCCGGCAGGTGCGCGAGTGTGTGCTCTGCCTGTTCCAGACCGGACGAGAGCAGCAGAGGCAGGCGTCGGTCGCCGGCCAGCTGGCGCGCCTGACAGGTCAGCCGCCGCGCCGCGGCCGCGTCACCGAGCATCAGGCTGGTGTTGGCCTGCAGTATGCGGGCCTGGATCTGGATCCACGGCGCAAGCCCGGCGACGGCGCCGGTCAACCGGTGTGCCTGGTCCAGCGCGTACGCAGCTTCCGCGGACTCGCCCCGCCGTGCCCGCACCAGGGCCACCATGCTGACGGCGTACGCCGAGGTCGGCAACTCCTGCAGCTGGTGGGTGGTCATCAGCCCGTGCGCGCGCATCACCAGTTCTTCCGACTCGCGCCACAGACCTCGGTCAAAGGCCAACGCGCCGAGCGCGACCAGACAATCGACCCGGGCCGCGTGATCGCCGAGAGCGGCCGCCAACTCCTCGGACTCCCTGAGCCGGGACAGCGCCGGGCCGCTCTGCCCGGACAGCGCCAGCGCGATGCCGGACAACGCGCCGGCCGCGGGCAGCCAGGGGCTACCCGCCGGGAGCGCCTCGAAGGCGTCGGTGCACGACTGCAATCCCTCCGCGATCCCACCCGTTCCCCGCCACGCGGCCAGCAGCATCACCGCTCCGCGGTGGTCCGAACCGGTCGCAGCACCGAGTGGGGCCCCGGGAAGTTGGAGACCGGGAAGTTGCGAACCGGCGAGTTGAGAACCGGCGAGTTGAGAACCGGCGCCGTTGGGCGCGACGGTCTCCTCCGCGGCCCGCGCCAACGCGTGCCAGCGGGCCATCGACTCCAGATCGCCGGTGACCAGCGACAGCCACGCGGCGGCCACCACCAGCTCAGGCGACTGGCGCATCTGCGCGTCGGTCAGCCCGGCGAACCAGCGCCGGACCCGGTCGGGTCCGCCGTCGGCCAGCGCGCCGTGCAGGTGCGCCCAGACCAGTTCACCGAGGCCGTTCATGTCGCCGGCCAGCCGGGCATGTCCGATCGCCGGATCGACCTCGTTACGCTCCGCGAACCACCGGCGTGCGCGGCTGTGCAGCACCGTGACCATGGCCGACTCCCGGCGATCCAACTCCGCGAGCAGCGCCTGGCGCAACAACGGGTGGTAGCGGAACCGCTGATCCTCGTTGTCCATCGGGATGATCGGCAGCGCACCCCCGTGCAGATCGCGCAGCAGCACCCCGGAGCCGATGGTGTCGCACACCGAGTCGCACAGCGGGCCGGACAGTTCGGTCAGAATCGACGTGCGGGTGAGGAACCTCAGGGTGGACTCATCGATGCCGGACAACACCTCGGTCTGCAGGTATCCGGTCACCCTCCGATCCCGGACGGCAAGCTGCGGGCGGCCCCGGTCGGAGATTCCTCCTGCGGCCGTGGCGGCGAGCGACAACACCGCGGGCCAGCCTTCGCAGGCCTCCACCAGCGCCTGCGCGGCTTTCGGCGACGCCGGGTTCCAGCCGGCCGCAGCCAGCCCGGCCAGGGCCTCGTCGGCATCGAAAGCCAGCTCCGGGGCCGTGATCTCGAGGACCCGATGGTCGGCGCGCAATCTGCTCAGGGACTTCGGCGCGGCGCCCCGGGTGGAGATCACCACCTGCGAGCCGACCGGAACGCCGATCATCATGCCGTCGACCAGCCGCCGGGCCGCGGGATCTGTGATGAGCTGCGCGTCGTCCACCACCAGCACGAACGGTTCTGGAACGGACGCCAGCATGTCCTTCACCGACCCGGCGTCCTGCCCGGGATTCGGCCCGGGATTCGGCCCGGGATTCGGCCCGGGATTCGGCAGGGAATTCGGCACAGGATTCGGCCCGGGATCGAGCCCCGGATTTGTCGACGAGGTCGCGCCCATCGACCGGCGTCGCAACGACGCGATCGCCCCGTCGATCTCCCGGCGCAACTGCTCGGCATCGTTGCGCTCTTCGTCGACCGTCAACCAAGCGAACGGGCGCGGATCGGCGGCAGCCCACTGCGCCAGCACGGTGGTCTTGCCGTACCCCGCGGGCGCGCTCAGCAGCACCACAGGAAAGACCCCTGAGCCCGTCAATTGACCGACCAACGCCGACCGCGGAACCATTCCGTCCCTGGCGGCGGGCGGTGCGAAACGCGACGGGGCCGGCCGGGGGTCCAGGGCGGCTACCCGGCAGACCACCGGCTCCGTCTCATCCCCGGGCGGCAGCGCTGCGGCCACTGCCGCGGCGGCCTGAGCCGACGCGACCGGTGGTGAAGTTCGGACCGCCCTGGTGACCCGGGCGGCCCGGGTCGTACGGGGGGCACCGAGAACCGGCATGATGCTGTCCTTTCGCCGACGACGTCGACCCGGACGATGCCATCACGCGGGGACCGCCGCCTCACCCGCGGCGGGTAGTCCGCTGCGGGTGAGGTGCGGTCGGCAGACAGTGAGCACGGACGGTACCCGGGGCCGGCGCCCGGCCCGCCCTCAGATCCCGGTGGTCGCCGCCAGCCGACCGGAGGCGATGGCCGCGGTGAACTCCTGGTAGTCCTTCTCATTC
>Ga0208479_1000081_pt1 | contig 11453 bp, 10 predicted proteins | sample NGESurdeep072012_7_FD_184464 | JGI IMG/M metagenome (GOLD analysis project Ga0208479, IMG submission 184464) | Arctic peat soil microbial communities from Barrow, Alaska - NGEE Surface sample 415-3 deep-072012 (SPAdes) | ecosystem: Environmental > Terrestrial > Soil > Wetlands > Peat ... | reverse complement strand
CCCACATTCCCACCGCCACGACGATGACGAGGATCAATTAAATCCTCAAAACCCGGCCGGTTAAGAGATACGCATTCTGAGGGCAAGGTCACCGCCGGTCGAGAGCATGTTGTTCGAAGCAGCGGGTAGTGAATCGTGACCCAGCAGGATTTCAGCCGGCGCAGCACGGCGACCGAACTGATGGATACCGATCCGGTTTCCTTTAAGGAATTCGACGACTATCTGCGCGATCTCGAGCGTATCAACGTTTTGACGCTCGCTTACCGACCGACCCTGCTCTGGCTAAAGCGCGCCCTAGCGGATTTTCCAGCAGAGCGGCCGATATCGGTTGTCGACGTCGGCAGTAGCGGTGGCGGCATGTTGCGGCAGTTGAGGAAATGGGCGCGCGGGAAGAATTTGAAGCTCGATCTGGCAGGAGTTGATGTCAACCCCTGGTCGACAAGATCGGCGGCAGAGTCCACGCCGCCGGAGATGTCCATCCGTTTTGAAACAGCCGACGTCCTCGCTCGAATGGATCCGCTCCAGACAGATTTTATCGTCAGTTCGTCTTTCACCCATCACCTCGGAGACGCGGATCTGGTTCGTTTTATCCGCTGGATGGACCGTTATGCCGCGCACGGCTGGTTCATCAACGATCTGCAGCGTCACATCCTGCCTTATTTCTTCATAAAATATGCCACACGGTTTCTGCCCGTGAACCGCATGGCGCGGCACGATGGGCCCGTTTCGGTCGCGCGAGCCTTTGCAGCAGATGACTGGCGGCACCTGTTGGCTGAAGCCGGCATTCCGGCAGAGCGGGCGTGTATCGAATGGTTCTTTCCCTTTCGCTACAGCGTGTCGTGCAGAAAAGAGATCGAAACTTAGCTGCGGATCATGCGCTTCCCTATCTGGGTTTCATGGATGGAAATCCCCGTTACTACGCTCTGCCAAAGGAGATCGGTCCCCAGCCCGACAGCACGTTTGGGTCATGATGCGAGGCAGTTTGGTCCGCCCCACCGTGAATCGCAGCGGCGGTAAGGGAGCTCAGTGCAGGGCTTGATCAATCGGCGGCTTGGTCCTGTCGGGAACCCCTACGTAATCCTCGCTGGGCAGCTACCGATCACGAAGATATCTGCCGAATTCAACAACCACGCACTTTACCATCGCAGAAGTAGAAGCTCGGAACAAAAACCGGGCCCCATGGCGGCAAGCAGACCCATCGCGCCAGGCTCAGGACGGCGGTGCTTTATTACATCTTCGAGCACAACCAGCACTGAAGCCGAAGAGAGATTTCCTATCTTACGCAGGCAATCCCATGAGGCAACCAGCTGTCCATTGTGCAACCCGAGTGCCGTAGCGCAGGCCTCGAGCACCCTTGGTCCTCCGGTATGTAGAACCCAGCTTTGAAGGTCGCTTCGCCGGTATCCGTTGTCCGCCAGAAACGCGTCCACGTCCCGCCCTAGGGTTTGCCGAATCAGATCGGAACCTGGGTCGACAGCACGATGCGGAAGCCTTTCTCGGAAATATTCCAGCCCATCATTTCCTCTGTGCTGGGATAGAAGACCGACCGGGTCGCGAGAATTTTAGGCCCAGAAATCTGAGAGCCCGAGGACTCAAATTCCGCACCTGTCACAATGACGGCGGCAGAGCCATCGGCGAAAAGGCCCGACGAGATCAGGTTCGCGACCGACAGATCTTCGCGCTGCAGGGTGAGCGAACAGAGCTCCACCGAAACCAGAGCCGCCGCCTGCGAAGGGTAGGCGCGAACGTAATCTGCGGCGCGCGCAATTCCGGCGGCGCCAGCCACGCATCCCAGGCCAAAAATCGGAGTGCGGCGAATGTTGGCTGGAAGTCCCATACGATTGATCAGTAGAGCGTGGATGGACGGGCTTGCGATTCCGGTGACTGTCGTGAACAACAAGGCTCCCAAATCGTGTGGCTTCAGACCGGCATTGTGCAGTGCGATGCAGAGCGCCTGCTCCCCCAATTCTTATGCGACCTTGATCCAGATGTCATTGGCCTGACCCCAGGTCTTGATGTCCAGGTACTGCTCTGCGGGGATGGCGAGGTAACGGCCATCCACGGTCACGTTGTGGTGCAGCCGTGCCAGCAAAAGAGGATTCTTAAATTGGTCTCCCCAATAGTCCTGGAGGCGTTCCAGAAGAACCTTCCGGGAGTAGTAATGCTTCGGGAATGCACTCGCCGCGCTTGCAATCCTCATGGCTTCTGAGTCCCTGAGGATGATATCGTACATTGATCGGGTTTGATTGTCGGTATGTAATCCTGCAGAAGAGTCTTCAATGCCCCGCTCCTGTGGGTTCTGCGGGAGTGGACACCTTGTCTCGCTGAACGAGCGTGAAACCCCTACCACCTGCGAAAGGCGTCTGATCAGATACGGCCCATGTTTTCGGTTACATACTTCTGCGAGACGATGCTGCCGCCAACTCTTTGGTCTAGAACTCACCCGATGTCGGCGCTGCCTCATTTCTGCGACGCCTTCTACGGATGGCAAAAGACCGGTAAGAGCAGAGCGACAAAACCATCTCCGTCTGACCACCACGCCTGCTTACAGAGGGAACCAGGGGCCCCTCCCGTCGTGCCTGATGGGCGCGCCGGCTATGAGACACTATCAATATGAAGTATCTCGCACGCCTCCCTCCTCATCTAAAAGAGGAACAATGGCATCTTCCACTCCGCTCGCGCCCGGTTCCGGCCGTTCCAGATTCAAAACCGTTCTCTGGATCTCCCTTGGTCTCACTGTGCTCTTTGTCTTCATCACTTCAGAAGTTCTTCTCGTCACCGATTACCGCATGTACCACGCCTACCGTCTGCAGGTCATCGCCGACCGGCATCTTCTCATCCCCCATACACTCTCCGGCGTCATCGCTCTGCTAGCCGGTCCTATGCAGTTCTCGTCGCGCCTTCGGCAGCGTTACTTGAAATTCCATCGCGTCCTCGGCCGCATCTACGTTGTCTGCGTCTTTATCGGCGCCTTGACCGGGATCGCCCTCGCCGCCGGCCGCCCGGGCCTGCCAGGAACCTCCATGCAGGCCGCCGCCTGGATCGTCTGCACCACCGCCGCCTTCATCACCGCGCGTAACCGCCAAATCGTCCAGCATCGCCAATGGATGATTCGCTCTTATGCAGTCACGTTTACCTTCGTCTCCAGCCGCGTGCTCAATCTCTGGCCGCGCTACTGGAGCCATCTTGGCGACGTCTTCGCCGCCGTCGGCGTCATCGCGTTTACGCTCGTTTCCCTGCTTGTCGTCGACCTCGGCCTCAACTGGCGCGAGCTCACCACCCGTCGTACCTGATGGTCGCGGGAGTTTGCGGGAAAGTTCGAGTTAATGAACATCTCATCATCCAGGGGCTTTCCAAGAGTCATCTTCCGTCGATATAAACGGAATGACGAGTCATTTCTAAATTGGCAGGGTTCACATGAACATGCCGTCATAAACAAAAGTACATCGCAGGCGTCTAAAATAGGTGAATCCCTGTTATCCCAACGAACGTAACACCGAAGACTGTGATTCCTGACAAAGACAGTCCGTTGTGGAACCGGCGGGGTGCCTCTCCGGAGTTGCAGTTCGAAGAGATACCCGAGAGTCGTTTTGTTTGAAATTTCCACACTTCTCCCAGCCTGGCGCAGTACAAACCGCTCACGCCGCGCGAGAAATTTCGGAATTCCGATCCAGGCGCTTGCCTGGTTCAAGGTGATGATCGAAAACCGACGGTTCGCATCATCGTGGAATGCTTTACGAAATGGCGAGGCTCAGTAGAAGCGGAAGTGTCTTTGGACTTTGGCATCGGCGCAAGAAAGGCATCCAGCAAACGGAGCCGAGAGAGCTCAACGGGGGCGGTTGCACACCGTTCGTGCTCCTGGACGCTCAGAAAAGCTATGCGGCCCAGGGCTCAACAAGTTCGGAAACGTAAACCTGAATCAAATGGACATGCATAAATTTAATATCGGCATCATCGGCGGCGGAATTGGCGGCGTCGCCGCGGCGGTGGCGCTCCACCGCGCGGGCATTGAAGCGACAGTCTACGAGAGGGCTACCGAGTTCCGCGAGGTCGGCGCGGGTATGATGCTCTGGCCCAACGCGACGCGCGTACTAAAGGAATTGGGCCTGCTTGAAAGGGTAGCGGCATCGAGCGGTCCGAACCAGCATTTTCTCGTTCGCTCCAGTGCCGGTACGATCCTTATGGATATTGCGCTGGGACGGTTTGAGGTACCCGCGCTATGCACACGCCGCTCGGACTTGCTGGATGCATTGCTCTCGGCACTGCCGCCCGAACGGATCCGCCTCGGCCACGATTTCGAGTCCTTCGAGCACCAAAAAACCGGCGTCAGAGTTAACTTCTCCGGGAGTGTGTCAGGAGGAGATGTCTCTGCGGAGCACGACTTCGTTATCGGTGCCGATGGTATCCGCTCGCGCGTCCGTTCTCAGCTATTGGGAGTCCACGAACCCATCTACCGGGGCTACACCGTCTGGCGCGGGCTGGCGCGTCTTATGGGCGCTGTTCCGTCCGGCTCGAACAGCGAAACCTGGGGACGAGGGAAACGCTTCGGCATCCTCAACACCGGCGGCGACCGGTTCACCTGGTACGCCACCGCAAATACCGATTCGGGCCACATCGATTCTCCCGAAGGGCGTCAGGGTGAACTCCTGCGGATGTTCGCGGGCTGGCATGAACCGGTAGAGCGTCTGATCGGCGCGACGGACGAGGGCGACATTCTGAAAAATGGCGCTTACGATCTCGCACCGCTGAAGCGCTGGGGACATGGACGAATAATGTTGCTCGGCGATGCCGCCCATCCGTGTACGCCAAATCTCGGATTGGGAGGTTGCATGGCTCTCGAAGACGCGCTTGTCCTTGCAAAATCGTTTTGCAAAGAGGCTTCTCCGGAATCAGCTCTGCGCCGCTACGAATCGCTGCGCCGCGGGCGAACCCGCCATGTGCAGCAACGCTCGCTTCTGATGGGCCATATCGGGCAATGGGAGAATCGGCTCGTCGCGGGCGGACGCCAAATGGTGACAAGTATGCTTCCGGCCAAAATCTTTGAACGCAATCTAAGGAGGGTCTATTCTTATGCGGCTTAGCACCCTGACCGGCTCTCTTTTATGGGGGCCTCAGCCTGACTCTCTGTGCGGCGTTTGTAGCGGCTGTGCCTCTCGTGGCTCAGTAGAAAGCGCAGGAAACGGCAATCGACACCCAGGGCAGCACGATCACAATTCACGTCGGCAAATCCGGACTGCTGTCGGCGGCAGCCCATGACCATACGATCAACCTACCCATCTCTTTCGGTACCATCCGCGAGTCTACGGCCCCTCACATTGAGTTCACCGTCGAAACGGCGAGGATGACGGTCAGCAGGCGAACGACTTGAAACGCTCGGCTTTCTTCCGCTCGTGACGGTTTCCGGGCGGTAGCAAGCGGCGAAATCATCGAGATCGGCGCGCTTCACCGTGATGGACCACAACCAGACCTCTGGCCCGCGTTGCTGAGAAGCGGGCTGTAAGGTATGCCTTTGTAGCTGTCGACGATGCCACCCGAACACTTCGCAGCAACTCTACTCTTCGTGATGGGTTTGAGTGAGAAACACCGATACAAGATGCGTGACTATACTTGCGGAATATTGCAACAGTTCGCAGACAGACGCATGACTAAACGCACACTGCCCGGCGCCGGAATCCTATACTGAACGTGCATCATTGCGGTTCATTAATCAACCATCCCTACGAGGAGAAAATGAATCGAAAACAGCCAAGCCTTCGTGTACCGTGCCTGCCGGTTCTCGTATCTGCCTTGTTTGCCTTGATTTCGCCTCTGGCGGCCCAGCAAACCGAACTGAAGTTGGATCCAGCGAAAACGCGAATCGACTGGACCCTCGGCGCGACCATGCATGAGGTGGAAGGCACTTTCCGGCTGAAGTCGGGCGATATTGTGTTTAACGCCAAGACCGGAGAAGCCAGCGGACAACTGATCGTTGATGCTACGAGTGGTGACAGCGGGAACAAGAAACGTGACGCCGATATGAACAAAAGCGTTCTGGAGAGCGCGAAATATCCTGAGATCGTTTTTTCTCCTAAGCACGTTACTGGATTCGTGCCTGGTCAAGCATCGTCAACGGTCCAACTGGCCGGGACCTTCACGATCCACGGCGCGTCCCACGAACTCACCCTTACAGTGCCCTTCACCGCGAACAATAACTCCGTCGAGGCCCACACCAAGTTTTCGATTCCCTTCGAAGAATGGGGAATGAAAAATCCCAGCAACATGTTTCTGAAGGTCGATAAAGTAGTGCAACTCAGCATTACCGCAGTCGGCGAACTGCAACCCGCCACGCAACCATCCGCGGGCCGGTAGCTATTGCCAAATGGGCTTGCAACAACCGCGACAAGGCGCGCAAGGACAGTGGTCATAGGATTCATTGTGACTAAGCCAAGCACCAACTCGGTGAAGACAGGAGGTCCTACGCTAGAGGAACACGCACGGTTGCGGGAGCGCCTCAAGCTTGCGTTTCAGAACAGCATGCCGATTCCGGTCGCGACGAATACCTGCCCGATGCGCAGATCGAAGCGATAGCTGCGTGGGTCGTGGGCCAGCGCTTGAGTGTGCATCGTGATTGGGCAGAATTCCGAATGACAACTAACCCCTGCGCTTCCGATCATTTTAAGAACGGCCGCTTCTTCAATCCTAAAGTGCCGCCACAGAGCTTCGCCAAATTTCTCAAGTGGGTCACTCGTCGGAAGATAGGTCCATGGCGCAGATTCGTCACCACGCCTCCCGGACCAAGGCCGGCTGATCGCGTCAGCGGCAGCCAGCTTCGCGTTACGTTTGTGAATCACTCGACACTTCTGCTGCAGAGCGAAAGCTTCAATATACTCACTGATCCTGTGTGGTCCGAGCGGGTCAGTCCCGTTTCTTTTCTCGGTCCCCGGAGGCACCGTAATCCCGGAATTCTTTTCGAGGATATTCCTCCCATCGACTGCATTCTCATCAGCCACAATCACTACGATCACCTCGACATGCCCACGTTGAAGAGACTGGCAAGCCAACACCAGAGTGCGGTGTTCTGCCCGCATGGACTTGCAGGACTCATGGCCAGGGCCGGATTCAAGGAGGTCTACTCGCTCGACTGGTGGCAACTGCATGCGTGGAAAGGCTTACGCCTTCACTGCGTGCCGGCACAGCATTTTTCTTCTAGAACGCCCTTCGACAGGAACCGCACGCTTTGGTGCGGATGGGTAGTCGAATACGCCGATGGGCCTGTTTACTTTGCCGGCGATACAGGTTTCGGCAATCACTTCGCCGCCATCAACGCGCAGTTCGACGCGTTCCGTCTCGCCCTGCTCCCTATTGGTGGTTTCAAGCCTGAGTGGTTTATGGGACCAATACACATGACGCCGGAGGAAGCCGTCGAAGCCCACCGCATTTTGAACTCTCAGACCTCGGTCGCGATGCACTTCGGAACCTTCGCACTCGCCGATGATGGCGAAACGGAACCCACCTGTCGCCTAAACGCATGCCTGGGCTGGTCGCAGGATGCAAGCGAATTCTGGACCCTGAGTGAGGGCGAGTCTCGAGACGTACCTCGGTCCGCGACAAACCGTTCAGAATGCTAGATTCGCCCGGGGACTTGATGGCAGTGCCAGTAGTTGCTGATGGGCCATAAACCGGCATGTGGGAGATTACTCCCGCCAAGTCGGCCAGCATCCGGCAACCGCATTGGCACGGCCACTTGATGTAAAACGCCCTACGCGCGGATGTGGCGCACCGAAAGCGCAGGTCCGTCACACATCCACGCGTAGGCGACAAACCGTCAACTGGGCGGCAAACGCTACGCTGTCAAAGTGGGTCTATACCGAACCTAATGCCATACGGGTTGCGCGTGTTCGCCGCCCGGCCCCGTCGTCCGAGCCGAAATCGCAGCCTGTTATTTTGAAACAGAAATCTGCGATCTTCGACAGGATCCTTACCGCGCGGCCTACTCAGCCCCGCTGAGCAGACCCTGTGGTCCAACTCGACTACGTGCATTCGGTTTTGAGACTGAATTATGAGACTCTGAAAGGGCTGATTTCATTGGCCTCGCCGAGCGTTGCAAAAACTACCCTTTGTGGAACGCGATTAGATGCGCTGTTTCAGGATGCGCTGTGCATTTCTTTTCCCGTGCAAAACGGCAACAACCTGAAGAGGGGTAGTCTCTGGCCGGTAGACAACGGTGTAATTGGGATAACTCGTCAATGTCCAGAAACGGAGAGAGCGGGTCGTGAGGTCGGGGCGGGAATGGCCGCGCATGGGAGCTTCGGCAACAAACGCGCAAGCATCATAAATCGCCTGTTCTACGCGGTCGGAGACGTCCTCGCTGTCCTCCGCAATATAAGACCAGATATCAAAAACATCCGCTCTGGCAAGAGGCGTGAGAGCATAGCCGCTCATCGTCTGGACAAACGCCAGTCATCTTTCATCGCCTGAATCTCGCTGCGGGCCTGTGCGCCGTCGATCAGCTCGCCGCGCTCGGCCTGTTGATAGCCTTCCTCGATATGGGCCGATAACGCCCGGCGTTCCTCGTCGGTCCAGCTTTCTTCGGCGTCCTGCGCTTCAAGGGCGCGGCGCAACACATCCTCAACGCTCTTATAACCGCCACTGGAAAGGCGTCTATTGATAAGCTTTTCAAGGTCGGGCGGGACGTTCAATTGCATGGCCGGTTCTCCGTTCGCGCTTTCATTGTAGCTTTTTTACCACGGTTCGGCGGCGGCGTACAGCGCGGGCAGGATGACGGCGCAGGGCACGTTTCAAGATGAACCCTTTGTGAGACGGAAGTGCGAGCGTCGCAATCGGAGCCAATCTGTTTGTCACGCGCTCGCGGACGGCGCGTCGCCTGCGTGAAAGTGCCCGCTTTGGGAAGCGGCGCGCGAACAGCCATCGATACGCCGCGCAGCGTTTACCTTCGTCCCCGATCAACTTGACGGGAAACGCCCATCTCGCCCTCTTGGCACACAGTTAGCATCGAGGGCGGGCAGAACTCCGCGTCGCCGATATTCGTCCAAGTGGAAAGTCACCCACTGGAAATCAGTAAACACTAGTGCGCAGGACGGTTGCGAGCCGTGGTCTGGATTACGTACTAAATGGCGATTTATCGACACCTATCTGCGCCGACCTCACTTCACGATAACCACCGAGTCGAACATCCGGGCGTTTGAAACCTCAACATACGCGAAGCGCTGTTCTCGTCGATTGAAGATCCACTCCTCAGTGGTTCGTCACCAGCTCGCTACGGTGCGCCGACGCCCTTGTACCGCTCAAGATTGCTCCGTAGCTGTTTCTCCAGTTGGTCGTCGTGTTGCTGGACTGCCAGATCGAGCGCCTGTTTCTCGGTACGGACTGCATCGCCGGTACGGCCAACCTTGGCATAGACGCCAGCGAGCATGTCGAGGCAGCGCCAATCTTTGCCCTCGCTCAACTCTACGGCCTTCTCGAACACGGGCACGGCGCCAACAAAGTCGACGCGCGAGGCCAACACGTAACCGAGATTGACGCGATACTCGACCGAGCCAGGACGGAGTTCAATTGCCGCTTGCAGTTGAGTGACGCCCTCGTCGACGTGACCCGTCTTGGCCAGCTCCCAGCCGAGATGGTTGTGCGCCTCGGGGTAGTCGGGAGCCATGGCAATGGCTTTGCGCAGGTGTTCGAATCCTTCGTCGGTCTGGCCCATCTCGCACAGGATCGTGCCGAGATTGTCTTCTGTACCGGCGTCGGAGGGATCGAGAGCCAGAGAAGCACGCAGGTTGTCCGCTGCACCGGGCAGGTCGCCGGAGCGGGTGAGCGACACCGCGAGATGGTCGTACCATGCGGCAGGAGGATGTGGATTGAGGGCCAGGGCCTTGCGGTACTCCTCAATCGACTCGCGGTCCTCGCCAGTTTGCGCGAGGGCTGTCGCCAGCGCGTAGTGTCCTATTGGATCGTCTGAGCCGCTCGCCACCGCTTGCCGCAATAACGGAACCGCTTCCTTGACGCGATTGCCCTCCATCAGCTCATAGGCCTGGTTGAAGTAGCGGAAGAAGTTGGTGGCCTCGGGGTCGATGTGCGCCAGTCCGTCAGCCGGCACGTTAAGAAACTCGGGAATATTGACCGCGCGATTCGCGGCGGTGGTGTTGTCGACGATGATCGCGGGCGTGTCATTACCGTTGGCGTCGATATGCGTCAGCATGAGGCGCGTGTAGGGCGAGCGCGCTTTCGATGAGAACGCCATCCACCGGCCGTTAGGCGAGAACGTGTGCCACGAGTTCATCAGCGCGGTGTTGCAGTTCATCAGGCGGGCTTTGCCGCCGTTGAAGGGCACGATGTACAGGTGGCTGTCAGGACGCATGAGCAGCCCATTGCGGTTCTGCACGAACACGATCCACCGGCCGTCAGGCGTCACCTTGGGAAAGTTGTTGCTCATGCCGTTGTTAGACGCGCCGACCACCGGCTCCGCCTTGCCGCCCTTGCCGCCGTTGAAGGGAATCTTGTACAGGTCGTATTGAATTTGCGTTTCGTTCGGATCGTTGGCGTACTCCGCCTTCGGCTCATTCTCCGGATACGGATCGCGCGCCGTCGCTCGGCTGAAGATCAGGTACTTGCCGTCTGGCGACCAGAAGGCGCTGGTCTGCACGTAGCGCGGATCGTCGGCGCCGGAGAGCGGGCGCAGCTTCTGTTCGGTGCGGTCGTAAAACGCCAGGATGCCACGCGTGGGATAAAACACCTGGTTGAACGGCGGCCCCTGAAAATTCATGCTGTACAGGCGGTCGGCAAGCCCTGGCGCAAAATCGGGCAGTTCGTCCTTATGCTTGTTGCCCAGGCCGGGAGGCCCGATCGAGGTCACCACGTAGCGGCCGTCGGGCGAAATCTGCGACATGAATCCGAAGCGCTTCACCACCGGGTCCGAGCTGCGCGCGTCAGGGTTTTCCTGGAACGAGCTCCAACGAATGACATCCTGGTTGCGGATGGTCATGTTCTTCGATATGGGAGCGATGGCGTACAGGCCCTTATCATTCTTCGGTCCGTCGAGGTCCATGCCAAGCGTCTTGCCGTCGCGCGAAAACGAATGGCAGTTACCGCAGGTGGGCAGGTTCTCCATCACCGTGTGGCTTTGCGGCTCGCTAATGTTGCGCAGCTTCCACTTGATGAGCGGAATCGCGAACGGCGGCAGCGGCTGGATGGAGCCTTTCTGACCTCTGGGCCATATCATGAGCGGCACGTCGCGGTAGAAGATGGGAGCGCCGACAGGATCGACCGATGTGGAGATGTTTACCGTTCCGCCGGAGACTGGTTGTTGCGCGTTGCCCTCGGTGAATCCGGTGATGGTGATTGTTGCTGGCGATTTCACCGACTGCTGCTTGATCTTTTCCCAGGTGTCGGCGTCTGGCCTCCAGGTGTGCGTGACCGCTTGCTGTGGGGTGAGTTTCGTGAGGTCGTTGGGCGGGCCGGCC
>Ga0208479_1000076_pt1 | contig 11557 bp, 8 predicted proteins | sample NGESurdeep072012_7_FD_184464 | JGI IMG/M metagenome (GOLD analysis project Ga0208479, IMG submission 184464) | Arctic peat soil microbial communities from Barrow, Alaska - NGEE Surface sample 415-3 deep-072012 (SPAdes) | ecosystem: Environmental > Terrestrial > Soil > Wetlands > Peat ... | reverse complement strand
AACGTCACCCGGTCGATGTCGACCGGCCGTCCCGGGAGTCGCGGACCGACAGCCAGCGCCGGAAGCCAGCTGCATTCGAGTGCACGCCGTTCATCACCTCGAGCTTCTCCCGCTGCTCCTCGGAGACGCCGTCCAGGTCCGATGCGAACTCGGCGGCCAGGGCGGCGGCGATGTCCTCGCCTTTCCGGTAGGCCGACTCGGCCACGTCGGCCCAGTGCCGGAGCGTCCCATCCGCCTCGTCGAGGATGTCGAGTGGTTCGGCGAGCAGACCGTAGTGGGCTAGGGCCAGGGCGGTGGGGCGCCGCTCTGCGAACCGCTGCAGCGAATGGAGTGCCGAGGTGAGGTCGAAGTCGGGGGGAGGTGTGGACGGCCGCAGCACGCCGGCATCCGGCAGTTTCACGCCCACGGCATCGCCGGCGAACAGCACGCCGCTCAGCGAGTCGTGCAGCCCCAGGTGGTGCTTGGCGTGGCCGGGGGAGTCGATGGCGACGAGGGACCTGTTCGCACTTACCCGGACCGTCTCGCCGTCCTCCAGCACATGGATCCGCTCGGAAGGCGTGGGGTCGAGCCGACCGTAGAGCGAGTCGAGGAGCGGGCCGTAGACGCGGGCGGCCGAATCCACCAGCCTGGTCGGATCGGCGAGGTGGCGGGCACCCTTCGGGTGGACATAGACCGTCGCCTTGGGGAATGCCCGGGCGACGTCCCCGACGCCTCCGGCATGATCGAGGTGGATGTGGGTGACCACTACGCCGGCCAGGTCGTCCGCGGCAAGGCCGATGTTCTCGAGCTGTGCCAGGAGTGCCGGGACCGAGCTCTGGCTCCCCGTCTCCACCAGCACAGGGGCGTCCCCCTCGATCAGGTAGCCGGCGGTGACCCGCTCCCATCCCCCGAGCCTGGTGTCGATTTCGATGACACCGTCGGCCACCACGACTCCTGCGCCCGGGGCTGAGCGATCGTCCGGGTCGAAGGGGTGGGCGTGGGGATGGCCCTCGTGCGACGCCCCGGTGCCCGGTCCGTGCTGATGGGTGTCGCTCATCCCCCGGCACTCCCCTCGCTCGGGCTCACCTGCGCACGGCCTTGGTCGTCCCGGCCGCGCGCTTGGCGGCGGCCTTTGCCGGCGCCTTCTTTGCTGGCGCCTTCTGCGCTGGCGTCGTCTTCTTCGCCGCGGCCGTCTTCTGCGCTGGCGCCTTCTGCGCTGGCGTCGTCTTCTTCGCCGCGGCCGTCTTCTGCGCTGGAGCCTTCTGCGTTGGCGTCTTCTTCGCCGTCGCCTTCTTTGTCGAGGACCCGGTCCGGCCTTGTGGCGTGGTGACCGCCGCCTTGATCAGCTGTGACGCGCTCCCCCGCGAGCCGGCATCTACACCACCAGCCAGTTTGGTCAGCAAGCTGCGCGCCGTGAAGCCACCCATATGGTGCTGTGCCCCGTTTGCGCTCCTGTCCCGGCTGTAGGCCCGCCGAGCCAGTCCCTGCACGACGTGGTCGGCGGTGGGCTTCTCGTGGCCGCCTATCTTCGAGACCGAGTTGACCAGGGAGACGTGCGAGAACGCCTGGGGAAAGTTGCCGACCAACCGGCCCGCGACCGGGTCGTACTCCTCGGAGAGCAGCCCGAGGTCGTTGCGCAGGTCCAGGAGCCGCTCGAGCAACTGTTTGGCATCTCGGTCGCGGCCCAGCAGCGACAGACAGTCGGCCAGCCAGAAGGAGCAGGCCAGGAACGCCCCCTCCCGACCGGTCAGCCCATCGACGTCGCCCGTGTCCGCCGTCCGGTACCGGAGGACGAAATCACCCTCCAACAGCTCGCGCTCCACCGCTTCGATGGTCCCCCGCACCCGGGGGTCGTGGGCCGGCAGGAACCCCATCAACGGGATCATCAAGAGGCTGGCGTCGAGTTGGTCGGAGCCGTAGTACTGGGTGAACGACCCCTTGTCGGCGTTGAAACCCTGATCGCAGACCTGTTCGTGGATCTCAGCGCGGATCTCCTTCCACCGGTCGATCGGCCCGTCCATGCCGTACTCCTCGATGGTCTTGATGGCACGGTCGATGGCAACCCAGGCCATCACCTTCGAGTGGGTGAAGTGGCGGCGGGGCCCGCGTACCTCCCAGATGCCGTCGTCGGGCTCGCGCCAACTCGTCTCCACGAATTCCATCAGGGAACGTTGCAGCTCCCAGGCCGGGCTGTCGCTCTCATCGCCCTGCTGGGCAGACTCGTAGAGCGCCGACATCACTTCGCCGTAGACGTCGAGCTGGAACTGGCCCGAGGCCGCGTTCCCGATGCGCACCGGGGTCGACCCCTCGTATCCGGGGAGCCAGTCGACCTCCCACTCGTCGAGCCGACGCTCGCCGGCCGCGCCGTACATGATCTGCATCTGCGAAGGATCGCCGGCGGTGGCGCGCAGCAGCCAACTCCGCCATGCCATGGCCTCTTGGTAGAAGCCTCCCCGCATGAGTGACTCGAGGGTCAAGGTGGCGTCACGGAGCCAGCAGAAGCGATAGTCCCAGTTGCGCTCCCCACCCAGCGTCTCGGGGAGCGACGTGGTCGGTGCGGCAACGATCCCGCCGGTGGGCTCGTACGTCAGCGCCTTGAGGGTGATGAGCGACCTGACCACGGCGTCGCGGTGTTCGCCCTCGTAGGTGCACTGGGCGGCCCAGTCGTTCCACCACAGCTCGGTGTCCCGGATGGCGAATTCCGCGGCGACCGGCCGGGGCGGGGCCTCGTTGGCCGGGTACCACGACAACGAGAACGGGATCGCCTGGCCTTCCGACACCGTGAATTCGGCGACCGTGGACATGTCCTGGCCCCGGGTGTGGACCGGGGTCCAAAGCGACAACGCGTCCGGGCCGGCGATGGCGGTGAGGGTGCCGTCCATCCTGCGGACCCAGGGGACGACCTGTCCGTAGCCGAACCTGATGGTCAGGCTCATCTCCATGGCGACCTTCCCCCGGACGCCCTCCACCAGGCGCACCACTTCGGGGTGCCGCTGGCGGATCGGCATGCAGTCGATCACCCGGACCGTTCCCTCGTCCGTGACGAACTCCGACTCGAGCACGAGGGTGTCCCCCCGGTAGTGGCGATGCGTCGCGCCCAGTGAACCTTTGGGGGCCAGCCTCCATGACCCGTGGTCCTCTTCGCCCAGCAGCTTGGCGAAGCATGCCGCCGAGTCGAACCGGGGGAGGCAGAGCCAGTCGATCGACCCGTCTCGCCCTACCAGGGCGACCGTGTGGAGGTCGCCGATGATCCCGTAATCCTCAATGAGGAGCGCCATGTTCCATGTCTAGTCCGAGAGGCGGGGCGATGCGTCTCAACCGGGGGCACAGGCCCCGGTGCCCACCGGACCGGTCGCTCCTGCCGCCCTGGACACCCGGGTCAGCACGCCCGGCGACGTCAGGGCGTACCCGATGTCCCCATTGGTGGTGGACCGGGAGAAGACGACACCGATCACCTGGCCGTCGGGCTCCACCAGTGGCCCGCCCGAATTGCCGGGACGCACCACGGCCTGGATCTCGTACACGTCGCGGGTGGTCAGTCCCTGCCCGTAGATGTTCCGGCCCTCGGCCTGGAATTCGGCCATCACCCCAGCAGCATCGGCGGTGAAGGGCCCGCCGCCCGGATAGCCGAGCACTGCGGCCTCGACCCCACGGGGGACCTCGTTGGGATCGAGCACCAGCGACGGGTCGGTCAGGCCGGGCACCCGCATCACGGCCAGGTCGTAGGAAGAATCGAAGGACACCACTGTAGTGTCGTGAAGGCCGTTGCCATCCTCCACCGAGGGATGGGCGATGCCGGCCACGACATGGGCATTGGTCACCACCAGTCCGGGGGCGACGACGAACCCAGAGCCCTCTTGGATCTGCCCGCAGCCGTCACCGATGATCTTGACGGTGGACGCTCCGGCCCGGGCGACCGCCTGCTGCAGCTGTGCGTTGCCCGGAAGCGCCACCGGTCCGGCGGAGGCCGGGGCGAGCTGGGCGAAGACCGGCGGGAACCCCTCGGCGGACAAGAAGCCCTGCACCTGCGAGAAGACAGAGGGTGGAGCGGGCAGGACCCCGTCGAGCGACCTGATGATCCTCGACTGCGCGATCGAGGCGTTGAGGGCGAGCGACGAGCTGTTGACCAGGGTATTGGCCAACAACCACACGGCCAGAAGCGTGGCGGCCACCGTCACCAGGACCCCGAGCGCCGAGTCGATCGGCCCAAGCACGCCTCGATGGACCCGCCCGAAGGCGAGGTTTCCCACGATCCGCCCGACCGCCCCGCAGAGGATGGCCACCCCCACCATGGTCACCAGTGCCAGCGCGGTGCGTGCCGATTGGGCATGCGCCCACCGGACGGTGACCGAGGCCAGCAGTGCGCCCAGGTAGAGGCCGACCAGGAAGCCACCGAAAGTCAGGACCTGCACCACCCCTCCCAGCCGGAACCCTTGGAACGCGGCCAGGGCGAGCGCGACCAGAATGACCAGGTCGACGATGTTCATGCCTGCTGACGCGGCGGGTTCCGCGCTCTGGTCCAGACTGGGGAAGGGGAGACCGGCACCACTGTGTCACGGTAGACGGACCTCGCTCCGATCCAGGGTCATCACCCGTCCGGGCGCGGTCCACGTGGCAAGATCTCTGCAGAGTCCGGACGATGACCGCCGGCCAAAACCGAGCCGCCACCGGACCGACAGGAATGCGGGGTACCCCATGAGTGACGTGACGCCGCCGTCCGAAGGCGACCAACCACGCGAGAGTCCGGGGCAAACCGGCCCGGGACTCCCGCCGCCCCCGGCCCCCACGGGATCCACCCCGCCGTCTGCAGCTCCACCGGCACCCCCACCCCCCGGCCCTCCGCCCCAGGCTCCCCCCTTGCAGCAACCAGGATGGGGCGCTCCCCCTTACGGACAACCACCGGCGGGCGCTCCCTACGGATATGCACCCGGACCGGTCGACCGCCTGGGCCGACCGTTGGCCGACTGGTGGCAGCGGCTGGTGGCCATCATCCTCGACAGCATCATCCTCTACGTCCCCAAGGCCATCCTTGCCGCCATCCTGGTGGGCACGACCGTCTCCAACAACGGCGTCTACACGACCGGGTTCGGGGCCAGTCTCATCGTGCTCGGCATCATCTTCGCCCTCGTCGACATCGCCTACTTCGCCCTCCTGAACGGTAGCGAGAAGGGCCAGACCGTCGGCCAGATGGTGTTGGGCATTGCCGTCCGGGACGAGAGCACCGGTGGGGCGATCGGTCCCCAGCGGGCGGGCCTCCGTATCCTGGTGCTCGACCCCGGGCTCCTGGTGTCCTGGATCCCGGTGATCGGTCTGATCGCTGGCCTTTACACAGTGGTCGCCGCACTCTCACCCCTGTGGGACGACCGGCGCCAGGGGTTCCACGACAAGGTGGCCAAGACGGACGTCATCAAGGTCCGCTGACCGCACGAGCATCTGTGAGCATCCCCGGAGACACCCCGAGCGGAGCGTCGTCGACCTGCCTCTCGGCCATCCGGTCGGCTGGGCGACACCGGCCGCGCCGGCTCATGCACCCTGGCGTCGCGGCGGCGACGGCAGCTGTGGCCCTGCTGGCCTGCGGGTGTGGGAGCGGAACCTCTCCGACCGCCACCACCGCCACCATCGCCCCCGGATCGCCCTGGCTCGGCGCCTTCGCAGCAGTGGCCCTCCCGGTGCCGGTCAACTCGCTCCAGGCGGTGGACTGCGTCGACGCGTCCCGATGCTGGGCGGTCGGATCCACCGTCGGCGTCGGCGGGGCGGCGAACGGGGCGGCGGTGATCACCACCACCACGGGTGGTGCCGCATGGTCCAGTCAGGCGATCCCCACCGCCGTCGGCTACCTTTCGGGCATCGCCTGCAGCGACCGCCGCCACTGCACTGCGGTCGGTCAGGCCAGTCAGAGCTCCAACGGGCTGGGAGCGATCATCACCACCTCCGACGGCGGGGCGGCCTGGACCCAGCAGTCCGTGCCGGCCGGGATGTCGGACGTCACCGCGGTGTCCTGCCTGGCCGACGGGCGCTGCACCGCCTTGGGCACCGTGCCGGGGGGTGTGGCGGCACTGGTCTCCCCGGGGTCAAGCTCCCCGTGGCTGCAAGAGGGCACCCTGCCCGCGGCGGTCTCGGGGGCCACATCCATTTCCTGCACGGACGTCCAGCACTGTTGGGTCGCCGCCCGGACCACCGTCGACCTGAGCCATGTGGCCGGGGCGGTCGACGTCACCCTCGACGGTGGCGCGACGTGGAGGGCCCTGCCGGTCCCGGTGGGAATCGGCAACCTCGACGGCGTCTCCTGCCTCGACGGGAGCGCCACCAACACGTCGCCGACCCAGGGCACAGGGACGTCGACCAGCACCTTGCCGACCCCGGGCACAGGGACGTCGACCACCGGCGGCAACGCGACCCCGCTCGGGGTGCCCGGAGTCGCCTGCGCCGTGGTGGGGACGACCGACACCACGTTGAACGGCACCCGGACCGGCCACGGGATCGTCCTGACCACCTCCTCGGGGGGGGCGGAGTGGTCCAGCCAACCGGTCACCCCGATCGCCGCCTCCCTCATGGGGGTCTCGTGCACGGCGCCCGGCTCGTGCGTCGCCGTGGGCAGCACCGTGGCCACGTCGGCCCAGGCGGGCCTCGTGATGCTCACCGGTCCGAACGGGGCAACATGGAGGCAGGCGGCGGTGGTCGGCGCACCCCAACCGCTCACCGCTGTGAACTGTGTGTCGTCCTCGCGTTGCGTCGTGGTCGGCGAATCGATCAGCGAACACCTCGAAGGGGGTTGAGCAGGCCGGTGGCGCCCATGCGCCAGGAGGGCGCAGTCGCCCGGTAGCCTCCTGGCCAGAGGAGGGACCTTCGATGTCACACCGGCTTCCTATGATCCACCACGTGTCCAAGCCGACCTCGCAGATGCTCTCCTCCACCGCCGATCGTGCGGCGATCGTGCGGCGATGAGCAGCGTGGAGCCAGTCAGGTCCGAGGCGCGTCGGCGGCCGACGACCACGTCGGCGTTCGGCGTCGGCCGTCGCGAGGCACACGACGCCTCTTCGTTCTATGCCCGCTTCACCCCGCCCCGGCTCTCCGACGACAGCCGGGTGGCCCCCCATGCCGCACGCGACGAGATCTGGGTCGGCGACGCCCGGGAGATGGACCGCTGCGGGACCGTGGCCGACAACTCGGTGGCCCTGGTGGTCACGTCGCCGCCGTACTTCGCCGGCAAGGAGTACGAGGCAGTGCTCGGTGTCGGGCACGTTCCGGCCGACTACGCCGCCTACCTCGGCATGCTCCACGACGTCTTCGGCCAGTGCTTCGACAAGCTCGAACCGGGCGGGAGGATCGCCGTCAACGTGGCCAACCTGGGTCGAAAGCCCTACCGCTCACTGGCACGGGACGTCATCGACCTGCTCGAACGACTGGGGTACCTCCTGCGCGGGGAGATCATCTGGCAGAAGAGCCACGCTGCCGGCGGCTCGTGCGCCTGGGGAACGTACCAACGTCCAGGCAACCCGGTACTCCGTGATGTCTCCGAGCGGATCGTCGTCGCCTCCAAGGGCCGGTTCGACCGCGCCCTCACCCCCCTCGAGCGGTCGAACCAGGGCCTTCCCAGCGAGGGGACGATGACCATGGACGAGTTCGTGGATGCGACCATCGACCTCTGGGACATCCCGACCGAGTCGGCCACCCGGGTCGGCCACCCGGCACCCTTCCCCGTGGAGCTACCTCGTCGTCTCATCGAGCTGTACACCTACCGGGGGGACCTGGTCATGGACCCGTTCATGGGATCGGGCTCGACGGCTGTCGCCTCGGTTCGGACCGAACGCCACTACGTCGGATTCGACACCGATGAGGAGTACGTGGCCCTGGCGGAGCGCCGGATCGCCGAGGAGCGCTCCGTTCCGGTCGACTCGGCCGGAAGCGCCAGGAGGGTGACCGTTCCGGCCGGTCGGTCGTCGGCCCCGGCTGTCGAGGGCACACCGGAGGAGTACTCCGTCAGCCTCGGGCGCAAGGCGCGCGAAGTGGCGCTCGAGGCCCTCGTTTCCGGCGGGTTCGAGCACATCGAGCGCAATGTCGCCTACGGCGATCTGGGCCTGAGTGTGGACTTCCGGGCCAGGGACGCGAAGGGAGGGTTGTGGCTTTTCGAGCTTTCGGGTGCCTTCTCCACCACCCGGCCCGGCCTCCGCCGAGCGGACGTGCTGTGGAAGGCACTGGGCAAGGCGAGCGTCCTCCACGAGGCCCGCAACCGGGATCCGTCCCGCGACGACCTGGGCCCACTGGTCCTGCTGTCGACCGACCTCCCTGCGGCCAGAAGCGCCGGGGGCAAGGCCCTCCGGGCCGTGCAGGCGGACGACGCCCGCACTCCCGTCCACGACGTCCTCGAACTGCTCGATCCCGGCGGCATGGACCGCCTCCGAACGTATGGAGCAGGTGATCGACCCCGCGCATGACCGGACGAGACCACAGCCGACGACATGTCCGATGACCGCACGACCATCACGGAGCTCGGCACCGCACTCGGCACGCTCCCGTTCCCCGATCCGATCTCCGCGCTGGCCCGGCGCCCGCGGGAGCTGCGGATCGGCGATGACGCATGGGACCTTCTCGAGTCGATCGTAGGCTCGGGTCGCTTCGCTGCCGAGCTGGCCGGCGCCTTTGCCAACGGACGCTCCTTCCTCGAGGCTCCCGATGGCCTGCGGGGCCGGTCTCCCCTCGCCATCGAGTGGACCGGGGGACGCAGACCCCCCGGCGACGAGGTCGCACCCATCGACCTCCGGATCGACCACGTGTACCTGATCAGCTGCAAGTACGAGTCCGACATCCTCGCCAACGCCTCCCCGGCCCGCCTGTTCGACGGCTTGCTGGCGACGACGGGGACCTGGGAGCGGAGCGATTGGTACGAGACGGTTGCGCCCGTGGAACTCTCCACGCTCTACCGGGCCTGCGTGGCGGCGACCGGGCTCACCGGGTTCCCCTCGACTCCCTCCGCGTGCAGCCGCGGACAGCTCTGCAGCCTGCGGACCGCCCTGGCAGGTCGGTCGTATCCGGTCGGGCCGTCGCGGTCGGCCTATGCGGAACTCTGCCGTGCCGTCAGCCAGGCCTCCGCCCATAGGTGGAACACGCAGTTGGAGTCGACGGGCATCGCCCGCGAGACCATGCTGTGGCGCCTGTTGCGCATCGGCAGCGCCCCCTACTTCGTGCTCGGCAACGACCGGCGCACCGGCGCACCGGCCAGATTCCGGATCGCCGGCCCGTGGGACTGGCGGGACGAGTTCGAACTGGAGGATTTCACCGTGGTTCCCGCCACCGTCGGCCAGCCCCGGGTCGACTGGAGATGCGCCTACCGGACCAGGCAGGACGGCCTCACCCGGACCGTGGCCGGGCATGTCGAGATCCGATGGAGCCACGGTCGGTTTGCCCAGCCCCCCGAGGCGAAGGTGTATCTCGACACCCCGATGGCACAGCTCCCGGGCTACCACCAGCTGATCGCCCTGGAAGAGCCACAGCTCACGCTGTGGCCCACCGCCTGAACCTGATCGCGGGTTGCCCCCTGGACCTCGGGCCCGGGGACCCCCCGGTGGCCGGTTCCACCTCGGCCGTTCATCGTTATTGGACGCGCAGAGCCGCCTGGTGGGACCGGGGTGCACCGGTCGATGGTCGACCTGCTCGGAGGCCCGGTTCACCGACGAGGCCGACGGTACCGTTTCCGTCCACCGTGCGGCAGCGGGGTGCCCCGCAACCTCCTGACCTGCGCCACCGGACCGGAAGGATGGCGCAGCATCTCTGCGATCATGGGGCGACCCACCGGAAGGGACCGTCATGCGCAACCCCATGTTCGTCTACGACGAACAACTGACCGACCTGATCCTCGACTACTGCAAATGGCGCCTCGCTCTCGATCCGGTGCCCCTCGACTTCGGCGGAGCCCAGGCCTCGTCCCTGGAAGCCAGTCTCCGCGGGCTCATCAACCCCGACGGGACCGACCCCCGTCGGATTCTGGAGATCTTCGATTTCGAGCTGGCCACTGCCGTGGTGTCGTGCGACAGCCCTCGATTCCTCTCGTTCATCCCTGCCGCGCCGACCAAAGCCGCCCTGCTGTTCGACATGATCGTGGCGTGCTCGTCGCTCCAGGGGACGTCGTGGATGGAGGCAGCCGGTGCTGTCGCGGCCGAGAACCAGGCCCTCAAGGTGCTGGCCGACCTGGCCGGCCTGCCCGACGGATCGGGTGGGTGCTTCGTCGCCGGGGGCTCGGCAGGCAACCTGTCCGCCTTGATGGTGGCCCGGGACACGGCCTCCCACCGGATGGGTGACCGCGCCCCCCGCCAACCGCTCATCGCCATCAGCGAGGAGGCCCACTCCTCCGTGGGCAAGGCGCTGAGGGTACTGGCCGTCGAGCCCCTCCTCGTGCCCTGCCAGGACCACCGGTTGACCGGGGCCGGGCTCCGGGCGACGCTGGAGCGCCACCCGAGAGGCGACGACGTCGTCGGCGTGGTCGCCACCGGGGGAACCACCAATGCGGGGATCATCGACGACCTAGCCGGTGTGGGCGAGGTGGCCCATGAGCGGTCCCTGTGGTTCCACGTCGATGGTGCGTACGGCTGCGGGGCGCTCTTCGCTCCCTCGGTCCGGAAGCGCTTCGATGGCATCGAGATGGCGGACTCCTTCGTGGTCGACCCCCACAAGTGGCTCTTCGCCCCCTTCGACTGCGCGGCCCTGCTCTACCGGGAGCCCCACCTGGCCAAGGCGATCCACACCCAGGACGCCTCGTATCTCGACGTCCTCCACCGTGACGCCCCCGAGGAGTGGAACCCCAGTGACTACGCCTACCACCTGACCCGGCGTGCCCGCGGGCTGCCCTTGTGGTTCTCGCTGGCCGTGCACGGGACCGATGCCTACAGCGACGCCGTGGAGACCGTGCTGGCCGTCGCCCTGGAGACCGCCGACCTCATCGAGCGCACGCCGTATCTCGAACTCGTCCGCCGTCCCGAGCTGTCGGTGGTGCTCTTCCGGCGGACCGGGTGGGACCGGGCACAGTACGAGCAGTGGTCGTCCCGGCTGCTCGAGGACCAGATCGGCTTCGTCGTGCCCACGACCTGGGAGGGGGAACCGGTGGCGCGACTGGCCCTCCTCCATCCCGACACCACCATCGGGATCATCCAGGAGATCGTCGCCACCATGGCGTGAGCCGGCAGGCACGGCTTCCCCCGCTCTACCCCCACACCCTGGGCGCCCTCAACCGCGGTTGCACACAGTGGACGAAACGCGCTGACCCAGTGAGCGGCAGCACCGACGTCACGATCACCTTCGCCAACTCCAACGCGGCCGGGTCGCGGTGGGTTCCGTTGGCGGTCTGCTACCAGTCCACTGCGCCCTTCACCGACCTCTTCGGCCAGACGGTGACCACCGGACTTCTGCCGGTGTGCCCGTGGCCCGGATCTGGCCGGCCCATCGTCGCCCCGGGTGTGCAGTCGATGACGGAGCTGCCGTTCGAGATCGGGAACGTGGTCGAGAACGTCGTCGTCCCGGCCGGCGACCCGCACGTCCACCCGGAAACCCGTCGCCCCGACCGGCCGCCGACTGTAACCGGACCGGT
>Ga0208479_1000075_pt1 | contig 11577 bp, 10 predicted proteins | sample NGESurdeep072012_7_FD_184464 | JGI IMG/M metagenome (GOLD analysis project Ga0208479, IMG submission 184464) | Arctic peat soil microbial communities from Barrow, Alaska - NGEE Surface sample 415-3 deep-072012 (SPAdes) | ecosystem: Environmental > Terrestrial > Soil > Wetlands > Peat ... | reverse complement strand
CCCAGCTGGGACGCCTGCCGGGAGTACGTCGCCGGCCTGCGCTGACGGCGTACCTCGAACGATGCCACCCCGACCCACCCACTCACTCCCACCCCCACTCATTCCCACGCGGTAAGGCGAAGGCGGAAGACATGTCCCACCGGATTGCGCTCGTCAGGCACGGTCAGACCACGTGGAGCAAGAGCGGCCAGCACACCTCCACCACCGATATCGACCTGACCGACGAGGGCGTCCACCAGGCGATGACGATCCCCAGCCTGCTGTGGGGGCTCGACCTGGCGCCGGCGACGGTGTGGAGCAGCCCCCGGTTGCGGGCGCAACGAACCGCGGCGCTCGCCGGCCTGCACGTCAACGCCATCGTCGACGACCTGGCCGAATGGGCCTACGGCGACTACGAGGGCATCACCAGCAAGCAGATCCATCAAACGGATCCCGGCTGGTCGGTGTTCATCTCTGGCGCGCCCGGCGGGGAAACACCCGAGGACGTCGCGGTGAGGTGCGACCGGGTGCTGGCCAGGGCCAAGGACCGGCTCCGCAAAGGCGACGTCGCGCTCTTCTGCCACGGGCACATCTCGCGGGTGCTTGCCATGCGCTGGGTCGGGCTGCCGGTGGTCGCCGGCGGGATGATCCTGATGAACCCGGGTGCGGTCACCGTGCTGGGCACTTACCACGACGCGCCGTGCATCGAGCATGCCAACGTCGTCCCGTTCAGGCCGCCTTTCATCAGCCAGCGCGAGGACGACGACGACGAGGCGGCCGTCGACTCCGGTGCGGGCCGTGCCGTCGGTGCCGACACCGCCGACTCCGGGCTGGGGCATGCCTGACCCCCGGATCAGGCCGATCGCATCCGGTGACGTCGCCGCCGTCGTCGAGCTGGTGTACGACCTCGCCGAGTACGAGCGGGCCCACGAGCACTGCCACCTGACGGCCGACCAACTCCGCACCGCCCTGTTCGGGCCGTCGCCTGCCCTGTTCGGGTTGGTGGCGGTGGACGGCGACGTCGTCGTGGGGTACGCGCTGTACTTCCTCAACTTCTCCACCTGGGAGGGCGTACACGGGATATACCTCGAGGATCTGTACGTGCGCCCGGAGCAGCGCGGCTCCGGGTTGGGCCGTGCGCTGCTCGCCGCGCTGGCCGGCATCGCCATCCGGCACATGCAGGGCTGGGACACCGAGCCCGCGAGTGTCGACGGCGCGGCCATCGACACGCTCGAGACGCAGCGCCAGCGCGCGCTCGCCGCCGGTGCCGCAGCCTGATGCGGGGTCGGGTTCGGCCGGTTGCGGTGATCCTTGACCCGCGTGATAGTCGCCGTTCTCCGGGCCGGAAGCCTGCGCCCGACCCGTTCTCCATCCGCACACCCCGAGTCACAGACATGAGATCACTACGCCACCTCGTCCTCGGCACGCTTGCCGCCCTTGCCGCTTCGTCGGCGTGCGCGCAGGTGCCGGCCGGATACCCCGCCGGCTACGCCGACACGATCGCGGCGGCGAAGAAGGAAGGCAAGGTCGTCGTCTACAGCACGACCGACACCGCGTCGGCCGGCCCACTGATCAAGGACTTCCAGGCGCTCTATCCCGGCATCTCGGTCGAATACAACGACATGAACTCGACCGAGGTCTACAACCGCTTCATCAGCGAGAAGGCTGCCGGCGCCGGCTCCGCCGACGTGCTGTGGAGCTCGGCGATGGACCTGCAGATCAAGCTCGTCAGCGATGGTGGAGCGCTGGCCTACGCGTCGCCCGAGATCGCGCACGTACCGGGCTGGGCGGTCTGGAAGACCGAAGCCTTCGGAACGACCTACGAGCCGATCGTGATCGTCTACAACAAACGGTTGCTCGCCGGCGACGAAATCCCGCAGAGCCACGCTGACCTGACGCGCGTGATGACGACCAAGCTCGACAAGCTCAAGGGCAAGGTCACCACCTATGACATCGAGAAGTCGGGCGTCGGCTTCATGCTGATCACGCAGGATGCAAAGCAGAACCCCGCCTTCTGGGAGATGGCGAAGGCCCTCGGCGCCGTCGGACCGCGCTTCCAGTCGAGCGTGGGAACGATGCTGGAGCGCATCAGTTCGGGCGAAAACGTGCTGGGCTTCAACATGTTCCAGTCGTACGCCGTGCTGCGAATGAAGAAGGATCCCGCCATCGGTTTCGTCATACCCAAGGACTACTGCCTCGTCATGTCGAGGGTGATGTTCGTCTCGAAGACGGCGAAGAATCCGAACGCCGCCAAGCTCTGGCTCGACTACATGCTATCCAAGCGCGGCCAGACGATCGTCGCCAACCAGGCCGAGCTCGGCTCGATCCGCAACGATGTCGAAGGCGAGATGACGGCTGCCGGCGTCGCGAAGACGCTGGGCGACAAGGCCCGACCGATCCCGGTGAGCGATGCGCTGCTTGCCAACCTCGACCAGACCAAGCGGCTCGAATTCATCAAGCAGTGGCAGGCGGCGATCAAGGGCGGCAAGTGAGGCGCTGAATGCGCCTGTCGGTCGCGCGGACCAGCGTCATCGGCGTAACGGCGCTCGCCGTCTTCCTGCCGCTCGGGCTGATCTTCTACCAGAGCCTGCTCAACGCGCCGTTCTTCCTGCCGCACCGGATCAGCGTCGGTGCGTTCGAGTTCATCTTCGCCGACAGCGACTTCTGGGACTCGCTCGAGAACTCGCTGATCATCGCGACGGCGATGGTCGTCATCGCCGTTCCGCTCGGCGGAATCCTCGCGTTCCTGATGGTTCGCACCGACCTGCCGGGACGGACCTGGATCGAGCCGCTGCTGCTGATTCCGGTCTTCGTCTCGCCGATGGTCCTGGCGTTCGGCTACGTGGTCGCCGCCGGCCCGGTCGGCTTCTATTCGGTGTGGGCCAAGGAGATGTTCGGAGGCGTTCCGTGGGACGTCTACTCGCTCACCAGCATCGCGATCATCGCCGGCCTGACGCACGTGCCGCACGTCTACCTGTACTCGTCGTCGGCGCTGAAGAGCCTCGGCTCCGACGTCGAGGAGGCGGCGCGCATGGCGGGCTCGAGCCCGTTCCAGGTCGCTCGTGACGTCAGCCTGCCGATGGTCACGCCGTCGCTGCTGTTTTCCGGCGTGCTTGTCTTCTTCCTCGGCTTCGAGATCTTCGGCCTGGCGCTCGTCCTCGGCGACCCGGAAGGTCACCTCGTCCTCGCCACCTATCTCTTCAAGCTGACAAACAAGCTCGGCACGCCGTCATATCACCTGATGGCTGCCGTCGCCGTGTGCATCGTCGCGATGACGTTTCCGCTCGTCATGCTGCAGCGCTTCCTGCTGAAGAACGCCGGCAAGTACATCACGGTCAAGGGCAAGGCGGGCCGGCAACGGCCGCTGCCGCTCGGGCAGTGGCGCTGGATCGCCGCCGCGATCCTCGTGCTGTGGCTGTTCCTCACCGTGATCGTGCCGCTCTCGGGAATCGCCCTGCGTGCCTTCGTCAGCAACTGGGGCGAAGGCGTGCGCATCGCCGAGGTGCTGACCCTCGATCATTTCCGCGAAGTGTTCAGCCAGCCGACGCTGGTGCGCGGCATCGTCAACACGGTGCTGATCGGCGTGGTCGGCGGCGGCCTGGCGGTCGTGTGCTACACGGCGATCGGCCTGGCCACGCACAGGAAGCCCGACGGCTGGTCGCGCTTCGTCGACTACCTCGTCCTCGTCCCGCGCGCCGTCCCCGGATTGCTCGCCGGCCTCGCCTTCCTGTGGGTCTTCCTCTTCTTTCCCCCGCTGGCGCCACTGCGCACGACGATCTTCAGCTTGTGGCTCGCCTATTCGGTCGTCTGGCTCGCCTACGGAATGCGGCTGGTCTCGAGCTCGCTGCTGCAGGTCGGCCCCGAGCTCGAGGAAGCGGCACGCAGCGCCGGCGCGACGCCCGGCCAGGTCAGCCGGCACGTGACGCTGCCGCTCATCCGCTACGGCCTGCTCGCGAGCTGGCTGCTCGTCTTCATGATCTTCGAGCGCGAGTACTCGACCGGCGTGTACCTGCTCGGGCCCGGCACCGAGGTGATCGGCTCGCTGCTGGTGTCGCTGTGGGGAACCGGCGGCGCCGACATGGTCGCCGCGCTGTCGCTGATCAACGTGGTGCTCGTCGGCATCGGCCTGACGGTGGCGCTGCGCTTCGGAGTGAAACTGCATGACTGAAGCCGCACCAACGCCGGGCACCACCGGCACCAAGCTTCGCGTCGACGACCTGCACCTCTCGTACGGCGACAACGCCATCCTCAAGGGCGTGTCGATGCAGCTGGCGCAAGGCGAGGTCGTCTCGCTGCTCGGGCCTTCGGGGAGCGGCAAGACGACGCTGCTGCGTGCCGTCGCCGGGCTCGAGGCGCCACATCGCGGCTCGATCCGCATCGAGGACCGCGCCGTCTACGACGCCGCCGGCACGGTCGAAGTGCCTGCCGAGAAACGCAACCTCGGTCTCGTCTTCCAGTCGTACGCGCTGTGGCCGCATCGAAGCGTCTTCGACAACGTCGCCTACGGGCTCAAGCTGCGCAAGGTGTCGTCGGCGGAAATACGTCAGCGCGTCGAATCGGCGCTCGGCAACCTGGGACTCGGGCAGCTCGGCGAGCGGCTGCCGCACCAGCTTTCGGGCGGTCAGCAGCAACGCGTGGCGATCGCCCGCGCCCTCGTCTACAACCCGCCCGTCATCCTGATGGACGAGCCGCTCTCCAACCTCGACGCCAAGCTGCGCGAGGAAGCGCGTGCCTGGCTGCGCGAGTTGATCCTGAAGATGCGGCTGTCGGCGCTCGTCGTCACGCACGACCAGAACGAGGCGATGGCGATGTCGGACCGCATCCTTCTCCTCAACAACGGCGTGATCGAGCAGCAGGGAACGCCGCAGCAGCTGTACGGGCAACCGCAGACGCTCTTCGTCGCCGACTTCATGGGCAGCAACAACCGCATCGAGGGCAAGGTCGTCGAAAGGCGTGGCACGGCGGCGCGGATCGCCGGCGACGGCTGGCAGCTCTGGGGCGAGGCGCGAGGCGGCGCGAGCGAAGCGACCCAGGCGACCGGCATGGTCCGCCTCGAGCGCGTCCGCCTGGCCAACGGCGAGGGCGAAAACACGGTCAGGCTGCCGCTCGTGACCTCGATGTTCCTGGGCGATCGCTGGGAATACCTGTTCCACCGCGGCGACCTGCGCCTGCGTGCCTACGGCCCGACGGCGCTCGCCCCCGGCGAGCAGTGGCTCGAGATCCCTTGGGACAGCCTCTGGATCTTCTGAACCCACGGCCACCAACGGCACGGCGTTTGCTCCCTGGGCCAGGCATGCAGGAGCGCCGCGTCAGCGATGGATAGATTCCGCCTCGACAAATGGCTCTGGGCGGCGCGCCTCTTCAAGACGCGCGGCCTGGCCGCCGAGGAAATAAGCAGGGGCCGGATCCTCGTCAACGGCCAGGTGGCGAAGGCCGCCCGGGAATTGCGCGAAGGCGACCAGATCGAGCTGCGCCGCGGCGGCGTCGCGATGACGGTCGTCGTTCGCGCGCTGAGCCGGCTGCGCGGCCCCGCGTCGCTGGCGCAGACGTACTACGAAGAGATGGCCGAAAGCGTCGAGCACCGCCTGGCCGCGCTGGCCCGGAAGAAGGAGCACCCCGAGCCGGCCCTGGACATCGAAGGCGGCCGGCCGACCAAGCGCGATCGCCGCCAGCTGGCTGTCTGGGACCGCTGGAGCGCGTCGGCCGATACCGACCCGGAGAGATAGCCTGCGACGGGGGCACAAATCCCCCTTGAAAGACAAGGGGATGTGCCTCAAGTCGGATCAATGACCGACGAGCAATCCCCCTTCCCCGCCGGCGCCGAGACCGCCACGGCGGCGGCCTCCCCCTCCACCACCCCCGGACCCCACCCGGGCGCCAGCTTGCCGCCTTCGGAACTGGAGGCACGGCACGCCGAGCTCTCCGATGCCTTCCTTCGCGCCAAGGCCGAAGCGGAGAACACCCGCCGGCGCGCCGAAGAAGAAATGGCGAAGGCGCGCAAGTACGCGGTCGAGGCCTTCGCCGAGAGCCTGCTTCCGGTCAAGGACAGCCTCGAGGCGGCCATCGCCATCGAGGCCGCGACGCCTGAGCAGCTGCTCGAAGGCGTGCACGCGACGCTGCGCCAGCTGAGCGCGGCGCTCGAGCGCAACAAGGTCGTCGAGATCAATCCCGCACCGGGCAGCCGCTTCGATCCGCACCGGCACCAGGCGATCAGCGTCGTCGCCGCGGCGCAGGAGCCGAATACGGTGGTCGCGGTGCTGCAGAAGGGCTACCTGATCGCCGATCGCGTCCTGCGGCCGGCGCTCGTCACCGTCAGCGCCTCGGGCTGAAGCTCGCGCGCCTTCTTGAAATGACCTGAGTTATCCACAACTCGAATCCATTCGAAATTCATACCCGGAGAAGAACATGGCAAAGATCATCGGCATCGACCTCGGCACCACCAACTCGTGCGTCTCGATCATGGAAGGCAACACCACCAAGGTGATCGAGAACAGCGAAGGCGCGCGAACGACGCCGTCGATCGTCGCCTACCAGGACGGCGGCGAGATCCTCGTCGGCGCCTCGGCCAAGCGCCAGGCCGTCACCAACGCGAAGAACACGATCTATGCGGTCAAGCGTCTGATCGGTCGCAAGTTCACCGAGAAGGAAGTGCAGAAGGACATTGGCCTGATGCCGTACAAGATCGTCGCCGCCGACAACGGCGACGCCTGGGTCGAAGTGCGCGGCGAGAAGCTCGCGCCGCAGCAGATCTCTGCCGAGATCCTGCGCAAGATGAAGAAGACCGCCGAGGACTATCTCGGCGAGAAGGTCACGGACGCGGTGATCACCGTGCCGGCGTACTTCAACGATGCGCAGCGCCAGGCGACGAAAGACGCCGGCCGCATCGCCGGGCTCGACGTCAAGCGCATCATCAACGAGCCGACCGCCGCGGCGCTCGCCTTCGGCCTCGACAAGTCGCAAAAGGGCGACCGCAAGATCGCCGTCTACGACCTCGGCGGCGGCACCTTCGACATCTCGATCATCGAGATCGCCGATGTTGACGGCGAGAAGCAGTTCGAAGTGCTCTCGACCAACGGCGACACCTTCCTGGGCGGCGAAGACTTCGACCAGCGCATCATCGACTACATCATTTCCGAGTTCAAGAAGGACCAGGGAGTCGACCTCTCCAAGGACGTGCTCGCCCTGCAGCGGCTCAAGGAATCGGCCGAGAAGGCGAAGATCGAGCTGTCGAGCAACTCGCAGACCGACATCAACCTGCCGTACGTGACGGCCGATGCCTCGGGTCCGAAGCACCTCAACATCAAGCTCACCCGCGCCAAGCTCGAGGCTCTCGTCGAGGACCTGATCGAGCGCACGATCGCGCCCTGCCGGACGGCGATCAAGGATGCCGGCGTCAGCACCGGCCAGATCGACGACGTGATCCTCGTCGGTGGCATGACGCGCATGCCCAAGGTGCAGGACAAGGTCAAGGAATTCTTCGGCAAGGAGCCGAGGAAGGACGTCAACCCCGACGAGGCCGTCGCCGTCGGCGCCGCGATCCAGGGCCAGGTCCTGATCGGCGACCGCAAGGACGTGCTGCTCCTCGACGTCACCCCGCTCAGCCTCGGCATCGAGACGCTCGGCGGCGTGATGACGAAGATGATCCAGAAGAACACGACGATTCCGACCAAGTTCGCGCAGACCTTCTCGACCGCCGACGACAACCAGCCGGCCGTGACGATCAAGGTCTACCAGGGCGAGCGCGACATGGCCGCGGGCAACAAGTCGCTGGGCGAGTTCAACCTGGAAGGCATCGCCCCGGCGCCGCGCGGCATGCCGCAGATCGAGGTCACCTTCGACATCGACGCCAACGGCATCCTGCACGTCGGCGCGAAGGACAAGGCGACCGGCAAGGAAAACAAGATCACGATCAAGGCGAATTCGGGTCTTTCGGAAGCCGAGATCCAGCAGATGGTCAAGGACGCCGAGCTTAATGCCGCCGACGACAAGAAGAAGCTAGAGGTCATCCAGGCGCGCAACGCCGCGGATGCGATGATCCACAGCGTTCGCAAGAGCCTGGCCGAGCACGGCGAGAAACTCGACGCGGGCGAGAAGGAAAAGATCGAAACGGCGCTGAAGGAAGCCGAGGAGTCGCTCAAGTCCGAAGACAAGGCGACGATAGAGGCGAAGACCGAAGCGTTGATGACGGCGAGCCAGAAGCTCGGCGAGAAGGTCTACGCCGACGCGGCAGCGGCGCAGGCCGCCGCCGGTGCCTCGGCCGGGCCGGCTCCCGGTGCGCAGGGAGGACACGGCGAAGCGCGAGCGACGACGGCCGAAGACGACAATGTCGTCGACGCAGAGTTCAAGGAAGTCAGAAAGGGCTGAAGCCCTCGGTCATTCCTTGCCGGCTCGACTCGCGACGCAACGGTCGCGAATCGAGCCGGCTTCGGTGTTTGCAGCGAACACGGCGAGCGCGGGGGCGTAAAGAGATGGCAGCATGAGCAAGCGGGACTACTACGAGGTGCTGGGCGTCACGAAGAACGCGTCCGACGAAGACATCAAGAAGGCCTATCGCAAGCTTGCGATGAAGCACCACCCCGACCGCAACCAGGGGGCGGCGTCGAAGAAGTCGGAAGAGCAGTTCAAGGAGGCCAAGGAGGCCTACGAGATGCTCTCGGATCCGCAGAAGCGCGCGGCCTACGACCAGTACGGCCACGCCGGCGTCGACCCGAACCTCGGCGGTCGCGGCGGCGCGGAGGGCTTCGGCGGCTTTGCCGAGGCGTTCGGAGATATCTTCGGCGACATCTTCGGCGGCAGCGGCCGCGCCCGAGGCGCGGGGGGGCAGCAGGTCTACCGCGGCAGCGATCTGAGCTACGCCATGGAGATCAGCCTCGAGGAGGCGGCGCACGGCAAGGAAACGCAAATCCGCATCCCGACCTGGGAATCCTGCGAAACCTGCAAGGGCAACGGCGCCAAGACGGGAACGAGCCCGATCAGCTGCACTAGTTGCCACGGCTCGGGAACGGTGCAGATGCGCCAGGGCTTCTTCAGCATCCAGCAGACCTGTCCGACCTGCCATGGCAGCGGCCGGATCATCCCCGAGCCGTGCCTCACCTGCCACGGCCAGGGTCGGATCAAGAAGAACAAGACGCTCGAGGTCAAGATTCCCGCCGGAATCAACGAAGGCATGCGCATCCGCTCGAGCGGCAACGGCGAGCCGGGGCCGAACGGCGGCCCGAGCGGCGACCTCTACATCGAGATCCGCATCAAGCCGCACGACATCTTCGAGCGCGACGGCGACGACCTGCACTGCACGGTCCCCGTGGCGATGACGAGCGCCGCGCTCGGCGGCGCCATCGAGGTCCCGACCCTGGGCGGCAAGGCGGAGATCGACCTGCCGGAAGGGACGCAGCACGGCAAGACCTTTCGCCTGCGCGGCAAGGGCATCAAGGGCGTGCGTTCGAGCTATCCGGGCGACCTCTACTGCCACGTCAGCGTCGAGACGCCGATCAAGCTGACCGAGCACCAGCGCAAGCTCCTGAAGGAGCTCGACGAGGGCTTCCGCAAGGCCGGCGACCGCCACTCGCCGAACTCGAAGACCTGGAGCGACCGCGTCAAGGATCTGTTCAAGGCCTGAGCGGCCGAAAGGCCGCTCAGGCCTTGAACAGATCCGCTTCGGAATTGCACCTCCCCTTGCTCCGCCAGGGAGTCCTCCGGGTACTGCATCCTCCCCGCTGCGCGCCCCTTCCGCCGAGCAGGAGGGGCGCGCGCCGTTGGCGTCCCTTCACGTGAAGAGATCGGTCTGGCCATCGGGCCTGGGCCGCAGCGGCTTCTTGAACTGCGTGAGGTCGAGCGGACTGCGCTCGCGGTCGAGGCCGAGACGAGCCCTGGCCTTGGCGAGGCGCTGTTGCAGCAACTGCGCCCAGACGCCTTCGCCGTCCATGCGGCTGCCGAACCGCGAGTCGTAGTCGCGGCCGCCGCGCATCTCGCGGACTCGCGCCATGACGCGCCCGGCCCGATCCGCAAAATGCTGCTCGAGCCAACGCTGGAAGATCGGATTCACTTCCCAAGGCAGGCGCAGCACGATGCCGAACGCCGACGTCGCCCCTGCGGCTGCCGCCGTCTCGAGCACGCGCTCGATCTCCGGTTCATTGACGAAAGGGATGATCGGTGAGACGCTGACGCCGACCGGAACGCCGGCCCTGGCCAACGCCTCGATCGTCTTCAGGCGCCGATGCGGAGCCGCCGCGCGCGGTTCGAGGATGCGCGCCAGCGCCGGGTCTAGCGAGGTCACGGAGACGTAGACGGCGGCCAGGCCGCGCGCCGCCATCGGCGCGATGAGGTCGAGGTCGCGCTCGATGCCCGAAGACTTGGTGACCAGCGAAAAGGGATGCGAACATTCGGCAAGGACCTCGATCACGGAGCGCGTGATGCCGAGCCTGCGCTCGACCGGCTGGTAGGCGTCGGTCGCCGCGCCGAGGTTGAGCGAGCTCGCCTCGTAGGCACGGCTCGCGAACGCTTCGCGCAGCCGCTCGGCGGCGTTGACCTTGGCGATGATCCGCGTCTCGAAGTCGAGCCCGGGCGACATGTTCAGATAGCTGTGCGTCGGCCGCGCGAAGCAATACACGCAGCCGTGCTCGCAGCCGCGGTACGGATTGACCGAGAGATCGAAATGAAGATCGGGCGAGTCGTTGCTGGAAAGGATCGACTTGACGTGCTCCTCGATGATCGTCGTCTCCGGAGCAACGACTTCCTCGCTCGCCGCCTGCTCGAGCGTGCCCCAGCCGTCGTCGAAGTTCTCGCTGGACTGCCGCGAGTAGCGGTGCTCTATCGCCCAGACCGTGCCGCGGCCCTTCTGCGGCGCTCGTGCGGCGAGGAGCGGAGGCATGGCTTCGGCCCTCGAAATCGCTCGTCGGTCGCGTGGCGGAACTGGCATACTGTGAATATATATGGGGTATTCGCTTAGCTCCAGTAACGGTACCAGCACTGGATGGATATCCATATAGTAGCGCCGGAGGCGGGCAAGGACTACCCCCGCAACTGGAACGAGTTTTTGGACTGGTTCGGCAGCGAAGAAGCCTGCCTGAGCTACCTGGAGCGGCTGCGCTGGCCGCAAGGATTCGTCTGCCCGAGCTGCGGCGTGGTGCAGCCTGCCTATCGCTCCAGTCGGTTGCGGCTGATGTGCCGCAGTTGCGGCCACCAGAGCAGCGTCACCGCCGGCACGATCTTCGACAAGACCCGCACTGCGTTGCGCGTTTGGCTGGCGGCGGCGTGGTACCTGACCAACCAGAAGCAAGGCGTCAGCGCCCTGGGCCTGCAACGCGTGCTGGGCCTGGGCAGCTATGCGACCGCCTGGACCATGCTGCACCGGTTTCGCCGGGCGATGGTGCGCCCCGATCGGGATCGCCTGAAGGGCGTGGTCGAGGTCGACGAAACCTACCTGGCCATCACGGATCGCGAGGAGCCCATCTCACACCGGCAGGACGCAAGAACAAGACGACCAAGGTGCTGGTCGTTCTGGCAGTGGAGATGCTGCAGCCCAAAGGGTTCGGTCGCATTCGCTTGTGCCGCATCGACAACGACTCCGACGAGTGCGTCGTCCCGTTCGTGCAGGCCTGC
>Ga0208479_1000072_pt1 | contig 11813 bp, 11 predicted proteins | sample NGESurdeep072012_7_FD_184464 | JGI IMG/M metagenome (GOLD analysis project Ga0208479, IMG submission 184464) | Arctic peat soil microbial communities from Barrow, Alaska - NGEE Surface sample 415-3 deep-072012 (SPAdes) | ecosystem: Environmental > Terrestrial > Soil > Wetlands > Peat ... | reverse complement strand
CCAGCGCCAGAGGATCGGCATCGCCCGGGCCCTGGCGGCCGAGCCGAAGCTGATCGTCCTCGACGAGCCGGTGTCCGCGTTGGACGTCTCAGTGCAGGCCCAGGTCGTCAATCTTCTCGGCGAGCTCCAAGAGGAGCTCGGCCTGGCCTACGTCTTCGTGGCCCACGACCTCTCGGTGGTGCGCCATGTGTCGGATCGGATCGCCGTGATGTACCTGGGCAGGTTCGTCGAGATGGCACCCGCCGACCTCCTCTACGCGGAACCGAGGCACTGGTACACCCGCGGGCTGCTCGACGCGGTGCCGACACCCACGCTCAAGGCGCGCCGGTCGTCCTCACGGGCGATCCTGAAGGGCGAGGCCGGCACGGTGCTCGATGCGCCGTCGGGCTGTGCCTTCCGCAACCGATGCCCGGGTGCCACCCAGATCTGCACGACCACCGTCCCGCCACTGATGGAGGAGCCCGACGGTCGTGCCGTGGCCTGCCACCACCCGCTCGGGGCCACCGGCTCATGAAGCTCGACCTCCTCGTCCGCAATGCCCGCATCCTCACCGTGGACCAGCGACGCCCCCGGGCCACGTCGCTCGGGATCTGGAACGGCCGTATCACCGGTGTCGACGACGACCTGGACGGGCACACCGCGTCGGCCGTGGTCGATCTCGACGGGGCCACCGTCGCCCCCGGCTTCCACGACGCCCACTGCCACACGACCTCGTTCGGCATGGGACTGGTCCACTTGGGGCTGGACGAGCTCCACGGGATCGACGCCACCCTCGATGCGGTGGCCTCCTACGCCGAGGGTCTGGAGCCCGAGGAGTGGGTCATCGGCTTCGGGTTCGGCAACGGACTTCCCCCCGACCAGTACCCGCACCGCGAGGAGCTCGACCGGGCCGGCGGTGGGCGGCCCGTGTGGTTGACCCACCTGTCTGGACACTCCTGCGTGGTGAGCAGCGCCGTGCTCGACGCGGTGGGCATCTCCGGCGCCCTCGGGCAGGGCGGACGCGGAGAGGTGGCGGTGGACTCTGCGGGCCGTCCCACCGGCCTCCTGCTGGAATCGGCCATGGATGTGGTGAAGGACCATGTCGGCCCCTCGTCGATCGAGGAGTTGGCGGCGGCGATCGACCGTGCCACCTCGCAGTACCTGGCGGAGGGGATCACCAGCTTCACCGACGCAGGGATCGGCTGCCCGGGCATCGACCACTCCCCGGTCGAGCTGGCGGCCTACCAGCTGGCCCGGGAGACCGGGCGACTACGCGCCCGGGCCCACCTGATGGCGCACGACCAGCTGTTCCACCCGCTGGCCGGCCACCGGGACGACCGCATCGTCAGCGGCCTGGACCTCGGTGCCCGCACCGGGTTCGGCGACCCCTGGCTGTCACTCGGGGCCATGAAGGTCTGGGTGGACGGATCGGGGCTCGGGGGCACCGCGGCCACCACCGGTCCGGGCGGCGAGATCGAGGGAGGGTTCGACAACGACCCGGCCGTCCTTCGCCGCTCCATCATCGATGCCCACCGGGCCGGGTGGCAGGTGGCGGCGCACGCCATCGGGGACGCCGCACTCGACCTGGTGCTCGATGCGCTCGAGGAGGCCGCGGACGGGGGGCCGTTTCCGGCCCGGGCCGGGGTCCCCCCACGGCACCGCATCGAGCACGGCGTGGTGATCCGCGACGATCAGGTGGGGCGCCTGGCCCGGATGGGCATGAGCGTCGTGCTCCAGCCGCTCTTCATCACCGACTTCGGTGACGCCCTCCTCGACCTCTTGACCCAGTACCGGGACGTCGGGAACTTCTTCCGGATGCGGAGCCTGGTGGCCGCCGGCGTCCCGGTCGTCGGCAGCTCCGATCGCCCGGTGGTCGCCGGCTCGCCACTCCGGGGGATCCAGGCCATGGTCGAGCGCACGACCTCTGAGGGGAACGTCTTCGGCCCCGACGAGCGCCTGTCCCCTTCCGAGGCCCTGGAGTTCTACACGACCGGCGGGGCCCGGGCGACCCATGCCGAGCATGATGTCGGGGTGATCGCCGCCCGACGCCTCGCCGACCTGGTCGTCCTGGGCGACGATCCGACAACGGTCGACCCGGGCCGGATCGGCGCCATCGACGTGGTGGCCACCCTGGTGGGGGGCCAGGCCGTGCACGATCCCTCGGCGCTCTTCGCCGGGGCGCCGCCACCTGCCGGTGCCGGGCCGACGGGACCTGACGACCATGGCTGAACCCGCGCCGACAGACGGGATGCGCACCAGTCGCTGGGGGTTTCCCATCATCGACTTCCACGCCCACCTTCCGGTTGCCGACGAGCATCCGCCGGCAGCGGAGGAGCGCTACCGGCAGCGCTACGGCGACCGGAAGGTGGCCATCCTGAAGGAGAACTGGCGCTGGTATCAGGAGCAGTGGTGGTCGGCCTACTCGTTCCCCTTCCCCGAAGACGCCGAGCCTCCCGCCGACGTGCAGGCGGCCCGGTGGTCCGATGAGATCGAAGCGGCACAGCTCGAGGCGGTGGTGTTCGTGACCGGCGGAGGCAACCGGGTGCTGGCCCGGGCCATCGCCGACCACCCGCGCATGCTCGGGTTCGCCCATCACGACCCGTTCGGCCACGATGCCGCGGCCGAACTGGGTCGGGCAGTCACCGAGGACGGGCTGCGCGGCTACAAGGTGCTGGCACCGGCTCTGGACGGCCCCATCGACGACGAGTCCCTCGACCCGGTGTGGCAGGCTGCAGAGGACCTGGGCATCCCGGTGCTCGTCCACTTCGGCACGCTCGACGGAGGCGGTGGCGTGGCCGACCACGTGAACATCAGCCCGCTCCGGCTGCACCGGGTGGCCAAGGCGTTTCCCGAGGTGCCCTTCGTGGTTCCCCACTTCGGCTGCAGCCACCCCGGTGACCTGCTGCAACTGGTGTGGGCCTGCCGGAACGTGCTCGTCGACACCTCCGGCAACGACGAGTGGATCCGCTGGATGCCCTATCCGCTCACCCTCGTCGATCTGTTCACCAAGTTTCTGGACACAATCGGGCCCGAGCGGGTCCTCTTCGGCTCCGACTCCGCCCACTTCCCGCGCGGGCTGGTGCGGGCGTACTACGACGAGCAGGTGGACATCGTGGACCGGTTGGGCCTCTCCGAGGGCGACCGGCACCTGGTGTTCGCCGCCAACGCGGCGCGCCTGGTCGGCCTCGGGGTGCCGCCGGCATGACCGGCACCGACCGCACCGACCGCACCGGTGGCACCGGAGGCTTCCGGCCAGGAAGCCATCGTTTCCGCAGGCGGCGCCGGCGGCCTCGAGGTGGCCCCAGGGGTCCGGCTCGTGGACACCCCCTGAGCTGCCCGAAGCCTGGAAGCCCAACACGGCGCACCGCCGCATCACCGTCGCCGATTGAGCCAGGGAAGCAGCCGAAGTGCACTTGCCGGGAGCCGCATCCATGAGGGCACATTCGCCGAGCGTACGACTCACCCGGTGGAGCTCGCCCAGCAGTGGCGCAGCCAGAACGATCGGATAGCCACAGAGGAGGTGACCGCCGGGCGGTCCGGCCAACACCGGACACAGCAGACCAAGACCAAGACCAAGAAGACCTCCACCGTGGCGCCGGCATCGAGCTTCGAACCCGACGGTCACGGACGGTCGAGGCCCACGGCGGTCAACTGGTCCACCGCTGCTCGCGCGAGCACAGCGGGCGGCTCGCATGTCAAATGGCGAGACCCATGGCTACCCCAGCAGCGGCTGCAGCAAGTCCGATGACCACGCTGCCCATCACATTTCCTGCCGCCTCGCCCAGCTGCCCGTCTTCGATCAATCTGACCGTCTCGTAAGTGAAGGTGGAAAACGTCGTATACGCACCACAGAAGCCTGTGGCAAGTAGGGCCTTGGGGATCGCTGGAAGGTGGTGTCCCAGCGAGAGCCCCGTGAGGATGCCGAAGAGGAGCGATCCTGTCATGTTGATGGTGAAGGTGCCCCAGGGCAGGTCGGAATCGAACCGGTTGGTGATGGCACGGTCGACCAGGTAGCGGGATGGAGCACCAACGAGCCCACCAGTAGCGACGGCGACGAAGAGAAGGAGTCTCATCGCTCCGGTCCCCTCCGCATCCTGCAGTCAGACTTCGATGACTTCGACATCGTCGATCATGAAGACGACACCTTCGAGGAGGTCTTCCACACTGTCGAGAAACGACCCGATCCGATCAGGGTGATCCACGATCACAATGACCACCGGTGCGTCTTCGGAGATGAGGTGCCTCCGGTGGAGCCTTCCCGATGCGCCGTACCCTTGCTGCGCCTCGAACACGGTTCCGCCGGCAAGACCTGCACCGCGGGCGCGTTGCACGAGCTTGACCATCAGCGAATGGTGATGGGCGTGGTCACGGATGGTGAGCAAGATGGAGAGCCGTGTTGCCGGATGGCTGGTGATCGACCTCTCGAGAGCTGCTGCCATCACATGTCCTCCTGGAGCTGTCGTTCAATTTGCAGTAGGGCTCGAGCACCGGTCATCCCAGCCCAGACAGCCACGAGGCCGGCAATCACGCTGGCAGTCACGTAGATCACCGCCGTCGTCGGGTGCCCGGCACGTACCAGGTTCACGGCATCGATCTCGAAGGTCGAGAACGTGGTGTACGCCCCGATCACCCCGGTGCCCACGATCGGTCGAGTCAGCCTGCCCCTGGGGAACTGTTCCACCAGTACGACGAGGAGGAGTCCGAGGAACGCACTTCCCGTCACGTTGATGACGAACGTGCTCCAGGGAAAGCCGGCGGTGCCGGTGGGAATGCCGAGCGACACCGCATACCGGGCTACTGCGCCACAGGCGCCCCCGATGCCGACAGCGACCACAATCGCCACCTGTGAGTGATGCTCACGAAAGCGCTTGGTCACAGCGGCAGGCGGGTCGCCCGTCCCGAGCTCGATGTCCGGGTCGACGGGGAGACCATCGGCTTCGTCGTCCAACGATGGCAACTACGACTCCCTTCCACGCGGCCCACCGCTCGTGGACTTGATCACGGTAGGAGTCATCAGCCTCTCGGCGGTTTCGGCAAACTCCATCGCCGACCGTCATCGTAGCAAGAGTTCATCCGAAACTGCAGGTGAGCTCTCCGTTTGCCCAGGGGGTTCCATGCACGATCGAGATAGTGTGCAGAGGCAGAGGACGGCAACTGCCACCGTCGGATTCGGGAGGTGGATGGTGCGCACTGAAGAAGATGGCATGAGGGTCGTCGTGTTCCTGACCGAGGATGACCGAGCCGGCCACCGTGGACTTCACCAGGTGATCCTCGAGCGTGCCCGGGACGAAGGGATTGCAGGGGCAACCCTTTGGCGGGGTATCGAGGGGTTCGGCTCGTCAGGCAATATCCGAACCAATCGGTTCCCCGATTCAACCACTGGACTTCCCTTGGTTCTGGAGTTCATCGACTCCCCTGCGCGAATTGAGTCGTTTCTCCCCGCGCTGGCCGAGTTGGCACCAAGGTCGTTGGTGACCCGTGAGCCGGTGCAGATGAGCCGAGTCTTGCCCAAAAGCTGATGCGTCCAACGGTCATCCGCAGCGTGCGTGCACAAGGGGCACCATGCCCAGCGAGCTCGACGAGCGGAGGAGCCCAGCGGAGGAACCGGCGACAAAGGCTGACGGGCGTCCAGAGGCAGTCCGGGCAAGGCGTCTGCTCGATCGCCTGAGTACCGGCCAGATCCAGGTGGCGGTGGTCGGTGAGTTCAAGCGACGGAGGCCCACGCTGGTCAATACACTCCTCGGCCAGGATGTCGTACCCTCCTGCGGTCCGTCGCCGCATCCTCATGGCTCATCGTCGGTGACAAGGGTCGCCAGGCGGCATCCCCGGCCCGATGACCCGCCGCAAGATGGGTGCTCGGGGACGAGTGGGGTGGTTGTGACCTTTGGCCCATGTGCTCGAAGTCCACAGCTGTGAGACTGGGAGGGTCGACCAGGAGGAGGACGCAAGATGGGTTTCACCGTGACCGGAGTCAAGGCCGTGGAGATTCTCGACTCCCGGAGCAGGCCCACCCTGGCAGTCACGGTGACGCTCGGCGACGGCACCGTTGCCCGGGCGGGTGTGCCATCGGGGGCGTCAACAGGCTCTCAGGAGGCGGTCGAGTTACGGGACGGCGACCCCAAGCGGTTCGGAGGCAGCGGTGTACTCGGTGCTGTCGGCAACGTCAACGGCGAGATCGCCGAGGCCCTCCGCGGCCGTACGTTCACCGACCTGGCCGAGTTGGACCACACCCTGATCGATCTGGACGGCACCGACAACAAGTCGCGCCTCGGGGCCAACGCCGTCGTCGGCGTGTCGATGGCTGCTGCCCGAGGACTAGCCATCGCTACCGGGCTACCGCTGTGGCAGACCCTCAATCCGACGGATGTCACGCCACGGCTCCCGGTGCCGCATTTCAACGTGGTCAACGGTGGGGTCCATGCTCCGAACGATCTGGACTTCCAGGAGTTCATGGTGGCCCCGCTCGGCGCCCCGACCATGGCGGAAGCCGTCCGGGCGGGGGCCGAGGTCTACGCCGCCCTGCGAAGTCTGCTTGTGGCCAAGGGATTTGCGACAGGTCTGGGTGACGAGGGGGGCTTCGCACCGCAGATCGGCCAACCTGAAGAAGTCCTCGGTCTGCTCGTCCAAGCGATCGAAGGTGCCGGCTACCAGCCTGGTCGGGGCGGGGTCGCGATCGCTCTCGATCCCGCCGCGAGCGAGTTCTATCGTGACGGCGCCTACCAGGTCGCCGGGGAGACGCTGTCGAGCGATGACATGATCACCCGCTACGAGGAGCTCGTCGCCGCGTTTCCCGTGTGGAGCCTGGAGGACGGCCTGGCCGAAGGTGATTGGGACGGCAATGTGCGTCTCACCGAACGACTCGCCGAACGTATCCAGCTCGTCGGCGATGACAACCTCGTCACCAACCCGGCGATCATCGCCAAGGCGATCGCCCTTGGGGCCGATACGGCAGCGCTGATCAAGGTCAACCAGATCGGCACCGTGACCGAGGCCCTCGAGGCCATGGCGGTCTGTCGAGCAGCGGGCTGGGCGCAGATGGTCTCGCATCGCTCGGGCGAGACCGAAGACACGTTCATTGCCGACCTGGCCGTGGGCTCGGGGTGTGGGCAACTAAAGAGTGGGGCGCCGGCACGGGGCGAGCGGGTGGCGAAGTACAACCGCCTCATCGAGATAGAGACGGCCGAATCCCTACCCTTCGGTTTGGCCGGTTGATCGAGTGGAGTTGGTCGTCGCCGCCCACCTGAGTTCCTGTGGTGGCGCTGCACCAGACGGGGAGTCAGGGGGCCTTCGCTGGATGATGCCAGCGAAGCGGATCGGGTCCCAAAATGCGACGCCAGTAGCTCTGATCCGTGGCCCGGTGTTGACCTCATGGGCCACCCGTGGACTCGATGTTGCATCGATGGCCCGTCCGTGCTGAAGGCCATGCGAGGAGGTGAGACCGAGCCTCAGTCTCATGATCGCAACGCCTTGCATGAACACATCCGCATGTGTTCATCTGTTGGTGGTGTCGGTGAGACGAAGGCCTTCGAAGGGGCGAGCGAGCTGTTAAAGGTGCTGTCAGCACCGGTGCGCCTCGCCATCGTGGTCGAGCTGGCCGAAGGACCACGAGCCGTACACGAATTGGTCGACCGACTGGAGATGAGCCAGCCGCTCATCTCCCAGCATCTGCGCGTACTGCGAGGAGCTCGGTTGGTCACCGTGGAGCGCCAAGGGCGCGAAGCCGTGTACGCCCTCGTCGATCAGCATGTGGCTCACATCGTCGCCGACACCGTCCATCACACCAAGGAGCAGCCATGAGCACCACCGAGCACACCGTCCACGACGATCATGCCCACGAGCACGGACCCGGATGCGGGCACGCATCCGTCAAGCATGAAGGACACCTCGACTACATCCACGAGGGTCACGCCCACCACGCGCACGGGAGTCACTACGACGAGCACGCCCTCCCGCACGTGGAGCACTCCGATCACGGCCATGTGCACGGAGCCGACTGCGGCCACGAGGGGGTCACCCACGGCGACCACGTCGACTACATCCACGAGGGCCACCGTCATGCGGCCCACGACGGACACTGGGACGAGCACTAGTACCCGAATCAGTACGGGACGTTGACGTCAATTCATGAAATGACCGACGATCTCGACGCCGTAGTCGAGTGCCGGATACACCACAACTGCCAGCGCTGAACGGGGGGACGGCGTGCCATCGCGATCAGCCAACGTCCCGGGCCTGCTCTGCACCGGTCGAGATGGTTGGAGGCCGTGGACCGGCCCACGGCTCAAGAGGCAGACATTCCGTAACGCACGCAATCGCTCAGACCTTGCTGTAGCTATGTGTGTTCAGGCCGTGATTCGTCCAGACGGCACGATCTGCCCGTAGAGTCCGTTCCAATGCTTCTCGCTCTGCCAAACAGAGGTTCGGACCAATGAGCAATTACGAAAAAATCCGCCGAGCCGTGACCGGTAGAGCTCTGTCGGCCAAAGAAGCATCCCAGGAGCAGATCACGCCGGTGGAGGGCCTCTCCGCTCTTTCTCTGGACGCGCTCACGTCGGTGGCCTACGGGCCAGAGGCAATCTTGATCGTTCTGGCTGCGGCTGGAGCATCATCCCTTCACCTCATCTTGCCCATCACGATCGCCATCATCGTTCTCCTGATCATCTTGGTGATCTCCTACCGGCAGGTCATCGACGCCTATCCCCACGGGGGCGGTGCCTACGCCGTCACTCGTGACAATTTCGGATCTCAGGCCAGCAAGCTGGCCGGAGCCGCCCTCATCGTCGACTACACGTTGACCGTGGCCGTTTCCATCGCCGCTGGTGTGGGTCAGCTCACCTCATCTTTTCCGTCCACAGCGCCGTACACGGTCCCCATGTGCTTGGCCATCCTGCTGATCATCACCGCGCTCAATCTTCGCGGACTCGGGGAAGGGGCACGCGCCCTTCTCATTCCCACCCTGGTGTTCATCGTCGGGCTGCTGGCCATCATCGCCATCGGTTTGATCCATCCGCTCGGCCTGCATACGACCCAGACGGGACGGTCACTGGTGGCGACCCACTCGGTGGAGGCGATCACCATCCTCCTCGTGCTGAAAGCATTCTCGGCCGGATGCAGCGCCCTGACCGGCGTCGAGGCCATCGCCAATGGCGTCCCGCTCTTCAAAGAACCACGGGTCGTCCGGGCAAAACGCACCGAGCTCATGCTGGGCTTGATCCTGGCCTCGATGCTGTTGGGCCTGGCCGTGCTCAGCAACAAGTTCCACATCCAGCCGAGAACGGACCAGACCGTCCTGAGCCAGATCATGGTGGATGCGGTCGGGCGTCACTGGGCCTACTACGTCGTCTCACTCACCATCACGCTGGTGCTCGCTCTGGCGGCCAACACCTCCTTCGGCGGGCTGCCCGTGCTCACCAGCCTGCTCTCGAGGGACAACTACCTGCCTCACCTCTTCGGTGTACGGGACAGCCGACTGGTGTTCGGCAACGGAGTCTGGGTGCTGGCGGTGGCCTCCGGCATCTTGCTCGTCGCGGTGAGTGGAAATACAAACGAGCTCATCCCGTTGTTCGCCATCGGGGTGTTCATCGGCTTCACCCTGTCCCAATCGGGGCTGGTGGTGCATTGGCGCCGCACCAGAGAGCAAGGGTGGACTCGGCGGGCCACGATCAACGGCGTCGGGGCACTCATCACCGCCGCCGCCACTCTCATCTTCCTCTTCTCCAAGTTCCTCGAGGGCGCATGGGTCGTCGTGGTCATCGTGCCCCTTCTGATCTTGTTGTTCACCCGAATCGAGCGCTACTACAACCGCGCCAACAAGGAGTTGGGAGCCGGTGTCATCCCGCAAATGCCCGATCGCAAGCGCACCCTCGTGGTGGTGCCGGTGACCCGGGTGTCTCGGCTGACCCAGCACGCCTTGTCCGAGGCACTGTCGCTCGGGGACGAAGTCCTCGCGGTGACGGTCGTATTCGACGGGGAATTGGTTGGTCTGCCACAGGACGACATTGAGCGTCAGTGGCGGGACTGGCATCCGGGTGTACCTCTGCGAGTGCTGCACACCGATTACTCATCCATCGTGCAACCGATCGTGCGGTTGGTCGACGAACTCCGGGAGCGGAAGGACCGCCAAGTGGTCGTTCTCATCCCGGTGGTCATCCCAGAGAAACTCAGGTACCGGCTGCTCCACAACCAGGTCGATTTGGCACTTGCCACCGAGTTGCGCCGTCGACCGGATGTGGTCGTCGCCCGTGTCCCAATGCCCATTCTTCCCTCCGAGCCTGCAGATCTGTGAAGGTCGGGGTAACCAGACGACGCCGATTCCAAGCTCCTGGCCGGACCCGCCTGACCCGACGACGGCGACGGCGACGGCGCGAAAGCTCCATGCACGGGAGACCGCACAGAACGATGGCCCTTCTCCTTCCGACGGAGTTCCGGATCGACAGAGAGAGAGAGAGAGAGAGAGAGTAGAAATCGGCCAGGGGATCGCCTCGGCCGTCGTGCAGTTTCTGGCCCCACCGGTCGCGACGAGTGCGAGTTCATCGACAAGTTGACTTGTCGGCGGCTCCGCGAGTTTTCGAACGGTAGCTACAGATTCGCGAGCACGGTGACGAAGTCTCTCGTCCATCCGACCTGGTACTGGTCGGATGGACGGTTCTGCCCCGGGATGCCAGCGGTCAAGGTCCCACCCGGGGTTGACGCTGAGGCCAACTGCACCCACTCCGGGTTGATGTCGAGCTCCATGCCGGTCACGCCTCCAGTGCTGATGAGGGCACTGGCCAAGTCGTTGGGGACCGCGTCCATGCTGGCTGCGTAGATCAGATCGCCAGCTATGTCCTCCCCCAAGGAGCTCCGCGCCACCGCCGCTCCACCTCCCAATGTGGAACCCCAGGCACCGATGTCGGCGATGCTGGGGCTGGTTTGGCCGTTGGCGACCAGGGGTGCGAGGTTCTGACGGACGCTGACGACCTGTTCGCCCGGGGTGGGCAGTCCTTCGTCCCAGACGCCTACATGGGCTGATCCGTTGGCATCGATGACCAGGCTGGCCACACCAGCCTGTAGGGGCACGATCACCCGGGAATCCAGCTCGAACCCTCCAGAACCGGAGCTGGTCTTGAACCCACCGTTGAACGCCGCAACGAGCGCGGGGGCTTCGTCTGGGCCGATTGCCGGTCCGCTGTCGGACCCGATGGTGCCCGCAGGAACCGGAGGATCGGTGCTGCCAGCGTGGAGAGCGAATCGGGCTCGGGTTGCACGAAACCGGAAAACGGTCACGACATGGCCATCGGGCTCGGTCACCGCTTGGCTGTCAACGGCGATCGCTCCACCGACGGTCGATACCGGAGTCCATCCCGGCTGCTCGGTCGTGGTCGTCGTAGTTGGCGGCACTGTCGTCGAGGGGGGTGGCAGTGTGGTCTTCGGCGTCGTGGAGACGCCGGACGAGACGGTGGAGCACCCGGCAAACAAGAAGCCCGTCACGACAAGGAGTGTCGTCGCTTTGTTGACAACTGATCTCACGGTGTCAGACCTCGGAGGACATGGTGTGAACGGCCCACGGCACGGAACACGGGTGTGGCCTCGTCCCAGGAGAGCCGCTCATCAGTGCTCTCGGGAAAGACGGCGCGGGATTGGATCATACCGTGTGGCTGCCCAGCTTCTCCGTCGGCCGATCTCGCTCCCTCCAGCAAGACCTGAGCCACTCCACCGGTGGTTTGCACGGCACGGACTCATCGGTGACGGCATGATGATGGAGCCTCGTGCCCACCACGACTCGAAGTACCGGCGCGGCGTGCCGACCAACTTCGGAAGCAGGTCCGCGCCGCTGGCCGGACCTGCCGGACCCG
>Ga0208479_1000069_pt1 | contig 11908 bp, 10 predicted proteins | sample NGESurdeep072012_7_FD_184464 | JGI IMG/M metagenome (GOLD analysis project Ga0208479, IMG submission 184464) | Arctic peat soil microbial communities from Barrow, Alaska - NGEE Surface sample 415-3 deep-072012 (SPAdes) | ecosystem: Environmental > Terrestrial > Soil > Wetlands > Peat ... | reverse complement strand
TGGTCCAGCCCGGGGTGACCCTCGCCGAGCTCGACAAGGCGCTCCTCCCCCACCGGCTGATCTACCCGGTGTTCCCCGGCGAGCAGTCGGCCAGCCTGGGCGGCAATGTGGCCACCAACGCCGGTGGGATGCGGGCGGTCAAGTACGGGGTCACCCGCCACCACGTCCTGGGCATCGAGGCGGTGCTCGGCACGGGCGAGGTGATCCGGGCCGGAGGCAAGTTCGTGAAGGCGACCAGCGGCTACGACCTGACCCAACTGGTGATCGGGTCGGAGGGGACGCTGGCACTGGTCACCGAGGCCACGCTCCGGCTGCATCCCCGCCCCGAGCACCATTCGACCGTGCTCGCCCCGTTCGCCACCGTCCACGAGGTCGTCTCCGCCGTCCCGCCCATCGTGGTCAGCGGCATCGGGCCCCTGTTGGTGGAGTACATCGACCTGTTGTCGATGGCGGGGATCACCGCCAATGCCGGCATCGACCTGGGGATCCCTGAGGACGTCCGGTCCCAGGCGCTGGCCTACCTGGTGATCGTCCTCGAGCACCACGACGCCACCCGCCTCGAGGAGGACACCCAGGCGCTGGCCGAGCAACTCGCCGGGCTGGGCGCGCTCGACGTGTACGTGCTGCCGACCCGCGCCGGCACCCAGATGATCGAGGCCCGTGAGCGGGCATTCTGGGCGGCCAAGGCAAGTGGTGCCGACGACATCGTGGACGTGGTGGTGCCGCGGGCCTCGATACCGGACTACCTGGACGCGGTCGCCGTCCTGGCGACCGCCACCTCCTCCCTCGTCGTCGGGTGCGGCCACGCCGGTGACGGCAATGTCCACCTGTCGGTGTGGCAGTCCGACCCGGCCGTGCGCAACCGGCTCCTCCACGACATCGTCGCCGCCGGCGTGTCGCTCGGGGGTGCCGTCTCCGGCGAGCACGGGATCGGTACGCTGAAGCGGCCCTACCTTGCCGAGCTCGAGGATCCTGCCAAACTCGAGCTGATGCGCCGCATCAAGGTGGCGTTCGACCCCCACGGCATCCTCAATCCGGGCACCATCTTCGACCCGGCAACGGCACAAGGAGGCCCCCGGTGAACGGAGCCCAGGCACTCATCCGGACCCTCGTCGACCACGGGGTCGACACCTGCTTCACCAATCCGGGAACCTCCGAGATGCACTTCGTCGCCGCCCTCGACGACGTTCCGGCCATGCACGGCGTGCTGGCCCTCTTCGAAGGGGTGGCGACCGGGGCGGCGGACGGGTACGCCCGGCTCACCGGCCGGCCGGCCGCCACCCTGCTCCATCTGGGGCCCGGGCTCGGCAACGGCCTGGCCAACCTGCACAACGCGCGTCGCGCCCACAGCCCGGTGCTCAACATCGTCGGTGACCACGCCATCAGCCATCGCCCCTACGACGCCCAGCTGCAGTCCGACATTGCCACCGTGGCCCGCAACGTGTCGACGTTCGTCCACAGCTCCGAATCGACGGCCGAGCTGAGCAGTGACGCCCTGGCGGCTCTGGGTGCGGCCACCGGTCCCCCCGGCTCGGTGGCCACGCTCATCGTGCCTGCCGACGTGTCGTGGACGGACGGGGGCGTCGCCATCCCCGGTACCGGTGCTGCGGACCTGCCGTCCGGCACCGGTGGGACGGCGCCGGACGAGGGCGTGCTCGCCGCTGCGGCGGCAGCACTCCGGTCGGGTGAACCGGCGGCCATCATGATCGGTGGGCGGGCGTGCACCGGGAAGGCGCTCGACACCATGGCGGACATCGCCGCCGCCACAGGCGCCAGACTGCTCGCCGAGACGTTCCCCGCCCGACTCGAGCGCGGCGCCGGCCGGCCACAGGTTGAGCGGTTGGGCTACCTGGCGGAGTTCGCCACCATGCAGCTCGAAGGCATCGCCCACCTGGTGCTGGTGGACGCCAGGTCACCCGTCTCCTTCTTCGCCTACCCGGGCAAGCCGAGCGACCTGGTCCCCGACGGGTGCGCCGTCCACCGGGTGGCAACGGCCGGCGACGACCTCGATGCGGCCGTGGCCGGGCTGGCCGCCCTGACCGAGGTGCCCGAGGGGGTGGCGCCCAGGCAGGCGGCCGCCGTCCCCGAGGCCCCCACCGGGACGCTCACCTCGCAGACGCTGTCCCAGGCGCTCGGCGGCCTGCTGCCCGAAGGCGCCATCGTGTCCGACGAGGGGAACACCGCCGGCATCTTTGCTGCCGGCGCGACCGCCGGAGCACCGCCCCACGACTGGCTCACCCTGACCGGTGGCGCCATCGGGCAGGGCCTGCCGGTGGCGCTCGGCGCCGCGGTCGGCGCCCCGGGCCGCCGGGTGGTGTCGCTCGAGGCCGACGGGAGCGCCATGTACACCATGCAGGCCTGGTGGACGATGGCCCGGGAGGGCCTCGACGTCACCACGGTGCTGCTCAACAACCACTCCTACGCAGTGCTCAACATGGAGCTCGACCGGGTGGGCGCCGAAACGCCCGGGCCCCGCGCCCGGGAGATGCTCGACCTCCGGCGGCCGACCATCGACTTCGTCCACCTGGCCAAGGGGCTCGGCCTCCATGCGGCCCGGGCCGAGACGGCCGAAGAGTTCACCGACGAGCTGGCCCGGGCCCTCGCCACCCCGGGACCGAGCGTCGTGGAGGCCATCGTCCCCTCGCTGATGTGAGCCCGCTGCCACGCCGAGGCGCGGCGGACGGGTCCCCTCAGTCGAAGAAGTGGGTCTTCGGGCGCTCCTGCGGCACACCGTCGACGAAGACGTCGACCCGCTCGTCGTAGAACGCCACCAGTCCCGCGATCGGCAGCAGCTGGCGGGTCGGGAAGTCGTAGCTCCAGGCCAGGTCGGCATGGGTGGTGCCGTCCACCACCACCGACCAGTAGCCACTAGTCGTGCCCTTGTACGGGCACCGGGTCACGGTGGTGGTGGGGACCAGGTGCCCGAACCGGACCTCGGTCCGGTTGAGGTAGTACCGGGTGGGAAGGCCGGTCTCGAACACCATGATCGGCGAGGACGACTCGGCCAGGACCACACCGGCGAGCTCGACCCTGACGGTGCGGGTCGAACGGAGGGCGTCCACCCGGGCGTAGGGATTGCGGGGGTGGACGAAGACCTCCTCGTCCTCCTCGAACCAGTGGTCCAGGGCCTCCCACTCGAACCGGAAGGTGTCGGCCAGCTCGCTCCTCGGCGCCTCGACCACCAGCCGGGCGGCCGTTGCCACCCGCCGGGGCCCGGTGGCCAGCGAGTAGAGCCGGACCGTCCCGCGGGGCGTCTCCTCGGTCTCGCCGCCGGCCACCAGAAGGTCCTCACGGACGTCCTGGCGGGGGATGTAGAACTGCGGGTAGTTCGCCCACTCCCACACGTACAGGGCGCGTGTGGTGTCGAGGACGACCTCGCCGCCGTGGACCGCACGGACCCGCCGGGGTACCGGCTCCACGTGGTCGAGGCGGGTGATCATCTTCGGGTAGTCGCTCATCATCCCTCCTGTTGCGGATTCGAGGCCCCTGGGTACTCCCCCATCCGTACCACCTCAGCGCCGTGCCTACACCCGACTCGGGCGGGCGACCCTGCCGCATCGTCGGGTCCTCCGGCCCGGGGACCGTGCCGGTCCCTTCGAAACCGGGGCCGCAGCGCTCTATAGTCGGTCCCCAGGAGGTGCACGACATGACCGAGCACGGCGCCGACATCGATCGCCGCGAGGAATGGGCCGGATTGCGGGCCCGGCACCTCCACGATCCGGACGACCGACCACCCTCGTCGGCGCGCGGGCTGCACCATCTGGCACTGCTCTCGAGCGACGTCGCCCGCACCATCGCGTTCTACCAGGGCCTGCTCGAGTTCCCACTCACCGAGCTCTTCGAGAACCGTGACTACCGGGGATCGACCCACTTCTTCTTCGACATCGGCAACGACAACCTCCTGGCGTTCTTCGATTTCCCCGGACTCGACCTCGGGGAGTACGCCGAGGTTCTCGGCGGCCTGCATCACATTGCCATCTCGGTGACACCGGACCGATGGGAACACCTGCGAGCGAAGCTCGGGGCGGCCGGCGTGGCGACGACGGAACTGAGCGGTTCCTCGATCTACTTCAGCGGGCCCGACAATGAGCGCCTCGAGCTCATCAGGGATCCCCTGCGAGAGATGTACGGCCTGACCGTGGCGTGAAGGGGCGGCTCCGGGCCCCTCTGGGATCACCCGGAACATCAAAGCATTCCGGTGGGGCCAGCTCGAATCGAACCAGCAACCTCGCCATGATCAGGGAACCCGGGCGGATTTCGTCGAACGGTGTGGAACGATAAGTTCTGGTCGGACAGGGTTTGCGTGAGTCGACCAACACCTCGGAATAGGAACGTCCGCGCGGTGGACGCGCGACGGAACGGATCACTCATCGCTCGGAAGCGGGCTCGTCGATCCATGCGCAAGACTGCACCATCTGCCCCCGGAGCCGGCAGCGAGGACAGGCCGCGTTTCGAGCAGCGTGTGGCCGTCGAGGGGGTGCCCGCCATGCTGCAGATCCCACTCTGCCCCATGTCGGGCTACGGCTGTATCGACAGCAGGTCCCGCGGAACTGGCTGTTCGGACCGAGCCCACGCCAGCCTGGCACGCATCTTGCGGGGGAGCCAACGTCGTATTGCTGGGGTGCGTCCTGGGCCCAGGCATGAAACTACAGGGTAGAGATGCGCCATCCCGAGCCCTAGGATGCCGGGAGCGTCAGTGCGTGACTGGCGGGTCCAGCGCGAAAGAAGCCATTCCGTGAGCCAGTCAAAGAGGTCTGTCGTCAAGGTGATATTGGTGTGCGCCGTGGTCGCCACTCTGGGTTCGGTGGTCACCCGCTCGGCGGCGGCGACTCCGGCGCAGGTCAACTCCAACGTCCTGCTGATCGGCTCCGGGGGTTCGGATCCGACCACTGGAGCCTGGCAGTCGGCGTTGAGCGCCGAAGGCGTCGCCTACACATCCGTCACCGCCACGGGGCCCTACGGGGCCGAAACCGTGACTCTCCCGGCTCTGACCGCAGGCGCTGTCGGCAATTTCAGTGGCGTGGTGCTCGCCGGCTCACCGACGGCCTTCGCCTCCGGGCAGCTGGCCGCACTCGACACCTATGAGTCGACGTTCGGGGTGCGCCAGGTGGACGGCTACATGTCCCCGTCACCGGACCTCGGGCTCAACTACGTATCGGGAGGAGCCCTCGACAATACGACGGCCCAGTTGACGCCGGCGGGACTGGCAGAGCTTCCCGGCCAGACGGGACCCGTGCGGTTCGACGCCGGGACCTACGGCTACCCGGCGACGGTGGTGCCCGGCGCACCGTTCACGCCTTGGCTGGAGCAGGCGGATGGCAATGTGCTGGCCGGGGTGTACCAGCACCCGATCACCGACGCCCAAGCCGGGGTGTCCGAGCTCACCCTCACGTTCGACTACAACGCCACCCAGCACCAGTGGCTGTTGTTGGCGCCCGGCCTCATCGACTGGGTGACCCAGACCACCCAGACTTCCCTCCCGCCGAACCAAGGGAGCCTGACCCGTCCCGTGGTCGGGATTGCGGCCATGCCGAAGGGCGACGGCTATTGGCTCGCAAATGCCGCCGGCGACGTCTCCGCTCATGGGTCGGCCCAGAACTACGGGTCGTTGGCCGGCAAGCCCTTGAACGCACCGATCGCCCACATCGTGGCGACGAGGGATGGCAAGGGCTACTGGTTGGTCGCCGCTGACGGTGGCGTCTTTTCGTTCGGGGACGCAAACTTCTTCGGGTCCATGGGGGGACAGCACCTGAATGCCCCTGTTGTGTCACTCTCCCCATCCGCAGGCAACCAGGGCTACTGGTTGGTGGCATCGGACGGAGGGGCCTTCGCCTTCGGTGATGCCGGGTTCTTTGGCTCGATGGGCGGACAGCACCTCAATCGGCCGATCGTCGGCATCGCTGCGGACACCAGCGCTGGCGGCTACTGGTTGGTGGCATCGGACGGAGGTATCTTCGCCTTCGGTGCTCCTTTCCTGGGCTCGACCGGGTACCTCTCGCTCAACAAGCCGATCAACGGAATGGCGGTCGGCGCCGGCAACCAGGGCTACTGGTTGGTGGCATCGGACGGAGGGGTCTTCGCCTTCGGTGACGCCGGGTTCTTTGGCTCGATGGGCGGACAGCACCTCAACCAGCCGATCGTCGGAATTGCTGCGGACAACACCACCTATGGCTACTGGTTGGTGGCCTCGGATGGCGGAGTCTTCAACTTCGGTGCGCCGTTCTATGGAGCGGATTGAGAGAGGATGGTCGCGACAGTCCATTGCTCGAACTCGAAGTGTACGAGCAGCCCCTCAGGTGGCGGTGAGCCGATGGATGTCAGTGCCATCTCTACAGGATCCCGAGAGTGCCCTGGGGGACGGATTGCCTCGGTAGCCGCGCACCGGGGCCACCGTTCCCCGCCAGAGAGATACCCCATCTGACCAGGACTTTTATCGTGGGACCAGCAGGCATCGAACTTGCGGCCTCAGCATCATCAGAGCACCTCGGCGAGTCCCGGCGCATCTTTGGATGTCCCGTTTTCCCGGTTCAAATGAGGCGTTGCCTCCCGACAATGAAGCGCAGTGGTACAGCCGGAGACTGCCCGGGACGCGATCCTTGGCCCGGCACGTCTATCCAACGGTGCTGGCCGAAGGGTCAAGCGGTGCAGCGAGAGAACCAGAATCGCTGGGCCGAAGAGTGGGCGGTAGGACACAGAGCCGGATTCTCCGAGCGTCGGCCTTCGTTTCGATTCGGGAGGAGTGGAGTGGAGTGGGAGACGAGATCAATCGACAGCTTCCGGTGCTGCCCATCGGCTGTCGACAAGACCTGGGGGGCCCGGCCAAGGAGGACATTGCCCAGCGCTGACAGTGCGTTGCTTCGTCGACCGCGCGTTCTCACCGAACCACGCGATCTGCGATCTGCGATCTGCGAGACCCAACCAGAGCACCAGGCGGGGCGAGATCGGCCCCACTGGTATCGGGCACGAACGCCGCCGGTTCCCTTCGGTCGCGATCGACTGCAGTGACCGTGTAGATCGACTTGCTTGGTGACGCGCCCTGGAGTGCCTGACCGTGATGTCGGATTTCCGCCAGCCCGCGAGGTCGAGGAGGCTTACTCTTCCTCGTGTGTACGAGGACGTCGACCGCTGTTACCGGGCCGTGCAATCAAGAGACGTCCGCTTCGATGGGTGGTTCGTGACCGCAGTACTGACCACGAGGATCTACTGCCGGCCGAGTTGCCCGGCAAGGCCGCCCTACGCAGCGAACATACGCTTCCTCCCAACCGCAGCCGCCGCTCAGCATGCCGGGTTTCGAGCGTGCAAACGATGTCGACCAGATGCATCCCCGGGGTCGCCCGAGTGGAATGTGCGCCGCGACATCGTCGGGAGGGCGATGCGGTTGATCGCAGATGGGACTGTCGACCGCGAAGGCGTTACCGGGCTGGCTGGCCGCCTCGGCTACAGCGCCCGACAGCTGGAGCGACATCTCCTCGCCGAGGTCGGCGCCGGACCCCTCGCGCTTGCCCGTGCACAGCGGGCCCAGACGGCCAGGTTGTTGATCGAGACGACAGCGTTGGCGTTCGCTCAAGTTGCATTCGCTTCCGGGTTCTCGAGCATCCGACAATTCAACGACACGGTCCGTTTGGTGTTCGATGCCACACCGACCTCCCTTCGCGCTCGCGCACAGCGCGGCGGTTCGCCCGCAACGCCGGGAGCGCTCACGTTTCGCCTACCGTTTCGAGCACCCTTCTCCCCCGAGAGCCTTTTCGGCCACCTGGCCGCCACGGCCATCCCCGGCTGCGAGGAGTACCGCGATGGCGCCTATCGCCGCACCCTCCGGCTCCCGGCCGGCAACAGCATCGTGGCTTTGACGCCAACAGCTGACCATGTGGTCTGCCAGCTGGCCCTCGATGACATCCGCGACCTCCCCACTGCCATCGCCCGCTGCCGTCGACTCCTCGACCTCGATTCCGACCCAGAGGCGGTCGTCGCATCACTGACCGAGGACCCCACGCTGAGTACTCACATCGTCAAAGCACCCGGTCGACGCATCCCCGGCACCGTTGACGAGATCGAGCTTGCCGTGCGCATCGTGCTCGGCCAGCAGGTATCAACTGCAGCAGCGCGCACTCATGCCGCGCGCCTGGTTGCCCGCCATGGCACACCCATCAGCGACCTCGGTGGCGGGCTCACCCATCTATTTCCCTCGATTGACGACCTCGCTGCGATCGACCCCTCCACCCTTGGTCTTCCCAATGCCCGCCTGCGCTGCTTTGCTGCTCTTATGACTTCGCTCGCCTCGGGCGCCGTGCAGATCGGCGTCGGGGCCGACTGGGAACGTGCCCGGCGTCAGCTCGGCGCGATTCCCGGTGTCGGTGCGTGGACTATCGAGATGATCGCCATGCGCGCCATGGGCGACCCTGACGGTTTTCCTGTTACCGACATGGGCGTCCGTAAGGGAGCCGCCACGCTCGGTCTGCCCGATACTGCTGCGCAACTCGACCGTCATGCTCAGCGCTGGCGTCCATGGCGCTCCTATGCCGTGCAATATCTGTGGGCTGCGCTGGACCACCCGATCAACCAGTGGCCACCGAAAGGACAGCCGTGAGCGTCACCCTCTGTCGCACCATGGACAGCCCGATCGGCCCTCTCACGGTGGCTGGTGACGGCCAGACGGTCACCAATTTGCGAATGACCGACCAGACGTACCCGCCACCCGACCAAGACCGCTGGCGCCACGGTCCAGTGGCATTCTCCGACGCCATCGGCCAGCTCCAGGCCTACTTCGAAGGCGAGCTCACCGAGTTCGACGTCGCCCTCAGACTCGAGGGATCCACGTTCCAACGGCGAGTCTGGAGAGCCCTGCTCGATATCCCCTATGGAGAGACCAGGTCGTATGGGGAGATCGCACGCCAAGTCGGCCGGCCCGGAGCCGCGCGGGCGGTGGGGCTGGCCAACGGACACAACCCCGTCGGCATCTTCGTCCCTTGCCATCGAGTGATCGGTACCAACGGCAGCCTCACTGGATATGGGGGTGGCCTCCATCGCAAACGCGCCTTGCTTCAACTCGAGCAAGATCACTTCACCCCACGCCTCGCCCTTTTCTTGTGATCACGCCATCGCCGATCGGTCGCTGACAGCCCGAGGGCAGAACGCTCCGATTCCCAGATCCCGTCTGCAATTGGCTTGTGGCACAGGTTGTCGCCGACTTGCTGGCCACATGTGTGCCAGTAGGCAGCCGCGGTCGGTTGCCGGCGCAACCTCAGATGCCCCGCAGGATGTGAACTAGAGACCTTCGTCCTACATATCTGTCCCATCCGCGCCGATAGAAGTGCCATGGACCCTCCTGGTGCTCCTGTGGCTGCCTCTGTTGGCCAGAAGAGGCTATTCCTCGTCGGGTCCGTGCTGGCGGTGGTGGCGACCGGAGTCTTTCTGGCGTGGGTCATCCTCGGCATCGACGGTGCACGCGTGACGCTTCAGGTCGACGACATCGGCCAATGGGTCGCTGCGTGGTGTGCCACTGCGGTCTGTGGCGTGGCCGCGTTCCGAGTGTCGGCAGGTCGGGCCACGTGGGCGCTCTTTGCCGCCTCCAGCTTCGCGTGGGGCGTCGGGGAGGCCGTGTGGTGCTACGACGCCCTCCTCAAGAACACTCCGGTGCCGTTCCCTTCGTTGGCCGACGTCGGGTTCCTGACCGCCGTTCCCCTGGCCTTTGCCGCGCTCTTGCTCTTCCCGAGCGGCCAGCGGAGCACGGTCGATAGGGCCCAGGGAGTCCTTGATGGTTGCATCATTGCCACGTCGCTGCTCTTTGCTAGCTGGGCGACGATCCTCGGCCCTCTCTACCGGTCCCACCAGGGAAGCTTGCTGAAGCAGATCATCTCGCTCGCCTACCCGATGAGCGACGTGATCATGGTGTCGTTGGTCATCATTCTGATCGCGCGCGGCGGACGGCCGGTTCGGGTGCACCTTGCCTTGGTGATGGCCGGAGTGGTCGCCTTCGCCGTCGCGGACAGTTCCTTTACCTATTTGACAGAGGTCAACAACTACAACGGCGGGAACTTTCTCGACACCGGCTGGGTCGCTGGCTATCTGTTGATCGGTCTGGGGGCATTGTGGGCGATGACCTCACCATCACATCAGCCGGAACACGTCGAGGCATCGACGATCTCACTGGTCGCTCCCTACGTACCTGTGCTCGTCGTGCTGGCAGTGACCGCGATCCAGCTCTTGCGCGGTCGGCACATTGAGACCGTCTCCTGGATCATGGCGTTCGCCCTGGTACTGCTTGTCCTCGGCCGAGAGATACTGCGTCTAGTAGATCAGGCGGTCGCCGCCCGAAAGGACCCCCACGACATTGAACCCGTGGATGACCCGACCCGATCGCGTGACCCAAATGTCGAAACAGCCCTGCTGGGGCGGCGGTGAGGCGTGATGAGCGTCCACAGCACTGTCGCCAGATCACACGGCCTTTCGGTGCGCGTGGTGAGCCAGTCTGGTGTGCGTGCTCCGATCCGTGGGGCCAATTCCGGGCGACCTGCCAATAAGGCCGACTCACATCTGAGGAGGTGGATCGTCCATTCCACCATCTTCGCGACGACCGGGTTTGCCCTTCTCGACCTCTATCTGTTGGCGTCGGGCGGACGTCATTAGTCAGAGTGCTCGCGCCACGAAGCTGTCTCGGACCGTCAGGTCAGACCGCAGATGTGAAGAACGGAGGTGATCTCATAGCAGCACTGTCCGGCGCCGCACAGACCTGAGCCCGTCACCCCGTGCTTCATGCGCCCCATGGCCCCGAGCCTCGCGCCTCGCGCCTCGCGCCTCGCTGGTCTACCCGCCCGGTGATCAGAGAAGGACGCCGGCGTCGGCACCACGGAGGAGCCATAGCACCCGAATTGACACGCTCAATGTCCCGGCCCGTCTCAATGTGGAGCGACGCGTCCCGTGACATTCGATCGACGGGGCGCCGAAATGACTCGCTCTCGGCTCCGGGCCAACAATTCCCAAGACTGCCTATGGGCTGCAGATCGAGGATTTGTCCCTCTGGACAGGGACTTTACCGTGGGGCTAGCAAGAATCGAACTTGCGACCTCAGCATTATCAGAGAAATAGGACACGTCCTTCGATGTCTCACCCAGTCCCGCTCTGTCTCATTACCCCAGTTCAGGACGGTAATCGCTTTCAATAGACGAGACGGGCAGGAACACCATAAGACGGCCTGAGACGCAATTGTTGGCCCAGTCTACTGTTCAAGAGCGACGATTCTTCTCCCGAAACGTCCCAATGGGTCAGGGCCTCTCCACTGTCACCCAAGGGCAGTCGACCAGGAGACGGCGCAGGTCAGATGGGTCGGATGTGAACACCACCGCCTCACTCGCATCAGCTGCATGCGCAGCGACGATGGCGTCGATGCCACTTGGAGTGCGACGCGCGCCGGACCGTTCGACGCCGAACCGCAGGTGGCCCGCCCGTCGGGCCGTGGCCTGATCGGTATCCACGGTCCCAATCCGATTGACGATCTGATTGACAGGGGCGTCCTGAGGACGACCGGAAACCGCCTCGGAAAGGGTCACGGTCGGAATCACCGGCTCCCAGCCATGCTCGAGTAGATCACGCAGTACCCACCGGAACTCTCGGTCGGTCGTTGCCCGATCAATGACGCCGGAATCGAGCACGACCGTGGGGTTGCTCAAAACGACGCGGCCGATCGAATCTTCTCGGCGCGACGGCTGGCACGTTGTCTCACCTGGTCAGGAGTTGGATCACCGGCTTCGACTTCTTCGAGGTACGCCAGGAACACGCGGCGCCGCTCGTCGCGTTCGAGCTTGTCCTCCAGAGCCGCGTCGACGTAGGACGAGAGGCCCCGGGGTCCAGCCGCACGCCGTGCCCGCTCGACGGCCGACGATTCGAGTGTCACGGAGATCTTCTGTGTCGC
>Ga0208479_1000068_pt1 | contig 11941 bp, 10 predicted proteins | sample NGESurdeep072012_7_FD_184464 | JGI IMG/M metagenome (GOLD analysis project Ga0208479, IMG submission 184464) | Arctic peat soil microbial communities from Barrow, Alaska - NGEE Surface sample 415-3 deep-072012 (SPAdes) | ecosystem: Environmental > Terrestrial > Soil > Wetlands > Peat ... | reverse complement strand
TCGGTGCTGGTGCTGCTCTACGTTCCGACGCTGGCCGGATTCGCTGTGCTGTCCGTACATCCCAGCGACGGTGCGGCGCGAATCCTGGCGTTCGTCGCCACCGTCGTACCCATTTTCACGCTCTCGACCCGCTCCGGAGTGACGGGCTCACCGGCCTCGAGGCCGAGCAGGCGGCGGATCCCGGCAACCGCGGCGTCGCGATACTGCTCGGGGTTCTCCGAGAGCAGCTTCAGCGTCTCGATCGAGCCGTCGGGCCGCCGGCCGACGATGTCGGTGAAGGTGCCGCCGCGATCGATCCAGAACTGCCAGCGGCCGGGGTTCGTTGCGCTCACGACGCAGCCTCGGCCAAGCGTGCCGCGATCAGCGTCGTGATGTCGTGAACGGGCAAGCCGGTCGCGGCACGCACGGCGTCAGCATAAGGTGGCATGTTGGTGCACTCGAGAACGATCGCGCCGAGCCCGGAGTGTCTGCGAACGAGGCGCGTCGCGGCGGCGACCGTCGCCGCGGCGGCTTCGCCCGCATCGAGCTCGGAGCGATTGTCGAGCAGCGTGCGTCGAAATGCCGATTCCGCCGCGAGGCCCTCGACCGGCGTGTCGGCCGCTGCGCCCGCCGCCGCGAGATGCGCGGCCGTCAGCGACTTCCCGTCCGCGGTGACGACGCCGACGCGCCGCCCGTGCGGCAGCGTCGCCTCGAGCTCGGCGACGAGGAGCAGGCTCGACGTCCACACCGGCACCGCGACGGCCGCCTGCATGTCGTCCTGGAAGAGCGCGAGGAAACCGCAGCTCGTCACGATCGCCGAGCAGCCTTCGGCTTCGAGCGCCTGCGCTGCCGCGATGAAGGGCTCCAGCAAGGAGCGATCGCGCTCGACCACGACGCGGCGCGGAAATGCGCCGGCCACCGTCCGGAAGCGAACCGGGAACGCGAAGGTCGCGGCACACCCGATGTCGCCCCGCGGGCGCGGAAATCGCGTGTCGAGCATGACGACGCCGAGGGTCGGGTGCATCCGCAGGCTACAGAGACGTCGCGGCCCGCGCCGCCTGGTCGTAGAGACCCGACATCGTGCGCAGCAGGCGCGCCGCGTTGCCGATGTCGGGGTTGCGCTCGACATCGAGGTTGGCGATCAGGCACGCCTCGCGCACCTCGCGGTACTTCGCGACCGCAGCCTCGCCGGCGGGAGTCGGGCTGTAGAAGACTTCCTTGCCGACCCTGGCACCCTGCGCCAGTTCGGCGGCGAGCAGCTTCTTCAGCGAATAGCCGACGACGTGCGTGTCTTCGACATTGAGGACGAAGCAGATGTCGCCGAGCTTCTTGTTGCGGGCGCGATGGCAGATGTGGTGCAGCACGAGCACGTCGGTGATCGTCAGGTCAGGGCAGCCGGCCGCCGCCATGCAGCGCATCGCCCAGCGCGAGAAGGCGTTCCAGGCGACGATCAGGCCGAACTCGAGCTCGGAGAGCTCGACGCTCTTGGGCGAGACCAGGTGCGACGACGAGACGATGCCGGAGGTCCGCGCCTTGGCCGTCGCGGGGCGGGTTCGAGTGCGTCGCGCCGCCGTCGACATCGGAGATTCCCTCGATTCGTTGAAAACTTATTGACAATTTATCGGAATGCTTCCTAGACTGCAAGCGGTCGGGGAAGAACCGATGTGCCCGCCGCGAGGCACGCTCTATGCTTCTGGCCTTCTCGTTCAACCGCTTGCCGGAGTGCTCATGACATCGATCCGACGCCTCGCCCTTCACCTCTCGCGGCCGGTTGCGGCGCTCGCGCTCGCCGGCACCGCGCTGACGGCCCAGGCGCAGATCAAATGGGACCTGCCGGCCGCCTACCCGGCGACCAATTACCACAGCGAGAACCTCGTCCAGTTCGCCAACGACGTCGACAAGGCGACCGGCGGAAAGCTGAAGATCACGGTACACGCCAACGCATCGCTCTTCAAGGCGCCGGAGATCAAGCGCGCCGTGCAGGGCGGGCAGGCGCAGATCGGCGAGGTCCTGCTCGTCAACTTCCAGAACGAGTGGCAGCTCTACGGCATCGACGGGCTGCCCTTCCTCGCCGACAGCTACGCCGACTCGATGAAGCTCTACAAGGCCTCCAGGCCGGCGCTCGAGAAGAAGCTTGCCGAGCAGGGAATGATGCTGCTCTACACCGTGCCGTGGCCGCCGCAGGGCATCTACGTCAACAAGCCGATCTCCTCCGCCGCCGACCTGAAGGGCGTGAAGTGGCGCGCCTACAGCCCGGCGACGGCGCGCATCGCCGAGCTCGTCGGCGCCCAGCCGGTCACGGTGCAGGCGGCCGAGCTGTCGCAGGCGATGGCGACGGGCGTGATCGAAAGCTACATGTCGTCGGGGTCGACCGGCTACGACAGCAAGACCTACGAGCACATCAAGTACTGGTACGACACGCAGGCCTGGCTGCCGAAGAACGCGGTGCTCGTCAACAAGGCGGCCTTCGACGCGCTCGACAAGCCGACCCAGGCCGCCGTGCTGAAGGCCGGCGCCGACGCCGAGGCGCGCGGCTGGGCCCTCTCGCAGCAGAAGAACGGCGAGTACGTCGAGCTCCTGAAGAAGAACGGGATGACGATCCTGCCGCCGTCGCCGCAGCTGAAGGCCGACATGAAGAAGGTCGGCGACACGATGCTCAAGGAATGGCTAGAGAAGGCCGGCCCCGAGGGCCAGGCCGTGGTCGACGCGTACCGCAAGATGTGACGGCGGGCGCCGCATGCCCGCCGCTTCCGCGCCCGCGCGCGGCCTCGTCGGCCGCGCCCTCGATCGGCTCTACGACGCGAGCGCCGCGCTCGGCGCCGTCGCGATGGTGCTGCTGCTCGTGATGGTGCTGCTGTCGATCGTCTCGCGCCAGGTCGGCTTCAACGTCCCCGGCGTCGACGCCTACGCCGGCTACATGATGGCGGCGGCGGGCTTTCTCGCGATGGCGCACACGCTGAAGAAGGGCGAGCACATCCGCGTTACCCTGCTGCTCTCGGCCCTGCACGGAGGCGCGCGGCGCGGCCTCGAGATCTGGGCGCTGTTCGGCGCGACGCTGCTCGCTGCGCTGCTGGCCATCTACAGCTGCAAGCTCTCGTGGCAGTCGTACACCTTCCACGACATGTCGACGGGCAACGACGCGACGCCGCTCTGGCTGCCCGAGCTGTCGATGGCGATCGGCGCGCTCGTCCTCGCGATCGCCTTCGTCGACGAGCTCGTCCTCGAGATCCGTGGCCGGCGCGTCGTTCCGCACAGCGACGAGCCGTTGCGCAACGAATAGGCCATGAGCGATTTCGCGATCACCGCGCTGCTCATCGCCTCGCTCTTTCTCATCCTCGCCAGCGGCGTCTGGATCGGCCTGACTCTGTCCGGCGTCGCCTGGATCGGCATGCAGCTCTTCAGCTCGCGCCCGGCCGGCGACGCGATGGCGGTGACGATCTGGGGCTCAGCGTCTAGCTGGACGCTGACGGCCCTGCCGCTCTTCATCTGGATGGGCGAGATCCTCTTTCGCACGCGGCTCAGCGAGGACATGTTCAAGGGCCTGGCGCCGTGGATGCAACGCCTGCCGGGGCGCCTCCTGCACACCAACGTCGTCGGCTGCGCGATCTTCGCCGCCGTCTCGGGATCGAGCGCGGCGACCTGCGCGACGATCGGCAAGATGAGCCTGCCCGAGCTGGCGCGACGCGGCTATCCCGACATGATGTCGCTCGGCTCGCTGGCCGGCGCCGGAACGCTCGGCCTGCTCATTCCACCGTCGATCATCATGATCGTCTACGGAGTCACCGCCGACGTCTCGATTGCCCAGCTCTTCATCGGCGGCGTGATTCCGGGAGTCGTCCTGGCCGGCATCTTTTCGCTCTACATCGCCGCCTGGTCGCTGAAGAACAAGCACCTCATCCCGCCGCCCGACGCGCCGCTGAGCTTTAGGGAAAAGCTGCGCGAATCGAAGAACCTGATCCCGGTCGTGCTCCTGATCGTCGCCGTGCTCGGCTCGATCTACGCCGGCATCGCCACCGCGACGGAAGCGGCAGCGCTCGGCGTGCTCGGCTCGCTCGTCATCGCCTTCGTGCAAGGCTCGATGAGCTGGCCGACCTTCAAGGAATCGCTGATGGGCGGAACGCGCCTGTACTGCATGATCGCCCTGATCCTCGCCGGCGCGTCGTTCCTCACGCTCAGCATGGGCTACATCGGCCTGCCGCGACATCTCGCCGAATGGATCGCCACCCTCGGCCTGGGAAAGTTCGAGCTGATCGTCGCCCTGACGATCTTCTACGGCATCCTCGGGTGCTTTCTCGACGGCATCTCGATGGTCGTGCTGACCATGGGAGTGATCATGCCGACGGTGCAAAAGGCCGGCATCGACCCGCTCTGGTTCGGCATCTTCATCGTCATCGTCGTCGAGATGGCGCAGGTGACGCCGCCGGTCGGCTTCAACCTGTTCGTCCTGCAAGGGATGACCAAGCGCGAGATCGGAACGATCGCCCGCGCTGCGTTTCCGTTCTTCCTGCTCATGGCGGCGATGGTCGTCATCCTCTACGTCTTCCCGCAGCTGGCGACCTTCCTGCCGGCCCAGATGCGGCGCTGAGCCGGCGCGGCGGCCCGGGCACGCCGCAAAAGCCCCGATCTGCGTGCAATCCGCCCCGCAATTCGGGGCCTTCAGCTCGGCCGTTTCATCGCACGATCGCCGTTCTGCTGGGTCGGTGCGCCTCCCGCCCGGAGGCCTGCCGCCCGCCCAGCGCAAGGAACCGTCCATGGCCGACATGCTCGCTCCCCTGAACTGGGACATGCCCGCGCGCCCGCCGCTGCGCGGCCCCGCCGATTCGCCCGCCGCCGATGCGCCGCCCTCGACGAGCACGCCGGAAAAGGCCAGCCGCGAGGTCTTCATGTGGCCGACGCCGCCGTTCGCGAGCTACCCCGCGCCGAGCGAGCAGACCGAAACGCTGCCGTGCCAGATCGTGACCGGCGCCGCGCTCAAGGTCAGCTCCGTCCGGCTCACCTTCTTCGTTCCCGAGACCTCGGTCGCGCACCTGCAGATGCCGTCGGCGCGGACGACGGTGCCTCTGCGCTTCGACCAGCTCCAGGCGCTGATCCTGACGACACCGCTGCTGCCGCTGCCGTTGCCGCTTTCCGATCCGCACGCCGATCTGCTGCGGCACCGGGAGAGCAGCCCGTACAAGGTCCACCTCGTCGATGGCGGCGTGTTCGAAGGGCAGACGATCGGCCACGTCGAGGCCGATTTCGGCCTGTTCCTCTTTCCGCCCTGCGATTCCGATGGCAGCGTCAGGCGCATGTTCGTTCCGAAGAGCGCGTTCAGCTCGTTCGAGATCGGCAAGAAGATCGGCGAGGTGCTGATCGACGAGCACCACGCGACCTTCGATCAGGTCACCGAGGCGATGGACCTGCAGGAGGAAATGCGCAGCAAGAAGATCGGCGACATCCTGGTGATGAAGCAGATCGTCTCGCCCGACCAGCTGCTCGAGGCGATCGAGCGCCAGCACAAGATGCCGATGGTGCGCATCGGCGAGGCGCTGCTCTCGCTCGGCATGGTCAACGACGCGCAGCTCAAGGAGGCGCTCGTCCAGCAGCAGCTCGACCGCAGCGTGCCACTCGGCGAGGTGCTCGTGCGCATGGGCACCGTCTCGCGCGACGACCTGCAGACGGCGCTGGCGCGCAAGATGGGCTATCCGCTCGTCAACCTTGACGCCTTCCCCGCCGAGCCCGAAGCGCTGCGCAAGTTGAGCTACGCGGTCGCCGCGCGGCTGCGCGTGATGCCTCTGCTGATCCGCGACGGCCGGCTCGTCGTCGCCCTCGACGACCCCTCGCGGCGCGCCGCGCTCGACGAGGTCGAGTTCAGCGCCGACATGAAGGCCGTCCCCGTGCTGGCTCGCGGCACCGCGATCGAGACCGCCCTGCACGCCGCCTACGAGAAGCTCGGCTCGGCCGTCAGCAGGAAGCACGACGACCTCTCGGCGCCGATCCAGTACGACCTGACGCCGCTGCCGACGACGACCGACCAGCTCGTCGAGACGCTCGAGAAGGAAGGCCTCGAGCGCAGCAGCGCCTCCGACGAAGAGCGGCCGATCGAGCAGAGCGACAACTCGCTCGTGCGCCTGCTCAACAACATGATCATCGAGGCGCACAAGGACGGCGTCTCCGACATCCATATCGAGAGCTATCCGGGCAAGGAGAAGATCCGCGTGCGCTTTCGCAAGGACGGCATCCTGCGCACCTATCTCGAGCTGCCGCCGAGCTATCGCAACGCGATCATCGCCCGCGTCAAGATCATGTGCGATCTCGACATCTCCGAGCGAAGGAAGCCGCAGGACGGCAAGATCACCTTCGCGAAGTTCTCGCCGCAGCACAAGATCGAGCTGCGCGTCGCGACGATTCCGACCAACAACAATCTCGAGGACGTCGTCCTTCGGATCCTGGCCTCGGCGCGGCCCATCCCGATCGACATGCTGGGCTTCGCCGAGCCGATCGAAAAGGCCTTGCTGCACGTCGTGGAACGGCCGTACGGCCTGGTGCTCTGCGTCGGCCCGACCGGCTCGGGCAAGACGACGACGCTGCACTCAGCGCTCAGCCACATCAATGTGCCCGAGCGCAAGATCTGGACGGCCGAGGAGCCCGTCGAGATCACCCAGCCGGGCCTGCGCCAGGTGCAGGTCAACCCGAAGATCGACTGGACCTTCGCAAAGGCGCTGCGCGCCTTCATGCGCGCCGACCCCGACGTCATCATGCTCGGCGAGATCCGTGACGCCGAGACCGCGCACATGGCGATCGAAGCGTCGCTGACCGGCCACCTCGTGCTCTCGACGTTGCACACGAACAGCGCCCCCGAGACCGTGACGCGCCTGCTCGACATGGGCATGGACCCGTTCAGCTTCGGCGACGCCTTGCTCGCCGTGCTGGCGCAGCGCCTGGTCCGCCGCTCCTGCCAGAGCTGCAAGACGACTCGCCCGGCGGCGCCGGGCGAAATCGACGAGCTGCTGGGCGACTACATGAACGCCTTCGGCAGCGAGCCGCCGATGTCGCAGGACGATGTGCTCGCCGCCTGGACGAAACGCCACGCGGTCGACGGGCGGATCGTCATGTACAAGAGCGCTGGCTGCGAGAAGTGCGATCACACCGGACTGAAGGGCCGCGCCGGCATTCACGAAATGATGGTCGTGTCGCGCAACATCCGTCGCATGATCCAGAACGGCGCCCGTGCCGAAGAACTGCAGACGGCGGCGATGAAGGAAGGCATGCGAACGCTGCGCCAGGACGGCATCCGCAAGGTCCTCACCGGCGAAACGACGATCGAGGAAGTGCGGGCGACGAGCAACACCTAGCCGCGGCGCCCGCCGACGACGCTCAGTTGCCGACCAGGCCGCTGCGGATCGCGTAAACCGTCATCTCCGAGTTGTTCGTCAAGCCGAGCTTCTCGAGCACGCGGGCGCGATAGACGCTGACCGTCTTCGGCGAGAGCATGAGCTCCTCGGCGATGTCGGACAGGCGCTTGCCCGAGGCGATCATGACGAGCGTCTGCATCTCGCGATCGGAGAGCTTGTCGTGCGCGTTCTCGGACGTCGGCGAGGTCAGGCTTTCGACCAGCATCTGGGCGATCTCGGGAGTCACGTACTTGCGTCCCTGCGCCACGGTGCGCACGGCGCTGACGATCAGCGCCGGGTCGCCGCCCTTGTTGACGTAGCCGAAGGCGCCGGCGCGCAGGGCCCGGATCGCGTACTGGTCCTCGGGATACATCGAAACGACCAGGACGCGCATCGTCGTCTGCTCGTCCTTGAGCGCGTGCAGCACGTCGAGGCCACTGCGGCCGGGCAGGTTGATGTCGAGGACGAGCACGTCGGCCGTCTTCTCGCGCATCAGCGCGCGCAGCTCGCCGTAGTCGCCCGCCTCGCCGACGACCTCGATGTCGGGCGCGTCCGACAGCGTGTCGCGGATGCCGCGCCGGATCAGCGCGTGGTCGTCGCAGAGGAATACTTTGATCATGGCTAGACATCCGCCCACTGGCTCGGATCGTAGGACTTGTCCTGGGGCTCGGGAACATAGGCGCTGTCGGCGACGTCGAGCGGCACGGAGAGGATCAGCGTCGTGCCGCCCGGCCCGCTCGACAGGTCGATCCAGCCGCCGACCGTGTTGGCGCGCTCGTGCAGGCCGCGGATGCCGAACGATCGCGCCTTGGCCAGGTCCTCCTGGCTCAGGCCGCGTCCGTTGTCGCTGATCTCGAGCGAGAGCACGCCGCCGGCGAGCGACAGGTCGATCTGCACGCGCGTCGCCTGGGCGTGCTTGGAGATGTTCGTGAGTGCCTCTTGCGCCGTGCGGTAGGCGACGAGCGGGACTCCCGGCGGCAGCTCGAGCACCTTCTTCGGCAGGCGGATCGTGCAGACGACGCCGGCGCGGCGCTCGAAGCGCAGCGCGATCCAGTGCAGCGCCGCGGCCAGACCCTGCTCGAGGATCGCCGGGCGCAGGTTGTGCATGATGCGCTGGCTCGCCTCGACCGCATGGCTCACCGTCTCGAGCGCGGACTGCACCCGCGAGACGACCTGCGGCGCGCTCGAATGGCGGGCGATCCAGGCGAGATCGAATTTCAGCGCCGTCAGCGACCCGCCGACGTCGTCGTGGATCTCGCGCGCGATCGCCGCTCGCTCGTGCTCGACGCTGGTCTGCAAATGCTGCGCGAGCTCGTGCAGCCGCTGCTTGGAGGCGACGAGGTCGCGATCGGCCTGGACGCGCGCCCGCTTGGTCTCGGCCGCGTCGATGGCATGGAGCAGCGCCGGGACGAGGCGCGCCAGATGGCTCTTCTGCAGGTAGTCGCTGGCGCCGCTGCGCATCGCCTCGACGGCAGTCTCCTCGCCGATCTCGCCCGAGACGAGGATGAAGGGCAGGTCGCGGGCGTTCGCCTTCACCAGCTCGAGCGCGACCCGGCCGCTGAATCCCGGCAGGTTGTAGTCGGAGATGACGACGTCCCAGGGCTCGTCGAGGGCTTCGAGGAACTCTGCTTCCGACTCGACGCGCCGGGTCTGCGCGTTCAGTCCCCCGCGCGCCAGGTGCGCCACCATCAGCTCGTGGTCGAGCTCGGAATCCTCGAGGTGGAGCACGCGAAAGACGCGTTCCCTGGGCGGGGCCGACATGGGGCCGAGTATGCCGCGAGGCGCGGCGTCAGTCTGCGCATTGCGTCTCGCTTGACGCCGGCTCTACTGCTAGCGGACGGCCGCGGGTGGAGCGATCAGCTTGCGGAACTCGGCGAGCCTCGCCTTGACGCGCCGCTCGCCGACCGGACCCATGCGCAGCAGCAGCTTTTGCCCTGCCGGCAGCGCCGCGAGCTGCGGGTCGGCGAACTCGTAGAGGATCCAGGGGAGCGCCGGCGTCGAGTCGTCGCCGGATTTCGGCAGGTGCACTTCGAGCGGGCCTTTCGGCTCGGGCGAGGCCAGCATCATGTCGATCACCTCGACCAGCCGGTCGTTGAAGTACCCGTCCGGATATCCGAGGTCTACATACGCCTTCTGGATCTGCGGGTAGAGCCGCTTGTAGGCCAGCGCGACGCGCGCCGGGTCGGCCGACTCGACGGCGATCAGCAAAGGCGCGTAGCGCAGGCCGTTGTCGGCGGCGATGAAGGTCGCTCCGTCGCGGCTTTCGACGCTGAAGCGTCCGTCGGTCGGCCGCACCGGCCAAAGCCGGGGCGTCGCGGTCGCGCGCCCGAGGTTGTCGACTGTCGCGGCGACGCGCAGGGCGAAGCCGTCGACCAGGAACAGCGAATCGACGGCCTTCTTCCCGAACAGCTCGCCCAGCAGCATTGCCGGATCCGGCGGCCCGTCGGGGGTCTCGACGGCTTCGATCGGGTGCTGGATCGCCGGCGCAGATGCTGCGGGAGCGACCGTCGCGGCCGCCGACGCAGCGACCGTGACGGCGGCAGGCGATTGCGGCGCTTCGGGCACCGCGTCGTTCCTGCCGCGCAGCCACCAGAAGGTGAAGGCCGCGGCGCTGGCGACGACGAGCACGACGCTGCCAGCGATGAGCGCACGACGCGGTCGTTCCATCGACACCTCCGCAGCTGCAGCAGCAGGAACAAGCCTAAAGATCGGCGGCCTGGCGCAGGGTCTGCACGACCGGGCGCGTCAGCACCTCGCGCAGGCCCCACCAGCCCGCCGCCAGCGCCAGCACGGCGCCGGCCGCTCCGCCTATGAGCGGCACCAGCGGCGAAGGGTTCCAGCTGAATTCGAAGACGTAGCGCGCCAGGGCCCAGCTCACGGCGATCGCGGCGACCGAGGCGAGCACACCGGCGAGCGCGCCGACGCCGAGCAGCTCGGCGCGTTGCACCTGCGCGAGGAGCTTGCTGCCGGCGCCGAGCGCGCGCATCACGGCGAACTCGCGGGCCCGCGACTCGCGCGTCGCGCTGACCGCCGCGAACAGGACGACGAGGCCGGCGGCGAGGGTGAAGCCGAACAGGAACTCGACCGCCTGGACGACCTGGTCGAGGACGCGCTGCACCTGCGCGATCGACGCCGAGACGTCGATCGACGTGATGTTCGGAAAGTCGCGGCTGATCGCGTTGTCGAATCCCGGCGTCTCCGGAGCCAGGTACGCGGCGATGTAGCTGACGGGCGCGTCGGGCACCTGCGCGGTCGGAAAGAGGACGAAGAAGTTGACGCGCATCGACGACCAGTCGACCTTGCGCAGGCTCGTGATCCGGCCCTCGACGGTCGCGCCGCCGAGGTCGAAGCGCAGCGTGTCGCCGAGCTTCAACCCGAGCGTCGCCGCCAGGCCTTCCTCGACACTCAGCGCGCCCGGCTCGTCGTTGGTCCAGGTGCCGGCGGCCACCTTGTTGTGCGCGGGCAAGGTCGCGCTGTGACTCAGGTTGAACTCGCGATCGACGAGGCGCTTGGCGCGCTCGTCGGGCATGTCGTCGGGAACGACCGCCTTGCCGTCGATAGCGACGAGGCGGCCGCGGATCATCGGGAACCAGTCGTAGCGCGCGACGCCCGAGTCCTTGAGCTTTTGCCGGAAGGCATCGGCCTGCGGCGGCTGCACGTTGATGACGAAGCGGTTCGGTGCATCCTTGGGAGTCGCCTGGCGCCAGCTCGAGATGAGGTCGGTGCGCAGCAGCGCGAGCAGGACCAGGGCGAGCAGGCCGACGGCGAGCGCCGAGACCTGGAGCACGGCGAAGGCCGGGCGCGCCGCGATCTGCCGGGTCGCGAGGATGAGCCAGCGCGGCGCGCCGGTCTCGGGCACGGAGCGGCGGAGGATCTCGAGCGCCAGCCATGAAAGCAGCGCGAACACGCAGACGGCGCCGGCGAATCCGCCGACGGCGATGAGACCGAGCTTGAGGTCGCTCGAGACGGCGAGGAGCAGCGCCGAAAAGCCGACGACCCCGGCGGCGAGCACCGCGATCGACGCCGGCTTCAGGGCACCGACGTCGCGCCGGATGACGCGCAGCGGCGGCACGCGCGCCAGCTGCAGCACCGGCGGCAGGCCGAAGCCGAAGAGGAGTGTGAAGCCGACGCCGACGCCGAACAGCGCGGGCCACGCGCCCGGCGGCGGCAGCACCGCTTCGACGAGGCCGGAGAGGAACCAGATGAAGACGTAGTGAACGGCGAAGCCGATCGCCAGTCCGGCCAGGCTCGCGACGACGCCGACCAGCGCGAACTCGAAGAAGTACTGCAGCGCGATCGTCCGCTGCGGCAGGCCGAGGACGCGCAACATCGCGCAATCATCGAGATGGCGGCTCGCGAAGTCGCGCGAGGCGATGCCGACGGCGACAGCGGCGAGCAAGGCCGCCAGCAGGGCGACGAGGTTGAGGAATTTTTCAGCGCGGTCGAGCGTCTGCTTCATCTCCGGGCGGCCGGTCGCGAGCGATTCGATGCGGATGCCGCGCAGGCCCTTCGCCTTGACCTCGGCCTCGGCCCAGTTGACGAACTCCGTGACCTTGGCGTCGCGCGCCGCGTCGGCCGCGACGGCGAGC
>Ga0208479_1000066_pt1 | contig 12024 bp, 7 predicted proteins | sample NGESurdeep072012_7_FD_184464 | JGI IMG/M metagenome (GOLD analysis project Ga0208479, IMG submission 184464) | Arctic peat soil microbial communities from Barrow, Alaska - NGEE Surface sample 415-3 deep-072012 (SPAdes) | ecosystem: Environmental > Terrestrial > Soil > Wetlands > Peat ... | reverse complement strand
TCGACCCAGCTGTTCGAGTCGGCCGAGGGCCCACCCGTGGTCGAGGTGGGCGAGGCCGTGGGTGGGGCCGAGAGCGGCCGGCGACTGGTCCGACTGTTGGACCCCACGGTGGTCGACCGGGCCGGCATCATGCCCCTGCCGCCCTACATCGAAGGCACCCTGAGTGATCCGGATCGCTACCAGACGGTGTACTCCGCACCGGGCGACCCGGGGGACAGGTCTGCTGCCGCCCCCACCGCCGGGCTTCACTTCACCCCGGAACTGCTCGACGCGTGCCGTGATGCCGGTGCGCGCCTGGCGCGGGTGGACCTGGCCATCGGCCTCGACACGTTCCGCCCCATCACCGCCCCGACCGCCGAGGAGCACGTGATCCACTCCGAGCGCTATGCGGTGCCGGCGGAGACCATGGCGGCCTGCGCCGAGGCGGACCGGGTGATCGCCGTGGGGACCACCGCCGTCCGGGCCCTCGAATCTGCTGCCGGCACGGGCAGGCTGTCCGGTCGGACCAACCTCTACATCCACGGGGACCACCGGTTCCGCGTGGTGGACGTCCTGATCACCAACTTCCACCTGCCCCGGTCGAGCCTCCTGTTGCTGGTCGAGGCGTTCTGCGGCCCGGTGTGGCGCGAGCTGTACGCCACCGCCCTGGCCGAGGGGTATCGGTTCCTCTCCTTCGGCGACGCCATGGTGGTCGGCCGCCGGGGCCCCAAGGGGCAGCCGCTGCCGTTCATCCCGCCCGGGCCTGCCGGATGAGCCAGTGCAAGGCGGAGGTCGTCGTCACCGCCATGGACGGGGCGGCCCGCGTCGGTCGGATCCACACTCGGCGGGGGTCGTACGCGATCCCCGCATTCATGCCGGTCGGCACCCGGGGCGCGGTCAAGGCACTCGACAGCGCGGACCTCGAGCGCCTGGGTGCGGGGGTGGTGCTGGCCAACACCTACCACCTGATGCTGCGGCCGGGTGCCGACGTCGTCGCCCGACTGGGCGGGCTCCACCGGTTCACCGGGTGGGGCGGTCACACGCTGACCGACTCCGGCGGCTACCAGGTGCACTCGCTGCGCCCGGCGGTGGATGACGACGGTGTCACGTTCGCGTCGGTCTACGACGGCGCCACGGTGCGGCTCACCCCCGAATCGGCGGTGGAGGCACAGGGGCTGATCGGTGCGGACATCCAGATGGTGCTCGACATCTGCGCCACCCTGCCCGCCTCCCGCGAGGTGCTCCGCGAGGCGGTGGACCGGACCGCGGCGTGGGCCGGCCGGGCCCGCAGCCACCACCGGCGCCTCGAGGCCAGGCCGGAGGGGCAGGCGCTCTTCGGCATCGTCCAGGGCGGCACCGACCCCGCGTTGCGACAGGAGAGCGCCCGCCGCACCGTCGAACTGGACTTCGACGGGTACGGCATCGGAGGGCTGTCGGTAGGAGAGCCCCGTGCCGCCATGCTCGACGCACTGGCCCTCACCGTGCCGCTGCTGCCCACTGACCGGTCCCGCTACCTCATGGGCGTGGGGGACCCGGTCGGGCTCCTCGAGGCGGTCGCCCTCGGAGTGGACCAGTTCGACTGCGTGGCCCCCACCCGGATGGCCCGGCACGGCTCCATGCTCACCAGCGCCGGCCGACTCAACCTGCGCAACGCCGTCCACGCCACCGACGACGGACCCCTCGATCCCTCCTGTGCCTGCTCGACCTGTGCCCGGTGGTCCAAGGGCTACCTCCGGCACCTTCTGGGGGTGGGGGAGCCCACTGCGTGGCGCCTGTTGAGCATCCACAACCTGGCCTTTGTGCTGGATCTGATGGCCGAGGCACGCACCGCCATCACCGAGGGCAGGCTCGACGCGCTGCGGGCCAGGACCGCCGCGGTGTGGGGTCCCTGAGGGGCCCGGCATCTGACCGCTCGGGGGCTGGGCTACAGTCTGGGCGCTGTGCGCACCGACCATCCCCCCCTGAACCGTCCATGACGGCCGCCCTGACCGTGGTGGCGCCCGTCTTCGCTGCTGCGGCAAAGTCGTCGAGCAGCGGTGCCTTCATCTATCTGCTCCTGATCGTCGGGGTCGGCTTCTACTTCCTGATCTACCGGCCGCAGCAGCGGAAGGCCAAGGCCCTCCGGGAACAGTCCAACACCTTCGAGGTGGGCGACGAGGTCCTCACCGCCGGGGGGATCGTTGGGTACGTGATCGAGGTCGACGGCGACCGGGTCACGCTGGAGACCAGCGTCGGGGCCTCCTTCGTGGTGCTCAAGCAGTACGTCATCCGCCGGCTGGATGCCGCCGTGCAGGACGACTCGGACGTGGAGGACGAACCGGACGCGGAGGACGAACCGGACGCTGAGGACCACTCGGACGCGGAGGACGAACCGAAGGAGCACGAGGAGTCGGACGCCGGCGAGCAGGGCCACGGCGCCGGCGCCGAGGACCACACCGGACACGAGTTCGAAGACGAGGGCCACACCGCAGAGGCCGAGGGAGATGCATCCCACGCCGCCGAGCAGGACGGCGACGACACGGCCGGTCCCGGCGCCCCCCCGACCACCTGACCCCTGATGAAGAACAAGCGCTCCCTGTGGATCAGCCTGCTCTCGGTCATCGCCGTGGCGGTCATCGCCCTGAGCGTCACCCTGGCCGCCGGATGGTCGCCCAAACTCGGGCTCGACCTGGACGGCGGACTGGCCGTCGTCTACCAGACGCACACACCGGTCAATTCGGCCCAGCTCGACACCATCGTCACCATCATCAACAACCGGGTGAACGCCGGAACCAGCGGGGCCACTGTTGCCAGCCAGGGCAAGAACCAGATCTCGGTGTCCATCCCGGGTGAGAAGAACTCGCAGCAGATCCTGGCGACCTTGGGCAACACCGCACAGCTCTTCTTCCGCCCCGCGCTCTGCTACGCCCCCTCGCTGACGGTGGCCAAGGGGAAGGTCCCCTCGACCGGCCCGTTGCCCACCTGCGCGGCGGCCACGCAGCTGTCCGCGGCCAACCTGGCGGTCACCCCGAACTCGAGCAACATCAACGGCTACACGTTCAACTCGAACATCAGCGAGGACCCCCAGTTCGCCACCTATCCGTCGACCTCGCCCGACAACGACAACAAGAACGCCACCGTGCTGCTCCCCGGCTCTTCGTCGGGCCAGAGCGGGCGCTACGTGCTGGGACCGGCCACCGTCACCGGCACCGCCGTCCGTTCGGCCACCGCCCAACTGGTCAGTGGCCAGTGGGCCGTCAGCATCGTGCTGACCAGCCAGGGCGCCAAGCAATGGGACGCGCTGGCCCAAGAGCAGTTCCACGCCATCATCGGCATCGACCTCGACGCGCAGGTGGTCTCGGCGCCGATCACCCAGCCGACGCAGTCCTCCTTCTCGTCGTTCAACGGCCAGGTGCAGATCTCGGGCAGCTTCACCGAGGACCAGGCCAAGACGCTGGCCACCGAGTTGACCTACGGGGCCCTCCCGGTGAAGCTCGACCGCCTCACCGTGCAGACCGTGTCGCCGACGTTGGGCAAAGCCTCACTGCAGGCAGGGCTCCTGTCGGGTCTGGCGGGCCTGATCCTGGTGCTGCTCTACATGATCTTCTACTACCGCCTGCTGGGCATCGTGGTCGTTGCCGGCCTGGGGGTGACCGGAGCACTGCTCTGGGCGATCATCGCCGCCATGGGCCAGAGCCTCAACACCACGATCGACCTGGCCGGCATCATCGGCCTCATCGTCTCGGTCGGCATCACCGTCGACTCGTACGTCGTCTACTTCGAGCGTCTGAAGGACGAGGCCCGGGCAGGGCGCACGGTCCGCACCAGCGTGGACCGCGGATTCGCCAGCGCCTTCCGCACCGTGCTGGCCGCTGACGCCGTCTCGCTGCTCGGTGCGGCCGTCCTGTACTTCATCTCGATCGGGCCGGTCCGGGGATTCGCCCTCTTCCTCGGCCTGTCCACCATCCTCGATGTCGTCGTCACCTACTTCTTCACCAGGCCCTTCGTCATCCTGCTGGGCCGCAGCCGCAGCGCCACCGAGGCCAAGGGCATGGGTGTGGCGAGCGGGCTCGGCATGACTGCCGAGGCCCGGCCATGACGCCACGAGACGGCAACGGCAACCGGCCCTCGGACCCGACGGAGGAAGACGACGCGGCTGTCGAGCTCGAGGAGGCGTTCGACGAGGAGCTGGAGCTCGCCGCCGAGGAGCAGGAGCGCGAGGCCGTCGGTGCGAAGGGCCCCAACATCTTCCAGCGCCTCTACCGGGGCCAGACCTCGTTCGACTTCATCGGCAACCGGCGGTGGTGGTTCGGCATCTCGGCCCTGATCATCGTGCTCGGTGTCATCTCGCTCGGCACCCGCGGCCTCAACCTGGGGATCGATTTCAAGGGCGGCCAGTCCTGGCTGGTCTCCTCCCAGACCCTCACCGTGGCCGAGGCCACCTCGGCCGTTGAGTCGGCCGGGATCACCCAGCCGACCGTGGTGCAGCTGACGAACCAGATCAACGGCCAGAAGCAGATCCAAGTGCAGGTCGACCTCAATTCGAAGTCGGTCGCCGAGCGCACCACCATCGAGAACAACGCACAGGATGCCCTGGCCCGGGCCGCCCACACGTCGCCCAACAACGTGAACTTCGACGATGTCGGGCCCACCTGGGGCGGCCAGGTGACGCAGAAGGCCATCGAGGCACTGATCGTCTTCTTCATCGCGGTGACCCTCTACATCTCCATCCGGTTCGAGTTCAAGATGGCGTTGGCCGCCATCGTGGCCGTGCTCCACGACATTCTGATCGTCGTCGGGATCTACTCGCTGGGAGGGTTCCAGGTGACGCCGGACACGGTCATCGCCGTCCTCACCGTGCTCGGGTACTCGCTCTACGACACGGTGGTCGTCTTCGACCGAATACGTGACAATGCCCAAGGCTTCGGCGCGTCCGGTCGGATCACCTACTCGGACATGGTCAACCTGTCGATGAACCAGACGCTGGCCCGGTCGATCAACACCTCGTTGGTGGCCATCGTCCCGGTGCTGTCCGTGCTGGTGGTGGGTTCGCTGATCTTGGGCGCCTCGTCGCTGCAGAGCTTCGGCCTCGCCCTGGTCATCGGCCTCACCAGCGGCGCCTACTCGTCGATCTTCATCGCCTCGCCGCTACTCGCCCAGTTGAAGGAGCGGGAGCCCCGCTACGTCACCATCCGCCAGCGCCTCGAGTCCCGCGGTGAACGCGCCGCGCTCCTCACCCCGGCGGCGGCTGCCGCCATGGCCGGCGCCGCCGGCGGCGGCAACCGTTCCTCCGGTCGGGCCCGCCCCCAGTCGTCCGGCGTGATACGCCCGGGTGCTGCCTCGGAGGGCAAGCGAGCGGGGAGCGGGGCACCCAAGGGGGGCGGAGGGGAGGCGCCCCGGACTGGCGCCTCCGGGTCCCCCTCGGCCGCAACGCCGAAGAGCGCAGGTGCGGGTGCGGGCGGCCGTTCGGCGTCCGGCTCCACCCGACCCGGGGGCAATCGACCCCCACCGAGGCCCCGCAAGGGGAAGGGCGGGAAGGGCAAACGCCGCTGAGGCGTGCGTCCGGAGCATCGGTTCCCGGGAGTTGTGCGACCCTGGGTCCCTCGGCCCGCGGGCAACGCGCCGGGTGGTCTCCCGCCCCGGCTGTTCGGACCGGTCCACCCGCCGTGACAGGTACCGTGTAGGGATGGCTCTGGCCACACCAGTCCCAGCCGAGGGAGCCGCGAGAGCAGGCGACGAGTACTTCGTGAACTCGTCGCTGCCCCCTGCAGAGGCAGCCCTGCTGGTGCCGGTCGTGGAGGCATTCCTCCGGCGTCACCCCGGTGACGACACCTCGATCATCGTGCGCGCCGCCGAAACGGCCACCCGTGCGCACGCCGGGCAGCTGCGGAAGTCCGGCGAGCCCTACATCACCCACCCGATCGCCGTCGCCGGTATCGTCGCCGACCTGGGGTTGGACGCCCTGACGGTCGCCGCCGCCCTGCTCCACGACGCCGTCGAGGACACCGGGGTCACCACCGAGCTGATCGAGCAGGAGTTCGGTCCGGCGGTCGCCCTCATCGTCGAGGGGGTCACCAAGCTCGATCGGCTCCAGTTCGACTCGAAGGAGGCCCAGCAGGCCGCCACTGTCCGCAAGATGCTCGTCGCCATGGCCGACGACTGGAGGGTGCTGATCATCAAGCTGGCCGACCGCCTCCACAACATGCGGACCCTGTCGGCGATGCCGGAGTGGAAGCAACGCCGCACCGCCCAGGAGACCCTGGACATCTATGCCCCGTTGGCCCATCGGCTGGGCATCCAGGGGGTGAAGTGGCAGTTGGAGGACCTGGCGTTCGCCACCTTGCACCCCAAGCGGTATGCCGAGATCGAGCAGATGGTGGCCACCCGGGCCCCCATGCTCGACGAGTTCCTGGCCCGGGTGCTCGTCTCGGTCCGGGAGCGACTGGCCGCCTCGGGCATCGCCGCCGAAGTGACCGGGCGTCCCAAGCACCTGTGGAGCATCTACGAGAAGATGGTGGTGCGGGGCAAGGAGTTCGACGACCTCTACGACCTGGTGGGCATCCGGGTCATCGTCGAGTCCGAAAAGGACTGCTGGGCGGCGCTCGGGTCTATCCATGCCATCTGGCCACCGGTGCAGGGCCGCTTCAAGGACTACATCAACTCACCGAAATTCAACCTGTACCAGTCGCTGCACACCACGGTGATCGGCCTCGACGGCAAGCCGATCGAGGTGCAGGTGCGCACCCACGAGATGCACCGCCGGGCCGAGTACGGCATCGCCGCCCACTGGGGGTACAAGGAGAACCCGACCCGACCCGACCGGGGTCCCGCTCCGTCCGTCAAGGGGGTCAAGGACCCGGGGGGCGGTGGCGCATCGGGCACCAAGGCCCGGGGGGGCAAGAGGGGCAAGGAGTCCGGGTCCAAGTCCCTGCCCGGCGAGCACGGCAGGGCGGACTCGGGCAAGAAGGGCGCAGGCATCACCGCCGCCCAGCGGGCCGAGCTGGTCGAGCGCGACCGGCGGGCGGAGCGGTTGGCCCTGGCCAAGGAGACCTCCTCGACCACGGCCGAGGTCGAATGGATGCAGCGCATCGTCGACTTCCAGAACGAGACGACCGACCCCATCGAGTTCCTCGAGGCGCTCAAGCTCGACCTCGAGGAGGACGAGGTCTACGTCTTCACCCCCAAGGGCAAGGTCATCGCCCTGACCGCCAACGCCACCCCGGTCGACTTCGCCTACAGCATCCACACCGAGGTGGGTCACCGCTGCATCGGAGCCAAGGTGAACGGGCGGCTGGTGCCCCTCGACACCAAGCTCAACTCGGCCGACGCCGTGGAGATCTTCACCTCGAAGGCGCCGACAGCCGGACCGTCCCGTGACTGGCTGGGGATGGTCGCCTCGTCCCGGGCCCGGACGAAGATCCGCCAGTGGTTCTCGCGGGAGCGCCGCGAGGACGCCATCGAGCTCGGCCGCGAGGAGCTGATCAAGGAGCTCCGCCGCGAGGGGCTGCCGGTGCAGAAGCTGGCCTCCGAACGCTCCCTCGCCGAGCTGGCCACCGCCATGAACTACGCCGACCTCGACGCCCTGCACGCGGCCATCGGTGACAACCGGATCTCGGCGCGGGCGGTTGCCCAGCGCGTGCTCCGCGATCTGCGCGGTGGGGTCTACGAGGAGCAGCTCCCGATCACCGCCCGCCGCCAGCCGACCGCGGCCCGGCCCGGACGCGGCTCTGCGGTCGGTGTGTACGTCGAGGGCCTCGACGACCTGATGGTGCGGCTGTCGCGCTGCTGCACCCCGGTCCCCGGGGACGAGATCGTGGGGTTCGTGACCCGTGGACGTGGGGTGTCGGTCCACCGGGCCGACTGCGCCAATGCCGCCTCCCTGGCCAGCAGGTCACGCGAGCGGTTGATCGAGGTGGAGTGGGACCACCGGTCCTCGAGCGTCTTCGTGGCCACCATCGAGGTGGTGGCCATCGACCGATCACGGCTGCTCACCGACGTGACCAAGGTGGTGTCCGAGCACCATCTGAACATCGTGAGCGCCAACACCCAGACCGACGCCGACCGGATCAGCCGGATGCGGTTCGACGTGGAGCTGGCCGACCCGGCCCACCTCGAATCGGTGCTCAACCTGATCCGGCACCTCGACGCGGTCTACGACGTCTACCGAATCCTCCCCGGCAAGAAGGACTGACCCCAGGTGTCCGACAGAACCATGGCGGCGCGCGCCCCGAGTGGCACCCACGACGTGCTGTGGCCGGAGTCGGCGCGGTGGGAGGCACTGGTGGCCCGGTTCGCCTCCGGCGTCGAGCGGGCCGGCTACGGCCTGGCCCACACGCCCATCTTCGAGGACGTAAAGGTGTTCCGGCGGGGCATCGGCGAGGGCAGCGACGTGGTGGGCAAGGAGATGTACGAGTTCGAGGACCGCGGCGGACGGACCCTGGCGCTGCGGCCGGAGGGAACAGCCCCCATGGTCCGGGCCTTCGTCCAACACCGGCCACCGCTGCCGTGGAAGGCGTGGTACGTCACCCCGGCATTCCGGTACGAGCGTCCCCAGGCCGGCCGCTACCGGCAGCACCACCAACTGGGCGTCGAGGCCCTCGGGCCGGTCGACCCCGACCTCGACGTCGAGGTCATCGCCCTGGCCGACGGGTTCTTCCGCTCCCTCGGTCTGGCCGCGGTGGGCCTCCGGCTCAACTCGATGGGCGACGAGGTCTGCCGGCCGGCCTACCTCGACCTCCTCCGCTCCTATCTCCTCCAGGGCCGCGACCAGCTGTGTCCGGAGCACCGCGACCGCTTCGAGGCCAACCCGCTCCGGGTCCTCGACTGCAAGAGGGAGGAGTGCCGCACCGCAACGCAGGGCGCACCGGGCTTGTCCGACCACCTGTGCGACCCCTGCCGAGCCCACTTCGAGCGGGTCCGCCGGGGCCTGGACGCGCTGGGGGTTCCCTACGCGCTGGACCACCGGCTGGTCCGGGGTTTCGACTACTACACCCGCACCACCTTCGAGTTCTCGGCCGAGGCGCTGGAGTCGGCCCAGAACGGCATCGGCGGGGGAGGGCGCTACGACGGGTTGGTGGAGATGCTCGGCGGTCCGCCCACCCCGGGCATCGGCATCGGCATCGGCATTGAACGGCTCCTCCTGGCATGCGATGCCGAAGGGGTGTTCCCGGTGGACCCGGTCCCCCTCGACGCCTTCGTGGTGGACGTGGTCGGCGGGGAGGCGGCCCGGGACATCACCGCCGCACTGCACCGGGCCGGGATCGGGGCCGATCGGGCCTACGACAACCGCTCGATGAAGGCCCAGCTGAAATCGGCAGACCGCTCCGGGGCCCGAATGGCCCTGATCGTGGGGCCCGACGAGTTCGCAGCGGGTACGGTGTCCCTCCGACCTCTGCGGGGCTCCGGCGACCAGCGCATCGTGCCGGCCGCCGAGGTGGTGGACGCGGTCCGTGCCGCAACCGGCGACCTCGGGTTCGAACCCCCGTCCCCCGTCCCCCCGTCCCTGTGATCGCGCCACACCCCCGAAAGGATCGTCCGTGACCGTTCCCCCCACACCAACGGGCGCCACCTCCATGCGCACCCACCTGTGCGGAGCCTTGCGCGCCGCCGACATCGGGTCCACGGTGACGGTGTGCGGATGGGTGGCCAAGCGCCGCGAGCACGGTGAGCACCTCGCCTTCATCGACCTGAGGGACCACACCGGTATCGTCCAGTGCGTCATCCCCGGAACGGTCGACGTGCGCAGCGAGTACGTGATCTCCGTGCAGGGTGCGGTCCGAGCCAGGCCGGAGGGAACGGTGAACCCTGATCTCCCGACCGGCGAGGTGGAGATCGGCGACTGCACCGTCACCGTCCTGAACAGCGCGGAGCCGCCGCCGTTCGCCATCGACGATCGGGTCGAGGTCGACGAGGGGATCCGCCTCAAGCACCGCTTCGTGGATCTCCGTCGGCCCCGGATGCAGGCGAATCTGCGCATCCGGGCCATGGTCAACCACGCCCTGCGGACGGCCATGGACCGCCAGGGGTTCGTCGAGGTGGAGACACCGTTGCTGTGGGCGCCCACGCCCGAGGGGGCCCGTGAGTTCGCCGTGCCCAGCCGGCTCCATCCCGGGTCGTGCTACGTGCTGCCCCAGAGCCCGCAGCTGGCCAAGCAGCTCCTGATGGTGGCCGGTGTCGACCGCTACTACCAGATCGCCCGGTGCCTGCGCGACGAGGACCTGCGCGCCGACCGGCAGTTCGAGTTCTCCCAGTTGGACGTCGAGGCCTCCTTCGTGACCCAGGAGGACATCCTCGGGTTCGTGTCCGAGGCAGTCCTCGACGCCGCCGAGGCCGTGACCGACGAGCGCCCGGAGCCGGTGCCCCGGATGACCTGGGCCGAGGCCATCGACCGGTACGGGACCGACAAGCCGGACACCCGGTTCGGCATGGAGTTGATCGACCTGTCCGCGGTCTTCGACGGCACCGAGGTGAAGGCGTTCGGCGCACCGTGTGTCAAGGCGATCGTGCTCGAGGGCGGGGGCACCCTCACCCGTTCGAAACTCGACGGGCTCACCGACCGGGCCAAGGGGCTCGGGGCCAAGGGGCTGGCCTGGTTCCGGGTGGCTGCGGCCGAGGAGGCAGACAGGGCCGAGGGGGACGAGGGAGTCGAGGAGGCAGACAGGGCCGACGGGGTCGGGTCGGACCGGCCTTCGCTGGTCCTCGACTCACCGCTCGACCGGTTCCTCTCCGACGGCGAGCGTGTCGGCCTGCTGTCCGTCACCGGCGCCGGCGCGGGCGACCTGATCCTGGTGGTCGCCGACGAGTACCGCACCGCATGCACCGTGCTCGGCCACTTGCGCCTCGAGGTGGGGGGGCGCCCGGTCGGCGAGGGCCCCTACCGCTATCTGTGGGTGGTCGACTTCCCGATGTTCGACGGCGTCGACGAGGCGGGCCATCCTGTAGCGGCCCACCATCCCTTCACCATGCCCCACCCCGACGACCTGGAGCGCCTGGAGTCGGATCCGGCGTCGGTGCGTAGCCAAGCCTACGACCTGGTCCTCAACGGCTGGGAGCTCGGATCCGGCAGCGTCCGTATCCACCGGGCCGACATCCAGAGCCGGGTCTTCGCCGTCCTGGGGATCGACGAGGACGAAGCCATGTCCCGGTTCGGCTTCCTTCTCGGGGCCTTCCGCTTCGGTGCACCGCCCCACGCCGGGTTCGCCGTGGGCATCGACCGGCTGGCGGCCATCTTTGCCGGCGAGGACAGCATCCGCGAGGTGATCGCCTTCCCGAAGACGCAGACGGGGTCGGACCCGATGACCGGTGCCCCCAAGGCGCTGGCACCGCGGCTCCTGGGCGAGCTCGGCCTCCAAGTGATCCCCCCGCGGGACTGAGGGGACCTCCGTGGCCGGTGACGACCTCTTCTCCGGCGCTGCGCAGGAGCGCCTGGCCACCAGGGCCCCCCTGGCGGCCCGCCTCCGTCCCCACACCCTGGACGAGATCATCGGGCAGGAGCACCTGGTTGGCCCGGGTGCCCCTCTGCGGGCCCTGATCGAGTCCGACCGGCTCACCTCGGCCATCCTGTGGGGACCCCCCGGAACCGGCAAGACCACGCTGGCCTCGGTGGTGGCGACGGCCACGGCCAAGCAGTTCGTGCCGATGTCGGCGGTCACCGCCGGCGTCAAGGACGTGCGGGAGGTGGTCGAAGGCGCCCGCCGGCTACTTGGCGAGCAGGGGAGGGGGACCATCCTCTTCCTGGACGAGGTGCACCGGTTCAACCGGTCGCAACAGGACGCACTGCTCCCCTCGGTGGAGGAGGGGCTGCTGGTCCTCATAGGTGCGACCACCGAGAACCCCTTCTTCGAGGTCAACGCCCCCTTGTTGTCCCGGTCGACCTTGTGGCGGCTCGAACCCCTGTCCGGCGACGAGTTGCGGGAGGTGGTCGCACGGGGACTGGCGGCCGAGGGAGCCGCCGCCGAGCCCGACGCCGTCACCGCCCTGGTCGGACTGGCCGACGGCGATGCCCGAGCGGTGCTGACCACCCTGGAGGTCGCCCTGGCCCTCGCCGGTACCCGTCCGGTCACCCTC
>Ga0208479_1000065_pt1 | contig 12075 bp, 8 predicted proteins | sample NGESurdeep072012_7_FD_184464 | JGI IMG/M metagenome (GOLD analysis project Ga0208479, IMG submission 184464) | Arctic peat soil microbial communities from Barrow, Alaska - NGEE Surface sample 415-3 deep-072012 (SPAdes) | ecosystem: Environmental > Terrestrial > Soil > Wetlands > Peat ... | reverse complement strand
CGTTGATCGCACTGTCGTGCATTCATGAGTTGGCAACCGGCTTCTGGATCGGCGGACTGCCGTTTCTCGTCCTCGGACTGTACCGCGCGAAGGACCTCGCAACACAGTGGTACGTGACCGAACGTTTTTCCCGGATGGCTCTCGTGTGCGTCGGGTTCCTGGTGCTCAGCGGCACGGTGATGAGCGTGCTTTACGTCGGATCGTGGGGGGCCGTGCTGGGTACCGCTTATGGCGCAATGGTTGGGGCCAAGGCAACGATGCTGGCGGCGCTGCTGGTTCTTGGAGGAGTGAATTTCCTGCTCGTACGAAACACCACGAAAGAAAACGCGCTGCCGCGACTGCGGCGCTTGATTGAAGCGGAGGTGGGAATCGGCATCACCGTGATTCTCACTGCGGCGTCTCTGACCTCACAGCCTCCGGCGGTGGATCAGGTCAGCGAGATAGTGACCTGGCATCAGATTTATCAGCGATTCAAACCCGTGGTACCTAGGCTCACGTATCAGTATGTTGTCGAAGCAGCTGCTCCGAATGCCGGACCTGAGGCTATTGGAGGCGCTGCTACTCCGCTGAAGCAGCCGGTTTACAACGTGGACGGAGTTCCACTGACCTCTCGCCTCATCAACAACTCGATTGAGTCGGAGTCGAATCATCACTGGATGGGACTGGTAGTGCTGGCCATGGGGTTGCTTGCCCTGCTGGCGCGAACGGGAAAAGCTCCCTGGGCAGAGTACTGGCCGCTCCTGCTGATTGGCATCGCCATCTTCATATTTCTTCAGGCGGACACGGAGTGTTGGCCAATGGGATGGAAGAGCTTCGGCGCGTGTTGGGCCGATCCAGAGGTATTCCAACACCGAATGGCTGCATTAGTGTGCGTCGGATTCGCCGTCTTTGAGCTTCGGGTACGACAGCGGAAGCGTGACGGCGGCGGTATGGCGCTGGTCTTCCCCCTGATGTGCGCCATCGGCGGAGCCGTCCTTCTGACACATTCGCACGCCATCACCAACGTGAAGGAAAGTCTCCTGGTCGAATTGAGCCACGTCCCGATGGGGCTCATCGCAGTTTTTGCAGGATGGGCGAGATGGCTGGAACTGCGGCTTCCGGAAGGAGACCGTGCCATTCCTTCCTGGATTTGGCCCGTTTGTTTCGTGCTAATTGGAGCAGGACTGCTGAATTACCGAGAGATGTAAGTCGGGCGAAAACAGCCCGCGGAACAGGCCCAGAGGGCAGGTTGGCAGAGGCTTACTGGAACCGACGACGGCGTTTTGCTTTACTGTTCTTGATGGTCCTGCTGCGCGATTCGGAGGGAGTTTGCAGCGCCATTCACTCCCTCAGCATGGGAGGAAAAAAGCGCGGCGCCGGCCAAGCGCGGATAATCCGGAAACAGGTGATCGACTTCCTTAGTGAACGGCCGCTGGTCTGGATACCGAGGGCGGCAGATATCATGGACCTGCTGGAACGGATCGCGTGGCAAGGCGTCCGTCTGCCCAATCAACTGATCATGCTGCGTAAGGTGCTGTTCACGCTGGACGGCATTCTGCACGACATTGCAGGTCCGAGCGAACTTATTGAACTCGTCCTGCTGCAACGCCTACTGCAACGCTGGCTCAAGGGCTTAACCAGCGTCGGCTGGCCTCTTTCAGCGCGTGACTGGATTGGTGTGTACCGGTCCGTCATGCTCTATCCCAGCCGTTTGGCCATCGCAACTCTCCAACAGTACTCGGGCTGACGGCGAACCCCTGTCGTAGCTAGCTTACAAACGGAATTAGCATCTGGCGGGTCGGGCGGAAGTGAGCGAACTTGTACGAGTTCCAATGTACATTTCTGCTCCGCCTATTATTCTTGCAGCCATGCGCTCAGCTTCAGCTACATGGATTCTGCTAACTTCCGACAACCAGACTTCGGGCCAGCGTGAATTCACTTCTACGAGTAGGGCGTTTTACGTCAACTTGACGTAAGTGGACTTGACGAGCGGCCCGGCGAAGCTTCCCCGAACCCCGTTTAGACAATTAAGACAAGCGGGGGATTCGCTGATCATTTTGTGCGGAACGGATAACGTGTGAGATGGCCCGTTCTATAAGAGGGGATGTCAAGAACATTCTTCTCCGTCCGCCGGAGGCGCGAGTTCGATTCGCGGCATCCAGCCCCTGTCAACGACGAAGGACGATGGGATCCGGGTGTTGTGCCCTGTTTCAGTGTTTCCATTTTTCTGGTCGCGACGACGCCACTCAGTTTCTGAAACCTGCAAAGCCCTGTGGTTGCATGGTGGCAACCATGGTTCTATCTGCGACTTATAAGCCTATTGCTTTTTCGGGTTGTTCGAGGGGGCATAGGGTTCACACAGTGACTAGGTGCTAAGCGGCACCGTACGCCTACAGGCCATCGTCATACTCACCCTCGAACCCGAGCGTCTCAAGAACCGACTGACCACTACCAGAAAGATCTACCGGAAATGGGAAGGGGCTCTTCACCCGAGACGCTCAAGCGGCTTGCGGTTTTAGTTTTTCCGCGTCGAAGCGTGCTCCTTTCTTCCACAGAGTCAGCGTAATGGCTGCAATCTTGCGCGCCAGCGTCAGACGAGCCATCGTTGGCTTCATGCCTTTGGCCAGCAACCCCTGATAGAAGTCCTGGAACGGCCCGGGGCGCACACTCGCCATGGTGGCCGTGCCTTTGAACAGACCTTTCAGATCATGGTTGTGGTCCTTGTTTAGGCCCCGAATCGAGATCAGCTTCTTTGAGCGCCCCAGTTGGCCGGTCGCATAACTGTATTCCGCGCTGACCCTGGTCTCCAGGGCCAATCCGCTGTAGGCCCACAGTTGACGCTTGGTGCGGAATCGATGCGGAGTCTGAATCAGAGCCACCGCCAATGCCGATCGAATCGGTCCCAGGTAAGGAATCTGTCGCAGCTGGGCGGTGATCGGATGTTTGCGACTTTCCGCTAGCAGTTCTCGCCGAGCCTGTTGACGCCAGTGTTGCAGCATGTCCAGCTGCTGGTAGAGTTGCTCGGCTCGCCGGCGGACACCGGGTTCGCGAATCTTCTCCAGCCATTCCGCTCGATGACGGCCGTAATATACATCTCTACCTGCACAGGGAATAGCCCAACTGCGATACAGCGCTTTCAGGCGATTCATCACCCGCGACAGGTCTTTGACGATCGTCAGATAACTCCGCGACAGCTCGCGCAACATTCGCACGCCAGTCTCGCCGTGGTAAACCGGTTTGAGATGGTTGCCGCGTAACAGCTCGGCCAGTTTCCGGGCATCGATGCGGTCGCTCTTGTTGCCGGCTTTGAGAAGCGCGTTCTTTCGCGGGTTACACACCAGCAGCTTGGCGACGTGGGGTTTGAGCAGATCGTATAACCAGGCAGCGCACGTTCCTTCTTCGAAGGTCACCGACAGACTGCCCCGCAGTCCGGCGAAGAACTCCAGAATCGTCGCCGCTTTCGTCTCTAGGATGCATTCCATGACCAACTTGCCAGTCGAATCCATCACTGCGACCGATATCGTTGCTTGATGAACGTCCAGCCCAACATACTTTTCACTGTTCACAAGGGTGCTCCTTTCTGTAGTTGATGATGCTTGTGCTCACAACCTACTCCAAAAGGGGCGCCCTCTTATAATGCGTTCACGCCTGCTGCGTGTGAGGAATCTAGGTTCTGGATAGCTCGAAATTCGAGCCCTGATTTATGGCCAGACTTCTCGCCGGTGCATTCGCCGCATCTTAGCGAACGGATTATGGCATTTCCCAGTCAAGCGCATACACGTCCTGCGTTCCGGCCTCGCGCAGCAGCAGAGGGGAATCGTCCGGCATGAGGGCCAGCGATCCACTGTATCGACCCGTGGTTTTGAAGCTGTCCAGTGCGAGCACTTGTTCGGTCTTATGGCCGTCAATCCTGACTCTCAAAACAGCGCCCTTTCCGCTTTGATCGAGGAAGTAAAGCGCCTGTCCGTCGTGCGACCAGTTCAGCCAGCCAAAGCTTCCTTGGGCGAGTTCGATCCACTTGCCGGTCTGGTTATCAAACACCATAAGCCGCGATGAATCCGCAGAGAGAGCGCCGATATATCGTCCATCCGGCGACCATCGCGGCGAAAACATTCCTTGCGAGCTCGGCAAGCTCGAGATCTTTCCGGTTGCAACTTCGAATACCTTGATTTCTGAATTCGATTGGCTCGGATTCCCGGCGAAGACCACCTTATGACCGTCGGGAGACCAGTTCGGATCCACCTGGTGTTCCGAATCGCTGGGGATCAATTCGCGAGGCGTTCCGCCATCCGTCGAAATCTCGTAGATTCTCGATGGCTTGCCTGCGCGCTCGAATTCGAAAAACATGATCGTTTTTCCATCGGGAGACCAACGCGGCAGCATCGGATACATCGGCGGATACGTCAGCTGCATTCGCTCGCCGCCGTCCACTTTGCTGCGCCAGAGTGTCCCTTCGGGATACGTGACGTACGTCACCCACTGGCCATCTTTCGAAAAGGCGGCATACTCTGCCGAGATTGCGGCAAGGAAAGGCAAGAATTGGCTGGTTGCCGAGTCGTACCGCATCAATTCTCCGCGATGTACATTGCCCACAACATACAGCCTCTTGCCGTCCTTGGAAGGTATCGGCGTAGACAGCGACATCGGACTCGAAGTCAACTGAATCGGCGAGGGCGAGCGATTCAGATAGGTCGCCGCCGGAAGAACCCAAATCTGGTTGTTCGACTGGAAAATGAAATACTCACCATCGGCGGTCCATCGTCCGCAGCACTCGTCCGGCGGGACGTGCCACCCCGCCAGCAAACGCTTTTGGTCGCCTCCCGTCGTCGAGGCTTCCCAGAACTGGTGTTGACCCACGGTTTGCGATGCATCCAGCCGTAATCGCTCGCCGTCAGGAGACCACACGATCGAATTGATATCACCCTCCACCGCGCAGAGTTTATGGGATTCTGTGCCGTTGGCATTGGCAAGGAACAGCTCGTTGTGCTTCGCATAGGCGAGCATTCGGCCATCTGGAGACCACGAGCCAGTCTCCCCCGAGAGGTCTCCTAGTCTGCGGGGCGAACCTCCTGTGACCGGCACGGCCCACAGCGGTCCGCTGGGAGGGACGCCCTGCCCATCAACTGCCAGCAAATTCGAGCCGTCGGGAGACAGCACCAGCGGAACAGCATGTTCAGACGGCATCGCAATGATCCGTGGCTCTCCGCCGGCCGTGGGCATCTCGGCTCCGCCCTGATAAGGGAAAGGGCCTAATCCGAGGAAAAGCCTCGCGCCATCCGTACCTAACAGCGACTTGGGCTGGCCGTCGTGCGTGAGCTGCACGTAATTGCTCGCCTTTGGCCTCGACGAGGGGTGTGCCAGCGAGTAACCCAAAACGAACGCGCCTGCCAGTGCCGCCAGTGCCGCAACGATCAGCGCGGTTCGTTTGCGCGCCTTCTGCAGTTTGACCTGCACGCGCGTTGCAGTCGACGTCAGGGCTGTATCGGACAATGCCTCCAACGCAAAGGCCATATCCGACGCTGATTGAAATCGCTGGTCCGCATTCTTTTCCAGGCAGCGGTCTATCACCCTCTGCAACCCCAGCGGCATCCTCGGCACGGTTTGCGAAATGGCTGCCGGCTCATCGTGGAGGATCGCACTGATCGTGTCGGCCGAGGTTGGCCGGCCGAAGGTACGCTTGCCGGTCACCATCTCGTGCAGAATGGCTCCCAGCGCGAAAATGTCCGATCGCTGGTCCACGACCTGTCCGCGCACCTGCTCCGGAGACATGTAGCCCCACGTACCCAGCACGACTCCCGGCTGGGTGGCGACCGTGGGAAGGTGCGCCGAATCGACCCCCGGCGCATCTTTGTCATCCGATTGCAGGATTTTCGCAACCCCGAAGTCGAGGATCTTGACTCTTCCATCTTTGACCAGGAACAGGTTCTCGGGCTTGAGGTCGCGATGAACAATCCCCTTCTTGTGCGCGGCGGCCAGGCCATGGGCAATCTGGATCCCGTAATCCACTGTCTTTCGCAAGGGCAAAGGGCCGTGTCCCAGCCGGTCGCGCAGGGTCTCACCTTCCAGCAACTCGGTTACGAGGTAAGGGCTATCCTCGTAAGTTCCAAACTGATAGACACCTACGATGTTGGGATGGTTGAGGGCCGCCGCCGCCTTGGCTTCGTGTTCGAAGCGCACCAGGCGGTCTGGCTCTGTGAACACAAAATCAGGCAAGACCTTGATGGCGACGTCACGCCCCAGCGCACTGTCGCGTGCTCTGTAGACTTCTCCCATGCCGCCGGCGCCAAGCACGGAGAGAATTTCGTACGATCCTAGTCTGTCACCAGGTCCGAGTTTCAAGGGTGCTCTGAGTATACCTTCGAGTTTTCAACTTTTATGCAATCAATTTCTCGAAGTCGTTTAGCTGAGTCTCAGCCCTCCTGCAGTGAAGTGCCTCGCCATTAGGAGTTGTGATATCCCCATGTGGTAACTAATCCTGAGCAACAGCCGATCGGCGAGTCCGCCTCTCCGAAGACTGCCGCGAAATACTCTTCTGGGGAGTTTCATCACATAGGTAACGAGAATATCCATGGGGCCCGGAATCCACTCGGTCGTATAGTCGCCATGTCGCGGAATGACAGCGCGCTCTGGCGGAGGGCGCCAGACGGAACCGTCGGGCGTTTCCAGTCAAGTTGACTCCGAACAGGCCAACTAATGGGATGGTCCGCCGCCTTGACCCAAGTCGGGTATAAGAGGCTTACGAAGGAGGCGTCCCATGGAACTACACACGATCGGCATTGATCTCGGCAAGACAGTCTTTCATCTGGTTGGGCTTAACCGGCGCGGCGAGGTTGTGGTGCGCAAGAAGTTTTCGCGCAAGCAACTGCTGCACTTTACGGCGAACCTGCAGGTCGAATTGATCGGTATGGAAGCTTGCGGAGGAGCCCATTTTCTTGGCCGGGCGCTGCAAGAGCAAGGGCATGCAGTGCGGCTCATGCCGGCGCAGTATGTAAAGCCCTACGTAAAGACGAACAAGAGCGACTATATCGATGCCGAGGCGATCGCTGAAGCTGTGACCAGGCCAAGGATGCGTTTCGTGCCGATCAAGAGCGATGACCAACTGGACCTGCAGTCCCTGCATCGGGTGCGCGAGCGCTGGGTAATGCGTCGTACGGCCGTAGTCAACCAGATTCGGGGCTTGCTACTGGAACGTGGGATCACTATACGCAAGGGACGTTGCCATGTGGATGCGGCCTTGCCCGGGATACTGGAAGATGCCAGCACCAAGCTATCGGGCGCCTTGCGCCTGCTGCTGGCGCAACTGAGGCTGGAGCTCGATCACCCGCAAACCCGACTCGACGAAGCCGATGCGGTGATCCAGCAGACGGCTGGCGAGAACGAAGCCTGCCGACGATTGGTTGCGATTCCCGGCGTCGGGCCTGTGACGGCGACCGCCATCATCGCGGCGATTGGTAACGGAGCGGCCTTCCGCAAGGGTCGAGAATTCTCCGCCTGGCTCGGGATGGTCCCGGGAGAATACACCACCGGGGGCAAGCAAAAACTCCTGGGGATCAGCAAACGGGGGAACACCTATTTGCGAAGACTTTTCGTGCAAGGGGCTCGCGCCGTCCTGCAACAGAGCGCGAAGCAATCTTCCGGCTTGAGTGCGTGGCTGACCCAACTCACGGCACGCACCCACCCTAACGTGGCCGCAGTGGCCTTAGCCAATAAACTAGCGCGCATGGCCTGGGCGGTGCTCGCCAAGAATGAACCCTATCGGCCCCCGGTGTTGGCCGAGGCGGCTACAGACTAACTGGCCTGCAGATGACGCCTGGCTGAGGCCAGGCTTGGAAATCGCATGCGCGATTCCCACATCTACAGCCCAGCGGCTACTACGGAGTTGATGATTTCTGCCAGGTCTGCTGGCGAAGCATGAGATGGCACAACGGTCGAACCCGGCGCTCTCGAAACCTGTACCCGGAAGAAGTCTTTTAAGACTGCCTAACTAAGTAGGACGAGGGCGCAGCGCATTCCATCAAGGCCAGGAGCTTCGCGCTCCAACGAAGGCCGTATACATTGGCGCAGACCAAACTGTTGTCACTCTCATTTTTCGCTTGCGACGCGGTGGCGGACCATACATTCCGGGTGGCTCGTGATCCGGGAGGAATCCCAAAAAGGCTGTAGCAGCGCAAAGAGCGGTACATCCTTGGAGTCCCGCGGAGCTCGACTCCTCGCGGAGTGTATAGTTGGGTCGTTCGGAAATCCAAAATTCGCGGATCTGGAGATAGGCATGAAGAAGTTGTTATGCGTTGTTTTGTGGTTGCTCCCTGTGATGTTGTTTGCCCAAAGCCCGTTTGAGGGTACTTGGAAGACCAATATGGCGGAGTCCAAGCTGTCGCAAAAGCCCTACATATTTTCGGTCAACAATGGGATGTATGACTGCGAAAGTTGCGTTCCGAAAATCAACGTAAAAGCGGACGGTCAGGACCAGCCCGTCACTGGCCAGCCTTACGATACGCTCGCGGTGCAGGTGGTGGACGCGAACACGATTCACGCCACCGGCAAAAAAGCCGGCAAGCCAACGTTCGAGCAGACCAGGACCGTCTCATCTGATGGAAAGACGCTGACCGTTTCGACGACGGGCTATCCCGCCGATGGCAGCCAGCCCGTCAAGTCGGAAGCCAAGTACACGCTGGTTTCCAAGGGGCCTGCGGGTTCGAGCGCAATGTCCGGTTCCTGGCGTATTCAGAACGTCAGTGAAGACGCCGCCGGGCTCACGACCACCTGGAAGGGTGCGGGCGATGGGCTGAGCATGTCCACACCGACCGGCGAGAACTGGGACGCCAAGTTCGATGGCAAAGAGTACCCGGTGAAAGGTATTTATGCGAACGAGACCGTGTCGCTGAAGAAGCTGGGGGACCGCGCCATCGAAGTGACCGTCAAGCGCGACGGCAAACTCTACAGTATCGATAAGATTACGGTCTCGCCCGATGGAAAGAAAATGACCACCGTCTCCGACAATAAACAAACAGGAAGAGTCTCGACGCTTATCGACGAGAAGCAATAGCCACAGTGGATGGATTGGCCCTCCAGTCTATCCAAGACGTAACCTGGTGGGGCGGTTTCGAGCCGCCTCATTTCTTTTTGTATAATCAAAGGTTTGCTACCCACCTTGAAGGAGAATCCGTTGCAACAAGCGGAAATTGGCATCATCGGCGGGAGTGGTCTGTACTCCATGCCGGGTCTGACCGATGTCCACGAAGTGTCATTGGAGACGCCGTTTGGCGCGCCCTCCGATTCCTACGTACTGGGTACGTTGAGTGGTCGCAAGGTCGCTTTTCTAACCCGTCATGGCCGCGCACATCGTCTGATGCCCACTGAACTGCCTTACCGCGCCAACATCCACGGATTCAAGCAGCTTGGGGTCGAACGCATCCTCTCGCTGTCGGCTGTGGGTTCGCTGAAGGAAGAACACAAGCCGCTGGATTTCGTGATCCCCGATCAATTCGTCGATCGCACGCGGCATCGCGTGGATACCTTCTTCGGCGACGGACTGGTGGCGCACATCGGATTCGGCGAGCCAATCTGCGACGAAGCCGCCGAAGTTGTAGCGCGCGCCTGCGAGCGCGTGGGTGTTCATGCCAAGTCCGGCGGCACGTATCTCTGCATGGAAGGTCCGCAGTTCTCCACCAAGGCCGAGTCGAGCCTGTATCGCAGTTGGGGGATGGACGTCATCGGCATGACCAACCTCACCGAGGCCAAACTCGCGCGAGAAGCAGAGCTCTGCTACGTGACCGTCGCCATGGTGACGGATTACGACTGCTGGCATCCCGAGCACGATCACGTAACGGTGGAGCAGATCATCGGCGTGCTGGTGAAGAATGCCGAGAACGCCAGCAACGTGGTGCGGGAAGCGGTCGCGGCTATGCCCAAAGAGCGCGTCTGCACCTGCGGTTCGGCGTTGAAGCACGCCATCATTACCCATAAAGCTGCGGTTCCCGCCGCTACTCTCGACCGCCTCAGACTCATCGTCGGGCGGTACTTCGAATCAGAAAAGAAGACAGGAGTTTAAGCTTTGTCCATTGTTGTGGTTGGTTCGGTCGCATTCGATAGCCTAAAAACCCCATACGGTGTGCGTGAGAAAGTGCTCGGCGGCGCCGCCACGTATTTCTCCCTTTCCGCCAGCTATTTCACCGACGTGCGCGTGGTAGGCGTGGTGGGCAAGGATTTCACCGCCGAGCACGAAGCCGTGATGAACAAGCGCGGCGTCGATACTCGCGGCATTCAACATGCCGACGGCAAGACCTTCTTCTGGGCGGGCGAGTACGGCGAAAACGTGAATGAGGCCCAGACTCTGCAGACTGACCTGAATGTTTTCGCGAGCTTCCAGCCGCAGATTCCGGCGGAATATCACAACTCGGATTTCCTGTTTCTCGCCAACATCGATCCCGTACTGCAAGCCCAGGTGCGCGATGCCATGCCCAAGGTAAAGCTGGTGGGCGGCGATACCATGAATTACTGGATCAAGGACCACCGCCAGAACCTTGGCGAGATGCTGAAGCGCGTTGACGTCCTGCTGATCAACGATACCGAGGCCAAGATGCTGGCGGGCGACAGCAGTCTGCCGCGCGCCGCACGCAAGGTGTTGGCGCTGGGACCGAAGGCACTGGTCATCAAGCATGGCGAATACGGCGCGACCATTTTCTTCCGCGATGGAGAATTTGCCGGAGGGCACCATCCTTTTCGCGCTCCCGCGCTGCCACTGGATGAAGTGCGCGACCCCACGGGCGCAGGCGACAGCTTCGCCGGGGGCTTTATGGGATACATCGCGTCGCAGGGCGAAGTCACCCGCAACGTCCTCAAACATGCGATGTTTTACGGCAGCGTGATGGGATCGTTCTCAGTGGAGCAGTTCGGAACGGAACGCTTGCAATCGCTGACTCGCGAGGAAATCGACCAGCGCTTCAAAGTGTTCCGCGAACTGACGCACCTGGATTAGAGCGGTGGAAGAGCTGGCCTTCAGGCCAGCGTCGGAGTCCTCTATTTTAGTCATTCGCTGCGGGCTTCAGCCCGCGAGGTATCTGCTTCCACGATTGGTCCTGGCTCTCGCCGATCTTCCGGCAGCGCGCTGGCGATGGCTGTGCGGACTGCAACCATCAAATCGTCGCGGTCGGAAAATTCTGACGGCTCAATCGGCGGATGAAAGATCACCGTCGTCTTCCCCTTGCGCATGGCCCACGTGCCTTTCGGCCAGCACTCGAAGGTCCCGAGAAGCGTCACCGGGATCACCGGCACATTTGCCTCCATCGCCAGGTGAAACGGCCCTTTCTTGAAGGGCAGCAGGCGCCCATCCGGTGATCGTGTCCCTTCGGGAAAGATCACCATGTTCAGGCCGCGCCGCAGCACCTCTGCCGCCGCATGCACGCTCTCAATCGCAGCCTCACGATTGCTGCGATCGACCGGAACCATCTCCGCCATTTTCAGCACCCTGCCAAAAATCGGTATGCGAAGCACTTCTTTCTTGAGCAGCACTGAGCAGCGGCCGGGAATGTTCGGAACAAATACCGGTGGATCGAGATTGGAGACGTGGTTCGACATGAAAATATAGCTGCGCGAGGACTGTATGTTTTCCAACCCGCGCACTTCGATCTTCACGCCCACCAGGCGCACACAAATGATGGCAATTTTCATCCCGCTGCGATACAACGGCTCGATATTGCCGGTCAGGAATGCGTGAAGCAACATAATTGGTCCGACGATCAGGAGCGACACTGCCCAGAGTGTCATGAGGCAAAAGCTCCGGATCACTGTCCACCGCCAGTTTCATCGTCACCATGGATCCAGGCCGCGCGATGCGTCCGTTGTTCGGCAGTGAGAGAAGGAACGTCCTGCAGAATGTACATCTGCTCCTCGTGCGACTTCAATTTAAGCTTGACGGTGTGCTGTCCTCGACGGTTCGCCAGCGTCAGTTTCACGGTGGTTCCTGCACGCAGCCGCGAAAGCTGGTCGTCAACGGACGTACTAACCGGCTTTCCATCCACCTCAACTACTCGGTCTCCAATCGCCATCCCGGCGCGCTGCGCGTCGCTATTTGTGTCCACTGAAGCCACCTCGGGT
>Ga0208479_1000064_pt1 | contig 12091 bp, 14 predicted proteins | sample NGESurdeep072012_7_FD_184464 | JGI IMG/M metagenome (GOLD analysis project Ga0208479, IMG submission 184464) | Arctic peat soil microbial communities from Barrow, Alaska - NGEE Surface sample 415-3 deep-072012 (SPAdes) | ecosystem: Environmental > Terrestrial > Soil > Wetlands > Peat ... | reverse complement strand
CGCTCCCGTCGAACAGGCCGTGCGCATCATCGCGGAAGCATCAATCTTTTGGGCCGGCGTCTGAAACAAGCGGACAAAAATCCGCAAAGTCGAGCTTAGAGCCGGTCCCGAAAAGTCAGAAACGGTACGGGATTCCCGAATCGGCCGAATTATGATTCACCATGTTGGCTGGAAAGGAGGCCGGCATGGATGGCAAAACCCTATTCGCAGGATTTACGTCACCGCTTGGTACTGGCGGTTTTATCAGGTCAATCCCGGCGCAATGTGGCTCGCAGTTTTGAAGTCAGTCCGAGCTGCGTGATCAAGCTTATGCAGCAGTGGGAGACAACAGGTGGTTGTCTGCCGCACAAGTTTGGGGGCCATAAGCGGCACGCGCTGGCGGAGCATGAAGACAAGGTGCGGGCTTTGGTCGCGGCGCAGCCCGATCTGACGATCACGGCACTGTGGAACAAGCTGACACCGCTCAAGATCAAAGTCGGGCGCGCGCCGGGGCCTTAGGCCTTACTTCAGCATGCCGAGCTGGACGAGGGTGGCGCCACCGCCGCGGCCAAGGATCGTGTCCACCTTCTTGCGTACAGCCTCTAGCGTCAGCGGCTTGACGAGGGCGCCGTGTGCCCCGGCCCTTATTCCGTCCACGGCAGTTGTCTCCTCAGACTTGTCACAGACAATGAGGATGCGAACGCCCGGAAACTTCGCCGTGAGCTCGCCAACGAGAGCAGTGCCTCGCTCCTTCAGGAACGCCACGCCAAGCAGCAACACGTGAGGCTTAAGCCAGTCAGATCCCTTCTCATACGCTTCTTCAGGCGTCGCCAGCTCATGGGTTTCGATTTCATCATGCAGCATGAACTGTAACGCCGCGCGTGTGATTTCGTCATGGTCGACAACGAACACGCGCCGTTGATCGACAGCTTTGGAAGTTTCAACACCGATCTGCATTGCGTCCTCGCCAGAGTTTCCTGGGGCCGCATTTATCTTTGCGGCTGCTGATGTCTCAAGCAAATTCTGTTCCGGAAGCCGCGAAGGCATGAGGCGCGAGAAAGAAAGCCCAAGAAAGAAATCCAATGCCAAGCGCCGCGAATGCCGGGAGCGAGCTGCTGTCAGTTGTTGTTTTGTTTCATACGGCCCGACACTCTGATGTCGGGTTCTACACATCTTGGTGGCAACCTGTGGCGCTTAAGCCTTACCATGTAAAATCAATAACTTATAAGTAAGCAACCGATTGGCACGGCGGTTGCTCAAAGGTAGCCCGGAACGGCAAGTGAGGGCTGAGCGCAAGCAGACGCTGAGACGAGCGATGCGCTCCTTCCCGTAATCCGCGGGCCAGTTTCTGACAGAGGAACAGTCTCGCGCTGAAAGCGCGGTAGTAATAATTAGCAATCAATCCGAATAGGAGAGCTACATGGCAGCCCTACGACAAATCGCATTTTACGGTAAAGGAGGCATCGGCAAGTCCACAACCTCCCAGAATACGCTCGCGGCGCTCGCAGAAGATGGGCACCGGATCCTCATTGTCGGCTGTGATCCCAAGGCGGACTCAACCCGCCTCATTCTGCATGCCAAGGCCCAGGACACAATCCTGAGCCTCGCGGCAGCGGCGGGAAGCGTCGAGGATCTCGAGATCGAAGAAGTGATGAAGGTTGGTTTCCGGGACATCCGTTGCGTTGAATCCGGTGGTCCGGAGCCGGGCGTTGGTTGCGCTGGCCGGGGTGTCATCACCTCGATCAACTTCCTCGAAGAGAACGGCGCCTACGAGGACATCGACTATGTGTCCTACGACGTGCTGGGCGACGTTGTCTGCGGCGGCTTTGCAATGCCGATCCGCGAGAACAAGGCGCAGGAAATCTACATCGTCATGTCCGGCGAAATGATGGCCATGTATGCGGGCAACAACATCTCCAAGGGCATTCTGAAATACGCCAATTCCGGTGGCGTGCGTCTTGGTGGGCTCGTTTGCAACGAGCGCCAGACCGACAAGGAGCTGGAGCTTGCGGAGGCTTTGGCCGCAAAGCTTGGCACCAAGCTGATCTACTTCGTGCCGCGTGACAATATCGTTCAGCACGCTGAGCTTCGCCGCATGACCGTGATCGAATATGCGCCCGACTCGGCACAGGCCCAACATTACCGCAACCTGGCCAAGAAGGTTCATGCCAATCAGGGCCAAGGCATCATTCCGACTCCCATCACCATGGATGAACTTGAGGACATGCTGATGGAGCACGGGATTATGAAGGCGGTCGACGAAAGTGCGATCGGTAAGAGTGCCGTCGAATTGGCGTCGGCCTGATCTATCACCAAACACATCCGGCCCCTCACAGAGGGGCCGGACTGCGGCATGGCATTAGGGATGAGAGCGAGGTGGGGCTATGAGTTTGGCAAAAACGGAGAGCATTGCGGAAATCAAGGCTCGCAACAAGGAACTGATTAACGAGGTCTTGCAGGTTTATCCGGAGAAGACGGCCAAACGGCGGGCCAAGCATCTCAATGTGCATGAAGCCGGCAAGTCTGACTGCGGCGTCAAATCCAACCTCAAGTCAATCCCCGGCGTTATGACGATACGTGGCTGCGCCTATGCGGGGTCGAAGGGCGTCGTCTGGGGGCCGATCAAGGACATGATTCACATTAGTCATGGTCCCGTAGGATGCGGACAATATTCCTGGGCCGCGCGGCGCAATTATTACATCGGCACGACAGGGATCGATACCTTCGTGACCATGCAGTTCACTTCCGATTTCCAGGAGAAGGATATCGTCTTTGGCGGCGATAAGAAGCTTGCCAAGATCATGGATGAGATCCAGGACCTCTTTCCGCTCAACAACGGCATCACCGTCCAGTCGGAATGCCCAATCGGCCTGATCGGCGACGACATTGAAGCGGTCTCGAAAGCCAAATCCAAGGAATATGACGGCAAGACGATCGTGCCGGTTCGCTGCGAAGGCTTCCGCGGCGTGTCCCAATCGCTCGGCCACCATATTGCTAATGACTCAATCCGGGATTGGGTTTTCGACAAGATTGACAAAGATGCACCAGCCCGGTTCGAATCCACGCCTTACGACGTTGCCATTATCGGTGATTACAACATCGGTGGTGATGCTTGGTCCTCCCGCATCCTGCTCGAAGAAATGGGACTGCGCGTTATTGCTCAGTGGTCTGGAGATGGCAGTCTGGCCGAGCTCGAGGCAACCCCGAAGGCCAAGCTCAATGTGCTGCATTGCTACCGCTCGATGAACTACATCTCGCGGCACATGGAAGAGAAGTATGGTATTCCGTGGTGCGAATATAATTTCTTCGGCCCCTCCAAGATCGCCGAATCGCTGCGTAAGATTGCTGCGTTCTTCGACGATAAGATCAAAGAGGGTGCCGAGCGCGTCATCGCGAAATATCAGCCCTTGATGGACGCGGTCATCGCCAGATACCGGCCTCGCCTCGAAGGCAAAACCGTTATGCTTTTTGTCGGCGGTCTTCGTCCGCGTCACGTAATTGGCGCCTATGAGGATCTCGGCATGGAAGTCGTCGGAACCGGTTATGAATTTGGCCATAACGACGATTATCAGCGCACAGCCCAGCATTATGTGAAGGATGGCACGCTGATCTATGACGATGTGACCGGCTACGAATTTGAGAAATTCGTCGAAAAGATCCAGCCGGATCTGGTGGGCTCGGGTATCAAAGAGAAATATGTTTTCCAGAAGATGGGTGTGCCGTTCCGGCAGATGCACTCCTGGGATTATTCAGGCCCCTATCATGGCTATGACGGCTTCGCGATCTTCGCGCGCGACATGGACATGGCCATCAATGCGCCAATCTGGAAAATGGCGAAAGTTCCCTGGAAGGCCGTGCCGGAGCCGACGCTTCTGGCTGCGGAGTAAAGTCAAAGACCTGGCTCTCCTCAGGGAGGAGAGCCAGGACAAAATTCACGATTACGACATTTGCAAAGGGCTTCATGATGACCCAGAACGCCGATCACGTGCTCGATCACTTCGAGCTATTCCGCGGGCCGGAATACCAGCAGATGCTGGCGAACAAGAAGAAGATGTTCGAGAATCCACGCGATCCGGCCGAAGTGGAGAGAATTCGCGAATGGGCCAAGACGCCTGAATATCGCGAGAAGAACTTTGCGCGCGAGGCGCTGACCGTCAATCCCGCCAAGGCGTGTCAGCCGCTCGGCGCAGTGTTTGCCGCGGTCGGCTTTGAAAAGACCATTCCCTTCGTCCACGGGTCTCAAGGCTGCGTCGCTTATTATCGCAGCCACTTTTCCCGGCATTTTAAGGAGCCGAGTTCCTGTGTCTCCTCGTCCATGACCGAGGACGCGGCGGTGTTTGGCGGCCTCAACAATATGATCGACGGGCTCGCCAACACCTACCATATGTATAAGCCGAAGATGATCGCCGTCTCGACGACCTGTATGGCAGAAGTCATCGGCGACGACCTCAATGCCTTTATCAAGACTTCGAAGGAGAAGGGTTCCGTGCCAGCCGAATTCGATGTGCCATTTGCCCATACGCCCGCCTTTGTAGGAAGTCACATCACCGGTTACGACAATGTGATAAAGGGAATTTTGGAGCATTTCTGGGACGGCAAGGCCGGCACCGCGCCAAAAATCGAACGTCAAGCCAATGAGAAGATCAATTTCATCGGAGGGTTTGACGGCTACACAGTCGGTAACATCCGGGAGATTAAGCGCCTGCTTAACTTGATGGGTGTCGAGCATACCATTCTTTGCGATAACAGTGATGTGTGGGACACACCGACCGACGGTGAATTCCGGATGTACGATGGTGGCACCACGCTTGAAGAAGCTACCAATGCAGTGCATGCGAAGGCAACGATTTCGATGCAGGAGTTCTGCACCGAAAAAACGCTGCCCCTCATCGCGGCACACGGTCAGGAGGTGCTGGCCTTCAATCATCCCATCGGCGTAACTGCTACGGACAAGTTCCTTATGGAAATCTCGCGGATCACCGGTAAGGAGATCCCGGAGGAGATAGCGAGGGAGCGCGGCCGGCTAGTCGATGCGATTGCGGACTCGAGCGCCCATATTCACGGCAAAAAGTTCGCGATCTATGGTGATCCAGATCTCTGCTTGGGACTTGCGGGCTTCTTGCTCGAACTTGGCGCGGAGCCCACCCATGTGCTGGCCACAAACGGGGGCAAGACTTGGGTACCCAGGGTCCAGGCGCTCTTCGATAGCTCGCCATTTGGTCAGAATTGCCATGTGTATCCCGGTAAGGATCTTTGGCACATGCGGTCGCTCCTCTTTACGGAACCCGTGGATTTCCTGATCGGCAACACCTATGGAAAATATCTGGAGCGGGATACTGGCACGCCACTGATCCGCATTGGCTTCCCGGTGTTCGATCGCCATCACCATCACCGTTATCCGGTGTGGGGCTATCAGGGCGGCATGAATGTGCTGGTGTGGATTCTCGACAAAATCTTTGACGAGATCGACAAGAACACGATCGTCCCGTCGAAGACGGATTTCAGCTTCGATATTATTCGCTGAGAGGCTGAAAAAGTGATCAAGCGCCACCGCTTATGGATATTAAGCCTGGGATCGGTGGCGCGTACGTTCATTGAGGTTAGAGCGGAGTTCTTTCCTACTCACAGCCCGTTAACCGCGCGCTACGCGGATAGGAGACACGAATGAGTTCGCTGTCGGCCACAATCCAGGGGGTTTTCAACGAGCCGGGCTGCGGCAAAAACGCGAACAAATCCGAGGCGGAGCGAAAAAAAGGCTGCACGAAGCAGTTGCAGCCTGGAGGTGCGGCCGGAGGCTGCGCTTTCGATGGTGCGAAGATAGCTCTGCAACCCCTCACTGATGTTGCGCACCTGGTCCACGGTCCGATCGCTTGCGAAGGGAATTCCTGGGACAACCGGGGTGCCAAATCGTCTGGGTCAAATATCTGGAGGACTGGCTTTACGACCGACATCAATGAAACGGATATCGTGTTCGGGGGAGAGAAGCGGCTCTATAAGGCGATTAAGGAAATCATCGAAAAATACAATCCGCCGGCGGTCTTCGTCTATCAGACCTGCGTTCCCGCGATGATAGGCGATGACATCGACGCAGTCTGCAAGGCGGCCCGCGAAAAATTCGGCAAACCCGTCATTCCCATTAACTCTCCGGGCTTTGTTGGACCGAAAAACCTTGGAAATAAGCTCGCTGGAGAAGCTCTCCTTGAACATGTGATCGGAACGGAAGAGCCAGATTATACGACTCCTTACGACCTCAACATCATCGGTGAGTACAACCTTTCTGGTGAGCTGTGGCAGGTAAAGCCACTCCTCGACGAGCTTGGAATTCGTATTTTCTCCTGCATCTCCGGCGACGGCAAGTATCGCGAAGTTGCGTATTCCCACCGTGCCCGCGCGGCGATGATGGTGTGTTCCAAAGCGATGATCAATGTCGCACGCAAGATGGAAGAGCGCTACGGTATTCCTTTTTTCGAAGGATCCTTTTACGGAATTACCGATTCGAGCGATTCCCTTCGCGAGATCGCGCGTCTCTTGATCGAACGCGGCGCGCCAGATGAGTTGATGGGCCGGACTGAAGCCGTCATCGCCCGTGAAGAGGCGCGGGCTTGGGCCGCCATCGCGCCCTATAAGCCGCGTTTCAAGGGCAAGAAGGTTTTGCTCATCACCGGCGGTGTCAAATCCTGGTCGGTTCTTGCTGCCTTGCAAGAAGCAGGACTCGAACTTGTCGGCACCAGCGTCAAGAAATCGACAAAAGAGGACAAGGAACGCATCAAAGAGCTCATGGGCCAGGATGCCCATATGATCGATGATATGACCCCGCGCGAAATGTACAAGATGCTGAAGGATGCACGGGCCGATATCATGCTGTCGGGAGGCCGGTCTCAATTTGTCGCGTTGAAGGCCTCAATGCCTTGGCTCGATATCAATCAGGAGCGTCATAACGCCTATATGGGTTATGTCGGTATGGTGAAGCTTGTCGAGGAAATCGATAAAGCGCTTTACAATCCAATTTGGGAGCAAGTTCGTAAACCTGCACCCTGGGATAACCCAGCGAACAATTGGCAGGCCAAGGCGATTGCACAATTGGAAGCCGAGGCCGCGGCGTTAGCTGCAAATCCAGAGCTAGCCGAAAAAACCCGGCGAGCCAAAAAGATTTGCAATTGCAAGAGTGTCGACCTCGGTACGATTGAAGATGCCATTCGGGTACATGCGCTTGCTACGGTAGAAGGCGTTAAAGGAAAAACCAACGCCTCAGGCGGTTGCGGAGCCTGTGCTGTCCGGATTGAGGAGATACTGGCAAACATTCCGGTAAATGAAAACACGAGCGCTGTCCCTGTCCTCACTGCCGCGGAGTAGGTAATGGCTAAGGTCACGATTGGCAAAAAGGCTTGTGCTGTTAATCCGTTGAAAATGAGTCAGCCGATCGGCGGGGCGCTCGCCTTCATGGGATTGCGGGGGGCTATGCCGCTGCTGCATGGCTCCCAGGGATGCACGTCGTTTGGATTGGTTCTTTTCGTTCGGCATTTCAAGGAGGCCATTCCGCTTCAGACGACCGCGATGAGCGAGGTTGCCACCGTCCTTGGCGGGTTTGAGAATGTCGAGCAGGCGATCCTCAACATCTACAATAGGGCCAAGCCGGAACTCATCGGGATTTGCTCGACAGGTGTGACGGAAACCAAGGGGGATGACGTCGAGGGATACATCAAGCTCATTCGGGAGAAATATCCGGATCTTGCCAAATTCCCATTGGTGTATGTTTCTACTCCCGATTTTAAAGATGCGTTTCAGGACGGCTGGGAGAAAACAGTTGCCCGTATGATTGAGGTGCTGGTCGACAAGCCAGTCAATGCGGCGCGCCGGGATCAAACCCGTGTCAATGTGTTGCCGGGCTGCCATATGACCCCCGGCGATCTCGACGAGCTACGCACCATTATCGAGGATTTTGGGCTCGAGCCTTCGTTCCTTCCGGATTTGGCCGGATCGCTTGACGGCCATATCCCGGACGAATTCACGCCGACGACGATTGGCGGGATTGGCGTGGAAGAAGTCGCGACAATGGGCTACGCGGCCTGGACGATTGCAATTGGAGAGCAAATGCGCCGGTCTGCGGTAACGATGGAGAAAAAAGCCGGTGTTCCCTACCGGCTCTTCGATCGTCTTTGCGGGCTCTCTCCCAATGACGACTTCATCATGTTCCTCAGTCAAATTAGCGGCCGCCCGGTTCCGATGAAATACCGGCGGCAGAGGGGTCAACTCGTTGATGCGATGCTCGATGGACATTTTCACATCGGTGGCCGCATGCTGGCGATCGGCGCGGAACCCGACTTGCTGTTCGATATCAGCAGCATGTTGCATGAGATGGGCGCTCAGGTTGCCGTCGCGGTGACCACCACCGCGTCGCCGGTCCTTGCTCGTGTCGCAACAGACGACGTGCTTATCGGCGATCTGGAAGATCTCGAAACCCTCGCAAAGGATCGGGGCTGCGATCTCCTGATCACGCACTCCCATGGCCGGCAAGCCGCCGAACGCTTGAAGATTCCATTCTATCGTATGGGGCTGCCCATGTTTGACCGGCTGGGCGCGGGGCATCTTGTTTCGGTGGGATATCGCGGCACGCGGGATCGGATTTTCGATCTCAGCAATCTGATCATTGCGGATGCCGAGGAACACCATGAGCCGACGCCTGACACATGGCGGACAACGGGCGGCGCGTCACGTGACGCCGCAACGGCCATATCGACGCATTAGCGTGAGAGGAAAGGTAAAGGCCCCATGAAAATCGCATTTGCAACCCAGGATCTGAAGCGCGTTGATGCGCACTTTGGCTGGGCCAAGAATATTGCGATCTACGAGATTGGCCCGGAAGGACATCAATTCCTTGAGGCCATTCAATTTGATGGTGACCTTCAGGAGGACGGCAACGAGGACAAACTTGCACCGAAGATCGCAGCGATCAAGGATTGCGCCATCCTCTATGTCGCCGCCATTGGTGGATCGGGCGCAGCCCGGGTGGTGGCAAACAACATCCATCCGATGAAAGTCAATGAACCGGAGCAAATCTCCGACCTTTTGGTAAAACTAGAAAACGTTTTGAAAGGCACGCCGCCTCCTTGGCTCCGCAAGGCTTTGTCGAAAGGCAAAGAGAGAACTCTCGATTTCGATGAATGAGGAACGCAATGGCTGAAGCAGCAGAAGTAATCGACTCCAACCCGGCGGCCGACGCGCCTTTTGTCAAAGAGCTCATCAAAATTTGGCGGGCTCAGGATACCCATGGCCACTGGGATGGAAAGGCTGACCTTGCTCTGCTTGAGCCCTACATCATCAACAAGGAGGCGCGCAGGGCATTGCCGATCATCGGCGATCCGGATCCAGACACCCTTTGGCGGCTGGAGCTCTTTTTCAACGCAGTCTCCCTCTCCATAGAACGAGCGACAGGTGTCATGATTTCGCCGATGTTGAAAATGAGCCATGAGGGATTTGGACGCATGGTCCTCATCGGCGGCCGCTTAATCGTTGTCAATAAGCAGTTGCGCGATGTGCATCGCTTCGGCTTCGACAATATGGCTAAGCTTGCCGAAGAAGGGGATAAATATGTCCAGGCGGGGATTGAGATGATCAGCAAATTCCCCGACGTCGCAAAATACTGAATAGGGAGTTGGATCATGACCGACGTCGACTCGTTGAAAGCGGAAATTAAGAAGCTGTCTGCGAAAGCCATCCAGGCCAAAATGGATCTGCATGATTTGTCGGAGGAGCTACCAGTCAACTGGGAATCGATCATGAATGTCGCCCAGAAAGCTCACGATGCTTTTGCTGAACTGGAACAAAAACGCGCAAATTTGAAGACCCTGGAAACCGTTTGACGTTAAAGGCCTTCCTCCCATGTCACATGCAACTCGAGATGGACGTTCCTGGCAACCCGAATTTCTTTTGGATATCGATCCCGAGAAATGTATCGGCTGTGGCCGTTGCTATAAGGTCTGCGGCCGTGAGGTGATGACGCTGAAAGGCCTCAATGAAGATGGCGAGCTTGTCGCCCTCGACGATGACGATGAGGTTGAAAAGAAAATTATGGTGATGAATGACGACGGGGCTTGCATCGGATGCGGCGCCTGCGCGCGGGTATGCCCGACCAATTGCCAAACCCACGCGGCCGAGAAGGCCGAGGCCGCCTAACGTGAGATAAGGGAATGGGTGCGGACGAGGCCTATCAATGGTTGATTGGATCTTCCGCCCGTTCGGCGCATGATAGCTTTGATATCCACGTCGTGGCCTCTGTTCTTGCCCTCGCCATGACGGAGGTGAAGGGAGGCCCTGGCGGGATGTCCCAGGGGACGGGGCTTGATAAGGGCGCCCTCATGGAACTGATAGGCGCGATGTTTCCAGATTCAATGTCTGATTTCGCTGGCCTCCTCGACGACACCGCTATTGTGATCGATGCTGAAGAGCAATCGGTCCGGGATATTTTGGGGATGTTTTCCACGGGCGCCGGCCGCTTGGAGCGTTACCTTGCCGCGGTGATTGCACGGCGATGCAAATCGCCGCACCACCTTTGGCAAGACCTCGGCTTGCGCGACCGCGACGAGCTTTCACGGCTTATGAAGCGGCATTTCGCGAGGCTTTCTGAAAGAAATCAGCAAAATATGAAGTGGAAGAAGTTCCTCTACCGGATGGTATGCCGGTCGGAGGGATTCTCACTCTGCACTGCTCCGGTCTGCTCAGAGTGCAGTGATTTTGATAACTGCTTTGGCGCCGAGGATGGTGAATCGCGGCTCGCGCGCGTTGCGCACGCGCACGAGGAGGTGGCCTAAGCAGGCCTATTCGATTCCTTGTTCTCGCGCCTTCCACATCGCCGCAATGCGGAATCGCTCGTTGATGGCGGCTGGGCTAGCGAGGATTTCTGCCTCTGCTTTCTTGAAGGCAGCCTCTATGATAGCCGCTTCCTCCTGTGTGAGTGCCACACGCCCGGCCAGGTGTGTGGCTTCCGGCAACACCTTTAGGATCACGCGCCGGTTTGGATGGAGTTTGACCTCGATCAATTCGAAGGCTTCCAGCTCCCCATCGAGGCAAATCGCCAGCCCGATGACTTCCAATTTGCGCCCGTCTTGAGTGACTTTAACAAGTGTAGCCATCGTCAACACCCATCTTGTTCTGCGAGCCAGCTATAGCCGCCTTGGTCCCATAGCTGCGCAAGCGTTTGATCGGCTTGCCAAGCCGGATATTGCATCTTAAGCGCTTCGTAATCCGCCCGAAAGCGAATTGCATCATCGCCTTGAAGATGGGCGGTTAATTGATCGGTTTTGAAGCGGAGCACAAAGGCGGCTCCATCGCCGGATGACAGAAGCTCATATTCCGTCCCCTCTGCGATCACGACCGCTCCCGTCTCATTGGACATTTCAAAATCTCTCCTCGCAGCTTCAATTTCTCAAGCGGCGACTGCCGGTGTATCTTCTTCGAGTCCCCATTCCGCCCAGGAACCGTCATAGACGGCGGCGTCTTTTTTGCCGAGCAGAAAGAGACCGAGCGCTACGACGCAAGAGGTGATGCCCGAGCCACAGGTTGTGACGATGGGCCGCTGAAGATCTATTCCGGCCGCCTGGAAGCGTGCGGCAAGCGCCTCATGCGCAATGAAAGCTCCGGATTCCGGATCGATCAAATCCCCCCAAGGAATATTGATGGAGTTCGGAATGTGCCCCAGTTTCTTGTGCGGAAAAACATCCTCCTGTGAACCATCGAACTTGCTTGGACCACGGGCATCAATAACTTGCTCAGCATTGTTGACGAGATTTGCCTTCATCTCGCTCAAAGATCTGACTAGGGAGGGGGTAAAGGTCGCCGTGAAGCTTTTAGGCTCGGGCCGCACCGCGGACATTTCCGTGGGGAGCTTCTCCTTGGTCCACTTGCCGTAGCCTCCGTCGAGCATTGCGACCTTGTCATGACCAAAGATGCGGAACATCCACCAAGCCCGAGCGGCTGCCGATCCACCACATAAACGATCATAGACGACGATCCGGTCATCGTTGCTGATCCCGAGCAAACCAATTTTTTTGGCAAAGTCCGCCGGGTTCGGCAACATATGCGGCAGAGGATTTGACTTATCCGCCAAATGATCGAT
>Ga0208479_1000062_pt1 | contig 12209 bp, 16 predicted proteins | sample NGESurdeep072012_7_FD_184464 | JGI IMG/M metagenome (GOLD analysis project Ga0208479, IMG submission 184464) | Arctic peat soil microbial communities from Barrow, Alaska - NGEE Surface sample 415-3 deep-072012 (SPAdes) | ecosystem: Environmental > Terrestrial > Soil > Wetlands > Peat ... | reverse complement strand
CGGGGAGCTCCCGTCACCGGGTCGCCCCCCTGCTGGCGGTCGACCGCCACCAGCGCGCTCCCGGCCGCCAGCTCACGGGCGGCCCACGCGTCGATGAGGGTGCAGACCGCCTCACGCTCCTCGGGGCCGAGGATGCCGCCCCACTGGTCGCTCACGAGCACTCGACGAGCCGACCCACCGTCAGCTCGTCGTAGATCTCACGGAGCAGGTGGGCGGCTCTGGCCCAGGTGTACCGACGTGCTCGCAGAACGGACCCGGTGCTCAAGCGCTCGGCCAACAGCGGCTCGGCGAGGATCTGGCGCACCCAGCCGGCGAAGGCCTCCGGCGAGGGGTCCTCGACGAGATAGCCGGTGCGACCGTGGTCGATGAGGCTGCGGAGGCCCCCCACGTCCGAGGCCACCACCGGGGTGCCGCAGGCCGCCGCCTCGAGGGCGACCAGCCCGAAGGACTCGGACCGGCTGGGTACCAGGCAGACATCGGCGGCCCGGTAGTAAGTGGAGAGGAGCTCGTGGAGGCGGGGTGGCACGAAGAACACATCCTCCCCGAGGCCGAGGGAATCGACCAGCGAGTGGACGCGGGCAACCTCGGAGTCACCCTGAGGACCACTGGGACCCCCGACCACGACCAGATGGGCATCGGGATGGTCTTCGATGAGTGCGTCCAGCGTCCGGACGGCCACCGCCAGCCCTTTCAACGGCTGGATGCGGCCGACGAAGAGGAGCAGGGGGCCCCGGCTGGGCAGGTCCAACGCCCGGCGAGCCTGCTTCCGGTCGCCCGGTCCGAAGAAGGCGTGCTCGACTCCGGGGGCCACGATGCGGATCCGGGACGGATCGGCGTGGTAGAGGTCGGTGATCTGGGTGGCCTCGACCGAGCACGAGGCCAGCACCATGTCGGAGCAGCGGATGACGGCCGCCTCGGCTTCGGCCCGACGATGGGAGGAGTCGGCCTCCACTTCCTCGGGGCTGGCCTCGGCCTTGACCCGGTCGAGGGTGTGGAACGTCGAGACGAGCGGGAGGTTCAACTGGTGCTTGATCAGGTGACCGGCCACACCGCTCAGCCAGTAGTTGGCGTGGACGGCGTCGAAGGGGAGGTCCTCGGCGGTCCCGAAGGCTCCCGAGCCGCTCATCCGCTTGAGCACCCCGTCGGCGAACTCATCAACGACTTCGGGCAGTGACTCCTTGGCGATCGGCGCGGGCGGGCCGGCCGACACGTGGTGCACCCGGAATCCTGGCTCGATGCTCATGGTGCCGGGGAGGTCGTCGGACCACGCACGGGTGAACACGTCGCACTCCACACCGGCGCGGGCGAGCGCGGAGGAGAGCTCGCGCACGTAGACGTTCATGCCGCCACCGTCTCCAGTGCCTGGTTGGGCCAGGGGCGAGGTGTGAAGTGAAAGTACAGCCAGCCGCCTCATGCGTCGACGATCCTACCGGGAGGTGGCGTTCAGCCTGCGGCGGAGGCGGACTCGCCACCGGGGGGGGCGCTTCCGTTGCGGGCCAAGGCATGGTCGTCCACGGCCGCGGCACGCGCCGACCGTCCGGCGCCCCGGGTGCCCTCGGCACCAGCCGGACCGTCGGGTCCGGCGGGGCCCGTTTCCGCCTGCGTCGACACCAGGTCGTGATCGTCCTGGTTGTTGTTCTCGTGGCGGAAGGAGAGGTAGATCCGCAACATCGCCTGGCGCTGCTCTTCGGTCAGGTGGTGGTCGGCGAAGATATGGCGGGAGAGGTCGGTGTCCCCGGTGGGCTTCTCGAGAATGCCGGCCTGGACGTAGAGCGTCTCCGCGGAGATGCGGAGCGCCTTGGCGATCTGCTGCAGGATCTCGGCCGACGGCCGGCGGAGACCCCGTTCGATCTGGCTGAGATAGGGGTTGGAGATCCCGGCCAGCTCCGACAGCCGACGCAGGGAAAGCCTGGCCGAACTCCGTTGCTCCCGAATGAACGAACCCAGTTCGTTGAATCGTTCGGGGAGCTCCTTCACGAACTGGGTGCCATCCTGCCGTGTCGGGTCCTTCATGACAGCAGGCCGTCTACCGAGGCGCGCCCTGTCTTGTGCCGATCGACCAGTTCGGCCTGGAGCCGGTCGATCCGCTCGTGCAGCGCCCGTCGATCGGCGGACACCCGGTGCTCGAGGTTCTCGAGCCGGGTGGCCCGGTCGCCCAGCGCCCCGACGTCCAGATCGGCCAGCCGGCCTATCTGGTCGGCGTCGAGCACGGCATCGAGCTCAGCGGTGAGATCCGACTCCTCGGTGTCGGGGGCGAGCAGCATGGGCAGCCTGCCGGGGCCTGGCGGGCGACCGGGGCCCGAGGAGAGGATGCCCGGCAGGTCGTTCACCAGGGACGCCAGGTCCGAAGAGGAACCGTCCCCCGGACGGTCGAGATAGGCGTGGACGATGTCGAGCCGTCCCTGGATCAGCCGACGGAGGTAGGAGAGTGCCACCTCGGCCTGCTGGCACTCGGTGCGCATGGCCCGGATGTCGCTCAGCGACCTGGCCTCGATTCCATCGAGATAGGTATCGGTCAGAAGGCGGCTGAGGTCGTCCCGGTGGCTCTGCATCACGCCCGATGGTACTCCTCCGGCCACGGGCCACGGCCGCTGCGGCCTGCGGGGGCGTACCGGTAGACCGCCCGGCCCACGATGGAGCCCCGGGGCACCGGGCCGAATGTCCGGCTGTCGGTGCTGTGCTCGCGGGCATCGCCCGCCACCTCGAGGGTGCCGGCATCGGGCCGGACCGAGGCCACTCTCTTGACCAGGAGGCGCGAAGCCTGCCTGGGATCGCGCACGGCGACGACGTCGCCGGGCCTGAGCCACGGCTGCCGGACCCAGGGAACGCTCACCACCACCAACCGGTCACCCGGTTGCAACGCAGGCGACATCGAGGTCCCGGACACCACCACCCGGTGGACCGACCGGCGGACGGCGACCGAGGCCAGGGCCAGTGCCGCCCCGGCAACCAGGAGGCGGGCGGGCGCCGCCCCGCAGCCGGGGCCGGTGGCCCGGCCGGGGCGGGCGGGGTCGGCGGTCCGGCGGGATCGGCCGGGGCGCCGCGCCGACCTCCTGGTTCGGCCGTCCGCGAACCTGGGTAAGGTGGCCGGAAGTTGCAACATGTCCCAATCTGTACCAGATGACCTTCGTCCTCTACCGAAGCAAAGGAGCCTTGTTCATGCATATCGCAGACCACCTGCTCGCCATCGCCGACCGGCTGTCGCCACCCCAGGTGGCACACGCCCACTGCGACCTTCCCTGTGGTGTCTACGACCCGGCTCAGGCGCGCATCGAGGCGGAGTCGGTCAAGGCCACCATCGAGAAGTTCAACGCCTCTGACGACGAGACCTTCAAGATCCGGGCCACCATCATCAAGGAAGAGCGGGCCGAACTGGTCAAGCATCACCTGTGGGTGCTGTGGACCGACTACTTCAAGCCGGAGCACCTCGAGAAGTTCCCGCAGCTGCACGACCTCTTCTGGAAGGCCACAAAGACGGCGGGCGAGTCCAAGAAGGCCAATGACGTCGCGGTCGCGGACCGGCTGCTGGCCCAGATCGCGGAGATCGACGGGATCTTCTGGGAGACCAAGAAGTAACTCGGTCGCTCGTTCAGTCGCCTTCCTGCGACGCGCAAGCGGCACAGGCCTGCGTCATGGGTTCCTCGGCCAGCCGGGAGTCCTCGACGGCCGCTCCGCATGCCCCGCATCGGCCATAGGTTCCGTCGTCCAGCCCGGACAGGGCGCGTTCCACTTCGTCGAGCAGCCGGTCGACGGCGTCGACGAGTGCCTCGGGCCCCTCGGGCTCGCCGTGCGCCGGCGGGCCGAAGTGGACGGCAACTCGGCGTTCCTCGACTGCCGTCGGGTCCGGTCGGCCGGCGGCGTCCGGACCCGACCACACCCCATCCACCACACCCATCTGATCATCGGTGGCCCACTCGGTCTCCATGGGAGGGAGCGTACTCCCAGAGAGGGTCGCTCCCCCGTAGGTGTGCCGCCTGCTCGAGGGGAGGGTGAAGACCACGCGGCCAGGGCGGGGGCGGGGGCGACCTACGATCAGCCGATGCTCCGCCGCCCTCCGACCAGATCAGTGGCGAAGCCCGTGGCGACGACCATGGAACCCACCCCGTCGACCTCGCATCGGGCTCCCGGTCGGAGCACGGCCGAGGGAGGCGGGCTCCATCGCGTCCTGGCGGCCCTGCTTGTCACCGGCGCGGTGGCCATGGCGGCCGGTTGCACCTCCGGTTCTCCGGCGGCGACGCCGTCGACTCCCACCGCCTACGTGTCCACCGGGGCCAGCGTGGCCAATCCGGGGAACACGGTGGCCGTGGTCGACACCATGACGTCCACCGTGCAGAAGCCGATCGTCACCGGCACCCTGCCGGCTGCCCTGGCCGTCACCCCGGACGGGAGCGACGTGTTGGTGGCCAACCGGGGCGACAACACCCTGAGCGAGATCGACGTCGCCTCGGGCAAGGTGGTGAAACAGACCACCGTGGGACTCGAACCGGATGCCGTGGCCGTCACGCCGAACGGCGCACTGGCGCTGGTGGCCAACTTCGGGGACAACACCGTGACACCGGTCGCGCTCCCGTCGCTGCGCCCCGGGCGCCCACTTGCGGTGGGCAGGCAACCGGTGGCCATCGCCGTCGCACCCGCGGGCAACCTGGCACTGGTGGCCAACTACCAGGACGGGAGCGTGTCCCCCATCGACCTGTCGACCCTGGTCGCGGGCTCACCCGCGTCGGCCGGCGCAGAGCCCGAGGCGCTCTTCATCACGCCCGACGGCACCACTGCGCTGGTGGCCGACTTCCAGACCAGTGTGGTGCTGCCCATCAACCTCGCGACCATGACGCCGGAACCGGCGATCGCTGTCGGAAGCAATCCGACCGGCATTGCCGGCCTCCCGTTGTCGAGCACCGCCTACGTGAGCGGGGGGGCCAGCATCACCCCGATCGATCTGCAGACGCACCAGCCGCGGGCACCGATCCCCGTCGGGACGATCGCCGAGGCCCTCTCCATCGCCCCGGGGGGAGCGACCGCATGGGTGTGCGGGGTTGACGGCACGCTGGTGCACGTCAACCTGGTCACCGGCTCGGTGATCGGGCGGGTGACCGTCGGCAACCAGCCGTCTGCCGTGGTGATCTCGCCGAACCGGGGTAGCGCCGGCTGACGTGACGTCGCCCGGCGAACGGCGAACGGCGAACGGCGAACGGCGAACGGCGAACGGCGAACGGCGAACGGGAGGATCGCCGGTGCGCGCCTATCCGCGGCCGGGGGTCGCGACCACCAAGAAAGTCACCCTCCGCCGCAGCGTGAATCCCATCGCCTCGTAGAGGCGGATGGCACCGGTGTTGGTGGACGAGGCATGGAGGAACGGGACCTCGCCGCGACTGGCGATGCCGGCGGCCACCGCCCGGATCAGCAGGTCGGCCAACCCCTGGCGGCGATGGCCCGGATCAGTGGCCACCGCGCTGATCTCCGCATAACCCTGTGGGCGGAGGCGCTCGCCGGCCATGGCCACCAGTCGCCCCTCGCGGCGAATCCCGAGGTAGCCGCCGAACTCGACGGTGCGGGCAAGGAACGGTCCGGGTTGGGTCTCCGCCACCAGGGCGAGCATGTCGGGGACGTCGTCGTCTCCGAGGCTCATCGGGGCGTCCGTCGGCCGGTCGGCCCGGAGGGAACCTGCCGGACCGGACCGAGTCGGTTCAGGATCGACCCGGGTCCCCACCATCTGGACGCCGGTGATCTCCCTCGTGATCGCCCAGCCGGGCGGTGGCGGCTCCATGCCGTCACCGGATCCGACCAGCCCCACGACGCGGCCCGGACCGGCCAGCTCGGCCAGGTCGTCCCAGTGCGCCGGGGTCGGGGCGTCGGCAAACCCACCAAAGGGCGAGACCTCGGGACGGAACCGGGCGGCCAGGGACGTGGCCGTGCCGAGTGCGCGCTGTGGTCCGGTGAGGGCCGACCACACTGGATTGTCGAGCACGGACACGGTGGGGCACTCCTTGCCGTCGGCTGGGGGAAGGGACGCCCTCCCGACAGTATCGATACTCCGATCGTCGCGGCCAGAGCCGATACGCTCCTCGGCGGGCCGTTAGCTCATCCGGTAGAGCAGGGGACTTTTAATCCCAAGGTGGCGAGATCGAGACTCGCACGGCCCACCAGGTCAGAGGGAGTTTTGCTCCAGTAATACCCTCCAGATAGCCTAAACCCAACAGCTTGCCCAACAATTTTGGAGGGGTCTGGAGGGCTCAATGCCGGGGAGCATGCGGGAACGGCAACCGAACGTGTGGGAACTGCGGGTGTTCCTCGGCCGTGACGACAACGGCAAAGTCCGACACGGCAACCAGACGTTCCGCGGCGGCAAGGGGGCAGCGGAGCGCGAGCTGTCCCGACTGGTGAACGAAGCGGAGAACCAGCCGGTCCCCCCGCCGGTGGTCGAGGCACCCCGATGGAACGACCGCACCACCATCAACGATGCCATCGAGGGGTGGAGGGACAACGGCTGGGAGGACCTCTCGCCTTCCACCACCCGGCGCTACGAGAACATGTGGATGAAACACATCCACGGCTCCATCGGGAAGCAGCGGATGACCTCCCTCAGCCCCTACGACGTCGAGAAGTACTTCCGACGCCTGAAGGCCGACGGACTGGCCGAGGCCAGCGTCCGCCAGATCCGGGCCATCATGCACCGGGCGTGCCGGCTGGCCCGAAAGTGGAGCGGTGGGATCCTGCCCAACCCCATTGCCGACACCGAACTCCCCACCTGGGCGCTCGAGGAACAGGACGTGGTGCGGGCCCGAGCCTCGACGAGGTACGGGCGCTGATCGCCACGGCCGACAAGCTCGACCCCAGCTTTGCTGCGGTGCTGCGGCTGGTGGCGGCCACCGGCATGCGGAGGGGCGAGGTCTGCGCCCTCCGCTGGAACGACATTGACTTGTCCGCAGGCACCGTACGGATCAGCCAGAGCGTGGTCGCCGCCAAGGGAGGCGCCACCCTGGAGTCGCCGAAGACCCGGGCCAGCATCCGGACGGTGGCCATTGACCCCGATACCGCCGCGATCCTCAGGCGGCTGCAGCTGATCCAGCGCTCGCTGGCCATGGTGTGCGGGTTGACGCTCGAGTCCGAGGCATTCCTGTTCTCCTCCGAACCGGGTGGGTTGACCCCTCCTCATCCGGATGCCATGAGCCATACCTTCGCCATCGTCCGGGACCAGGGGAAGGTCGCCCGCGACGTACACCTGCATTCGCTGCGGCACTTCCACGCCACGGTCCTCGACCCGGTGATCTCCGAGGCACAGAAGCAGACCAGACTGGGTTGGTCGACCGTCAAGATGGCCCGCCACTACACAGACTCCGTGCCCGAGGAGCACCGGCGAGCTGCCGCTCACGTCGGGAACATGCTGTCCTCAGGCGTCACCGGACCCGGAGCTCCTACGGGATCCGGCTGATTCCTCGACCCCATGCTCGGATGGGAGAGGACCACGTGTGAAGCCTCTGGCGAGGTGAGCGGAAGTCCGGCGAGCAGGCGTTCAACAGATCTACGGGGAATGCGGATCCTCTGGCCGATCTTGAAGATGGGGAGAGGAACGTTGCCGGCCTTGGTGGCCCGGTAGAGCGTGGAGGGGGTCTCTCCCAACAGGATGGCGGCCTCATCGACGCTGAGGAGCGGCTTGGGCGACTTCGAGGTCGGGTTGTTGCGCATGGGCATGCTCCTGTCTTGATCAGTGCCAGCCGGTGCGCCATGGTCGCAACCCATCCTCCGTATCGACTTCACCTCCAATGTCTCCACCAGTAACCGGAACCCGACCGTTATCGGCACTTCCAGGATGGTCTTCTCGACGGCATGGGCGGCCGGCCACGCTGCCCTACACAGGTTCCACTGACCTTTCGGCCCGCCTCTTGACCCCACGCAGGAAGTTTCGGGCCGTGATGGCCTCGCCCCAGAACAGGACGACCGGTACGGCGAACGCCCGGAAGGGCCAGGGCCCGCACGTCAGTCGCATGCGGCGAACGATTCGCGTCTGCCCCCGTTCCGGTTCTGTCAGGAGGTAGCCGTCACTGATCTCGCCGAAGATGGCAAGCCGAGGCATGTCCCGAAGGCGTGCCGGCACGAGATGCGGCAGGTGGGTATCCGTGAACAGAACGAACGCCTTGTTGGGTTCGACCTGGCGGACAACGTAGTAGGCGGTCCCCGGTGGTCCGTCCGCGACGATGTCGCCCACGTGCGGGTTCTGCCAGGCCGGAACGACCCTGTCTGCCACCTCGACGCGATAGCCGACCGGTGCCTCCCCGAGCTGCTCACGGGAGAGGAGGCGGTAGTACCAATCCACGCACCGGTCCCAGAAGCGCGAGTCAGAGTAAAAGCCGGCCCGGCCATGGCCGAGCTGCACCAACCAGGACCAGACCTGCTCCGGAGCTGCGTGGATTGTCACGGCGTAGGTGGTCTCCACCAGCGGCGATGGTACGAGGTCGTCTCCCGGGAGCGGCATCGTCCGCTCCTCATCTGTAGCTTTCCAGGGAACCCGGTCGAGCCGGGAGGTGAGAAGGCGAGACTTCGGGATGCTTCCCACGTCAGTCCCGTGTTTCCAACCCATGACTTGAGATTGTCACACCGACCTCAAGGGTCCGCCAGGGGAAACAGTCGGTAGATGTTCACTGCTCGGTAGCCGGTTATCGAGCGGGACGCCCCTTGGTTACCTTGCCTCGCCCCCATGCGTCGGTCGGGATCGCTTCTAGGCGTGTTCGCACATAAGCGTCCATGTCTCTCTGACTAGGCACATCACCGTCTCGAATTCCTGATTGACCACTTTGAGATTTGGCCCCGCTTGCCGGCGGGCTTCGTTTCCGAGGGCAACACTCAGGGACGCGACGGAATGGAACAACCGAGCCAGAACGACGTCGATGTCACCTACCGGGCACCGATGGCCGGCGAGCCAGGGGACGGACTCAGCCACAACCGCACTGAACTGATCGCTGGCTGAAATCAAGGCGGCAGGTCCACCGAACATGGACCGCTCGAGGATAGCCAGCGTCGCACTGAGCTTCCCAAGAATGGGAATGCACTCGGACTGCCAAATCCTTAACGGAGTCGAATTGTCGATGCTCACACGCCCCTGCCCTCCTTTGCGCTGCATCAAGCAGCCCCATGCATTATTTACCGCTCGTCTTCGCTTGTCCCGCCGTAGACACTCTCCGTGATGGTGAGAGCCGATAGCCGAGCCACAACGCTCCTGGGTGAATTGGTCCCGGAACCCTGAGCTTCATCAGGGACTCGTGCCGCTTCGGAACTGGGCAACCTTCCCGGTTGCCCAGCTCGACGAACTGGAGTACAGGGACAGCAGTAGCCGACCCCAGACGGCGAAAACGGCGTTGACTCACCCATCACTCTGCGTGGTGCATGACGGACCAAGCAGAACCGTGATGACCAACCCTCGCCAGATGAGGAACGGGAGCTGATGGCTCGCTTCGGCATGGAACCTGTCTGATCGCTGCGATCAAAATGGTTGCTGATCCGGCGACGGGGGCATCCGTCCACCCCTCAGAAAGAGCGGCGACCACCAGATCCACGTCAGGCCTCCCCATGTTGGTGAGCACTGAGCACACACATTGCTCGGCGAAGACGAAAACCGAGGGCGTAACAGTGTCGGGAGAGGCGACCTCCGGCCGGATGACCGAGCAAAAGCCCAGGTTCAGCGCTTGGATGGTGATTTCGGCGCGCACCCGTCCATACCGCGGCCCAGGCCCGTCTTCCCTGAGATCAGTGTGGCCACCGTGTGCAGCACACTCAATGAGCCGGTCGACATGGGCCAGGTGCTCGAGATCTCCGTCGGCAACGGCCCCAGGCGGTAAGGCCCCAACACGGCGATCGCCCATCCACACCTGCGGTGCATGCGCGGTGGCACGCTGCGGGATGTGACACCCAAGGGCGAGGCCGGCCTGACGCTGGCACCGGACCAGCACTACCGGTCTCAAGTCGGCGGGGTCGACATCATGTTCTGGGGGCTGCGCCCTGCCCGCGCCGGAACCTGAGGTCATTGGCGTGAGGTTGCCGGCACTACGGCGCCGGGAGCCATAGCTTGGGTAGGCATGACCGACGAATCAAGACACCTCGGCGACGCACAGGGCGAGTGGTACTACTGCTTCGTGCACAAGAAGGTCGAAGCGCTCGACGAGTGCGACCAGATGGATCGGATGGGCCCGTACCCCACACGGGAGGACGCAGAGAATTGGCGAGCGCGCGTCGCAGCACGGAACGAGGCGTGGGACGACGAGGACGAGTAGGCGTCAATCGGCGGGCGAGGCATCGGGCCATCCTGTGCAGCCACCGCTGAACTCCCGAGGTTGCAGAGCATTCAATGAGCCCATGCCTGACGCGAACCGGCAGAGCCTGGATTGATTCCAGAAAGTTCGAGGGTCGGGAGACTGGTCGGCCGATTCAGCCACTCCGTTCCCACGAATCAATCTGGTGACACCATCGGTCATACTCGACCTAGCCGTCGAGCGGGGCGCTGATTGAACACCACCCGGGCTTCTTCCGTCGCCGAACCGATCTCGGGCCCGCCGAATCTCGCCTGAGGTTGTGCCTCCGATCCGGACCCGTCGACCTGCGTGCCCAGCCCACCAGCGCCGAGGCCGGTTGGAGCCACGTCCCTGAAGAAGCGTTCGGTCGCGTTCGCGATAGGAAATGCTTCCTGGAATTGGACCGCTGTGTGAGGTACACAAACTCGATTTCACGCTCGTGGAATTCGCCTACCGTCGGAGAGAACTGATCACAGGTTGACCAACACCGGGCAGGAGGCGGCGGCTGGGCGCCGGTGCGGTCGTCGGGAACGTGCTCGGGATTGATCCCCGTACGGGGACGGTCGTTCTCGAGGGAGCCCGTAGCAGGAGGGTTGTTAGTGATGACTGGGCGAGCCCGAGTGGCTCAGGCAGCCCGTCGGTGCTCGTGGATGAGAACGCCGATGACATCAAGACGTTCGATCTTGCCAACGGGTTCGCCTATGACGGTCACTCGTGTCGACTCGAACCCAATGCCTCGATAGAGCCGAACCGCGCTGTTGCGCTCGACGTAGGTTCGCAGCACACGCTCCAGCCGGCGATGCGAGGAGATCCGGAGGTGATCGAGGCACTCGGTTCGGCATGTCTCGACACAGCGTCGCCAAACGCGTTTGCACGCGGAGCCCGAACCGGCGTGCGAGCGGTCTCGGTGTCATGGGACCGGACAACCTCGTCGGATGCAGCAGTTGACTTGGTCTCGCGGTCCCTGAACAGGTAGCGGATGGCTCGCATCGCTTCTTCCAGGTCGCAGAAGAGGTTTCGGGCCATTTGGGTCGCCCAATGGCAGTTCGGCTTCGTGGTGACGCCAAGGAGATGTACGACCCGGCGCTCGATCTCGATGACGAACCGGGCGCAGTCCCGCCCATTCACCGCGTCGATGTGGAAGAAGTCGGTGGTGAGCATGCTCTGCGCCCTCGGAGTGAAGGTTCTCCGACCGGTTCGGCTCCTCCCTGCGGCGAGCCGGAAACAACCCGTGGTGGCGAAGCACGTTGCGCACGGACGTGGCCGAGACCGTGACACGGAGCTTGCGCAGTCCGCCCACGATGCGCAGCTCACCCCAGCAGGGCTCCTCCTGTGCCAGTCGACAGATCAGGTCGACGTGCTCATCGGGAATCAGAGGACGGCCCGGTCCCCGATGCGGATAGATCCAACGCTTCCGGACGATCCTCCGCTGCCAGCCCAACGCTGTCGCCGGCGTCACGACCATGATCGACCGCCGGCGGTGGGGAAGGAGTCCACCGGCAAGGGCGAGGAATGCCCGAGCAACCCGAGTGAACCCGAGGCGTGGCGTACGCCGCTGCCAGACCTGGAATTGACGGCGAAGCGCGATGATCTCGACGTCCTCCTCGATGCCGCGGAGACGATGAATCCGTAGAGGATCGAAGGCGCGTCGGTAACGAGAGAGCCACGACCCGAGAGGCTGCCGCAGGCATCGGGCCTGGTCAAGCCAGCGTTCGGATATGTGCACCCCACAGTCCACCACTAACGAGCAGGGACGCAGTGAGGGGGAAAGTACCGACAAAATGCCGGGGTCGGTTCCGGTCCGGGGTCGGAAAGTTCAGGGTGTCGATCCGACAGTGCAGGGTGGTGGAGCGACACCTCCGGGCTTACTGTGGCCAGTGGCCCTGGGGCGCACTCGGCGCGGGCTGCCGGAGGAAGGGCAAATCATTC
>Ga0208479_1000061_pt1 | contig 12347 bp, 15 predicted proteins | sample NGESurdeep072012_7_FD_184464 | JGI IMG/M metagenome (GOLD analysis project Ga0208479, IMG submission 184464) | Arctic peat soil microbial communities from Barrow, Alaska - NGEE Surface sample 415-3 deep-072012 (SPAdes) | ecosystem: Environmental > Terrestrial > Soil > Wetlands > Peat ... | reverse complement strand
CAGGCCACCATTCGAATCGGCCGGTCCGCAACCTTGGCAGACTGCCTCTCCGGTGAGTTGTTGACCAGACTGAGAGGCCTGGAGCCGCGGGATCTTCCCCGAGCCCTGCCGAACGTCGGAATTGCGTCAACCAGATTCTGGTCAGGTGCTGGGGTCTCCGCTGATGCACCTACTCAGATCTCCCTCGGCAACGACTTGACCGCACGGGTCCTCGCCGAAGCGTTCACGCCCGAGCTGCTCGGCCGACTTCGCCGCGCTTACAAGGATCTGCGAATTTGACCGAGAGCTGCCGCATCTCGAGAGTGTCCTCGACATTGCAGTCGCCGCGCACGACCTTTCGTTGTTGCCGCAAAACAGAGATCAGCCGATATGGGTATGGCCGAATTGCAGTGGAGCGCGGGTGAAGATGACCGTTGCAAGCAGTTGGTTCGATGGTATCGCCAAGACAACGACGGCCACCCGACCCGAAGATCTTCCGAGCGGGTGCGAAACCATGGTCTTGTTGAACTGCCCAACGAACGCGATCACACAGACTCGTTTTGGGGAGACACGCTGTGTGGCCAGCGCCGTGAAGAGCCGCGGAGCCTGTTGGCGTAGCGCCGTCGAAGTCAATAGGTCCACTCCGAGCAATCGGCCATGTCCACCCACTGCGTTGGACGCGGACGGCAAGGCGAGGTAGCACGAATTGTCGGAGGTGCCGAGGTCATTGCGTGCTGTGGAGCAACCGGCAAGGACGATAGCGAGAAGCACGAAGCCGACAAAGCTGCTCGCGAGTTGACGCATCAATCCTCTCCTCCTCACCTCCCGCGTCTTCACGTACTCACCGCCGTTGACGGCTCAGCGCCCTCATTGGTTGAGGTCTCGGGTCCAGGATCGGCATCTGGTCCCGCCTCTACGGGCGCAGTGAGCGGGTGGAGACTCCAACGTCCTCGCCGCACCTGGAGTGCGAGATCACAGCACAACACCCATCCAATGACCAGCACAAGCCAAAAGCTGATGAGTCGGTAGATCAGCACTGCATCAACAGTGGTCACGCGAGGACCACCAAAGGCAACCAGCGCGATGGTGATGCTTCCTTCAACTGCACCCAATCCACCTGGAGTGATCGGAAGGGTGGCCGCAAGCTGGCCTGCTCCGTAGGCGAGCAGGAGCCCCTTCCATGGAATGCTCGAGTCAACCGCCAAGAACATCATGGCGAAGCACGCGCAATCGAACAGCCAGTTCGCAGTTCCCCAGAGCACGACGTTGGCAATCTGGCGCCACCCAAGGCGCACTGTGGTAACCCAATGGACGATCCGTTCGATCTGCGTCGCCGCGTCGCCACGTGGTCGCCCTCTCACTGAGCGGGAGGCTCGAATGGCCCAGGTGACCACGATGGCGAGCGGACGCTCATAGACAAACAGTGCGCCAACTGCCACGGTGATCAGGAGGGCGCCGATGATGACGGGGATCAGGTCGAACGACGCCCCCTCTCCGGTTGCGAGTACCAATCCCGCGGTGGCCACCAAGGAGAGCGTGACGACGGAAGCGACCAACGTTCCTGCTAACGACCAAGCGGCCAGAGTGTCGTCAGCTCCAAATCGCCGGAACCAACGGAATCCATAGACGGTCGAGACTGCGTTGCCTCCAGGTAGGGAATTGGTAAGAGCCTGCGACGCAAACGTCATTTTCAAGAGAGGTGCTAATGGGGCCTCAAGACCGCCACTCTTCAAGAGCTCGTACTGCAGGCCGGCAAAGCAGACAAAAGACGCCATCTCGGCGACTATGGCCGGCGGGATCCACCACCATTTGAAGTGCTGGAACACTTGCGAGAGGCCGGAAAGCTCGTCTCGATGCGAGGCAAGAGCCCAGATGGCCGCAACGACGATTCCAATGCCGATCAGGATTCTCAACGCTGGCCACATGCGGTGTAGTGCCAAGCGAAAGGACCCAGACCAATGCCGAGTGCGGGGTTCCTCCTCGTCAAGAGAGCGCTCATGAGGTTGAGCTGCCATTCCCTAGTGTCTAGTCCTTCCGGGCCGAGGTTCGAGGTGACAGCCGGACTCTGCGGTTGATGGAGGGTAACCATTGGGGGCCCGGCTCCCCGCTGGGCCCTCAATGGTTCCCCCTGGACAGCGGAAAGGTGATGTTCAGTCTTTAGTGGCCGGACCTGACCCCACCGGGCGGAGAGACAGTGGCCCTTGTCCTGTTGGCGAAACACCAAGTGGGGGCATCGTCAGGCGTCTCGCTTCAAGCGTCCCGTCGCTCGCTTCCCGCAAAGTCGCGTGAAGTGTTCCGGCCGGCTCGCGCTTGCGCCGTTGCATCGTCGGGGAGGGGCTGCCAATCAAGTCCAAGCAGCCAGATCCTGGTGCTCGTGCCCTTCTTCCACATCGGATCGAGCATTCCGCCATCGAGTTGCACCCGCTTCCAAATGCCAGACCGCCCAGTGCCCCAGGTCGGCTGGACGCGGGACTTCGTCACCGGATTGGCTTCTCGGTAGCCACTTGTCGACCACTACAGCCGGCCGCGATGGGTCAACTCCAATCAACGCGTCATCCTTGCTTCATGTTGGTGCTCCACGATGGATTCAGGAGGCAACATCCCTACCGAGCTGAGTGGGAAAGGTCGGACGGAGCCATGAGAGATCTGCTAGTCAGCCACATCCCTCGCACGTCTCACACCTGGCGTTGGGAAGCACCCACTGCGTCAGGCTCAGCACCTGAGGGAACACTCCTACAACCGACCATCCGCCATGGACGCCAGGGGCGAGCAGACGGACGACTCCTGGGTGATTCCCCCGGGTTCCGTCGGACTCCCAGGACTACCGTTGTCCACGCACGGATTGACGTGGCATCGATCAACGGTTCTCAACCGACGTTGCGACCCTCCTGGTCGACCAGCGCCCTCAGAGCCAGGAGGGCTTCGGTCCAATCGAGCTGATCTTGGGAGTTCATCACCTACCGTCCGCTGTCCGATCTACCTGTTGATCGATCCCTTGGTCAGAGAGAGTCTCACGCTCGTTCCGATGCTCTGCGCTCAGGGCATCAAGGGTCCGACCTCCAGTCTCCCCGCCACCCGAGTCGACCTCGTCTCTCACGCTCACGCCTGTGCCTCGGGTGCGCCCGCTGCTCAGACCTGCGTCAGCGCAACTGCATGGTTATCGTAAGCAGACAAGTCTCATGGGAACCCTTGCTGTCAACATTGACTTGATCACCGGATGGTTCCCCATCACGGTGGTCATTGCTGCCGTCGCCTCCGTCGCGCTGTCGGTCGGGTGGATCGACGGGGCGTGGAAGTGGCAGTTGTCCGTGGGCATACCTGTCAGCTTCATACTCACGCTTCTCACCGCGCTGGTCATCCAGGTCTTCGGCTTGGTTCCTGCCGCATTTCCGAAGTCCTTCTATCTCTGGGCGTGGCTCATCTGGTTCGCGTCGGTCATTGCCGTGCTCGGATGGGCCAGGGCCCACTGGGCCCTTCGAGCCATGTCGGTCATCGCCTTGGTCTTCACCGTGATGGCCGCGTTCACCGTGGTCAACCAGACCTATGACTACTACCCCACGCTGGCACGACTCTTCGGAAAGAACGCAGCCTACTTCGTGGACCTACCCCAGCTTCAGGTCATCAGAGAGCAGACGCGCCGGACCGGAAGGCTCCCGTCTCAAGGCACCACGATATCGGTGACCATCCCCGGCAGGGTCTCCAAATTCGAGTCCCGGCAGGCTTACATCTATCTCCCTCCGGCTTGGTTCCACAATCCCGAGCCCCAGTTGCCGGTGATCGAGCTGATCGCGGGGATACCCGGGGAGCCCTCGGACTGGACACGGGCCGGGTATGCCGACACCACCTCGACCGCGTTCGCCGAAGCCCACCACGGTACGGCTCCGATCCTGGTAATACCCGACAACAACGGGTTCAAGACCCAGGACACCGAGTGCTCCAACACCGTCTTCGGCAATGCCGAGACCTTCCTGATCACGGACGTCCCCGACTTCATGGAGGACAACTTCAATGCAGCCATCGGAAAGCATTCCCTCGCAGTTGCCGGTCTGTCCGACGGCGGCGTCTGCGCCAGCATCCTTGCACTGCGCAACCCCGGGATCTTCCAGACTTTTGCCGACTACTCCGGATACACCTCCCCCACCTACCTCTATGACAACGAGAAGCAGACCATCGCTCAGCTCTACAGCGGATCGCGGGCTGCGTACGAGGCCCACAATCCGATTGCCCTCCTGACCGGCATGCGCTATCCGAACTCGGCGGGCTGGTTCACCGCAGGGCAGGGCGACCCCCAACCTCTGGCTGCGATGAAGCAACTTGCTGCGTTGGCTCGAAAGACCGGGATGCAGGTCTGCTTGACCACGCCCCCGGGCGACCACTCCTTCACCTTCTGGGCCCAGGCCTTCAGGGATTCGCTTCCGTGGCTGTCGTGGCGACTGGGTCTCACACCGCCGCCGAAGAGAGTCCCGGCTCGCTGTCAGCCACCGGTCCCCTGAATCGATCGCCACGGCAGAGTGCGACCGTGGATTCTGATGACACCCCCGAACGAGGCGATGGTGACTCCCGTCGATGCCGCCCCACCGTCAACAAGCGTTGACGGTCATGCGAGGGGAGCGTTTGCTTCTGGCTTCCATGCGGGTCGGCGCCCACTTGGTCATGAGCACCACCCCGCGAACATGGCCACCAAAAGGAGCACCCGAATAGAAGGTCGAGGGGCGAGTTGTTGAACTGCTCCTCGAAGGGCTCGACGCCAATGGCGATGCTGGCCAGCGGGTCGACGATGAGTAGAGCCGACTGGGAAGCATCCAGGGGCCCGGCTGCAAACACAGCATCGAGGAGCATGTGCCGAGCACGCTATTGGCCGCCAGCAAGTACACGGGCAGGGACAGGCCCGGCCGCCCATCGGGAGCCAGTACCTGGGTCGCGGCGTTGACGAACACTGCATCGATAGCCCGGACGAGCCGTGGTCCGTCCGGGTGGCGAAACCCGGCTGCTGGGCACGAGAAGCACCACGATGAGAAGGTCGCGGCTCGCCAGAACCAAAATCCAACGGGTCGGCGTGGGGTTCCGGTGACCCTCTCGCGGATTGACCACCGCCAAGAGCCCGAAGACACCGGCGCACAACGGGATCCCTGCGTCCTATGTCCGAGCGGTGTTGTGATCACCCAGCCACAGCGCACGGAGGGCAAGGCTGAAGATGAGCTCGCTGACCAGAATCGGCTGGACGGTGGCCAGTGCGGTGAAGACGAGCGTGCCTCCAATGCACGCCATCCCCAACAGCCACATGGGTTGGCGGACGAGAAAGTGCGTGGTGTCCCATACAGACCACACTTTCTCGGAGCCCGACACATTGGCCGAGCGTCGCAGTACCGCGGTCAGCGCCTGGCTGAACCAACCGAGGGCGGCGAAACCGATGCTCTTCGATCCGACCCCCTCTTCTTCACGTGCATTCGATTCCTGGCCGTTGGAGACCACAACCGACGGGCTCCGCATGGTCGTTCCAACCGCCCGAGCGGCTGCTTGTCGTCGAGGCAGGCCAGGGCAAACGAAGCCGCAAGGTCATGGAGAGTCGCACTTGGCGGGCTCTGTGGCAGGCTTCGGCGTGAGTCCGAGCCTCCACGAGAGCCATGGGAATGAGTCCTCGAGCGCCTGGCTCCACACGTCGAAGTCGTGGCCGCCCGGACGGACCAGAAAGCAGGTGGCAATCCCGGCATGAAGCGCAGCGGGTTGGAGCAGGTGTGCGGCCTGCAGGGGCTCTTGGTCATCTTGTCCCGCCTCGAACCAACCGGCCATGCCAATGAAGTGGCCGTTTCGGAGGAGCTGCACCGGGTCGTGGGCGGCAAACATCGCTTCGGAGCCGCCGAACAGAGTGTCAATCGTCTGGGACCGGGTGGTCTCCTCGTACTCAGGGGAGGCAAATCCCGAGTACGACGCGAAGGTGGGATAGATCTGCGGATTGCCGAGTGCCAGCATCACCGAGCAAGTTCCGCCGGCTGAGAGCCCGCCGATGGCCAGGGACCCAGGACGACTCGACGCGTTGAACCGGCTCCGAACAAAGGCGGGCACGTCCTCGACCAGATAGGTCTCTGCGTTACCGAACTTGCTGTTCACGCATTCGGTGTCGTCGGTCTGATGGCCATTCGGGTCCGGCATCACGATGATCGGGGCCAGGCCCCGATGGGAGTGGGCAAATGCGTTGGCCGTCGCGTCGACATTCCCGTCGCCCGTCCAGTCCGAGGCACTCCCGGGTTCACCGGGTAGCAGCACCAGCGTCGGCAGGGACGGAGTCACTTTGGCGAACCAGGCCGGCGGAAGGTACACGTACGCCTGCCGGGTGGAGAAATGGGACACCCTGGGTGGGATGGTGACTGGGATTACCACCCCCTCCTCGGGCAACATGCCCGTTGCTGCCACCTGGCCACGAATTTGCCGCAACGTCGGCGTTTCGACCACATGCACGGGGTCGAGGGTTGCCAGACGACTCAACGTTGGGAAGGAACCCGATTGCTGGTTGATCGTTCCCAACGTCACTGCCAGTGTGAGTAGCACCGCGACCGCTGCGGCGGATCGCCGCAGCCACCCGGCGCCGGACCAACCGACAACTGCCACGCAGACGGCCAAGACGAACGTGAAGCCCCAGGCATAGGCCCACCAAGGGAAGTCCGAAGGCACCAGCGATCCGATGGTGAGAACCAGAGCCACCACTATGGTCACTGCTGCCGCAATCGGTATGCAACGCGCGAGTTGGCGTCGCCACCTTCCCGAGCGCCACCCGATGGCCAACATGAATGCAGCAAGAGCCAGGCAGCACACAACGATCGGCAGCCAGCCTGAGACGATCGAGATGTTCACGGTGGGCTCCCTTGCCCCGAGCGGTTCTTCGATCCGGTCAATGGCGTCGGACCTTCGACCAGATCAAGCTATCGCCTGAAGTGCCACAAGGGCATCCATCACTGAGCGCCATCTCCGTAGCCGGGGCGCGTTCTGTCAGGCAGAAACCCTGACAGAAGGAGCAACCCATGGCACGTCGTGGTCGACCGACCGTCGAGATCAAGTTGAGCGGCAACGAGCGCAAGGCCCTGGAGCGTTGGGCCCGGCGGCATTCGTCGGCCCAGTCCCTGGAGGGCCACCAAGAAGCTCTCGGCCGTGAGTGAACGAGGCTGTTGGGGTGAAGCGTCGCCGTCTCATCCGATCCATCCAGCCCCCCGTTTCGGGATTCGCAGGGTTCCGGTTCCCGCCCGAGGTCATCCTGATCGCCGTGCGCTGGTACCTACGTTACGGATTGTCCTACCGGGATCTGGAGGAGCTGCTCGCTGAACGCGGTATCGAGGTTGACCACGTGACCCTGTTCCGGTGGGTTCAGCGGTTCACGCCCTTGCTCATCGACGCGGCTCGGCCGTGCCGCCACAGCATGGGTGGTCACTGGTTTGTCGATGAAACCTACGTGAAGATCTCCGGGTCCTGGCGGTACGTCTATCGGGCCGTTGACCAATACGGGCAGGTCATCGACGTGTTCGTGTCCAGGAAGCGTGATCTGAGAGCTGCGACAGCGTTCTTCGCCGATGCGATCCACTCTCACGGTGAGCCGGCTGAGATCACCACTGACCAGGCCCACGCCTTGGTCAGCGTGGTCACGGACCTCCTGCCGGCCACACTGCACGACACCACCCAGTACGCCAACAATCGAGTCGAAGCGGACCACGGGCGCCTCAAGGCAAGGCTTCGCCCCATGCGGGGCCTCAAACGGGACCGAACCGCCAGCATCGCCATCCGAGGCCACGCCTTCATCCAGAACCTTCGACGAGGCCACTACGAACTCGGGGTCGATGCACGTCCCGGACTGACCCTTGCCGCGGCGTTCGACGAGCTCGCGCAGGTGATCTGAGCGGCAAACCTCACCGAGGCTGGTCAGCTCGCGCCTGACGATCAATCAATGCAACAGAGCCCCTCGGAGCGAGGATCCCGAGGCGGCGACCATGGAACCGCGATCACTCCAATGCAGCTTGCATATCCGCCACGGCGCCGAGCAGGGCGGCTCCCATCTCAATGAGATTGCTGGGCCTAAACTCGAGAAGCAGGGAGATTCAGTCCCCTGATTGCGAACGTAGCTATCTCGGCGGGTTTGCCCGAGGGCTCGTCGAGTGGGCAGTCCCGCGCGCCGTGCGTCAGACTGCCAGGTAATGGCGCCCCGGGCACGAAGGTGGGAGCGGGCCGCGCCGTCAGAGGCAGTCAAGGCGCACCTTCCGCGTCTGGGCCAATGACTGCCCTACTGGCGCTGACAACGGTGCTGGCATGGGGGTTTTGGATACCGGTGGCGCAAGCGATACCGGGAGTGCCGCAACGTTCACGGGTGTTCTACGTCGCTCTCGGAAATGCCGCCTTTGCCCTCGGTGCCCTGGTCATCGGTGGCGGACACCTCTCCTTCGGGTGGCGTCCATTCTGGTTCCCACTCATCGGCGGCGTGGTGTGGATCGGCGGAAACTATTTCGCCTTCCGGGCGACGGAGACCGTCGGCTTAGCTCGAGCCAGCGGCTCCTGGACGCCGTTGAACATCATCGTCGCCTTCATCTGGGGGGCGTTGCTCTTCGGAGAGCTCAGCAGCTTCACCAGAGCCAACTTTGTCGTGCTCGGCGCCGGGATGGTGTTGATTTTGGCCGGCATCTTGCTCATCGTCGGTTCGCAGAATGCTCAGGGCGGCGGTGCATCGGCAGTCGAGGTGCATGGTGAAGAAGCTGGCTCCGCGAACAGATCGTCGATCTCGGGAACGGCTCACAGCTACCGGCTCGGGTATCTGTTCGCCGGCGCTGCCGGCATACTGTGGGGCAGTTACTTCGTGCCTGCGCAGTGGGCGAAGGTATCGGCGCAGCTGGGAAACTTCCCCCTGGCCCTTGGCATACTCGCCGCCGGAACGGTACTGGTTGCCACAGCGGGTGGGCCGGCAAAGTTGAGCCCTCGGCTTACGGCGACGCAAATCTCGGCCGGGGTCCTCTTCGGCATTGGCAATCTTGCCCTGCTTGGGCTGGTCGCACGGGTGGGTACCGGTGTGGGTTTCACGATCGCTCAACTCAGTCTGTTGGTCAACGCAAGCGTTGGCATTCTCGTGTTCAAAGTGCCTAGACCAGGATCCAAGGCGGCGCGAGTAGTCATCGTCGGCATCTCGCTTGCCGCCATGGGCGGCTTCCTGATCGGCAGCCTGAGATGACAGGAGCAGGTGTTGTACAAGCTGATAGCTCCTGCTCCTTTCGGGGCGGACCAGGAGACCGGGAAGTCCCGTCACATGTTGCGCTCCCAATTCGAACCGGGCGAATGCAACATCACGAGCGCGGGTTCAATGGTCAATCCCAACATTGCGGAAGGGCCTCTAAACCATGGGCCACCCTCCATCGCCATCCCCTCGGTCCGGAGGTTGCTCAGGGTTGCCCAGGGTTTTGCCATTCGGCGAGAGCAGTACTGGCTGGTGCTACAGATGCACCCAGCATGGCGTCGATATCGTCAGCGGCCCCGCCGTCCTCCAGCCGAGCGGAAGGGCGTGGGCATAGTTCCGAAGCGTCGTGGAGGCATCACGGTGGCCGAGCCTCTGTTGGGCCCGGAGCAGCTCGCCCCGACCAACCAGAAACGTGGCGACGGAGTGGCGCAGGCGGTGGAGGCTGACCCCGGCCAGGTCCGCCTCGGCACACAGCTCGGCGAACCAGTGGCCCATGCCACTGGCCGTAAGGCGCCGTTGGTGGTCGATGTCAGGCAAGAAGACCCACTCGCCCAACGAAGCACACTCGCCCCGCCCACGCCAGGTCCGCTCACTGGCCCGCCAGAGCTCGACGGTGGTCCGGCCGAGGGTGAGCCGTCGGGTCCGTTTGGTCTTGGTGGGCCCGACCTGTTCCCCGGAGACCCCCCGTTCGATAGTGAGCACCCTGCCGTCCAGATCGCTGAACTTGAAGGCGACGGCACTGTTGCGTTGAGGGCGAACGACGCTGAACTTGCATCCATCGGCGCCATGGCTGAACGTCAATCCCGTGGCGCCCATGTACTCACGATGCATCTCAATACGAGATTTTCGGCCCATCTGATGCTTCGCGTCGGGTCGCGCGGCTCAATGCAACAGTGCCCTCCAACTTCTGAACTGCTTGGAACATGCGTCGAAGAGAGCTTCACAAGCGGAATCACGCTTGAACCTGAGTCGGGCAGCATATTCGCCAGCTCGAGGACTCCTAGCGGGTACGACTGGTATGGGCTGGAAGTTAGCTTCCGACCATCTGGCGATTCGCTTCGACCTCAGCCCATGAAGCCGAGCCACCCCAGGACCCTCAATTCTCTGCAGCGCCGCGCCGCCGAAGCATACTCAGACCACTGAGAAACGAGGACCGGACGGGCAACTACTGCTGACCGTCGAGTTCTCATCCGACTCGCCTCTCGGAAAGTGTCGACGCTGCGGTCGCCGTGATCCCGTCGTCGGATGTGGCGTGAACGGACCCGAGATGCTCACGAATCTGAACCACCATCGTGTCGATCCCGTCCCAATCGACCTCGGAAGTCCACTCTCCGCACGTGCAGTCGGAACGGACATGATGGTCGCCCACGTCCATGCGGATCTCATGGCGTTTCGTGGGACTCACCGACGCCTTCAACTCAGGCGCAGTCCCACCCGCTGCCGTCTCTTCCCGAGGGCACCCTGGCAGTCCGTTGACGACACGGAACTGCACCGCCAGTTCTGGATCGATGACGTCGAGTGCGTCAGCCGTCTCCTCCAAGATGAGGAATCGTTCACCCATGGCGCTCACAGCTGCCTCCTTGGCACGCTTCAAACCTGACCAGACACCGAGCATACGAGCCCGATTGGCCATCGACAACGGCGTCCCGTTCCTACCGGTCAAACCGGGGCGAACAGATCTCCCAACGCCTCGATCCGCTCGAGCACGAGATCAGACGTGAAGCGAAGGTCCGCCGGATCCCCCGTAGTGGCGCAGGTGTCGATTTCGTCCCATGAGATCGGTGTGGAGACCGTGGGCTCGTCCCTGCCCCGCAACGAGTACGCGGCCACCGTGGTCTTGGCCGGGTGGTTCTGACTCCAGTCGATGAGGACCTTGCCCGCGCGCAGACTCTTCCGCATATTCGAGACCACCAGGTCGGGATGATCCTGTTCCAGCTGAACGGCGATCCCATGTGCCCGATCACGGATCTTCTCCCAGGTCGGTCGGCCCGTGAGCGGCACGTAGAGCTGGAGGCCCTTGGAGCCGCTGGTCTTCGGCCAGCAGCCGGAGCGGCCCTCATCCAGGATCTCCGCCACGACCTTGGCCACATGGCAACACTCGACGATGGAGGTTCCCTCCCCCGGATCGAGGTCGAACACCATGTGATCGGGTGGAGCCGGGAGGACACGCCTCCTGCCCACGTGCCACAAAGGGACGTGGAACTCGATGGCGGCCAAGTTGGCCGCCCACACCAGGGTGGGGCGATCGCACACCACGGGGTAGTCGACCGGTTCACCCTTCGATGTGGACGGCACGGCCTTGTGGTGGACCCACGCAGGAGCATGGTCGGGCACGTGCTTTTCGAAGAAGAATTTGTGGTCGACCCCGTTGGGATATCGCTTCATGGTCAGGGGTCTGTCCATCACGTGGGCCAGCATCACCTCTGCCACACGGGCGTAGTAGTCGATCACCTGTCCCTTGGTGAATCCGGTAGAGGGATACAAGACCTTCTCCAGGTTCGACACGGTGAGCTCCCGCCCGTCCACGGTCGTCCGCACCGGGTGCTCAGGACTCACGGCGCACGTCTCTGGCGGCCTTGTCTGCTCGGAGCCCTCGCCAGACCGGATGCCGGAGGTGCCCGTCTGGGGTCAATTCGCTGTAGCGCACCTCACCCACCAGCTTGGGAGTCACCCACGTCACGGCCTTGTCGACCGCAGTGGGGAGACGGTCTTCGAACGGGCTCGTGCCGCGCACCATCCGCTTGAGGTCGGATGCAATCTCTGCCCGGGCACGGTCGGAGAATCCCGTTCCGACCTTGCCGACGAACGTCAACCTTCGCTGTTCGGTTGATGACGGGACTCCCAGCAGGAGTGCACCGAAGTCGGCTCTGCGACTTCCATTTCCCTCCGTGAATCCGCCGATCACAACCTCCTGCATGTGCTGGTTCTTCACCTTGATCCAGTCACGGCTGCGTCGCCCAGGCTGATAGGTGCTCGTTCGCCGCTTGGCCACGACCCCTTCCATGCCCAGATCGACCGCAGTTCGGAAGACCCGTCTTCCTTCGTCAGAGGTGAACGAGGGAGTGATCGCCCATCCTGAAGCGCCGATGTCCAGGTCCTCCAGAGCCGAACGTCGGTGGTCGTAGTCCAGTCCGGTCAACGACGTGCCGTCCAAGTGCAGGAGGTC
>Ga0208479_1000056_pt1:7500-12817 | contig 12817 bp, 3 predicted proteins | sample NGESurdeep072012_7_FD_184464 | JGI IMG/M metagenome (GOLD analysis project Ga0208479, IMG submission 184464) | Arctic peat soil microbial communities from Barrow, Alaska - NGEE Surface sample 415-3 deep-072012 (SPAdes) | ecosystem: Environmental > Terrestrial > Soil > Wetlands > Peat ... | reverse complement strand
GACCAAAACTGGCAAGAGGCGGCAGTTCCACCAGGAGGTGCAGCTTCAAACAGCGTCTGTTCCTCATGTTAGAGGCGGCTGACAGTTTCTTACCTGGTAGAAGGTATAAAATACTAGGGGAAGGGCACCCCGATTAAAAAACCAATATGGAGTCCAATAAGGAAATTTTTACGGTGCAGGGAATCGGAAACCCAGTACCGGCGGTATCGTTGAGTGAGCAAGCGGGCTCAACGCCGTCGAAATCCAACTACCGCAATGTCTCAACAGTGGCGAACTTGGCTGTTGTGACAGATGGAGCTACAAGTATACTTAAACACGCGTCGAATGATGTGGTTGCATCTCAATTTGGCAGCTTCCGAGACCAGCCCGAAATATCCAGGACTGCGGGGATAAAAAAGGTAGAGCAAGACATTTTTAGAAGGTCTTCCGCTACTAGTAGATCTCCACCTCAACATGCACATTATGCCTCGCTTCCCGAGTTGGCAACATGGAGTGGAGCGAAACGCCGCTTAGAAGTAGAGGGCCAAATATCAAACTCGGCAGAGGTACTGTTGATAATAGCAGCCATCGAGCAGTTAGAGAAGGAGACTAACACTCTGAGCATGTTGGTTAAGGCACACCCTACAACTAAGAACCAAATAAAGGAGGTGGTGTCGAGAGTGAGGTTGGTTGCATATAAATTAAACAACCATAAACAGGCGGTGCAAGCTTGGGGCGACCAGGCGGCTGGAAATGAGGAGAAAAAACAAAAGACGAGTCAAAACCAGGCAGTTCAAAGTAAGCTATATCGGGAAGTGGCCACCCAAACAGAGCAAAGCGGGACTCGTCAAGAGACTATGGTAAAGGAGATTGCCACACAAACAAATGGGGTGGGTGAAACCGAGCTCGAATTAAAGACAATGGAGGTTCAGGGCCGGATACACCCGGACATGGTAGCACAGGAAATTAGCGCGATTATCGCAGAAGAATGGCCGCAGAAAGTTTTTCGGATGACAAAGAACCAACGGTCCAACATCACGAGTAGTAGGTCTCCAAGGGGAATTTTTATCGACCCGCGTAGACCAACTAATCAAGAACTGCGACTTCTAGGAGAGCAGGTACCAGGCCTGCAGCGATTGCTAAATACTCAAACGTTTAAAGGTGGTGACGTCGCTGTAATACAAACCGCGGACACAGTTGTACTAGAAGGCGAGACTAGCCCATCTGAGGATGTACGTACATTGTTGGTCGGATGCGTAAATCACCAAGAAGATGGCATAGTTCCGGAAGAGCAGCTTATAGAAGTGGCCAAGAAAATGAAAAACACCAGTCAGGGATGGAAAGAACTGAGCATCTCCACAATTAGCAGCAACACGCCAAAATTACGCAAAATCTTAGAGTGCTGTTTTATGGGCAGCGGAGTAAATGTCTCTATATGTGTAGGAAACGAAAGGAGACCACAAAACATACTGGAGGAGGAAAAGAGAAGCGAAGACCCTAAACAAAATATCCCGCAATACGAGACGGACCAGGGTTTCAGAGAGTACAGGAGGCGGAAGGGAAGAAGAAAAAACCGGAAGGAGACAGTTATAGTTAAAGCAGAGGGGCGGACATACGCCGACATACTGAAAACAGTGAAAGCAGGTGTCAATATCAAGGACGTGGGAGTGGAGGTTATCGCTATCAGGAAGACGAAGGCAGACGACCTTATGATCCAACTGAAGGGTGGTAGGAAGGATGCTGAAACCTTGAGGTTGGCGATAGCTGAAAAAATAGAGGGAGTAAAAGCGGTACGCCAGATGGAGATGGCTGTTATGCATATACGGGATCTAGAGGAAGAAACTGACATGTCCGAAGTGAAACAGGGTGTCCAGGGAGCCTTAGGGCTTGCTAATGCGGACGAGATACATGTCACGTCACTGAGGCCAACACACACGAGTACGAAGAATGCGACTATAAAATTGCCCAAACTTTGGGCGAAACAGCTGATGAATACAAAGCGCATTAGGATCGGATGGGTATCTTGCCGCATTCAAATGAGAGAGGATGATCGTCGCTGCTACAAATGCTGGGATAAGGGACATACAGCAAGAAATTGCAAAGGGCCGGATCGCAGGGGCCTTTGTTTTAACTGTGGAAAGGATGGTCATAAGAGAATAGACTGCAAGGAGACACAGAGTTATACGCTGGGAGAGAGGCCGAGCGTACGGAGAGTGAGCTCACCCGTGAATACTTTACCAGAGACAGGAGTAGGTGAATCACATGCGTCTGATTCAGCTTAACACGCACCGTAGTAACCAGGCTCAGGACCTCCTGGTTGCTACCGCTAATAAAAGGCACGTGGATGTGGTCCTGGTGAGCGAACCAAACCGGCGAAGGGTACTGAGGGGAAACTGGAAATCAGACCTGGAGGGGGACGCAGCGCTACTACAGATGTCAAAGAGTCTTATAACTACTAAGTCCGGTGCAGGGAAAGGTTTTGTTTGGGTGGAGTTTCAGGACATTGTCATTCTGAGCTGCTACTTCTCTCCCAATAAGCCGATTGAAGAGTTTTCACTAAGGCTGGACGAGCTCGGTTCGATAATCCGAAACCAAACAAAGGAAGTGATCGTCGCAGGTGACTTTAATTCAAAGTCACCGGAGTGGGGAGGAGAGACTTTGGATAACAGAGGGCAGCTTCTGACAGACTGGGCTGCATCATGCAATCTTTACAGTCTCAATACAGGAGATAGGCCCACCTTCGAAAGAGGGGATTATGGCTCATTTCTCGACGTGACGTTTGGCTCTGAAAGAACTGCGAGTCGACTTCGGAGCTGGGAAGTTTTGGACGAGGAGAGTCTTAGCGATCACCGGTACATTATGTTCGAAATTAACTCAGCCGATTTAGCCAGCCAACTGGAGCAGAAGGTCGCTACCAACAGGAAATGGCGTATAGGAGGAACAGGACTGGAACGACTACACAGCGCGATGCAACGTCACCTAGGTCCCCTGGATATCACGACACCAGAGCAATTAGTAACAGCTGTTAAATGTGCGTGCGAAGAAGCGCTACCATCTAGTAGCCGAAAAGGAAGAAATACTGTGTACTGGTGGACCTCGGAAATCGGAGCCCTACGCAGAACCTGTAATAAAGTTAGGAGGAGTTTACAGAGAGAGAATAGGCGTACTCACGGTCAAGCGGAAACAAGACTCCGGCAGGAGCTTAAGCACGCCAGAAATACTCTGAGGAGGGCGATAATGCACTCGAAGAAGAAGTGCTGGAAAGCTCTCTGTAACGCTATAGAAGAGGACCCTTGGGGAGATGCCTATAAGATAGTAACGAAGAGTTTTGGTCGAACTCCGCCCGCTCTTTCTGTGGAAACTGTGAACAATATTGTGGGCTCACTATTTCCAACCCATGAAGCAGTGATCTATGAAGACATACACTCTCGAGAGAATTCACCCTTCACTCTGGAGGATTTGGAGATGGCGTGGCGTAAAATGAAGACGAAGAAAAGTGCCGGACCAGATGGAATTCCACCAGAGGCGGTCAGAATCGCATCGGAAACACATCCAAATAAAGTGCTGGGCGTGATGAATTCAGCACTGCAAAGCGGAATATTCCCTCGTAACTGGAAACTGGCCCGACTAGTTCTACTTAAAAAGGACGGGAAACCAGAAGGCTTGCCAACGTCATATAGACCACTTTGCCTGTTGGATACTTTCGGGAAACTTTTTGAACATCTATTGTTACGCAGATTAGTGCACGAGGTTGAGGAAGCAGGAGGGCTCGCGAATAACCAGTATGGTTTTCGAGCAGGACACTCCACAATAGATGCTATAGCGGAAGTTATGAGACTGGTGGACGCGACAGCTGAAGGGACCCGTTATACGCGACGTATCCCGGCAGTAATAACACTGGACATACGTAATGCGTTTAACAGTGCCGCCTGGGAGTTAATCCTGCAGAAGCTAAGGGAATTCCGGGTGAGTCCGTACCTTATTAAAGTAATCCAAAGCTATTTGAGTGAGCGCCGAATCATCACGGAGGCGGAGGGCACAATCAATGAAATAAACGTCACGAGCGGCGTGCCACAAGGCTCGATCTTAGGACCGATGCTTTGGAATATCTTGTATGACGGAGTTCTTCGAATTCCTCTGCCTGAAGGCGCTAAATTGATTGGGTACGCTGACGACCTAGCGCTGGTCGTTTCGGCAAAATATGAACAACAGCTGATAGAGAGAGTGGAAGCGTCAGTGGAAGAGATTGCCAGATGGCTTCATAATCACCGTTTGCAGCTGGCTCCGGAAAAAACTGAAGCAATTGTGATGGCAGGTAGGAGAACCCTTCACTCGATAGCCTTTAACGTCCAAGGAGTTATAATAAGTCCTGCGACAAGTATTAAGTACCTAGGGGTATGGCTGGATCACCGTCGTAGCTTCCAGGAGCACATTAGACAAACCGCAATAAAGGCGGCTAGAACGACCGCGGGTCTCACTCGTCTGATGGCCAATGTAGGCGGACCAAGCGCTAGCAAAAGGAAGCTGATCTCATCGGTAGTTACATCGATAATACTGTATGGCGCACCAATTTGGAGCCGAGCTCTGGAAATTTCGAAGGCCCGGGAACAACTCGAAAGTGTGCAACGCACTCTCGCATTACGGGTATGCAGTGCATATAGGACAGTCTCGAAAGAGGCAGCCTTCGTAATAGCCAACATGCCACCGATTACCTTAGTGGCGAAGCAAAGAGCGGCGGTACTTCCCGGAACCACAAAGGGAGAGGCCAAGGAAGAACTGATGCGACAGTGGCAGGTAAGATGGATGAATGCGGACACTGGTTCATGGACGAAGCAACTGATTCCTCATATCAAGGAGTGGGCGGAGCGAAAGCACGGCTCTACCAATTTCTATCTGACGCAGTACCTATCGGGACACGGCTGTTTCAATAGCTACCTCTTTAAGGTATGCATAAAGGAGACGCCTAAATGCTCCTATTGCGAAGAGGAGGATACACCAGAGCATACCATACTCCATTGCACACGCTGGGAGCAGGTGCGACAGGAGTACGTTGACCGGACAGAGCCACTGACACCAAGCAGCATGATTTCGAAGATGCTGGCTGAGGAGGAGGTCTGGAACAAATTTAGTCAAATGATCACGGCGATACTTAGCCAAAAAATGAGAGAACAGATGGGCAACCTGATCTGATATATATATAAGCAAATAGACAACGGACATCCAGCGGCTGAAGTAATGCAAATAAATGCGATCCCGGCCGTTGCGAAGAGATAGGGAGGGGTTTTTAGTCGGTAAGAGTCCGGCACAACGCCCATGAGGGTTTTCCCCTCCCACCAAA
>Ga0208479_1000054_pt1 | contig 12939 bp, 13 predicted proteins | sample NGESurdeep072012_7_FD_184464 | JGI IMG/M metagenome (GOLD analysis project Ga0208479, IMG submission 184464) | Arctic peat soil microbial communities from Barrow, Alaska - NGEE Surface sample 415-3 deep-072012 (SPAdes) | ecosystem: Environmental > Terrestrial > Soil > Wetlands > Peat ... | reverse complement strand
GTCCAATCTTCTGTCTATGGCTGACGATGGTCCGGGCATCGAGTCTCCCAGGGTTGATGGCCGGGGCCTCGTGCTCCGGCACGACCCATCGTCCAGACGGACGTCACCCCCAACGTCACCTTGGCGAAAGAGAACCCTGACCAGGGATGAGGACGGCAAGTGAACGTCACCCTGCAGCGAGCAGTCGTCACAATGGCCGACAGGGTGACGTCACCTTCATCTCTCGCGTCGAGCTCTGGTAGCCGTTGAAACTCCGCGACGTCCTGCGGCTTACTAGTGCGGTGACTAGCAGATGACCAAGCGCGGCGAGAATCACGATCGTTAGATCAGTTCTTCGACAGTTCCTGGAGCTACCACCGACGATGTGTGGATCGCACGGATTCCGGTAGAGACCCCACGCGGCCAGTGCGCTTCACCTGCCCGCTCAACTCAGAGGCTGGATGAGTCGTTCGGGCCGACTGAGGATGGGGTGCGGGAGGTGAGCGCGGGGCCCGTCTGGAGAAACCATTCACTCACGACGATCGCGGGGTCGCTTCCCAGTGTGATGCGGTAGCGCCGAGAAAGCGCTGCCCTATCGAGGAGGTCGATGATCCTCGGGGTATTGCCGGTCGCAACTACAGGCCCAGCGAGTGGTTCCCGGCGGACCTCAAGACGGTGTTTGGTGAGCACGCGGTCGATTGGGTCCCGACTCGATTCGAGACGCCGTCGAGCGGACGCAGGGAGTCGCTCCACCGCGATCGCGGACTCGGCGTAGACAAACCTCCGACCCGAAATGCGCCCAGTGAGTAGTACGATTCGACGAACCAGTTCGGCATCGGATTCGAGTCCGAGCGAGTTGTCGTTGCCAGCGGGCCCGGTATTCTGCGAGAGGATGTCCGCGTCGATCGGCTCCCCTGCAAGGTGTTCCAGAAATTCGGTGACCGTCCCCTTGGCGCGTTGCGGGGGTTCAAGAGTTCGGCAGCCGTCGGCAGAGGGACCCCGGTCATGGTCTCATGTGCAGTACGGGCGGAGCATCCATTGACACGAGCCGACCGTACTCCGGCAAGTCCCGAGCGGCCTGGTCACGCTATTGGGGGCAGCCACTGAGTGCCTCCCTTGCAGCGCAGGGCCTGGGATGCTTGCAAGTTCTCTTCATCGCCGACCGCCGGCGGGGGCTTGGTTGCGGACGCCCGGCTCCGGTTACTTCGTGAAGGTGGCGGAACCACGGCTGAGATGGCGTAGACGCTCAAGGTTCTCCTACCCGCGCTGCGGCTCGCTAGCCGGATTGGCCGTCCGCTGCTGCAGTGGGGGCATGACTGTGTTCTCGGATAGCGGTCGCCGGGTTCCGGCGGCGCATGGAGAGCTCCTAGTGCAGCCGGTCGATGGCGAGAGCAGCCGCGAGGAGTACTACGGCCCACGACATCGCTCGCAGCGCCTGCTCCAACGGAGCCAGCAGCGCTGCTCGATCGACGGGGATGGTTCCGCCGTCAATCAGTGTGATGGCTCCCACGACGTCAGCAGACTGCCGGCGCAGCAGCCGAGCCGGCGTGCTCAGCGCCCGCTGGGCTGCGGACAGCGCCGCGGCACCGACGGCGGCAATCAGCGGGGCGACGGCCAATCTTCCGGTCTGGGCAACGTAGGCGGTCAGTACCGGAAAGGCGCCCCAACTTGCGGCGAACCCGAGATCGTTGTGGATGACTCCGCCGAACATCTCAAAGTTGTAGGCGACGACAAGTACCGGCCCGACGACGAGGAAGGGGACCAGGGCCCAGCCGACTTGGGCGATTCCCTCGACTCCGAGGGCGATCGAGCCGGCAAGCCCGACGCCGGCGACGACAACGAGGGCGACCGATGGGATCCGGGTGCGCAGCGGTCGCCCGTGCAACTCGTCGAGCGCGTGGGCCGCCAGGCCGACCGCGAAGAAGAACGCCAACAGGGTGGCAATCAGCCGCGTGGCGTTGATCACCGGTGCCAGGCATGCGCCGATGACGACATAGGCAAGGTGCCACGCGGTGTAGGGCGGGTGGAGTAGCGTCCACCAGTCACGCCAGCCGCCCGGGCGAGCCGCGTAGTAGGCGGCTCGCTGATCGGCCGGTGGATCTAATGGCGTCTCATCCACCAGCGCGCCGACCCCACATGATCAATCCGCCACCGAGGCTCATGCGCCGCACACCGACGTCGACGAAGCCCGCTCGCCGCCAAGCGTCGATCGTCCAGTCCACCGGATAGCACCGGTAGTGGGCCGAGATGTTGGGACCGAGAAACCTACCGACCTCGAACCACGCTTTGCCGCCGGAAAGCCAGCCGCCGGCGGGGAGCACGAGCCGTGTGTAACCCCACCACCAGAACCTCCAGAACCGGCTCTGCGGTAGGAGGAACTCGAGGCTGGCGACCGCCCCTCCGGGCTTCACGAGCCGTGCGAGCTCGATCAGGGTGGCTTGGGGGTCGTCAACGTAGCGCAGCAGGTAGGTGAAGGTCAGCGCATCGAAGGTCTCGTCGGCGAAGGGTGTCTGCTCGGCCCGCCCAGCCACCAGCTGGACCTCGTCGGCCATGCCCCGTTCAGCCACATTGCGCTGGCCTTGGCGCAGCATGTCGAGCGTCAGGTCGACCCCCACCACCCGGGCACTCGTGCGATCGGCGAGCTGGAGGGCCACGCCGGCTGGCCCGGAGGCAACGTCGAGGATCAGCTCGGGGTGGCATGGGACTATGTGGTCGACCATGGCTCGACGCCAGCGCCCGTTCTGTCCCATCGACAGCAGTTCGGCCAGGCGGTCGTATCGTCCCGGAAGTGGAGCGAAGAGCTTCTGGGCAAACCGGTTGGTGTCCTCTTCCACAGGAATGCCCACTGCGCCTCCTTGGGTGTGAAGATCTCACTGTAAGCGGTGGGGGGCCGAAAGGAGTCGTGTGAGTCCCAGGCGTTTTGATGTGCTTGTCGTCGGAGCCGGTCCGGCGGGAAGCGTTGCTTCTCTGGTGCTGGCGCGCGCCGGGGCCAGCGTGGCGCTGCTCGACAAAGCACAATTTCCGAGGGACAAGGCCTGCGGCGACTTCATCGGGCCGCGGGGCCTCCAAGTCCTAACCGATCTCGGGCTACCGGTACCACCCGGGCTCGACGTCGGCGACATGGTGGTCGTAGGTCCCACTGGACGACGGGTCGTCCTCCCGTGCTTCAACGGGGTCACCTACCCGGGCCGTGCCCGGGCCATGACCCGGTCCGTGTTCGACGACGCCCTGCGCACCGCCGCGCTCGACGCAGGCGCTGTTGCCTACGCCGGACGGGCCGATTGCCCGCTCCGGTCAGGAGGTGACATCGAAGGCTTCACCGTGAGCGACGGCGACGGCGAAGAGCTGCGAGCCGACTTCGTCATCGGGGCTGATGGCGCCACCAGCCACGTGGGGCACAGCGCCGGCCTGGTCGAGGGGTCGCGGGTGCTCTGGGGGTTTGCGGTGCGCTGTTACGTGGACCAGCACGTCGACCTCCCGGCGATCACGCTGTGGGAAACGACCCGTTGGCATGCATTCCCCGGTTACGGCTGGATCTTCCCGAGCCCAGGGGGAGTCGCCAATATCGGCGTCGGTATCGGTACGCTGGCGGATCGCCATCTCGGCGCTGGGGCGGTGCGGGTGCTCCCCGCCTATCTCGACCACCTGGTCGAACTCGGACTCCTCGACCGGGCGGCCGTCTCGACGCTGCCGCATCGATTGGGGGGATGGCTCAAGATGGGCATGGTGGGGACCACGCCCGCCGCTGGCCGTGTGCTGTTGGTGGGCGACGCTGCCGGCCTCGTCAACCCCCTGCAGGGCGAGGGCATCGCACAGGCGATGACCAGCGGACGATCGGCCGCCGAGGCGATCCTCAACTCGCCGGGTCATGCAGCGGCTCGCTATCGCGACAACCTGGCCCGAGTCCATCTCCCGTACCAGCGGATCACCGCTGCTGGCCACGCCGCGCTGGTCGGTCGCCCGCGGGCCATTGCCGCAGTGGGACGCGTGCTCACGGCCCCGGTACTCGGGAGCGCACTCGCCGGGGGCTGGGGCATCTTCTGGAACGAACTACTCGACGGGGCGGCACCGGGAGGCGCACGGCGTGTCGCTACGGCGTCGACGTGGTTCGGGCGGGCAGTTACGGCCCGCACCGAGGTCTCCCGCTGGTTCTCGTCCACGTTCGACGACCCTAGCCCTAGGCTCCCCGGACCCGGGGAGAGGGCTGGGCACGCGTCGATGTAGTCCAAACTGGCTTCTGAGTCGTCTAACGAAGGATGCCGTCTCCCGATAGGCAGCTTGTGCGCTGAGGCCACGAGGACCGTCGCCATTGAAGTCCATCTCGCCGCCTGCGCCCGATACTGGCTGGACTCGTCGTTGCCCGCACCCAACGATCAATGAACGCAACAGCGCCTGCCTCCTCCACCCAGGTGTCTTACGATCCACTGATGGGCCCAAGCAGATCCGTGGCGGAGCGCTCACGAAACTTGCGGGCCGGCGTCCGGGTGGCATGTGCCGCCGCGTTGGGAGTGGTCGTCGGGGTGGTCTCGTCAGTGTTCACCGCATGGCAGGCGGCGATGCTCCTGGGCTGGGATGCGGGAGCGCTCCTGCTCATTCTGTGGATCTGGATGGCTGTGGCCGGTCTGGATGCCGAAGAGAGCAGGACCCATGCCAGGCGTGAGGACACGAGCATCCACTTGTCCGAACTGATCATTCTCAGTTCGGGAGTGGCATTGCTTGCGGCCGTGGGGCTGGTTCTGATCCGGGCCGGTCACGCAACAGGCGGAGCTAAGGCTTACCTGATCACCTTGGGAGTCCTGAGCGTGGCGTTGACGTGGATGTTGGTCCATACCGTGTTCACTCTGCGGTACGCCCGCACCTACTACGCCGAACCCGTCGGCGGAATCGACTTCAATGAGGAAGACCCACCCACCTATTTGGACTTCGCCTACTTGGCGCTCACCATTGGCATGACCTTTCAGGTCTCCGATACAAATCTCACGACCAAGAACATCCGACGGATAGCTCTTGCCCATGCCCTGCTCTCCTATATCTATGGTGCGGTGATCGTTGCACTGGTCATTAACGTAGTGTCCAGTCTCCTCCATTGAATGGAGGATCCGAGTTGGTGCTGATTGGCCAGCGTTGCGTTGTGTGCGATCCCGCCCGGGGGACTCAGGATCTGGACCGGACAGTCGATTGACGAGGTCGCCACCGAGAAGCATGCGATTGTGATTGGGATGGATCCTGGGCCAATCAGGGCACCTGATTTGAGTTTGTGAACCCCCTGACAGGGTATGATTTCGTCGTGCCTGACTTCGATGACGCCGACCAAGAAGCGAAGGACCATGGCAATCTCATGGACGAGGGGGTCGCTGAGGTAGAAAGGGAAGCTGCCGAGGCGGCTGGGGGTCAAGACCACAGGCCACTAGGCCAAGCGACCGATTCTCTGCCCCCGACTGATCGGCCATCAGGAGCAGCCGCATTCTCCGAGGCCCAGATGGCGGAGGAGGACTCGGAACGCCAGAAGGGTCGGAACGGTCCGTCGAAGCCCACTGAAGCCAACGGGGGGAGCGACGAGCAGGCTGCCGAGCTACTCGCGGAACAGAATGCCGAAGCCAAAGACTCGGTGACGTAGCCATTTCGTTCCCGGCTATAACCCTGGCAGCTCACCGAACTCCTTAGAGTCGCATGTAGGAAAGATTCGGTCGCCTCCCCAGATGCAGCGCAAATCACATCCGCATGTTCCGTTTACGATCATCTCGATTCGCCGAGCTCTTGGTGCTCTGACCATGTCGAGATGGTCGCAGCTGAATGGCACAATCGGGTAGTCGGAATGTCCGAGGCAGCACTACTCTCGATGGTCCTCGCTGGAGTCGGCCCCTGACCGCCTGGGTAGAGTTCCGCCATGGCGGCCGCCCCGGAACCTTCTGATGACGAACCCCAGAAGGTGAATCCCGTTGAGAGGGCCGTCTGGGCTGTTGATGCATTTCAGCAGCGGACATTTCCCCTGAACTTCCTCTTCGGCGTGGTAAAGAAGTTCGGTGATGACTCAGCCGGGTCGCAAGCGGCGCTCATCGCCTACTACGGGTTCCTCTCGATCTTCCCGCTCCTGCTGGTAATGGTCACCTTGCTGAGCATCTATGTGTCCCCTGGAACTGAGCACCGGATCGTCCATTCCGCACTGAGCCAGTTCCCCATCGTGGGTAATCAGTTATCCGGCCCAAATGGTATCCATAGGCTGAAGTCCGGCAGCACGGTTGGGCTAACCATTGGGCTCGTGGCGTTGGTCTGGGGCTCCCTCGGCATTACGCAGGCGGCCCAGAAGGCCATGGCCGAGGTGTGGAACGTGCCCGGTGTCATCCGTCCGGGGTTCTTCCCCCGCCTCGGGCGGAGCGTTACCTTCCTGGCGGTGCTCTTTCTGAACGTGATCGTCACCACGGTCCTCACGGGCATCTCCACTTTCGGAGGTCACAGTCCGCTCGTGCGGATCGGGGCCATTCTGATTTCCCTCATCGTCGACGTCGGGATCTTCATTCTGGCCTTCCGAGTGCTCACGCCGAAGACCATCAAGACCGATTGCCTCATCGGTGGAGCAGTTCTGGCCGGGGTCGGCTGGGCCGTGCTCCAGTACATCGGGACGTCCCTGGTCGCCCACCAGCTCCGCCACTCCAGCCAGATCTACGGGTTCTTCGCCTCAGTTCTGGGGCTGATCGCCTTCATCTTCTTGGCCGCCGAAATCACCCTCTACGCTGCCGAGGCCAATGTGGTCTGGCAGCGCCGCCTCTGGCCACGGAGCATCGTCCAGCCGCCCCTCACCAAAGCAGACCTCCAGGTCCTCACTGACATAGCCCTGGTGGGGGAGCGGCGGCCGGAGCAGAGCGTTGAGGTCCACTACAACTCAGTGGATGAGGACGATCCTCCCCGGACCCCCGAGTAAGTACCGCGTCGGGGATGGTCACCCCTTTGCCACCGGGCCGTGGTTCTCATCCTCGTGATCGGGAAATGGCGGACCATCGTCACACAGCATCGGTTTGTATTCACCAAATCCAAGATGCTCGTAGAGAGCACGACTGGGCGGGTCACTGCCCTTGGCTTCGACCTCCCAAGTGAGCGTCATACTCTCTTCCTCCGCCATCCGGCGAGCCTGGACGTTCCAGTCAGGAAAAAGGGATGTCGACCCTTCCTCCCCACAGCTCCCAGTGGCTCATGGACCCATTGTTTCATCGGGGGAACAGATACGGCTATCCCTGAACAGTGACACTGGGTCGACGGGACCCTTCGGCAATTTTGGGCAAGTCACCTTTTGCTGTCAGTCTCCTCGCGACGACGGCAGATCCATCGTGCGATAGTGGTGCGACCTGAAATGTCGACCTACGGATGGGTCCAGAAGCGATCGAGGTGACGGAATGGCTGAACACTTCGGTTACGACATCGACAGGCGTTACCTTCCCCTATTGCTGCCATTCCTGGTACGACCATCGAAGGACGGCGTCACACTGACAGACGAGAGCTCTTTCATAGCGACGTTCGGCCTCCTTCGGGTCGTGACTCCCCTGAGTAACGTCGTCGGGGCGCATCTGACCCAGAACTACCGCTGGTGGACGGCTGTCGGGGCTCGCCTGTCGCGTGCTGACGACGGTCTGACATTTGGCACGAACAGCCATTCGGGCGTCTGCATCCATTTCGATCAGAAGGTGCCATCTCGACTTCGACGAACCGGTCATTCGGCGCTGACGGTGACGGTTGCCGACCTCGAGGGTCTCATCATGGCCTTGGGCGGAGACGACGATCAGCCGGGTTCACCTTCGCCCTGAGGGGACGAGGAAGAACTTGGGATGAGATCAGCTTGGCTCGTCATGAGGTCTCAAAGGACATGGCCTGGGAGTAGGGCCTCCGCTTGAATTTGCCCCAAGTCGCCGGGGCCGTGGCACACCCGCGTCACTCCCTGTTCTGTCAGTGGAAGGCGGCGTTCAGCAGGTGTTGCAGAGCTCGCTGGCACTACCGGGCAGGACGAGTTTGGGTGGGGCGCTCTGCCGACACGTGGCGAGAGGTGCAGTTTCAACGGCGGGATTCGAGCAGCCGGAGCCAAACCTCGCTGATGGTCGGGTGCGAGGGGACGACGTGCCACAACGTGTCCAGGGGCACCTTGCCGACGATGGCTGTGGTGGCCGAATGGAGCAGTTCGGCGACGTCATATCCGACGAAAGTGGCGCCCACCAGGGTGTCGGTCTCTCGGTCGACGACGAGGCGGCAATGTCCCTCGTAACCTTCGCGCAGCAGAGCTGCGCCCGCGACCGCGCCGATGTCGAAGTCGAGGACCTCAAGATCGATGCCTCGTTGGCGTGCGGCTAACTCGGTCAGGCCCACCGACGCGATCTGGGGGTCACTGAAGACGACGGCGGGCACCATGTCGTGGTCGGCGACGTCTTGGAAGCGCAGTCCCTCGGGGGTGCGTTCCTCCGCCCGAACGGCGATGACATCGCCGGCGATACGGCCCTGGTACTTACCCATGTGGGTCAACAGCGCCCGGCCACACAGGTCACCGATGGCGTAGAGCCACTCCCCGGCGACGTCAACGACGGCGAGGTGATCGTCGACAGCCACGAACTCGTGGTTGGCGGTGGGGTCGATGCCGACGGTGTCGAGGCCGAGGTCGGACGAAGCAGGGGTGCGCCCGGCGGCGACTACGACCTCGTCCGCCTCGATGCGCCGGTCCCCGGCGTGGATGGTGACGGGCCCTCCGTGGATGTGGCCCTCACCCCGGCCCACCGGTGACTCCCTCTCGACCCGCTCGATGAGGGTGGAAGTGAGCACGGTGATGCCGGGCTGTTCGAAGCGTCGGGCCACCATCTCGCTGGCGAACGGCTCCTGGCGGCCCAGCAGGACGGGGGCGGATTCGATCAGGGTGACCTCTTCGGCACCTAGCCCGCGCAGCCAGGTGGCGGACTCACAGGCCGCCACCCCGCCGCCGATGATCGCCACTCGACGGGACACCTCATGAAGGTTGGTGACATCGCGCGACGTCCACGGCAGTGCCTCGGCCAGTCCGAGCACGGGAGGCACGGCCGCTGTGGTGCCGGTGCCAGTACTACGGCGTGGCGGGCCCGAAGGGTTCGCTCCGTGCCGTCCGAGCTGGTGACGGTCACGATTCCGCTCGCCGCTCAGCCGGCCGCTACCTCTGTCGGACGGCAGGTGATCTACCCCTTGAGAGTCATCGGCACGTCGGTGAGGAACGGCAGAGATGGCGGGTTCAGAAGGCCATATGCCTTTCGACGTCGAGTGGCCCAGGGTGAAAAAGAACGGAACCGAGTGGATCGGGCACTTCGCTGTGATGGCGGCATGTCAGCCGAAAATGCCGAATCGGGCTCTTCTCGGTCGCCAGTTGGGTAAGGATGTGGGAATGGCCCTATCCCGGCGTATCGCGCGTCCCCTGCTCGCTTCCATGTTCATCGCCGGCGGTGTGGACGCCGTTCGGCACCCGACCGGCAAGGTGAAAGCGGCTGAGGCGGTCACCGGACTGGTGAGCCAGCGCGTCCGGGCCATCCCCAACGATCCCGAGCTGCTGGTGCGGGTGAACGGGGCGGTACAGGTGGGGGCCGGCATCCTGCTGGCTACCGGGAAGTTCCGCCGTCTCGCCGCGGTGGCCCTGATCGGCTCGATCATCCCCACTACCTACGCCGGCCACCGCTTCTGGGAGGAGACCGAGCCGGCCGCCCGGGCCGAGCAGAGAACCCACTTCCTGAAGAATCTCGGTCTACTCGGAGGCCTGCTGCTGGCCGCCATGGACACGGAGGGGGAACCCTCGCTCAGCTGGAGAGCCAAGCGGAGGGCTCGCAATGTGGGCACGGCGGTGGCGGTGGGTCGGGCGGTCACCGCAGCCTCGGCTCACGACACCTTGGCCGATGCGGCCCGATTGGGTTCCCGAGCCGCACGAAAGGCCCGACGACGAGGTGCCGGACAGGTAGGTAGCGGACTTGTCGCGGGTCGAGTCGTGGGCTCGAAAGGTCTCGACGTGGCCCGCCATGCCGGGGAAGGAGCGGCGGCGGTCACCCGAAGCGCCGGGTCGGCTGCCGTCACCGCAGCGCAAGTAGCGCCGGTAGTTGCCAGCGCGACGCGCAAGGCAGCATTGGCTGCTGCCACCGCCGCGCAGGAAGCCACGCCGGTCGTGCTCAGTGCGACCCGCGCCGGCGCCCAGCTGGCTGCTCCCTATGTGGCCACCGGGGCCGACTTGGCAGTCGGGCTGCTCAGCAAGGTGAGTGACCACCTCCCCGTCGATTAAGCACCACGTGGAGGATTGGGTGCGGACAGTTCAAGCGCCGGGCCCAGGAGTTCTTTGCCTGCTACAGCATCACCGTCGGTGGGTGCTCAGGAACTTCCAAACTAGGTGGGTCCCTGAAGTCCAAGTTCTCTCCGGCCGGTGGAACGAGGATTTCAGCGACCGGCGCCTGCCCGTTTCCGTCACTTACCGATCGGCGCGTGCCTGAGCACGCCTTCTTGCCTACTGATCACGGGACGGTTGGGAGCAACGCCACCGTGGTGGTGCTCATCGCCCTCGTCGGATGATGCGGTTCAGTAGTCTCGGACTCCCCATGAGGGTGGCGGCTCTCGTCCAGCGTCGTTGTGCCTGCCATGAGTTACTTCTCCAATTTCATCGACACCCCGTCGCACAAATCTATTTCGTATCGGCTCACTCGACCACGCTGGTGTGATCGGAACATTCTGCAACCCTACCGATCACAGGTGTGCTCTCACCGATGACTCAATTCGTTGGGGTCTCCTGTCTTCGGTGTGATGTTGATACCGTCACTACCTGTGGTCCTTCCGAGATAAGGTATGGAACACGTCGACCGGTTAGCCTGAAACAACGGATTCCTGCAACACTCCCCAGTCAACTCGGGGCGGAACTTGCGCCGAACTCCCCCTTCGTCACCCCCAATGCCGCCCGGGCCAATTCGGAATACGCCTGCACTAGCCCGATCAAAAGTCGCGTCGCTTTCGAAAGTCGCGGGGTCGACCATCGGGATCGAACACCAAGCGATAGGCGAGCTCTGCCCACCTCCTGTCCCGTGGTGACACGGGTTCAACTTCGTGGGCACGCACTCGACTGGGCGGTTCTTCCCCTCCGCTCACCGCGATCTTCCAATGCAGGAGATTCAAGGCGCTGCTCCTCCAGAGGTCCGTAGCGCTCTGGATATGTAGGAGGGCGACATCACTGGGTGAGCGCTTCAGGTGCTCCGCCCACAGTTGTATGCGAAGATCCCGGGCGAATCGACGGCTGCCATCACCGAGCCCTGCCGGATCGAGCGGTACTCGATCATCGAGTTGTTCGTCGAGAATCGAGCAGGACACCTCAGAGTCGTGGGTCCAAGACCGCCGATTGAGATTATCTGATCCAACAAGGGCCCAGACGTCGTCGATCACACATACCTTGGCATGCACGTAGATGGGCGTGCCCCACTCGTTCTCGAGGTCGTAGATGCCAACCCGGTGGCCGCCCGCAGCTTGTAGCAGCGCAATTGCCCGGGTCTGTGCCAGCCGGGCGGGCGGCCCGGCGAATCGGCTGTCCTTGTCTGGATAGCGAGGGACGACCGCGATCAACTGGAGATCACGTTGCCGTCGCAGGGCGCCAGCGAGGATCTGAGCTATCTCGGTCGACCACAGGTACTGATCCTCGATGTAGATGAGTGACCGCGCTCGGGCGATTGCCTTGGCGAATCCACGAGCGATACTGCGCTCGCCCTGAGAGGCAAACGGGTAGCGAACTTCTCGCTGCGGATAGGTCCGCAACACCTGGACGGCATGGTGGCCCGCATTGGACGGGCTCGGTAATGCCGGGGGCAGGGGACGCGCCACCCGGTCTCGAGATGCCGCTCGAGACCACCAGGCCCTGGAGCGAGAGGCATGGTTCAATGGCGTCGGATCCTCCCAACGCTCTCTGAAGGTGAAGTCAAGATCGGCGATTGCGGGTCCGCGAACTTCCAGTTGAATGTCGTGCCAGGGAGGACGAGGTCCGTATCGACGATCGAGCTTCACCGCCTGAGGGTCTCCTCGATGCATGTCGTTGTCACGACGCCCGTGGCTCAAGTCGATTCCCCCAACCAACGCCACATCCACTTCGCGTGACTCCCGACCCCTGATGACGACCATCTTCTGATGGTGCGAACCGCCCCTACGAACCCGCTCATCAAGCAGAACTTCGCCGCCGGCTCCATTCACTCGCACCGCCAGGGTCAGATTCTCCTTCTTGGAAAAGGACATTCGGTCGCTATGCGAACGCCACAAGAGGCCTCGGACATCCACTCCCCGCTTGCAGAGGCATTCCAAGAGTGTCGACAGGTCTGAATGACCTTCCTCCATCATCTCGTCTCCATCGCCTCGCCAATCGGTGAACCGCACCTCATCGCCGGAGCCGAGTTCTGATAGGAGAGCTTTCAGGTGTGCGAAATATGTCGCACCATGGACCAAGACCTGTACGTCATTTCCCTCCGTCCACGCGACAGGGCCGAGATGCCCAGAATCGATCTTGGTGTCCGGATTGCCTCGCTCGCTCGGGCGCAGGAACCAGTCGTGAAGATCCATTCAGAAGAAGGTAACAGCCGGTAGTTCATCGCGATATCTCCCGATGAGGCGGCGCGGGTTGACAGGACACACTGTGGAGTCGATCACTCCCGGACTCCGATACATGCTCGGAAGGCGTGCCCGCAAGGACATTCCCTTGGCCATCGACGGTCCCGTTAGCCGTACGCCGTCCGTCGCCGGACCCTCGAACAGGCGTTCTCTTCGGCCGCGCCCCCTGTCCATCTCACCCCGGTCACCACGCGGCCGGACGTGGCCAGGGACTGGTTCTCGCGGTTCGAGGGTGCCGGGTTGGACGGCGTAGTCGTCAAGGACGGCGAGCTCCGCTACCAGCCGGACAAGCGGGCCATGATGAAGGTGAAGCACGATCGGACGGCCGACTGCGTGGTCGGCGGCTTCCGG